>Ga0070698_100003645_pt1 | contig 16916 bp, 18 predicted proteins | sample KBSK1502metaG_FD_65477 | JGI IMG/M metagenome (GOLD analysis project Ga0070698, IMG submission 65477) | Corn, switchgrass and miscanthus rhizosphere microbial communities from Kellogg Biological Station, Michigan, USA - KBS K1-50-2 metaG | ecosystem: Host-associated > Plants > Roots >...
GCCGGCTCCGAAGGCCCAGCGGGTTGGGCAGAATCGCTGCACGAAGCCACAAAAATGGTCAGGCCACAAAGGGCCAGAAATCCCGGGACCCCGCGATGATTCCGGTTGAAAAGGTAGGGCATGGAAGGGCTCCTTGATCTAGGCGGTATCCCGGTGCCGAGTCTCGCCCTTACGACTGGTCGAGGCCAGGGAACTATTCCCATCCCGATACCGGGCCACGACTTGCTTACGGCGCCAATTTATTGGGTGGCGGCCCGGGGCACGGTAAGCCGGGTCACTAACGATGATGCCTCCATTCGCGACACCTGGTGTAGAATTCCGTAACCCCCCGCCGACGAGAGTCCCATGGAATACCCGGCTGGCTGGCCTTGTGAAGTGACCGTGCTGCGGTTCGAGCATTACCTCCTGGCCACCCTCACCCGTCTCGAAGCGCTCGCCGTGGCGGAGCACCTCGAGGCGTGTGCCTTGTGCGCCCAACGCCTGGCCCTGTTCTCCGCCACCCTCCGGGCGTCGGGTGGAGGTCCTCGTGGCTGACCTGGAGCCGGTCCACATCGCTGCGATCGTGGGAAGCCTGCGTCGCAAGTCATTGAACCGCGCCCTGGTCCTTGCCGCCCGGCAACTAGCACCCAAGGGTATGACGATCGAGCTGCTGGAGATCGGGGACTTACCCTTCTACAACAGCGACGTGGAGGCCGAAGGCGACCCGCCGGCTGTGTTAACCTTCAAAGCAGCCTTACATGCGGCCGACGGCGTCATCATTGCGACGCCGGAGCACAATGACGGAATTCCCGGGGTGCTTACCAATGCGATTGACTGGGGCTCCCGGCTTCCCGGGCGGGCGCCGCTCGCCGGCAAACCGGTCGCGGTCATGGGGGCTTCACCCAGCCAGGTGGGGACGGCGCGGGCCCAGCTCCACCTGCGGCAACTACTCGGTCACGTGCGCGCGCGAACGCTCCCCCCGCCCGAGCTCCTGGTGGCGCATGCCCATGAGCGATTCGACGCGGAATTCCACCTGATTCATGAGGCCACCCGCCGGGTGTTGGCGGATCTGCTGGAGCGATTCCGTCGCTGGATCGCCAGCGCACAGGCATGACCGAAACTTCCCAGGCCGTCCTGCTGGTCCTGGGCCTGGCCTCCCTGGTGATGGCGGTGACCGCGCTCGCCCGGCGGCTGCCGGTTCCGACGCCGATTCTCCAGGTGGCTGCGGGCCTGCTGGTCGGCCTGATTCGCGGCGCCGCAGTCCCCGAACTCAATCCCGATCTCGTCTTCTTCGTCTTTCTTCCCCCGGTCCTCTGGGCCGCAGCGTACTTCACCTCGCTGCGGGAGTTCCACGCCAACCTCCGCCCCATCGGCTTGCTGGCCATCGGGCTGGTGATCGCCACCACCGGAGCGGTGGCGGTGGCTACCCACGCCCTGCTGCCGGGGCTTCCCTGGGCCGTGGCGGTGGTTATCGGCGCGATCGTCTCGCCGCCTGACGCGGTCGCCGCGGAAGCGATCATCAAGCGGCTGCCGGTCCCCCGCCGGGTGGTCGTCATCCTCGAGGGGGAAAGCCTGGTCAACGACGCCTCGGCGCTGGTGCTGTATCGCACCGCGCTGCTGGCCGCGGTGACCGGGCACTTCAGCCTGGGCGAGACGGTCGTGCGGTTCTTCATCGACTCCGCGGTCGGCGTGCTGGTCGGCCTGCTGGCCGCTTGGCTGGTGGTGGCCATCGCCCGCCGGGTGAACGACTCGGTCGCGCTCGCGCTGGTTACCATCCTGGCGCCCTATTCGGCCTGGATCGGGGGCGAGCTGCTCCACGTGTCCTCGGTGCTGGCCTGCGTCGCCGGCGGGTTGTACCTGCGGCAGCACTTCTCCACTGTGGTATCACCCCTGACCCGCATCAACGGCCTGGCGGTGTGGAACCTCCTGATCTTCGTGTTGAGCGGGCTCATCTTTGTGTTGCTGGGCATTCAGTTCGGGGACCTGGTGCAGGACACGCCGCTGCCGATCCTGCTGCGCACCGGCCGGGTCGCGTTGCTGGTGAGCATGCTAGTGATCGTGGTGCGGCTGATCTGGGTGCCGCTCGCGACCATCCTGCCGCGGTGGGCGAGCGCGCGGATCCGGCAGCGCGACCCGATGCCGAGTCCAAAGGGCGTTGCGCTCATCGCGTGGACCAGCATGCGGGGCATCGTGTCGCTCGCGGCGGCGCTGGCCATCCCGGCCGTGCTGGCCGACGGAACCGCGTTTCCCTTTCGCACCGAGATCCTGATCATCACGCTGGGCGTCATCCTGGTGACGCTGGTGCTGCAAGGGCTGACTCTGGCGCCGCTGATCCGGAGGCTCCGCTTCACCCACGATCCCACACCCGAAATCGAGCGGCAGCATGCCCGGCGCGAAGCGCTGCGGGGTGGCCGGGAACGGCTGGAGGACCTGGCGGACGAGGCCTGGGTTCCCCAGGAAGACGTGGCCATGCTACGGGAGGAATTCCAGCGCCGAGCCGAACTGGTGACGGCCGCGGCTTCAGCTCAGGACGGGCTGGAAGCGTCCCGGCGGCTGCGGGCGGAGGTGCTCCGCGCCGAGCGGCGGGCGATGGTGCGGCTCCGGGACGAAGGAGCCATCAGCGACGAGGTGCTGCAGGAACTGGAGCGGGAACTGGATGTCGAGGCGATCCGGCTGGGGGCAGGAGAAGAACCCTAAGTCGAAATAGTCATGGTGTGGGTGGGGGAGCGGATAGTGCGTAGGAAGGCCTTGCAAAATATCCTCACGAAGATCACGAAATCCCACGTAATCCACGAAAGAAGGAGCAGTACGTAATCCTTCGTGTTCTTCGTGGGGTTTCGTGGCTTTCGTGAGGAACGCCAGGCTGGAAACTCTCACAAATGTCTACGTGCGGTGCAGAACGAGCGGGGTCGGGCTGGTTTCCTCCGGCGCTGGGGTGCGCGTGGTTCCTTCCGGCAGCCGGTCGAGGCGGTCGAGCCGTTCGACGTCGATCGTGATTATACCGTCGGGAGAGTCCACGAAGATATCCGCGAACTTGGCATCCCAGCGTACTTCTTCCCATATGTACGACGTACGCGACACGACCCGGGCCGAGAAAGTCGAATCCAGCGAGGCGATCTGGACCAGGAACTCGGCCTCGCCGTCGCGCAATTTTTCCGGAGTGACGCCGGCCAGCGGGCTATCCCTGCTGATGGGATGGACCACGGTCCAATGCAAGGTGAAGAATTCGACGACTGCGCGTTCCAGATTCAACTGGTGAAAGCGGCGTACCCGCTTACCATCGACCTGCTCGAACCAGGCGAGGTTGACCCGGGCGGAAACTTCGTGCAGCTCGGCGGGACTCAGGTTGACCAGCCGGAACATGAGGCCCCGGCCGCCCTGGTAGGGGGCGATCGCGGCTGACTGAGAGAACCGGATGTTTGCTCTCGGCTGGGTCATCCGCGCCAACATGATCCCGATCAGGGCCACGATCGACAGGACCCCCACCATCGCCTCAATCACCGTGAGCCAGACCGCGGTTTCCCCGACCGGATAGATCGCCCCGGTGCCGACCGTGGTGAACACGCTGATGCTGTAGTAGAGGGCGGTGAGGAACGGGTCGCCGATCCGCATGGCCTCGGTGCCGGCCAGCGCGGGGCCGATCGAGAGGTAGCCGAGGGCGAAGACGCCGTTGACCAGCAGGACCAGGCCAATGGTCCAGATCAGGAACTTGGGCCAGGACGCGGCCAGCGCCTGGAGAAAGATCCGGGACCAGAACTGCCTGCCCAGGCCGTACTTTCTCGCGCTCGGCGTTCCGTCCCGATTGAGAAACCGGCCTCGGGCGCGCGCAATGACCACGCCGCCGAAGCCGAGATCTTCGGGTGGGCGGTTCGGCGTTTCGGTTGTTTGGGGTACGGTCACGCAGTTTCTCCCTGGGTCATGCGCTGGAATCTAACCTCCGCTCCAGCGCCTTCCGGTCCCAACCGCACAGCTGCGCGGCGGCTTCGTAGGTGCTCTGGAGAAAGCCGAGCAGTGCGGCGTCGGGGTCGCGATCGGTCCGCACCGCTTCGTACGGAAGAATCCATTCGCGAAGCTGCGAGTTCCAGGTTGCCGCCTCGGGGAAGACGGCTGCTTCCTGGCAGCCGTCCGGTACCGGGTAGGCGTAGGCATAGAAAGAGGATTCCGGCACCGGGTCTCCCCCCGGCCACCAGCCCGCACTGATGCACTCGTGCGAATAGGCCTCCCGGGTCACTCGGTCGGCGATGTTCGGGATGCCTCCCGGGTGCGGCGGCGCCGGGCGGCCGGAGAAGCGGGTGCACGAAAGGTCGAAGCCACCCCACCAGAAATGGACCGGACTGCACTTGCCGAGGAAGCGACCCCGGAACTGGTGGAACACCCGGTGGGTCTGGACCAGTAGCCGCCAGAACCGCTGCGCCGCGTCGGGATCATAGGACCGGTGGGTCTCGTCCTGGTCCAATCGAATGGTCTGAGGAATCTCGACCGACCGGGGCCAGACGTGAACTGAGACGCCAACGCCATGCATCGCGCCCATCGCCTCGCGGTAGAAATCCGCAACCGTTCGGGGCCTCAGCGCGATCGAGGCTTCTTTTCCCCAGCTGGTTTCCACCCGCAGGACGTGATCCAGGAAGTCGAATACCACTTCGACCGCTCCCTCACCATACGGCATCGCCGAAGTGGTCAGACCTCGCGCGCTGACGTAGAGCGGCACCTGCCACCAGTGATTCACCATCGGCGCGAGCGCCAGCCGGATTTTCCCGACCACCTGAGTCCACAGCTGAAGCGTGTCCCGGGTGTCCTCCCACTCGCCGAGGGAGAGGGGCGGCCAATCAGTACTCGGCAAACGCCTCATCCGGGTAGCAGTACAACCAACGCTCCCCCGGCTCCGCTGATGCCACCACCGGATGCCGGCTGGCCCGCGCGTGCTTGCTGGCATGCTGATTCGGCGAGCTATCGCAGCACTGGGTGGTGCCGCACTCCTGGCAGGTCCGAAGGTGGACCCAGGAGGACCCGGTCTTCACGCACTCCTCACACTCCCGGCGCTTGGCGGGGCGGACCTTGATGACCGCGGTGATATGAGCGCAGGCTCCGTCTGCCATGGTCATTCACCATCGAACGCAGGTTCGCCCTGCTGGTGGGCCTCCACGAACCAGAGCCACTGGTCCATGCCGCGGGAGATCTCGGTCAGGATATCGGCCGAGCCGGCGTCCTCCAGCTCGTTCATTTCTTCGATACCTATCCGTACCGTCCGCCCGAACTGGGCCAGGCCGTCGGACAGCGCGGCAACGTGCTCGCCGCCGGCGGAGAGGGTGAGCGGGTAGTCGAGCAGACTGGTGCGGGCCGCCACGCTCCGCGCCGTGCCCTGGGCGACGCCGCCCAGCTGCACGATCCGTTCGGCGATCTGGTCGACATACTCCTCGACGGCTTCGTTGATCTCGTCGAACAGCTTGTGCAACGCTATGAAGTTGGGACCCTTGACGTTCCAGTGGGCCTGCTTGCACTGGGTCTGCAGGTCGATGCAATCGGCCAACCGCTGGTTCAGCAGCTGGATGACTTCGACCCGGGTGGGCTGGGGGAGATCGTTCTTGGTGGTGTACAGCTGGGTGTCGGCCGAGCGCGGCGCGCTTGAACTCCGAGCGGCGGTCCGGGGACGGGGAGGTGTTGCGACAGCACGTGCCATGGCAGTTCTCCTGGTGAACCTACTCGTGTAATACCTGGTGAACAAACGATATTGCAATGGAACCCTCACCAACCGCGGAGGCAACCCGCTTGATATTGCCACCTCTGACGTCTCCCACGGCGAAGACGCCGGGCAGGCTGGTTTCCAGCAGGTGGGGCGCCCGGGCCAGCGGCCAGCGTGCCGTGGCGAGGTCCTCCGGGGTCAGGGTCGGCCCGGTCTTGATGAAGCCCTTCGGGTCGAGCGCCAGGCAACCGTGCAGCCACGCGGTACTCGGCACGGCGCCGGTCATCAAGAAGAGGTGCCGGATGTCCCGGGTCTCGACGGCTCCGGTCCGATTGTCCCGCCACTGCAACCGCTCCAGGTGGTCGGTGCCTTCCAGGCCGGCTACTTCAGTGCTGGTTCTGAGATCGATCGCCGGATTCTCTTCGATGCGCCGGATCAGGTAGCGGGACATGGTTTCGGCCAGCCCGCCGGCTCGAATCAGCATGTGAACCCGCTTGGCGGTCTGGGCGAGAAACACCGCCGCCTGTCCCGCCGAGTTACCGCCGCCCACCACGACGACCTCCTCGCCGCGGCACACCTGGGCCTCGATGAAGGTGGCGCCATAGTACACCCCGGCGTTTTCGAAACTGGCGAGATTCTCGAGGGGCAGTCTCCGGTATTCCGCTCCGGACGCAATGACGATCGTGCGCGCGCTCACCCGGGAGCCATCGGCCAGGTCGACCGCGTAGGGCCTCCGCTCGCACTTCAGTGTCAGGGCATCTTTGGCGATCATCACCTGGGCGCCGAATTTCTGGGTCTGGTCATAGGCGCGGGCCGCGAGGTCCTGGCCGCTGATGCCGGTGGGAAACCCCAGATAGTTCTCGATCCTCGAGCTGGTCCCGGCCTGGCCGCCCGGCGCATTCGACTCGATCACCAGGACGTCGAGGCCTTCCGAGGCGGCATACACGGCGGCCGCCAGTCCCGCAGGCCCGGCGCCGATGACGACCACGTCGCGCAGGTGAGTCCGGTCGATCGCGGTATTGAATCCCAGGCAATCGGCGATTTCGCCATTGGTCGGATTCCGGAGCACCACGACACCCTGGCAGATCGCGATTGGTACGTCCTCGAGTCCGACATGAAAACCGTCGAGCAGCTCCTGGACCCCGGTGTCGTGGTCGAGATCGATATATGAGTAGGGATGGCCGTTCCGGGTGAGGAATTCCTTCAATCGAAGCGTGTCCCGGCAATGCTGCGAGCCGATCAGAACGACATCCCCGATGCCGTTGGCGATCAGCTCTACCCGGCGCAGGATGAACGCCCGCATGATGATCTCGCCCAGCTCGCTGTCGGTCTGCACCAGCGCGAGCAGATGCTCCCGGTCGAGCTCGATCACCTCACCGGCTTCCTTTACCCGAATCTCCACCAGGGTGCGGCGGCCGGAGAGCATGCTGACCTCTCCGGTGAATTCGCCCGCTCCCTGCGCGGTGACCAGGGTCTCGACGGATTGAAAGGACCGGACGATCTCCAGCTGGCCTTTCTTGACGACGAAAAAGGGAATGACCACTTCCCCTGCCTTGATCAGCACCTCGCCCTGGCGAGTCGGGCGCAGTTTACCGTGGGCCGTGATGCGGTCGACCTGCTCCTCGGTCAGGGTCGGGAAGATCCGGTCCCGGGTGGATTGGGTGAGGGGGAGGGAGGCGGTGGCGCCGCCGGCTGCGATGGTGTCAGGCACGATCATTCCTTCTATTCGGTTCCGGGCCTCGGCATTCCCGAGGCATAATGAAGCATAATAGCGTGGCGCCCCGGGTCCCGGCTTCTCAGCGGCGTTGCCGGCCCGGTTAGGTTTTCAGTACTCGCAAAAGATAAGGCCAGGCAAAGCCGATGCGCGACTCATTTAGCAACCCGTGGCCGGACAGCGAACTGCACGGATTTCGCGAGGTGCTCCGATGGGCATTGGAGCGGCGCGGACAAGTTCGCGCCGCGACTCCGCAGCGAGGGTCATTCCCGGTGGCGACGCCCGCGCTCTCATATCCCCGAGCCGGTAACACCGACTTCTCGGCGACCTGGGTTGGCCACTCCACCGTGCTCCTCCAGTGCGGGGGACTCAACGTGCTGACCGACCCGGTGTTCAGCCAGCGAGCCTCTCCCCTTCAATGGCTGGGGCCGCGCCGAGTCATGGACCCAGGAATGCAGATCGACGCGCTGCCGCCGCCCGACATCGTCCTGCTCTCCCACAACCATTACGATCATCTCGACCGGCCCGCGGTGAAGCGGATCGCCCGAGCGCATCCCTGCGCAACCTGGATCGTGCCGCTCGGACTTGGCCGGTACATCCGGGGCTGGGGGGCCCGCGACATCGTCGAGCTGGACTGGTGGCAGCAGACGGCGACCAACGGCCTTCAGGTCACGGCGACACCGGCGCGGCATTTCAGCGGCCGGAGCCTCGGCGATCGCAACCAGTCGCTCTGGTGCGGGTTTGCATTGGAAATGGAAGGAATGCGGGCATACTTCGCCGGTGACTCAGCCTACCATCCCGAGTTCGGCGCTATTGCTGCGCGATGCGGGCCGTTCGATTTCGTGATGGTTCCGATCGGAGCGTACGATCCGCGATGGTTCATGCACGTCGTCCACGTGGATCCGGAGGAAGCGGTGCAGATCTACCAGGACCTGGTTGTCCCGTATGCCGGCAAGCCGCTCCCCCTTATGCTCGGCATCCATTGGGGGACGTTTCGATTGACCGACGAGCCGATGGACGAGCCACCGCGACGCGTCGCCGCGCGCTGGGGAGCCGTGGGGCTGGACCCGGGCCGGCTCTGGATCGCCGCCTTTGGTGAAACCCGCTCGCTGGCGCGTTGAAGCAGGCAGTCGCGCTCCTATCGCACGTCCAGAATCGCGGTCATCGTCGGATGCAGGGCACAGCGATACTGCATCCGTCCGGGCCGCCGGGGGAGCAGCACAAAGCGCTGTCCCTGCAGCAGCTGACTGCTATCCCAGCCCGTCCTTCCCGCCGCAGTGGAGGTATGTGGGACAATATCCCGGTTAACCCAGACCACCGTGTCACCCATCACGACCTGGAGGGTGTCCGGGTGAAACGCCATTCCCGAGATCTCGATCGTGTGAGTCCGGGAGGGGGGGTGATGCCCCGGGCTCGCGGCGATGACCGCGAGCCCAAGGGGAAGCAGGAGACCCCGGCGCCAAGTCACCTGGTGGCCTCGAGTCCGGCGCGCACTTGCTTCGCATGCTCCAGGTGCGCGGCAATTGCCGGACGCACATCCACCAGCAGCTTTTTCAGCTCGGCATTCTGGGTGGTGGGAATGAGGAGGTTGTCCAGCGCGTCGAGCACCGCCTGGTGATAACCGATTTCCCGGTCCATATAGGCGCGGTCGAAGGCCGGGCCCCGGGCGGCATCAATCACGTTGTGGGCATCGGTGGCACCGTTCACCAGCGACTGGCTCACCGCGTTGTCCTTGGGAGTGACGTGGAGGCGGGTGGCAAGTGCTGAGGCTTGCTGGTTAACCGCGCTGTGATCGCGAATCATGGTCGCAGCGAAGGCGAGGACTTGTTCGTTGTGGCTTCGGGTCTGGGCGAATCGCGCCGCGTCAATGTCAATGGTGTTGGCGGTGACGGCGACGTGGGCGACTTCCGGGTCAGTCAGATCCGGTGAGGTGACTTGGGCGAGCACGGTTGGAGCGGTCAGGGCGGCAAGCATTAGAGAGAGCAGGGTACGGGTCATTAGTTCCTCGCGGGTTGGATTGGACGGTCAGAATACCTCCGTTATCACACTTTGTCAATACTTTATTGTGATAACTAGCCAAAGCCATTGCCCCTTAGTATCTTATGACATGACCAATTGGCTTGAAAGACTCAAGGGTGAGACTCAAACCAAGCTGCTCCAGCTGCTGCGTCGGTCGGCCCAGAGCATCACCGAACTGGCCCGGCACCTCAACTTGACCGATAACGCCGTGCGGACCCACGTGGCGGCGTTGGAGCGGGAGGGGCTAGTCGGTCTCGCGGGAAGTCAGCGCGACACCGGTGGAAAGCCGGCCCGGCTCTATCAGCTCACCCGGGAGGGCGAGGAGCTTTTTCCGAAAGCCTATGCCCTCGTACTGGGTGAACTGGTCGAGGAGATTGCCCGGCGCGACGGCCGGGAACGAGCCGTAGAGTTTCTGGCCGCTGTGGGGCGTCGGGTGAGCCAGCCGGGCACGACCGACAATATCGAGGATCGTGTGGCCCGGGCCGCGGCGGCGCTGCGGGCCCTCGGGGGCGATGTCGAGCTCGCGCGAGAGCCGGATGGATGGCGAATCAGGGGATTTGGCTGCCCGCTCTCGGCCGTTACCACCGAACATCCGGAGGTCTGTGAACTGGCCCGGGCACTCATCGAAGAGATTACTGGCCGTCCTGTCACAGAGTGTTGCGACCGGTCCGCTCGTCCTCGCTGTGGATTCCACATCGCGGAGCGCGCGCGGCAGTAATGGAGCGGGCTCGGGAGTTGATTCTCCAATATGGCTGGAACAGCACCGCGTATCAGATCATCAACCCCGGGATCACGCATTGGTTCGCGGCCCGGGGCGATGCGCTGGTCGGTTATGTGCGCTACGCCGGCGTGCGTGTGGTGGCCGGCGCGCCGGTTGCCGCGCTCGAACGGCTGAGTGAGGTGACTGCTGAATTCGAGGCCGATGCTGCCCGTGCCCGCGATCGGGTATGCTATTTCGGCGCCGAAGAACGCTTCGAAGAGGTAGGCCGCCAGAATCCCGCGCGCTCGATCGTAACGCTCGGGGCCCAGCCGGTCTGGCACCCCGCTGCGCTGGCCGCCCGCATCAGGCTACGCGTTTCGCTCCGGGCCCAGGTGAACCGGGCTCGGAACAAGAAGGTGCTGGTTGCCGCATGGGCGGCCGAGCGAGCGTCGGACAGCGCTGAATTACGGAGGGTTCTGGTGGCATGGCTCGAGACCCGGGGCCTTCCTCCCATGCGATTCCTGGTCGAGCCCCAAACCCTCGCGCAGCTCGAGGATCGCCGGATCTTCGTGGCGGAGCAGGGAGGGAAGGTCGTGGGATTCCTGGTGGCGAGTCCCATTCCGGCGCGCGCTGGATGGTTGGTCGAGCAGATCATCCGCGCGCCCAGTGCTCCCAATGGGGTCGCGGAGCTCCTGCTCAATGCGGCTGCCGAAACCTTGGCTGCCGCCGGTTCCCAATACGTGACGCTGGGACTGGCGCCCCTCTCCAAACGGGCCCGCTTGCCGGAGACACCGGCACCGTGGTGGCTGGGTGCCGTGTTGGTCTGGGTGCGGGCGCACGGCCGCCGGTTTTACAATTTCGACGGGCTCGATGCCTTCAAAGCCAAATTCCAGCCGGAGGAGTGGACCCCGGTGTTCGCGGTAAGCAACCAGCCGCGTTTCACACCCCGCATGCTCTACGCGATCGCATCGGCGTTCAGCGGCGGGTCAGCCGCGACTGCGATCATCAGGGCGGGGGGCCGCGCGGTGAGGCAGGAACTTCGGCAGCTCAGGGCTGGGGCGGCTCCGGGGCCTGCAAACCGTAACGCAGGCTGAATGACAAGTGGCGTCCGCCTGGTCCGCTTCCTCCAGCCGTTGTTCGTAGGCTTCGAGCAGATCGCTGCGGGTGATAAATTCCCCGGCCTCAGCTCATTCCCTGATACCAGAGTCCCAGCCCGATAGCCGCTCCCAGGGCTACAAGTCCAATCGCAGCGCGCCAGCGATAGCTGCCCGCTCCCAGCGCCAGCGCGAGCCCGAACTTCAGCGCCGTGTTCGCCAGGATTCCCACCGCAATGGCCTGCGCCGCCAACTCCGCCAGTTGAATCGAGCTGCCCATCTTTGCCATGGAATAGGTCAAGGCATCCACGTCGGTCAGGCCCAGCACCGCTGCGGAGGCGATAATGCCGGGCGATCCCCAGGTTTGCCGCACCCAGGTGAGCGCCATCAGCACCAGTTGCAGAAGGATCGCCAACTGGATCGCGGACCACAATCGGAGGGGGCTCTTGTCCTTGATTTCGGATCCGTCGGAATCCTTCCAGCCTCGCCGCAGGATAGTCCAGGCCAGGATAGCGGCACCGACGATGGCCGGCGGCAACAGGTAGGGCAGCAACGCGCGGGCAACCGCGGGGCTCAGGATCAGGCTGATGAGGGCGACGCGGGGCAGCAGCACGGTACAGGCAGCGACCACGCCGAGCGCCAGCGGTCCGGCCATTGCGGGCTCGCGCCGGCTCGCCCGGGAAAACTGGAGGGTAACCGCGGTGGAGGAGAGCACCCCGCCCAGGAGCCCGGTGATCGGATATCCCAGGCCGGGCCCCGCGATGCGCCGCGCCAGGTAACCGGCAAAGCTGAGCCCGGAGAAGAGCAGGACGACCGCCCAGAGAGAGCGGGGCCGGATGCCGCCCAGGGGACCGAAGGGTCCTTCCGGCAAGAGGGGAAGCACGACCAGCGCGAGCACCGCGAATTGAATCGCGGCCTTGAGCTCGGTCTCCCCGATGCGATGCACCAGCCGGTGCAGCTCGGCCTTCTCGCGGAGCACCAGCACGACGACGGCGCAGGTAGCGGCCGCCAGAACCAGGTAGCCCTGGCCCGCAAACAAGCCGAGCGCCAGGACCACCAGCGCCGCCGCCTCGGTGGTGCCGTCGGCGTTGGACCCCTTGCCGCGGGTCGCGATGACGTAGCCGGTCAGCACCAGGCCGGCGCCCGCGGCCAGTAACACCGTTCCCACTGCGGTCCATCCCTCGAGCAGCGTCAGCCCGGAGAGTCCCCCCAGAAGTCCCAGGATCAGGAAGGTGCGGACCCCGGCGAAACGGGCGTTCGGACCGGTGGCATGGCCCGACCATTCCCGCTCGATCCCGACGGCCAATCCGACCAGGGCGGCAACACCGAGGTTCAATACGACGGTGAGATCGGAGGGCTGAGCCATGGCTCTAATTAGCGAGCTTCATGGAATCGAGCAAGCAGAACGAGCTTCTCCCTGCATTTTCTCCAGGCTTCCCTGCGATCTGGAGTTTGAGCCCCGAAAAACCGTGTCGTCATGCCGCCGGTCCACGTTAGTTAGGTCGACCCAAGGTCGACCTTTTTCCGGGAACCGACATGATACGTCCGACACTGATGCTGCTGTCTGTCCTGGCTTGCGGTGGCAGCAACGACCCCAACCCGCATGAGCTGGTGCTCGGAGCCCGGGACGGCGCGGTCATGGCCTATGACGAGGCCCGGCATCAGACCATTCTCTTTGGCGGAATGACCGACACTGGCCTGGCTTCGGATACCTGGGCCTGGAACGGCTCCAGCTGGACCCGGTTAGCCACCACGGGACCCGCGGGCCGGATCGACGCCGGAATGGTGTACGATGCCACGCGGCAGCGGCTCGTGCTGTACGGCGGACGAACCAACCCGCAGCAGAGTGCCACGGTGTACAGCGACACCTGGGAGTGGAATGGGACGGCATGGACCCAGGTCGCGACGACCGGGCCAGGCGCCCGGATTCACTTCGCACTGGGCTACGACCGCGCCGGTCAGAAGACGGTGCTGTTTGGGGGCGTAAGCGGTTCGGGCACTGCTTTGCCCGATGTGTGGGAGTGGAATGGACAGCAGTGGACTCACGTGGCGCCGGTGCCGGCGGCCAACAACTTCGTGCCGTTCTTCGCCTACGATGAAGGTCCCGGCTCCCTCGTGCTCCTGTCGCTCGCCAGCTCCGATTTCCACTTCCTCACCGACTCATGGAACGGGACCGGCTTCGCGTCACTGAGCGCCACCGGCCCGGCCCTCGTCCCGTCCGGGCTAGTCACTCGAGGCGCCAACGGCGGCCTGCTTGCTTTCGGGGGATACAACGGAAACACGTTCGTGAGTCAGACCTGGTTTTGGAACGGGTCCAGCTGGAGCCAGCAGCCGGGCAACGGTCCTTCACCTCGAAGCGGCGCGGCGCTGAGTTACGACCGGGACCGCGACCGGGTGGTGCTGTTCGGGGGCTCGACTCCAGCCAGTGTCAGATTGATGGATACCTGGGAACACAGCGGCAGTACTTGGTCGGAGCGCTGATCACCGGTCGCAGGCTTTCACCACCGCGCTCCAGCGGTTTCGGCTGACGGGGACGGTGGTGCCGTCGGACAGGATGGCCGCGTGGTCGCCGATTCCGCTCTTGCGGAGTTCGAGGATCGATCGGTGGCGAACGATCGCCGAGCGATGGACCCGGATAAAGTGGTGCGGGTCGAGCTGCTGTTCGAGCTGGGCCATCGATTGCCGGATGGCGAAGACCTGGTCGCTGGTGTGGAGCCGGGCGCAGTAGTTCGCGGCCTGGATCCAGTGGACTTGCTCGACAGGAACCACCACCACCCGCGCGCCGAGCCGGACCACGAACCGGGTGAGGCCGATGGGCTGGTGCTCCAGGGCGGACCGGGCCCGGTCCAGCGAGGCGATCAGCCGGGCATCCTTGAACGGCTTCAGGACGTAGTCCAGCGCGGCATGCTCGAACGCGGCGATCGCAAATTCGTCATGCGCCGTCACGAAGATGACATAGGGCATCTGCCCGGCACCCACCGCGTCGATCACGTCGAACCCGTTCATCCCCGGCATCTGCACATCCAGCAGGACCACGTCGGGCCGCTGCTGACGAATCGCCGCTATCGCGCTCGCCCCGTCAGCGGCGAGTCCGGCCAGGCGGCAGCGCGGCTGGCGCTCGACCAGCGACGCGAGGCCGGCCCGGGCATGGGGCTCGTCGTCCACGACCAGCACCGCGATCTCACGCACAGGCTGGAACCGGCTCAGGGGTGGCGTCAAACGGGATCCGGATGATGGCCGTGGAGCCGCCATTCGCGGCGGGTGACAAGTCGAGGCTGGAACGATCGCCGTAGAGCGTTCGCAGCCGGGCACGAGTATTCCCCAGGCCGACGCCGCTTCCCGTCGCCAGAGCCCGTTCCGGATTCTTCGTGCCACCGCTGTCCTCTACTTCCAGCACCAGCTCGATGCCTTCGCGCCGGACGCGGATGGTCACTCGTCCAGGAGTTTCCAGCTCGCCGATACCGTGCCGGATCGCGTTCTCCACCAGCGGCTGGAGAATCAGGCTGGGGACCCGGGCCTCGAGGATGTCCTCGGGGACATCGACCGCGGTGGTCAGCCGATCGTGAAAGCGGACCTGCTCCAGGGCGAGGTAGCGGCGCAGGATCTCCAGCTCCGCGCGGAGGGAGACGACGTGACTGCCTTCGCTCTTGAGCAGGAAGCGAAGCAGCTCGCTCAGGTCGGCCAGCATCGCGGTCGCGTCTTCCTGCATTCCCCGGCGGACCAGCATGCCGATGGTATTCAGCACATTGAACAGAAAGTGGGGCCCCAGCTGCTGGCGCAGCGCCTGGAGACGCGCCTCGGTCAGGTTGGCCCGGAGCGCCGCCTCGGCTGCGGCCCTTCTTCGGACCTCGGCGCGCGAATCGATCGCATGGAAGAGCGCCGCCAGGCCCAGGTACATGATCACGTCCGCTCCGAAGTAGAACCCGATCAGGTTCGACAGCTCGGCCCCGAAGCTCTGGCCCGGTGCCCGCCATCCGATCGCGGCGTGGACCCCCAGCAACAGCGAGAGCCGGACGAACGGGAAGCAGATGGCCGCAGCCAGGTGAACCGGGATGGCGACTGCGGGCCGGCGGTGCACCGGGAAGCGGCGGACCAGCTCACGAACGGCCAGGGCGAGAAGTCCGGCGAGGATCCACGGCGGGAGCATACCTCGGAGGACCGTGGGGAAGGGGTCCTGGGATAACCATTGCCGGTGGCTCAGGTAGATCGCGATCGACTCCGCCAGCCAGAACACCAGGGCGACGGACAAGACCAGTACCGGCAGCCGCCAGTTGGAGAACCTGGGGCGGGGCGGGGCAGGGTCAGGATGATCCTGGAAGACGTCGGACATGGGCAGCTCCCTTACGGGAGACAGCAAGAATTAGCTACAATCCCGGCGGTTGGCGGCGCAACCGTTTGCGCCTAACTCGCGTCTAGTCAGCCTCCACTCCGGCTACCCAATCCGGGATTCCCCATGCGTATCGCCTCGGCTGCCCTGCTCGTGCTCGGCTTGATTGCCTGCTCCAGGACCGATTCCGCGACCAGGGCCAATGAATGGCGCGGCGAGCGGGACACGGTAGGAGATACCCTGGTGGTGCGGACGCTGAGCGGCAGCACGTGGGGCGAGCCGGTCCACCTGGTGCAACGCATGTCGATCGGCGTCGCCGACGGTGCCGAGGAACTGATGCTCGGAGATATCCAGAGCATCGCGGTTGCCGGGGATGGGTCGGTCTATATCATGGACGGTCAGACGGCTCTCAAGAAGTTCGGTCCGGACGGGACCTACCTCAGGACGTTCGGACGGGTGGGGAGCGGTCCGGGGGAATATCGCCGGCCCGACGGCGGCCTGGCGGTGCTGCCGGATGGCCGAGTAGTGCTGCGGGATCCCGGCAATGGCCGGCTGGCCGTGTTCTCGCCGGAGGGCGAACCGCTCGCCACCTGGCGAATCAGCAGCAACTTCAACACCAGCCAGAAGCTCTACAGCGGCGGGGCGGGGAATCTGTTCACAGAAATCCTCTTCGTACAGGAATCCGACGACTGGGTCGTCGGACTCTTGCGTTTCGATTCCACCGGGACAGCCCGGGACAGCATCCGGGTCCCCAAATGGCCTCACGAACGGTCGGTCATCAAAGGCCAGAGCAAGAACAACACGTCGATCAGCGACGTGCCGTTCACCCCGCAGGAGCATTGGACCTTCAACCCCGGGGGTTACATCGTGGGCGGCGTGCCCACGGCGTACCGGCTGGATGTACTCCGGCCGGGAGCGCCGCTCAGGATCGAACGGAACGCGGATCCCGTGTTGGTGCAGGACCAGGAGGCAGCGGACTACAAGCGCGCCCGCACCGAGAATTTCCAGCGCCAGTTTCCCGGCTGGGTCTGGAACGGGCCGGCGGTTCCCAGGACCAAGCCCGCCTACCGGGACATTTTTTCGGGGGAGGACGGGCGGATATGGGTCCAATTGTACGGGGTTGGGGTGAAGGACTCCGCAGCGGCAGAAGCCCCAACGCCCCGGGTTTACAATGAGCCGGGCTGGTCAGAACCCGTAGTATTCGATGTATTCGAGCCGGACGGCCGGTACCTGGGTTCGGTCACTACTCCATCCGGCTTCCTCGTCTTCCCGGAGCCGGTCTTCCGGGGTGATACGGTCTGGGCGGCGGTGGAGGATGACGACGGCGTGCGGTATGTTCGCCGCTTCGAGTTCGCGCGCGGCGAGCGGCGCACTGGCGAGGGGAAAGAGCCGGGGGAATAGGC
>Ga0070698_100003646_pt1 | contig 16907 bp, 12 predicted proteins | sample KBSK1502metaG_FD_65477 | JGI IMG/M metagenome (GOLD analysis project Ga0070698, IMG submission 65477) | Corn, switchgrass and miscanthus rhizosphere microbial communities from Kellogg Biological Station, Michigan, USA - KBS K1-50-2 metaG | ecosystem: Host-associated > Plants > Roots >...
TTCCAGCAGGTGCTGGTGGGCGAGCCCTCGGTCGAGGACACGATCGCGATCCTGCGCGGGCTCAAGGGCCGTTACGAGGCGCACCACCAGGTGCAGATCTCGGACGCCGCGCTCGTCGCGGCGGCCACGCTGTCCGACCGGTACATCACCGCCAGGTTCCTCCCCGACAAGGCGATCGACCTCGTGGATGAGTCCGCGTCCCGGCTGCGGATGGAGATCGACTCCTCGCCGGTCGAGATCGACGAGCTGCGCCGCATCGTGGACCGGATGAAGATGGAGGAGCTCGCGCTGTCGCGCGAGTCAGACGCCGCGAGCAAGGACCGGCTGGAGAAGCTGCGCGCCGACCTGGCCGACCGCCAGGAGCAGCTCACCGCGCTGACCGCGCGCTGGGAGCAGGAGAAGTCTGGCCTGAACCGGGTGGGCGAGCTGAAGAAGAAGCTCGACGATTTGAAGGGCCAGGCCGAGCGCGCCCAGCGGGACGGCGACTACGAGACAGCTTCGAGGCTGCTGTACGGCGAGATCCCCACCCTGGACGCGGAGATCGCGGAGGCAATCGCCACCGACCGTCCGGATGAAGACTCTGCCGACGCCACGGTCGGGGTCCCGACCGTGGCGCCGATGGTCAAGGAAGAGGTCGGGCCCGATGACGTGGCAGACGTCGTGTCGGCGTGGACAGGCATCCCCGCCGGGCGGCTGCTCGAGGGCGAGACCGGCAAGCTGCTGCGGATGGAGGCCGAGCTCGGCAACCGGGTGATCGGGCAGTCCGCGGCCGTGCAGGCCGTCTCCGACGCGGTGCGCCGCGCACGGGCCGGCGTGTCCGACCCGGACCGGCCCACGGGGTCGTTCCTGTTCCTCGGGCCGACGGGTGTCGGCAAGACGGAGCTGGCCAAGGCCCTGGCGGAGTTCCTGTTCGACGACGAGCGGGCGATAATCCGGATCGATATGAGCGAGTACGGCGAGAAGCACTCGGTCGCGCGCCTGGTCGGCGCGCCGCCGGGATACGTTGGCTACGAGGAGGGCGGGCAGCTCACTGAGGCAGTGCGGCGGCGCCCGTACTCCGTAGTGCTGCTCGACGAGGTCGAGAAGGCGCACTCCGAGGTGTTCGACGTGCTGCTCCAGGTCCTGGACGACGGGCGGCTCACCGACGGGCAGGGCAGGACCGTGGACTTCCGTAACACGATCCTGATCCTGACCTCGAACCTGGGCTCCGCGTTCATCGCCGATGCCGCGCTTGATGACCGGGCGAAGCGGGACGCGGTACTCACCGCGGTGCGCGCGGCGTTCAAGCCGGAGTTTCTCAACCGGCTCGACGATGTGATCATCTTCGACTCGCTAACCACGTCGGAGCTGACCAGGATCGTGGACCTGCAGGTCGAGCGGCTGGCAGCACGGCTCGCCACCCGGCGGCTGCTGCTGACGGTGAGCCCGGCGGCCAGGGAATGGCTCGCGCTGACCGGGTTCGACCCGGTGTTCGGAGCGCGGCCGCTGCGCCGGCTCGTGCAGTCCGCTATCGGCGACAAGCTGGCGCGGGAACTGCTGTCCGGCTCGATCACCGACGGGGACGAGGTCCTGGTCGATCTAGACCCTGCATCGGACGAGCTCACGGTCGGCCCGGCGGCGAAGGTCGCCTAAGTCAGTACTTTGTCCCTGGTTTCTGCTGCTCTGGCAGTGGAAACCAGGGACAAACTGTTCTTGAGCGGCGGGCGTCTTTGAGGGTGGGCTTACCTGGGGCGCTTCCAGAAAAAGTGGCGGTCCTCAGCGCCGGAATCTCCGGCCCGCGGCCGGCTGAACTCGGTCAGCACGCGAATCGCCTCGTTCCAGAGCGCGTCGAGATCGGCGCCTGCGGGTGCCCCGGGCGTGTCGCACGCCCGGAGCTTGACGGCCAGTTCGGTCAGCCCGGCGAGCTCCCTGGTGCCAGCCGGCTCACCAGCCAGCGATGTGAGCAACGCGTCGAGCCGGGTGGCCAGGTCGGCGAGGAACCGGAGCCGCTCGGCGGACGGCGCGTCCTGGGCCGTCCGCAGCGCGGTGATCTCATCAGCCACCAGATCGCGGGCCGCGAGCAGCCACGCGTCACGTTCGACGCGACCTCCGCCGAAGCGTAGGTGGCCCCGCGGGGTGGCACCCATGCCGTGCGGCGCGGGCGCGCCCCACGGCCGGGGCGCCCTCGGACGCGTCCGGCGCGAGCCTGCGGGGCCCGGGCCGCTGAGGGCGATGCCCCGACCCTGGCCGCCCTGCGTACCCTGCGAGCCGTCGAGTGCGGTGAACGCCGGGCCGCGGCCAGCCAGATCCCATCCGGCGGGAAGCTCGACGGGCTGGGTGACCCGGTGCGGTACTCCCCCGTCCGTGATCACGCGTGAATCCACCGCGATGAACGCGGTGAACCGGCAGAGCACGCCGTACCGCAACGAGACGTCCGTGATCTGCCGCTCCAGGCGACCCAGTTCGGCGGCGTCGTAGCCGGGCAGGCCCGCGTAGCGGTCCTCGAGGTCCCGCAGGTGGGCACGCGCCCAGTTCGCGGTGCTCGCTGGGGTGCCGCCAGTGGTCGCGGCCACCGCGGCCTCGAACGGCGCGCCGTCGGCCGTCGTGCCGCGGACGGTGATAGTTCCGCCCGGCTGGCCGCGCCACCGCCCTGACATCGTCACCGGAACGCCGGGGAAGAGGTCCGGCAGCCGGCTCGGGGCCACAGTGCCTGCCTCGATCCGCAGGCCGTTCCCGGCCAGTGCTAGCGCGGTCACCAGCGGGGTGCCGATCCGGCGGTGGATGCTGGCGGCGGCCTGATCGAGCTGGTCCTCTGATTCCACCAGCTCGCAGCGACCGCGCCCAGCGCCGGCGAGCCGGCCAAGGAACCCGGCGTTGACCGCCTGGTCAATGCCGATGACATGGATCCGGACCTGGTCCGGCGACCGGCCGACCGTGTTCAGGATCTGGTCCTCGTTGCCGACTTGGCCGTCGGTGACGAGGACCAGCACGCGATCACGAGCGGCCGTGAGCTGGCTCCCGGTGATCCCCAGCGCGGCCGCGTCGGTGAGCAGCCGGCGCGCGTCCACGAGCGGCGTGAGCATCTCGGTGCCGCCCCGGGCCTCCGTCCGGGCGAGTTGCTCGATGGCGCGGAACCGGTTGCGGTCTGTTGCCCAGGCCAGCCCCGGCGAGGCGTCCGGGACTCGCTCGACCGAATTGTCGAAGCACAGCACCGCGAACCGGTCCGCGTCGGTGAGGGTGTCCACGATCCGGGCGGCGGCGCGGCGGGCCGCGACTATCTTCCACCCGTGCATGCTGCCAGACCGGTCCAGCACCAGCACGACGTCACGCGGCCGCGGTCGGCCAGGGCCGTCTGGCGGTACGAGCGTGAGGCTGAACGTGCCTCCTGGTTCCCCGTCGCCCGGGTCCTGGGTGAGGACCAGCGACGTCGCGATCTGGTCGTGGCGGGCAACGGCCAGCCGCAAGATGAAGTCCCTGTCCAGCCGCTCGCCCGGCCGGAGCCTGACGATGGTGCGGCCGTCCGCGAGAGCCTCCTCTGCGGTGGCGTGCAGGCTGCACCGGATGCCCGCCAGCGGCAGCCCGGCCGGGTTGATCTCGGCGCTCAGTGTGAGCCGGACCGGGTTGGGGAATCCGGGCAGCAGCACCGGAGGGCTGATCCGGGAGGCGTCAGGGACGGCGTCGGTGTCGGTGGCCACCCCGCTGCCGGCCGGCACGCCGTCGAGCGGACGGCCTGGGATGTACCGTGGCGCGACTACTAGGGGGAACCGGAACATTGCCTCGCCGTCCTGGTACGGTAGTGGCTGCGCGAGCGTGAGGCGGACCGTGACCTGCTCGCCGGGGGCGATGTTGCCGACTCGAATCGTAAACACGTCCGGCCGTTCCTCTTCAGCGATCGCCACCTGCTGTCCCTGCGCGATCGCCTGGTCATAGTCCATCCGGGCCTGGGCACGCTCCTTCAGCAGCCCCTCCACGACATGCCCGGCGGCCTCCATCCGCATCGCGGTGACCGCCGCCCGGTCAGGCAGCGGGAAGATGTAGGTCGCCTCCAGCGAGACGTCGAACGGGTTATGGAAGCCCTGCGTCACATCAACGCTGGCAGACAGGCCGGTAATGGCGGCCCGCACGTCGACCGCTTCCAGGGGCAAGTTACCCCGGCTGGTCGTGAGTGCACCGAGGCCGCCGTCTGGCTCGGCGGCGGGGTCGGTCTCCATCGGCGTGATGTCAGTGCTCATGTCCCGCTCCCATCCTGGGGATTGTCTAGTTCGGTTGCATGACGTGAGGCGGAGGCAGTCAGACCTCGGCTCACCAGCTCCTCGAGCAGCGGCCGCGCGGCGTTCACGATTCGGGTCATATCCTCCGGGCGAGGCTCTCGGTCAGGGCCGTCAAGCAGGAGTGTCAAGCCTGGCGCGAGCCGGATTCCGTACACGAGCGAGGCCGGGGGAACGTCCGTGCCGTCCTGGTCCGTGCCAGTTGATGGCGCCTCGGCGACTGACTGCCGCGGCTGGCGGGCCCAGAACCGGTTCGGGACGGCAGCTGGGGACCCGGCGGCTAGAGCGCCAGCGCCGGTGGCCGGCCAGGGGCCGCCCTCCCGTGCCGGCGCGGGCCTCAGGGCCGGGACCCGGGCGACCGCCGCCAGGGTCTCGTCGGTGACGCCCGCCAGTTCCACCTGGATCTCCGCGAGCGACTTCCCCTCTGCCTGACGGCGCTTGACCGCGACGAGCTGGAGCAAGTGCCGCCGCCCGTATCTGGCGACCCGGCCCCGGCGACTCAGCGGCGGATCGACGAGGCCGACAGTGCCGTACCAGCGGATCAGGCGCTCGTTTGGCACGTCACGGACCCGGCCGTTGGTGCGCAGCGGTCCGGCGCCCGGGCCGTCGTCCAGTCCGCCATGCGGCCCGCTTGTTGCAGCCGACGTGTCCGCGCCGAGGGCCCTTGGGGTACCCAGGGCCTCGGCAGCGAGCTCAGCCAGCTCCGCGATCGTCCATGACTCATCCATCACCCGATTAATAACACTGTCATTATTACAGTGTCAAGTGACAGCGTTGCGGACCTGAAGGGGGAGGAGTGCCTCGCGGGAAGGCCTTTTACGCAAGCAAGCGCAGCATCAGCGGGTAGGTGAACGTATCGCGGATCTGCTGACAGATCACAGGCGCGTCCATCTCACAGCCGTGTGGTTCCCTCGATAGTGAGTCGACGGGAGGGACGTCGGCCGTTTGGAGACTTACCGTTCGCCGCTCTGGCAGCAGAAAACAGGGACAAACCGTTTCTAGGGGTCTCGGCCCGGTCAGCTCTGCCGGTGCGTGGCGTCCAGCAAGCGGTCGTAGTCGTCCTCGTCGAGGCCTAGATCGACCCGGATGCGGTAGCGCAGGCGGAGCAGGAGCTGGAGCTCGTTGTCGTCGGCTCGCGCGACGCAATGCTCGACGCCCGCCGTCGCCCACTCAAGTGCGCGCCGCAGGTCGCCTTGCTCCATCAGCAGTTCCGCGACCAGGTCACACGTGCGAGGCGTGGCCGACTCGCGGTTGGCGGTCAGCGCGGCGAGCAACTGCTCCGCCTCCTGGTCCCGGCCCAGCGCGAACAGTGCCCTGGCGAGGTAGACACTAGGGTTGGCGAACGTGGATCCGCCGTCCTCGATCGCCGCGGTGAACTCGTCCGCCGCTTGCTGCGGTTCGTCGGCCATCATCCACTGCTCGCCGACCCGCAGGTGAGACTCGGCGCGCATGCCGGGCTCCACTCCGCGGGCGAGCTCGCTCATGCGTACGGCGGCCCGCACGTGATTACCTGTCCGTGCTGCCTCAAACTCGATCTCGTCGAAGTCACCGACGTCAGCCACTCTTCTCACGGTACCCCCGTGGCCCTTTCCCATTCGCCCGGATGTGGTGTCCGCAACGGAGGTTGCGCACGCGATTAATGAGGTCAGCGGCGGGCACGCTCCAGGGCGTCCCAGAACCCGCGACGCAGCGCGTGCCGCACCTCGTCGTGCAAGAGGAAGTCGATCGGCAGCGCCGATCCCTGGAGCAGCCTTGCCTCCAGGTCGGACGGCATCCGCGGCTTCCTGGCCAGCACCGCCTCCAGCCAGAGCGCCGGCGCGTCACGCGCGACCGACTCGCCGAACTCCTGGCCTTCCCGGTGTGCCGACTGAACGGCGTCGGCAAGCGAGACACCGGGCTGCGCAGCGGAGTACGCCGGCCCGGCGGGTCCGAGCGGGCCGCCAGGCACGCCGGGGCCTGGACCAGGCTGGCCCCCCGGATCGGTCTGCGGGGTGATGGCCAATGGCGGGGCGAGCGGGTTCCCCGCCAGCTGACCTCCCGCGCCCACGGGGGCACCGGGGACGCCGGGACCAATGGGGCCGCTAGGCCCGTTGGGGCCCCCGGCCGGGGGCTGCCCCCACGGCGCCGCTGGCGCGCCGCCGCCCGACCCAGGCGAGGCGACCGGCCGCGGGCCGGTGTATGAGCCGTTGCGCGAGGCCGTGTGGCCGACGTCGTGGGCCGGATAGCCGACGTCAGGAACTATCGGCATCACCGGCGCCCCGTACTGGCCGGCCGGCGGCTGCCCAGCTAGCGGCGGCTGACCGGCTTCCGGCTGCGGTGCACCGAACGGCCCGGCCGCCGGCTGGGGTGCCGCGAACGGCCCGGCTTCCGGCTGCAGCGCGGCGAATGGGCCGGTCGCCGACTGCCCGACACCGGGCTGACCCTGCTGCGGCTGTCCTTGCGGTGGCTGCACAGACATCGGCTGGCCGGCCGGGGGTGGCGGCATCGCTGGTCCTGACGCCCCTGGCACTCCAGGCGCCCATGGCACCCCCGGCGGGGGCGGGGGCGGCGCGGCGGCGGCCTGGCCTGCTCCGCGAGTGGGCAGCCGGTGAACCTGGGCGGAAGCCGGTGCCGACTGGTAGCCGTCACCCGGCTCGGCTGGCAGCGGCTCCCGGCTCACCGGATCGCGTGGCGGCTGCATGCGGATGGCACCGGGGCGGTACCCGGACAGATCGGTGGCGCGGTTCCGCGCCGCCGGAAGAGCGACCGGCTGCTCGGCGGGTGGCGCAGGAACGGCCACCGGGGCGCCGTACACCTCGGGCCGCGGCGTGAACTCGGGTTCCGCGGGCCAGTCGGGCCGCACGGCATACTCCTGAGCCTCCGCAGGCGAAGACGGCGAAGGCTGGCCCTGATCCTGCTCCGGCTGGACCACGGCAAGACCGGGCGGCGCGCTGAAGTAGTCGGCGGCGGGCGCAGCGGGCTCGGCGGGCGCGGCGGGATGATCCTGCTCGGCGGCCACCTCTTGCTGGACGGGCTCCGGCTCTTGCTGACCAGGCTGCTGCTCTTGCTGACGAAGCTGCTGCTCCACAGGCTGCTGCTCAACAGGCTGCTGCTGAACAGGCTGGGCGTCCTGCTGCTCCTGCTGGGCGTCCTGCGCGGCGGGCGCCAGGTCGAGGGGGACGGCGGGCGGCTCAGGCGCGCCGGCGAGCGTTCCGGCCGGCGCTGGGTAGCCAGGAGGCGCCTGGTAGCCGTTGTCGGTTTCCTGCGGGGCTGGCGGGTACGGGGCGGTGCCCGCGGGCTGGCTGTGGCCGTTCGCCACCGGGCGGAACACGATCAGTGAACCCCCGTCCTGCTCTCCCGTGCGCGTCGGCTCGGCTCCGGAGATCAGCTCGACGTACGGGCGCAGGTGCGCGCTGTTGATCTCCGCGACGTCGTCGCACTCCTGCCGGAGCGCGCGGGGGATCTCCCCGTTGCCGTCGACTGCGATGTGCAGCAGGATGACCCGCATGCCGAGGTCCTGAACGTCCGCGACAACCTGGGCGAGATCCTCCTCCGCGCTGACGACCATCGCGTCGGTCACGGCATTGTTCCGCGCCAGGGTCGTGAGGTCACGGTGGATCTCGGTCTCCACGCCTTCCCGGCGCCCCGGGCGCATCTTGGCGAGCCGGAGCTTAACCCCAGGCAGGTCGGCGAGCGTGTCGTGTTCCTCGGTCCGGCGGCCCTCGACGGTCGCCTCGTACCAGTAGCAGCGCAACAGCGGAAGCCCGGACCGCTCGCTGGCCAGGCCGGCGAGAAATTGCGTCAGTCCCGCGTAGTCCCAGGACACCGACTCCCGGCGCCGCGTTCCGTGCACCGCCATGGCGCCGTCCGCTAGTACATAGCCCGCGTCCACGAACAGCGCACAGCGATCCACGCAGGTCACCGCCCTTCGGATTGTTTTCCGCCTCTTCTAGGGTAGTAAAGCTAGCCAGCCGCGTTGGGGTTTCCGTGCATTCCCAAACGAGAGAAGTGCCCAGCGTGCGACCCGTGCGGTCCGCTGTGCGCCCTGTGGCGGCAGGCTTTATATGCTCTGACGCGTGAGCGATCGCGACGAACTGCTGGCCGGGATCAAGGCCAGGGCAGTGATATATGGCGACTTCACGCTGTCGTCCGGGCGGCACGCGAGCAGCTACGTGGACCTGCGGCGGGTGCTGCTCGACGGCCGCCTCGCCCCGCTGGCAGGGCGGGTGCTGCTCAACGCCACGGCGGACCTGGCCTACGAGGCTGTCGGCGGGCTGACGCTCGGCGCCGACCCGGTGGCCTGCGCGATGATGCACGCCGCCGCCAGCCGCGGCACGCCACTCGACGCGTTCGTGGTGCGGAAGGCGGAGAAGGCGCACGGCACGCAACGACGGATCGAGGGGCCCGACGTGGCCGGCCGTCGCGTGCTGGCCGTCGAGGACACCTCCACGACCGGTGCTTCCGTGCTCACCGCGGTGGACGCGTTGCAGGAAGCGGGCGCCGAGGTAGTCGGCGTCGCGGTCCTTGTCGAGCGCGGCGCGCGGCCGCGCGTCCTGGACCGCGGCCTGCCCTACCGCGCTGTCTACGAGCTCGCCGAGCTGGGGCTGTAAGCGGCAGAGATCCTAGCGAGCGTGCCGCCCGGACCGCCCAGCCTGTCCTGGCCGCGGCGCCGCGTGGTCCGCCGACCCGGCCGGGACCTCCCCGCGCGCGGCGGCCGCCGCGGTTTCCTTCCTGAACTCGCGCAGCCGGTAGAACACGAACCCGACGATCGCCACGATGACGACGGCCGCGAGAACGTACGTAATAACGGTGAGCCCGTGGTTGATCTTGCTCCACTCGCTGCCGAGGCTGTACCCGATGCTGGACAAGACGACCACGTAGACGAACGTGCCGATGAAGCTCAGCACGCCGAACTTCAGCGGCGGGACCTCAACCAGGCCGGCCACGATCGACGCGAAGGCCCGCACGAACGGCAGCATGCGCGCGACGGGTATGGCCCACACGCCGCGCCCGACCAGGAACCGCTCGGCACGCGCCACGTCCGCCTCGGTCACCAGCACGTAGCGGCCCCAGCGGTGCACCAGCGGGCGGCCGCCGACGCGGCCGATCCCGTAAGAGATGTACGAGCCGGCGAGTTCGGCCAGCGTCCCCACGATGATTACGAGGGCCAGGCTCGGGTGCTGGTGCGTCCCAGTGACCGCGCCCGAGGCGATCGCGCCGCCGAGCAGGAACGTGAGCTCAGAGGAGATCGGGATGCACATGGCTTCCAGCACGCCGAAAACGATGATCGCGTAGATGGCGTGCGAAACCAGGAAGCTCTCCATGGCCACCTTTGTACAGCATCGGCACGGGTAGTCAGACACGTTCAAGCCAAACCTTAACCCTTGGGGCCAGCTAGAGTTTCCTTACCCACTGCTGACGGACAACAGGAGCTACCGCCATGCCCATCGCGACCCCAGAGATCTACGCGCAGATGCTGGACCGCGCCAAGCAGCAAGGCTTCGCCTACCCGGCGATCAACGTGACCTCGAGCCAGACGCTGAACGCGGCGCTCAAGGGCTTCGCCGACGCGGAGAGCGACGGGATTGTCCAGATCTCCACCGGTGGCGCTGAATACCTGTCCGGCCAGAAGGTGAAGGACATGGTCACCGGCGCCGCGGCGCTCGCGGAATTCGCCCGGGTGGTCGCCGCGAAGTACCCCGTCAATGTCGCGCTGCACACCGACCACTGCCCGATGGACAAGCTGGACGGCTACATGCGTCCGCTGCTCGAGATTTCCGCCGAGCGGGTCAGGAACGGGCAGGATCCTCTTTTCCAGTCGCACATGTGGGACGGCTCCGCGGTGCCTCTCACGGAGAATCTCAAGATCGCCAGGGAACTCCTCGAGAAGTGCGCCGAGGCTCGCATCGTCATGGAGCTCGAGATCGGCGTGGTCGGCGGTGAGGAAGACGGCGTCGTCGGTGAGATGAACGAGAAGCTGTACAGCACCCCGGAAGACGCGCTGGCCACGGCCGAGGCGCTCGGACTTGGCGAGCGCGGCCGGTACATCCTCGCTGCCACGTTCGGCAACGTGCACGGCGTCTACAAGCCCGGCCACGTGAAGCTGCGCCCGGCGGTGCTCAAGGAAATCCAGGAAACCGTCGGCGCGAAGTACGGCAGGGAGAAGCCGTTCGCCCTGGTCTTCCACGGTGGTTCCGGGTCGGCCCTCGAGGAGATCCGCGAGGCCATCTCGTACGGCGTCGTGAAGATGAACGTGGACACCGACGCGCAGTACGCCTTCTCCAGGCCAGTGGCCGGGCACATGTTCGCCAACTACGACGGCGTGCTCAAGGTGGATGGCGACGTCGGCAGGAAGAAGGACTACGACCCGCGCTCGTGGGGCAAGGCGGCCGAGGCCGGCATGTCGGCCCGCGTCGTGGAGGCCTGCGAGGACCTGCTGTCGGCGGGCACCAAACTCAGCTAGACAGCTCGGCGTACGCGTCGGCGCTGCTGTCGGCGAGGAACTTCCAGCAGCGGTCCGCCTCTTCGTCCTCACCGATCGCGCCGGCCGCCCGGGCCAGCGCCGCCAGGCAGCGCAGGAACCCCTGGTTACCGGCGTGCGACCAGGGGATCGGCCCGTGCCCCTTCCACCCGTTGCGCCGCAGTGCGTCCAGCCCCCGGTGATACCCGGTCCTGGCGTACGCATAGGCGTCGACGTACCGGTTGTCCGCGAGCGCCGTCTCCGCCAGCAGCGCCCAGGCCAGCGAGAACGCCGGATACTTCGCCGCGATCTCCGTCGCGGGCGTGCCCGCGGACACCAGCTGCTCGGCCTCGGGCAGCGCGGGCAGCAGCGTCGGCGCGGGCTCGCCAAGCAGGTTCACATGCGTGCTCATAGCCCGCAGTCTGCCACGGCCCAGGGCAGTGCGTCTTTGCGGCGTCTTTGCGGCTACATGACCGGCGCGGGTACCCTCATGACGCAAGAGCCCCTGTCGTGCGCTTGCGCTGCCAGGGGCTTTCGTCGTGTGAAAGGCGTATAAAAGATGCCCGCCATCGTGCTTATCGGCGCCCAGTGGGGCGACGAGGGTAAGGGCAAGGCGACCGACCTGCTCGGTGACCGCGTTCAGTATGTCGTCAGGTACCAGGGCGGTAACAACGCCGGCCACACCGTGGTGATCGGCGACGAGAGCTACGCGCTGCACGTGCTGCCGTCCGGGGTCCTCTCCAGGAACGTCACGCCCGTAATCGGCAACGGCGTCGTCATCGACCCGAAGGTGCTCTTCGAGGAGATCGACGGCCTGGAAAGCCGCGGCGTCAGCTGCGAGAAGCTGCTGGTTTCCGCGAACGCGCACCTGATCATGCCGCACCATCGCGCCCTGGACAAGGTGAGCGAGCGGTTCCTCGGGAACGCCAGGATCGGCACCACTGGCCGCGGCATCGGCCCGACCTACGGCGACAAGGTCGCCCGCATGGGGATACGGGTCCAGGACCTGTTCGACCCTGGCATCCTCCGCCAGAAACTCGATCTCGTCTTGCGCGACAAGAACCAGCTGCTCACCAAGGTCTACAACCGCCGCGGCATCGACGCGGCCACGACCGCAGAGGAGTACCTGACGTACGGCGAGCGGCTGAAGCCGTACGTCGCGGACACTGGCCTCGTCCTCGGCAACGCGCTGGACAACGACGAGGTTGTGCTCCTCGAAGGTGCCCAGGCCACCATGCTGGACGTGGATCACGGCACTTACCCGTTCGTCACCTCCTCGTCCCCGACGGCCGGCGGCGCGTGCGTCGGCGCGGGTATCGGGCCGACCAGGATCACCAAGGTGATCGGGATCGTCAAGGCGTACACCACGCGAGTCGGCGCCGGCCCGTTCCCGACCGAGCTGAAGGACGAGCAGGGTGATTACCTACGCAAGACCGGCGGCGAGTACGGCGTGACCACCGGCCGCCCGCGGCGCACCGGCTGGTTCGACGCGGTGATCGCCCGCTACGCGACCCGGGTCAACGGCGTCACCGACTTCTTCGTCACCAAGCTGGACGTGCTGTCCACCCTGGACAAGGTGCCGATCTGCGTGGCCTACGAGATCGACGGCAAGCGCTACGACGAGATCCCGATGACGCAGACCGAGTTCCACCACGCCAAGCCGGTCTACGAGTACCTCGACGGCTGGTGGGAGGACATCTCGCAGGCGAGGAGCTTCGACGACCTGCCGAAGACCGCGAAGACCTACGTCAAGACCATCGAGGAGCTGGCCGGCGCTCCGGTCAGCGCGATCGGCGTCGGCCCGCGCCGCGATCAGACCCTCCAGCTCCGCCCGCTTCTATAGGGTCGATGTCCCATCGACCGCACTCTTTGGTGGACGATGTCACATTGACCACGTACAGGCGAGGATGGCGCACGTGCGAGTACTGGTGATCGGCTCGGGCGGCCGCGAGCACGCGATCGTCCGCGCCCTGGCCCGCGACCCCGGCGTCAGCGAGCTGCACGCCGCCCCGGGCAACCCCGGCATCGGGGAGCTCGCGCAGCTCCACGAGGTTAAGCCTGCCGATCCCGCGGACGTCACCCGGCTGGCGGAACACCTCAACGCCGGCCTCGTGGTGATCGGGCCCGAGGTGCCGCTGGTGGCCGGGGTGGCCGACGCGCTGCGCGCGGCGGGCATCGCCGTCTTCGGCCCGGACGCCGCGGCCGCCCGCATCGAGGGCTCCAAGGCGTTCGCCAAGGAGGTCATGACCGACGCCGGGATTCCGACCGCGCGCTCGTTCACCTGCCACAGCGAAGCGGAAGCCGACGTCGCCCTCGCCACGTTCGGCCCGCCGTACGTGGTGAAGGACGACGCGCTGGCGGCGGGCAAGGGCGTCGTGGTCACCGAAGACCTCGCGATGGCGAGGAAGCACGCCGCCGCCTGCGGCAAGGTCGTGATCGAGGAGTACCTGGACGGCCCCGAGGTCTCCCTGTTCGCGCTCGCCGACGGCACTGCCGCGGTTCCCCTGCTGCCCGCGCAGGACTTCAAGCGGGCCCGCGACGGCGACCAGGGCCCGAACACCGGCGGCATGGGCGCCTACGCCCCCCTTCCCTGGGCCCCGCCCGACCTGGCGGACACCGTCCTGGGCACGGTCATCGGGCCCGCCATCGGCGAGCTGCGCCGCCGCGGCACGCCGTACCGCGGCCTGCTCTACGCGGGCCTGGCGCTCACCAGCAGGGGCGTCAAGGTGGTGGAGTTCAACGCCCGCTTCGGCGATCCGGAGACACAGGTGGTCCTCGACCGGCTGGCCACTCCGCTGGCGGGCCTGCTGCTCGCCGCGGCGACCGGCGACCTGGCCGCCGCGCCCAGGCTGAGCTGGCTGCCCGGTGCCGCGGTCACGGTGGTGCTCGCCGCGGCCGGCTATCCCGAGTCCCCGGTCAAGGGCGACAAGATAATGATTGGTTTTCGGGGGGTTCCGTGGGGACCATGGCCCCCAGAGCCAGTAGAGCCAGCACGGGCCCGTGGTTACCTCTTGCACGCCGGAACTGCTCTCCAGGGCGGCGACCTGGTCACGGCGGGCGGCCGCGTGCTCAACGCGGTCGGCTCAGGGCCGGACCTGGCCGCCGCGCGAGCGGCGGCCTACGCGGTCGTGGAATCAGTCCAGGTGCGCGGCGGCTGGTACCGGCATGACATCGCGGAACGAGCCGCTGCCGGACGCTGACCCGCCCGCGCGGGTCAGTACGCTCGAGCTGTTCTTCGACCTGGTCTTCGTCTTCACGATCACCCAGCTGACCAGCGTGCTCGGCGAGCATGTGACGTTCGCGGCGGCCGGGCGGGTGCTGCTCATCTTCGGCCTGCTGTGGTGGATGTACAGCGCGTACGTCTGGCTCACCAACACCAGGACGCCGTCCCGCGTGCCGGAGCGCCTGCTGCTCCTGCTCGGTATGGTCGGCTTCCTCATCATCGGCCTGTCGATCCCGTACGCGTTCGGCAGCGACGGGGAACGCGGCAGGGACGGGCTGGCGTTCGGGCTCGGCTACCTGCTGGTCGTCGCCGTGCACAGTGGCCTCTACCTGCGTGTCAACAGGAACATCTGGCGGATCCTGCCGTTCAACCTCGGGTCCGCGCTGCTGCTGGTCATCGCGGGCCTGACACCGTCCCCCGCCGCGTACGGACTGTGGGGGGCGGCGCTCGCGCTGCAGGTGTGCGCCTCGTTGTTCGTCCGGCTCGCCGGCCGGTTTGAGATCCAGCCTGAGCACTTCGTCGAGCGGCTCGGGTCACTGCTAATCGTGGCGTTCGGGGAGTCGGTGGCCGATGTCGGGATCGGCGCCGGGGGGCAGCGCGTCACGGTGAGCCTCGCCCTGTCGGCGGCGCTCGGGCTGGCGCTCACCGCGTCGCTGTGGTGGGCGTTCTTCGGCACCGCGGACGACGACCGCGCGGCACGATCGCTGGCTCGCGCCGATCGCGCCGACCGCCCCCGGCTCGTGCTCGCCGCCTACTTCTACGCGTACATCCCGATGCTGCTCGGCATCGTGGCGATCGCCGCGGGGCTGAAGACGGCGATCGGACACCCCGGCGCTACGCTGACGGCCGGCCCTGCGGTGGCGCTGGCAGGCGGCGTGACGCTGTTCCTGGTCGGCGACGTCCTGTTCCGCTGGGTACTGCGAACGGGTATCCCGTGGTACCGGGCGGCGGCTGCCGCGGTCGCCCTCGCGGCCTGGCCCGTCGCCATGACGGTTGATGCGGCTGCCGGAATCGCGCTGCTCACGGTCATTGTCGCAGCCGCGCTGGTCACGGAGCAGGCTACGGTTAAGGCATGATCGAGAGGTACACGCTGCCCGAGATGGGGCGGGTGTGGAGCGACGCCCACAAGTACGAGCTCTGGTGCCAGGTGGAGACGCTGGTGCTCGAGGCCCACGCCCGAGCGGGAACAGTGCCCGCCTCGGCAGTCGGTCCCGTACGTTCGGCACCTCCTCCTACCCCCGAAGCGGTGGCAGCGATCGAAGCCGTGACAGAACACGACGTGATCGCGTTCCTCACCGCCTGGGCGGACAATACCGAACCTCGGTCCGCGGCGGCCTACGTGCACTACGGGATGACCTCCTCCGACCTGCTCGACACCGCGCTCGCCCTTCAGCTCACGGAGGCCACCGACATCATCGTGGCGAAGGCGGACCGCCTTGTCGCGGTGCTGCGCGCTCACGCGCTCGCGCACCGGAACACGCTGCGCTCCGGGCGGACTCACGGTGTGCACGCCGAACCGGACCTGTGGGGCCACCGGGTCGCCGACTTCGCGTTCGCCGCGGCGCGGTCCAGGGACCGGGTGCGGCGGGCGCGGGAGGCGGTCGCGGTCGGCAAGCTGTCGGGGCCGGTGGGCAGCTACTCCAACATCGACCCGGCCATCGAGGCCGAGGTGATGCCCGCGCTCGGGCTGCGCGCCGCCGACGCGGCCACCCAGGTGGTGATGCGCGACGGCATCGCCGAGTGGGTGTCCGCGCTGGCCGTGCTCGCCACGGTCTGCGAAGCGGTGGCGCTCGAGGTCAGGCACGGGCAGCGGACCGAGGTGCGCGAGCTCGCCGAGCCGTTCAGGTCCGGTCAGAAGGGCTCGTCGTCGATGCCGCACAAGAAGAACCCGATCCGGTCGGAACGGATCTGCGGGCTGGCGCGGGTGGTGCGGTCTTACGTGACTCCTGTGACAGAGGGCATACCGCTGTGGCACGAGAGGGATATCTCACATTCCAGCGTGGAGCGGATCGCGCTTCCTGACGCCGCGATCGCCACGGACTACCTGGTGCACCTGACCAGCGGGCTCGTCGAGGGACTGGTCGTGGACGCCGCGCGGATGCGGGCGAACATGGATCTCACGAACGGCCTGCTGTACTCCTCGGGAGTATTGCTCGAGCTGGTCAGCAGCGGAATGTCCAGGGAAGACGCGTACGCCCTCGTGCAGGCTGCCGCGATGGACACCTGGGACAACCAGACCCCGTTCCGAGATGCCCTGATCGCACAGGGAAAGAGCAGGAACATGGCCATCGATGAGCTGGCCCTTGACCGGGCATTCGACGCCGAACGGTACGTCGGCCGGCTCGGCGGTGTGTTTGACCGTGTCGCAGGGCTCACGTGAGCACGCGCATCGGATGGCATACTGGACAACGCATTCGCACGGGGTGTGCTCGCGTAGCGCGCCGTTCTCGTCGTTACCCCTCGGACAGGAGTCCATCCACATGACCAAGGGCACCGAGACCCGTTACCGCGTTCGCGGCGGCACGACCCTGCACGGGACGGTCTTCATCCAGGGCGCCAAGAACGCGGCGCTCAAGATGATCGCGGCGTCGCTGCTGACGCCGAGAGGCCGGACCGTGCTGCGGAACGTCCCGCCCATCGAGGACGTGCGGCGCGCTGTCGAGCTGGCGCAGGCGGTCGGTGCCCGTGTCGAGTTCCATGAGCCGGAGCGCACCCTGGTGGTGGACGCAGCGCGGCTGACCTCCCCGGTGCTGCCCGCCGAGATCGCGCGGCGGTTCCGCGGCTCGGTGCTGTTCGTCCCGGCGCTGCTGCACCGTTTCGGCGAAGCGGTCATTGAGGGCATCGGCGGCTGCAACCTGGGCAACAGGAACCTCGATTTCCACTACCGCGGTTTCGCGCGGCTGGGCGCGATAGTGGACGAGGGTGACGCGGTCATCAGGATCACGGCGCCAGCCGGGCTCCGCGGCGCGCACCTGTACCTGGACACGCCGTCGCACAC
>Ga0070698_100003647_pt1 | contig 16904 bp, 17 predicted proteins | sample KBSK1502metaG_FD_65477 | JGI IMG/M metagenome (GOLD analysis project Ga0070698, IMG submission 65477) | Corn, switchgrass and miscanthus rhizosphere microbial communities from Kellogg Biological Station, Michigan, USA - KBS K1-50-2 metaG | ecosystem: Host-associated > Plants > Roots >...
TGGGCGTCAGCCCGCGCGGCGCCACCGCCCTGCTCCGGGCCAGCCGGGCCTGGGCCTGGCTCAACGGCCGCGACTTCGTGACTCCCGACGACGTGAAGGCGCTGGCGCATGCCGCGCTCGTGCACCGCCTGGCGCTGCGACCCGAGGCCGAGCTCGAGGGTGTCGACGTACGCTCCGTGCTCAGCTCGGCCCTCGGATCGGTCCCCGTCCCGCGCTGATGGCACTCACCGGTCGGTTCCCCCTCCTGCTGCTGCTGGGCCTGGTCCCGGTGGTGTTCCGGCCTGCCGGCAGCACGGTCATGCTGTGGCTGCTGCTGGTGCTGCTGGTCGCTGCGCTCGACCTCCTGCTCGCTGCTCCGACGGCCTCGCTGGCGTTCACGCGCCGCCCGCTGTCACCGGTCCGCACCGGCGAGCCGACGACCACCGTGCTCGACGTGACGGCCAGCCAGCGGATCCGCGGCGTGGTCCGCGACGCGTGGCAGCCCTCGGTGGGAGCCAGCGGCAACCGCCATCGGCTTGCCCTGGCCGGCGACGAGCGGACTTCGTTCACGACGGCGCTGCTCCCGGTCCGCCGGGGCGACCTCGACGCCGTGGGGGTGACCGTCCGCAGCGTCGGTCCGCTCGGTCTGATGGCCCGCCAGCGCACCCGGGTGGTGCCCGGCCGGGTGCGGTCGCTGCCGCCGTTCGAGTCCCGCAAGCACCTGCCGTCCCGACTGGCCCGACTGCGCGATCTCGACGGCCGCGCGGCGATCCGGGTCCGCGGCCAGGGCACGGAGTTCGACTCGCTGCGCGAGTACGTCCGCGGCGACGACGTCCGTTCGATCGACTGGCGCGCCAGCGCTCGCAATCGCAACGTCGTGGTCCGCACCTGGCAGCCCGAGCGCGACCGGCGGATCGTGATCGTGCTCGACACCTCGCGCACGTCGGCCGGCCGGGTCGACGACGTGCCCCGCCTCGACTCCGCCATGGACGCCGCGCTGCTGCTGGCCACCCTGGCCAGCCGTGCCGGCGACCGGGTCGACTTCGTCGCCGGCGACCGACGGGTCCGCAGCCGGCTCCGCCTGGCGGCCGGCGGCCACGTGGCCGGCGCGCTGCAGGATGCGATGGCCGATCTCGAGCCGATCATCGCCGAGGCCGACTGGTCGACGCTGGTGGGTGCCGTCACCGAGCTCGGGCGGCAGCGCGCCCTCGTCGTACTCCTCACCCCGCTGGAGCCCTCGGCCGTCGAGGAGGGCCTGCTCCCCGTGCTGCCCACCCTGGTCCGGCACCACCGCGTCGTCGTCGCCTCCGTCCAGGACCCGGCTCTCGAGCGGATGGCCGCCCGCCGGGAACGCCTCGAGGAGGTGTACGACGCAGCCGCGGCCGAGTCGGTGCTCGCCCGCCGGCGGCACACCGCCGCGATCCTGCACGCGCTCGGCGTCGACGTGGTCGACCGGGACGCGGAGTCACTACCGCCCGCGCTCGCCGACCACTACCTGATGCTCAAGGCGCGCGGACTGCTCTGACTCTAGGCGTGTCGCCCCATCGTCGGCCGTCGCGAGCGGCGTCGTGCGGGATGCCTGGCAAGGCGGACGAGGGAGGCGTGGCGGAGCCACGACGACTGAGGACAACGCGGCCAGGCGCCCGCAGGGCGTCGCGCAGCAGGCCATGGGATGAGGCGCCACGCCTCAGGCCGCGGTCGCGATCCGGTCCTCGAGCAGTGCGTCGTCGAGGTCGCCGGTGAACCCGCGGGCGGCGGCAGCGCGGCCGACCACGAAGACATAGGCCATGAACGTCAGCCAGGCGAGCGCGCCGATGCCGATCCGGGCCCACGTCGGCAGGCCGGAGGGCGTCACGAAGGCCTCGATCACCCCGCTGACCGCGAGGACGCCGACCAGACCCATCGCGACCGTGCCGACGGTGCGACCCTCGCGCGCCACCGACTGCGTTCGGGTCAGCGAGCCGGGCTCGATCCAGGACCAGAAGAACTTCAGCCCCACGCCACCGGCGACGAAGACGGCCGTCAGCTCGAGCATCCCGTGCGGCAGGATCAGCCCCCAGAAGTGTCCCGCGTGCCCATGCCGGGTCATGATCGAGCCGATCACCGCGAGGTTCAGCACGTTGTTGAACAACAGGTAGATCACCGGGGCACCGAGGATCCCGAGCGACAGGCAGAGCGCCGAGACCCAGGCGTTGTTGATCCACACCTGCAGCGCGAATTGCGAAGCGGCGCTCTCGCTGTAGTAGCTCTCGAAGTCGTGACCGACCAGTTGGTCGACCTGCTCGGGCGACATCAGGGTCTGCTCGACGCGCGGATGGTCCATCAGCCACCACATCATCACCGCGGTGACGACCAGGCTGCCCACCAGCGTGCCGAGCCACCACCAGCGCAGGCGATAGAGCGCGGCCGGGAATCTCGAGGTCACGAAGGTGAGCACGCCGCGCCAGGTGGTGACCCGGGCGCCCACCGACCGGAGTCGTGCCTTCGCCAGCAGGGTGGACAGGTAGCCGACGAGGGCGGCGTCCGGGGCTGCCGTGCGTACGACGGAGAGGTGCGTGGCCACACGCTGGTAGCGGTCCACCAGCTCGTCGGACTCGGCTCCCGACAGCCGTCGGGTCGTCGTCAGGGTCTCGAGCCTGCGCCACTCGTGGAGGCGGGCATGTACATAGGCGTCGAGGTCCACGCGCGCCACCTTATGCTGACAGCGATGGCCACGCCCGAGTTCCAGACCCTCACCGCCGACGACCTGGTCACCGGCGAGGCTGTCGCGCTCGATCTGCCGCCCGCCTCGCTGGCCACCCGCGTGGTCTCCGGCATCATCGACATCCTCGTCACGTGCATCCTGCTGCTGGTGGTGTTCTTCGTGCTCGGCGTGGCGGCCTTCTCCGCCGGCAAGGCACTGATGTGGGTCGCCACGGTCGGCTCCGTGGTCACGGTGTTCGTGGCCTTGCCGGCCGGTCTCGAGACGCTGACGCGCGGCAAGTCACTGGGCAAGATGGCGATGGGGCTGCGCACGGTGCGCGACGACGCCGGTCCGATCACCTTCCAGCATGCGCTGGTGCGCGCGCTGGTCGGTTTCGTCGAGATCTACCTGGCCAGCGGGGCGCCCGCGTTCATCTCGGCCATGGTGTCCAGCAAGGGCAAACGGCTCGGCGACTTCGCTGCCGGCACCTACGTCGTCCGCGAACGCGTCCGGCTGGTGCTGTCGCCTCCGCCGCTGATGCCCCCGCCGCTGGCGGCCTGGGCCGCCGCTGCCGACATCACCTCGCTGCCCACGGGCCTGGCGCTGGCCATCCGCCAGTACCTCAGCCGGGTCACCACGATCACGCCCGAGGCCCGCCGCGCGGTCGGTGACCGACTCGCCGGCCAGACCGCGGCCTACGTCGCTCCCCCGCCGCCGCCCGGCACCCCGCCCGAGGCGTTCCTGGCCGCAGTGATCGCGACCCGCCGGGATCGCGACCTGGCCCGGTTCCAGCGCGAGGACGCCCTGCGCCGACGCCTCACCGAGCGATGATCGACCCCTCGCCGCTGTGGGACTTCGACGATCCCGCCGGCAGTGAGCTGCGGTTCCTGGCCGCCGCCGAGGTGTGCTCCGATGATGACGACCGCTCCGTGCTGCTGACCCAGGCCGCGAGGGCGCTCGGGCTCCAGGGCCGGTACGACGAGGGCCGGGCGATTCTGGACTCCGATCTGGGCGGCCACCCGGAGGTGATGGCCCGCGCGTGGCTCGAACACGGTCGGCTGTCGCGCTCGTCCGGTGACCTCGCGCGCGCTCGGGAGGAGTTCGACATCGCGGTGGACCTGGCCTCGAGCGCCGGCCTCGACCTGGTGCTGGTCGATGCCCTGCACATGGTCGCCCTGGTGGCCGGCCCCGAGGATCAGCGCGCGATCAACGAGAAGGCCCTCCGGATCGCCGTCGATTCCGCCGACCCCCGCGCCCGGAACTGGGACGCCTCACTGTTGAACAACATCGGGATGGTGCATTCCGACGCGGGCGACCTGGTCTCCGCTCTCGCCGCCTTCGAGGCGGCCGAGCGTGCGCGGCGGCGCATCGGCGACGACGCCCGCACCCGGATCGCCCGCTGGATGGTGGCCTGGACGCTGCGACGCCTGGGCCGCACCGACGAGGCGCTGATCCTCCAGGGCGATCTCAAGGCCGAGCTCGACGCGGCCGGCCTGTCAGACCCCTACGTCGACGAGGAGCTCACGCTGCTCTCCGAGGGCGCCTGACGGATCGCCAGACAGGCGAAGGACGCCAGCAGGCAGAGCCCGCCGGCCGTCAGCCAGGCGATCAGGTAGTCGCCCTGGGTCTGCCGGATCCAGCCGGCGAAGCTGGCGGCCACGCCGGCGCCGACCATGTGCGCGGCGAAGACCCAGCCGAAGACCACGCCCGAGCGTTCGAGCCCGAAGTGCTGCCGGCACAGGGTCACCGTCGGCGGCACCGTGGCCACCCAGTCGAGGCCGTAGAACACGATGAAGAGGAACAGGCTCGGGTGCACGTGCGGGCCGAGCAGCCAGTTGACGCCGAGCAGCGACAGACCCCGGAAGAAGTAGTAGCCGAAGAGCAGGTAGCGGGAGTCCACCCACTCGGTCAGCCAGCCGCTGGCAACCGTCCCGGCGATGTCGAAGATGCCGATCAGGGCGAGCAGGCCGGCGCTCGTGGTCTCGGGCATGCCGTGGTCATGGGCGGCCGGGATGAAGTGGGTGCCGATCAGGCCGTTCGTGGACCAGCCGCAGACCCAGAAGGTGCCGAACAGGATCCAGAAGGTGCGGCTGCGCGCAGCGTCGCGCAGGGTCCGCAGCGCCACCACCCCTGCGCTGCGCGTGGTCGTCGTGACGGGCTCGACCCAGTCCGCGGGGGCGCCATATGGCAGGGTGCCGACCTGGCTCGGCCGATCCCGCAGCACCCACCACACCAGCGGCACCAGGGCGAGCGCGAAGGCACTCACGACACCGGCCGCCCAGCGCCAGCCCGGGCCCACGGCCAGGTGCGCGATCAGCGGCAGGAAGACCAGCTGGCCGGTGCTGCTCGCCGCCGAGAACGCCCCGAGCACCAGCCCGCGGTGCCGGACGAACCAGCGGTTCGCGACGACAGCCCCGAAGACCAGGGCCAGCGCCCCGGTGCCCGTCCCGACCGCGAACCCCCACAGCAGCCACAGCTGCCACGCGCTGGTCATCACCAGGGTCAGTCCGCTGCCGACGGCGACCAGGGTGAGCGCGGCCGCGACCACACGTCGTACGCCGAAACGCTCCATCAGCGCGGCGGCGAAGGGAGCCGTCAGCCCGTAGACGATCAGGTTGAGGCTCACCGCGCCACTCGTTGTGGCCCGCGACCAGCCGAACTCCATCTCCAGCGGCTCCAGCAGCGCGCCGGTGCTCGATCGGAACCCCGCCGCTGCCACCAGCGCGGCCATGGTGACCGCGGCCACCGGCCAGGCGCGATGCAGCGCGGTGCGAGTTCGGGTGGGCTCGATCGTGTCGGTCACCCGCAGATTCTCTCAGCGCCAAGCGTGCCGCACCGCTGGTGATGCGGACGCCGATCGTCGAGATCCGGTCAACGACGCCGGTAGAGCAGGTCGGTGATCTCCCGGTCCTGGGCCAGGCCCTTCCGCTCGAACTTCGTGACCGGTCGTTCCTCCCAACGGGGTACGACGCCACCCACCAGCTGAGGTTCGGCGTCGAGCACCTCGATCATCTGCCCGGCGTAGTCGGCCCAGTCGGTGGCCAGCCGCCAGCTTCCGGCGGGCGCCAGCCGGGTCGCCGCGACAGCCGCGAACCCGGGCGTCACCAGCCGACGCTTGTGATGCTTCTTCTTGTGCCAGGGGTCCGGGAAGAAGGTCCACAGCTCCGCGAGCTCGCCCTCGCCGACCAGGTTCTCCATCGACCAGACCGCGTCGACACTGAGCAGCCGCACGTTGGTCAGCCCGGCCTCGGCCACCCGGGCGAGGGTGTCGGCGACTCCCGGTCGCCAGACCTCGAAGGCCAGCACGTTCTGGTCGGGCCGGCCGGCGGCCAGCGCGGCGGTTGCCTCCCCGATGCCGGAGCCGATCTCCACGACCAGCGGCGCCTCCCGCCCGAACAGCCCGGCGAGCGTGAAGCCGGGCTCGTCGACGACGTCGTCCTCGCGCCACCAGCGGTCGGCGTACGCGTCCCAGGCGTGCTGCTGCTTCGGCGTGAACCGGCTGCCCCGGCGAGAGTAGGTGAGGACCTCCCGCACCCGACGGCCGTCGTCGGTCAGTCTCTGGTGCGGGCGCGCGGGGCGGACGTTGGTCACGGGGTAATCCTTTCAAATGCAGGTCGGCCCCGGACCTTGAGGTCCGGGGCCGAACTGGTGGATCAGCTGGTCATGGACCAGCGAGGATCACTTGGTGATCTTGGTGACCCGGCCGGCACCGACGGTGCGGCCACCCTCACGGATCGCGAACCGCAGGCCCTCGTCCATCGCGATGGGCTGGATCAGCTCGACCAGCATCTCGGTGTTGTCACCCGGCATGACCATCTCGGTGCCCTCGGGGAGGGTCACGACGCCGGTCACGTCCGTGGTGCGGAAGTAGAACTGCGGGCGGTAGTTGTTGAAGAATGGCGTGTGACGGCCGCCCTCCTCCTTCGAGAGGATGTAGACGTTCGCCTCGAAGTTGGTGTGCGGGGTCGTGGTGCCCGGCTTGATGACGACCATGCCGCGCTCGACGTCCTCGCGCTTGGTGCCACGAAGCAGCAGTCCGACGTTCTCGCCGGCCTGGCCCTCGTCGAGGAGCTTGCGGAACATCTCGACACCGGTGACGGTCGACTTCTGCGAGGTCTCGCGGATGCCGACGATCTCGACCTCTTCGCCGACCTTGACGATGCCGCGCTCGATGCGCCCGGTGATGACGGTGCCACGGCCGGTGATCGTGAAGACGTCCTCCACAGGCATGAGGAACGGCTTCTCGGTCTCACGCACGGGCTGCGGGATGTGCTCGTCGACTGCAGCCATGAGCTCCAGGATCGACTCGCCCCACTTGGCGTCGCCGTTGAGGGCCGGGAAGGCAGCCACGCGTACGACGGGGATGTTGTCGCCGTCGAATTCGTACTCGGTGAGGAGCTCACGCACCTCCATCTCGACGAGCTCGATGAGCTCCTCGTCGTCGACCATGTCGCACTTGTTGAGCGCCACGACCAGGGCGGGCACGCCGACCTGGCGGGCGAGCAGCACGTGCTCGCGGGTCTGCGGCATCGGGCCGTCGGTGGCGGCAACCACGAGGATCGCGCCGTCCATCTGCGCGGCACCGGTGATCATGTTCTTGATGTAGTCCGCGTGACCGGGGCAGTCGACGTGCGCGTAGTGGCGGGCGTCGGTCTGGTACTCGACGTGCGCGATCGAGATGGTGATACCGCGCTGGCGCTCTTCGGGCGCCTTGTCGATCTGGTCGAACGGCGTGAACGGGTTCAACTCCGGGTGAGCGTCGTGCAGCACCTTGGTGATTGCTGCGGTCAGCGTCGTCTTGCCATGGTCGATGTGACCGATGGTTCCGATGTTGACGTGCGGCTTGGTCCGCTCGAACTTCGCCTTAGCCACTGTGGGCTCCTCCTGTGGTGTGTTTCTACTTGACTCGTATGGGAACTGCTGGTGCGCCGAGGGTCAACTGCGATTACTCGCCGCGAACCTTCTTGATGATCTCGTCGGCGATGTTCGTCGGAACCTCGGCGTACGAGTCGAACTCCATCGAGTACGACGCCTGACCGGAGGTCTTGGACCTCAAGTCGCCAACGTACCCGAACATCTCGGAAAGCGGCACGAGGGCCTGGACGACCATGTCGCCGTGACGCTCCTCCTGGGCCTGGATCTGACCGCGACGGCTGTTGATGTCACCGATGACCGTGCCGAGGAACGACTCGGGCGTGATGACCTCGACCGCGAACATCGGCTCGAGCAGGACGGCCTTGGCCATCCGCGCGGCCTCCTTGAACGCCTGGTTGCCGGCGATCTTGAACGCGAGCTCGGAGGAGTCGACGTCGTGGTAGGCGCCGTCCTCGAGGGTGAACTTGACGTCCACCATCGGGTAGCCGGCGAGCACACCGAACTCCATGGCGTCCTGGCCGCCCTGGTCGACCGAGGGGATGTACTCGCGCGGCACGCGACCACCCGACACGGCGTTCACGAACTCGTAGCCGGCACCGAGGCCGGTCTCCGGGTCGATGTTCGGCTCGAGGGAGACGACGACCTTGGCGAACTGACCCGAGCCACCGGTCTGCTTCTTGTGCGTGTAGCTGTGGCCGTCCACCTTGCGGCGGATGGTCTCGCGGTAGGCGACCTGCGGCTTGCCGACGGTGGCCTCGACGCGGAACTCGCGCTTCATCCGGTCGACCAGGATCTCCAGGTGGAGCTCGCCCATGCCGGCGATGATGGTCTGGCCGGTCTCCTCGTCGGACTTGACCGTGAAGGTCGGGTCCTCGTCGGAGAGGCGCTGGATCGCGGTGCCGAGCTTCTCCTGGTCACCCTTGGTCTTGGGCTCGATCGCGACCTCGATCACCGGGGCCGGGAAGGTCATCGACTCGAGGATCACCGGGTTCTGCGGGTCACACAGCGTGTGACCGGTCTTGGTGTCCTTCAGGCCCATGACGGCCACGATCTGGCCGGCGCCGACCGACGCGATCTCCTCACGCTTGTTGGCGTGCATCTGGTAGACCTTGCCGATTCGCTCCTTGCGGCCGTTGACGGAGTTCAGCACGGAGCTGCCCGCCTCGAGCTTGCCGGAGTAGACGCGGACGTAGATCAGCTTGCCCAGGTGCGGGTCGGAGGCGATCTTGTAGGCCAGGCCCGAGAACGGCTCGCTGTCGGCGGGCTGACGGGTGACCTCTTCGTTCTCGTCCTTCACCGAGTGGCCGATGATGGCGTCGATGTCGAGCGGGCTCGGGAGGTACTTGACGACCGCGTCGAGCAGGGGCTGGACGCCCTTGTTCTTGAAGGCCGTGCCGCACAGGACCGGGTTGAGCTTGTCGGCCAGCGTCGCGCGGCGGATCGCCTCGTCGAGCTGCTCGGGGGTGAAGACGTCGCCCTCTTCGAGGTAGATCTCCATGATCGGGTCGTCGGCCTCGGCCAGCGTCTCGACCAGCTTCTCGCGGTATTCCTCGGCCTGGCCCAGGAGGTCAGCGGGAATCTCCTCGATGGTGTAGTCCTCACCCATCGTGGTCTCGCCGCGCCAGGTGAGGGCACGCATGCCCACCAGGTCGACGACACCCAGGAAGTCGGACTCGGCGCCGATGGGGAGCTGGAGCACGAGGGGGGTGGAGTTGAGGCGCTCGACCATCATGTCGACGCAGCGGAAGAAGTCAGCACCGGTGCGGTCGAGCTTGTTGACGAAGCACATGCGAGGCACGGAGTACTTGTTGGCCTGGCGCCACACGGTCATCGTCTGCGGCTCGACACCCGCGACACCGTCGAAGACCGCGACGGCACCGTCGAGGACGCGCAGTGAGCGCTCGACCTCGGCGGTGAAGTCGACGTGACCCGGGGTGTCGATGATGTTGATCTGGTGGTTGTTCCACCAGCAGGTCGTCGCGGCGGACGTGATGGTGATGCCGCGCTCCTGCTCCTGCTCCATCCAGTCCATCGTGGCTGCACCCTCGTGGACTTCACCGATCTTGTAGGTGATGCCGGTGTAGAAGAGGATGCGCTCGGTGGTGGTGGTCTTGCCGGCATCGATGTGAGCCATGATGCCGATGTTGCGGACCTTGTTGAGGTCGGTGGTGATGTCGACAGCCACTGAAGTGATGTCTCCTCAGACGTATGGGTGGTTGGCCAGAATCCGGGTCTACCAGCGGTAGTGCGCGAAGGCCTTGTTGGACTCGGCCATCTTGTGGGTGTCTTCGCGCTTCTTGACCGCGGCGCCCAGACCGTTGCTGGCGTCGAGAATCTCGTTCATGAGTCGCTCGGCCATGGTCTTCTCACGGCGGGCCTGGGCGTAGCCCACGAGCCAGCGGAGCGCCAGCGTGGTGCTGCGGCCGGCCTTGACCTCGATCGGGACCTGGTAGGTCGCGCCGCCGACGCGGCGGGACTTGACCTCGATGGCGGGCTTCACGTTGTCGAGCGCGCGCTTGAGCGTGACGACCGGGTCGGTGCCGGTCTTCTCGCGGCAACCCTCGAGAGCGGTGTAGACGATGCGCTGGGCGACCTGCTTCTTGCCGTCCATCAGGACCTTGGACACCAGCTGGGAGACGAGCGGCGAGCCGTAGACCGGGTCGACGTCGATGGGGCGCTTGGGAGCGGGACCCTTGCGAGGCATTAGCTCTTCTCCTTCTTGGCGCCGTAGCGGCTGCGGGCCTGCTTGCGGTTCTTCACACCCTGGGTGTCGAGCGAACCGCGAATGATCTTGTAGCGAACACCGGGGAGGTCCTTCACACGACCGCCGCGGACGAGCACGATCGAGTGCTCCTGAAGGTTGTGACCGACGCCCGGGATGTAGGCCGTGACCTCGACGCCGCTGCTCAGACGCACGCGGGCGACCTTGCGGAGGGCGGAGTTCGGCTTCTTCGGGGTGGTGGTGTAGACGCGGGTGCAGACACCGCGACGCTGGGGCGAACCCTTGAGGGCAGGCGTCTTCGTCTTGGACGCCTTGTCCTGACGGCCCTTGCGGACCAACTGCTGAATGGTGGGCACCGGGTGGTTCCCCTTCTGTTTTTCTCTCAGCACGCAGCGATCTGCCGCGCGCGATGGAACTGCTTCGTGTCTGGTGGTGCTGGAGCAACGAGAACCGCTGCAGACCCCCGCGGTCGGGCGTGTCGTAGAGGCCTCAGAAACGTGGAAACTCTTGCTGAACTATTTCTGGGCACGCGCAACGGTCTGGTTGTCCCAGACACGGGGATTGAGACTACCCGCCTGCAGATCGGGGGTCAAAACGCGCTGACCCCTCAGGAAAATGGCGGTGGAGAGGAGTACGCCGGCCACGGTCAGGGCCCCACCGACGAACAGCGTCCAGCGGGCGCCGTACTGCTCTCCCACCCAGCCGATGAAGGGCGAGCCGAGGGGGGTGCCGCCGATGAAGATCATCATGTAGAGCGCCATCACCCGGCCCCGCATCCCGCTGTCGGTGTGCAGCTGCATGAACGCGTTGGCGCTCGTGATCATGGTCAGCGCACTGAGGCCCAGCAGAGGCGTGAGCAGCGCGAACGTGAGGTACGACGGCATCGCGCCGGCGACGATCTCGACCGCGCCGAAGGCCAGGGCGGCGCCGACCACGAGGCGGTGCCGCACGCGCTCTCGTCGGGCCGCGACCAGCGCGCCGGTGAGTGAGCCGACGGCCATGAACGTGCCGAGCAGGCCGTACTCGGTGGGGCCCTTGTCGAAGACCTGGGTGGCCATCAGGGCGGAGGTCATCTGGAAGTTGAGGCCGAAGGTGCCGGTGAAGAACACGATGCCGAGGATGAGCAGCAGGTCGGGGCGGTTGCGCACGTAGGCGACGCCGGCCCGGATCTGGCCCCTCTCGCGCCGGACGAGCTGCGGGCTGTGCAGCAGGCTTCCGTCGAGCGCTCGCAGGGTGAGGACCGGGGCGATGTAGCTGAACGCGTTGATCACGATCACCCAGCCGGTGGCCCGCACTCCCCCGCCGAGCACTGCGATCAGCAGACCGGCGACGGCGGGGCCGACGATGCGGGCGGCGTTGAAGCTGGCGGAGTTGAGGCCGACAGCGTTGGTGAGGTCGTCGGCGTCGACGATCTCACCCACGAAGGACTGGCGGGCGGGGGCGTCGAAGGCGGCGGCGGTGCCGAGCACCACGGCCAGCACGTAGACGTGCCAGATCTGGACGGTGCCGGTGACCGCGAGGACGCCGAGGACGAGAGCTGGCAGCGCCATCCCGACATTCGTCAGCTGCAGGAGTCGGCGCTTGGGGATCCGGTCGGCGGCCAGGCCGGCCATCGGCGAGAACAGGAGGAACGGGAGGAACTGCAGCCCCGTGGTGATGCCGATCGCGGCACCGCTGTTGCCGGTGAGCTGGAGCACGAGCCAGTCCTGGGCCACCCGCTGCATCCAGGTCCCGACGTTGGAGACCACCCCACCGGAGGCGTAGAGCCGGTAGTTGGCGTTGTGCAGTGAACGAAACGTGGGACTCAAGCAGTCGCCAGCCTTTCGAGGAGCGGGGTGGCCGCGCGCAGGATGTCGCGCTCGGCGGGGGTCAGGTACTTGAGCTGTCGCGCCAGCCACGCGTCGCGCCTGCGACGGTCGGCCAGGAGCATCTCGCGGCCCCGGTCGCTGAGCTCGACGACGACCAGGCGCCGGTCGGACTCGTGCGGGTGGCGGGCGACGAACCCGTCGCCTTCGAGGCAGTTGACGGTGCGGGTCATGCTCGGCGGCTGCACCCGCTCGTGGGCGGCCAGCTCACCGAGGGTCAGCCCGCCGTGGCGGAACAGCACCCCGAGCACCGACATCGCGCCGGAGCTCAGCTCGTTGTCGGGCTCTCGTTCGGCGGACAGCCGTCGACGCAGGCGCATCACCGACAGGCGCAGCTCCGACGCCAGTCCGGCATCGGTACGGGAGACCTTCTCTGCGTTGGGCATGTCGTTAGCATAACTCATTAGTCTTGCTAATGAAAACCGTGCGGTGACGGTTCATCATGGGATGCAGACGGACCCGCACATCCCCCGGCGCACAGACCGAGGGATGTGCGGGCTCACCTACATACCCTGATGAACCTGCAGGGGCGTCAGGACACCCAGTCGCCGATCGGGTGGATCGCGAAGTAGACGACGAACAGGGCGGCCACGACGTACAGCAGCGGGTGCACCGCCTTGGCCTTGCCCACGACCAGCTTGATCACGACGTACGCCAGGAAGCCGGCACCGATGCCGACGGTGATCGAGTAGGTGAACGGCATCAGCACGATGGTCAGGAATGCCGGGATCGCGATCTCGAGGTCGTCCCAGTGGATGCCCCTGACCTGCTGCATCATCAGGAAGCCGACGAGCACCAGGGCGGGGACGGCGGCCTCGCTGGGGATGATGGCGACGACGTTCGAGACGAACATCGCCAGCAGGAACAGCAGGCCGGTCACCACGCTGGCGAGCCCGGTGCGGGCACCTTCACCGACACCCGACGCGGACTCGATGTACGACGTGTTCGACGAGACGCCGCCGACGCCGCCGGCCACGGCGGCGAGCGAGTCGACGACCAGGATCTGCTGCGCCTTGGGCGGCACGCCTTGCTTGTCGAGGAGGCCGGCCTCGGCACCGATGGCGGTCATCGTGCCCATCGTGTCAAAGAAGTCGGCCAGCATCAGGGTGAAGACCAGCAGCAGCGCCGAGATCACGCCGATCCTGTCGAACGAGCCGAGCAGGTCGAAGTGCCACACGGTGTCGAAGTGCGGGACGTCGAAGATCTTGGAGGGCCACTTCGGGACGTTGAGGTTCCAGCCCGCGGGGTTGGACTCGGTCGGCGAGATGAAGCTCGGGCCGATCTTGCCGATCGCCTCGACGAGGATGGCCAGCACGGTGGTCGCGATGATCGAGATGAGGATCGCGCCCTTGACCTTGCGCACCCACAGCGCGATGACCAGGACCAGCCCGGCAATGAAGACCAGCACCGGCCAACCGAGCAGCTCGCCGTCAGGTCCGAGGGTGACGGGCACCGGGGGCGCCGCGGTACGGCGTACGAATCCGGCATCGACGAACCCGATCAGCGCGATGAAGAGGCCGATGCCCACCGAGATCGCGATCTTGAGCTGGGCCGGCACCGCGTGGAAGACCGCGGCCCGGAAGCCGGTGAGCACCAGCGCGAGGATCACCAGGCCCTCGATCACGATCAGGCCCATCGCATCGGCCCAGGTCATCTGGGTCGCGACGCCGAACGCCAGGAACGCGTTGAGGCCGAGGCCGGTGGCGAGCGCGATCGGGAAGTTCGCGACCACCCCCATCAGGATCGTGATCAGTCCAGCCACCAGAGCCGTGGCAGCGGCGATGGACGCGAAGTTGGTCGGCGGCGCACCGCCGCCGAGGAAGTTGCCGTCGGCGTCGGCGACGCCGCCGAGGATGAGGGGGTTCAGCACGATGATGTAGGCCATCGTGAAGAACGTGACGACTCCGCCGCGGACCTCACGGCCGACCGTCGAGCCTCGTTCGGAGATCTTGAAGAACCTGTCCAGGGTGCTCACGTCGCGGATCCTTGCAGAAACCAACGCTCGCCCGTGTGAGCGGCGTGTTTCAGCCGTGTGAGCGCGTCGGCTAGCGTGCGTCTCGATGTACGACGACGAACCGCAGCCCACCCAGCATGAGATCGGCAAGCGCACCTATCTCATTGCGCCGGTCGCACCCCTCGACATCGACGGGGTTCGCACCACCGAGGTCGGCACCGCCGTCTGGTTGATCGCCTTCGTCGCGCTGTTGCCGTTCTACGGGCGCCTGGAGGAGGACGGCCACCTGTGGTGGCTGTGGACCTGCCTGGCCGGGTTCGGGCTCGGGGGCTTCGGCATGGAGTACTGCCGGCGCCGTCGCAAGGCACGGCTCGCCAGGGGCTGACGGCGCCGACGCTCAGCGCGGCCGCATCAGCGGAGGATTGAGCAGCTGCACCGGGCCTCGACGATAGAGCCGTGCCGGCCGGCCTCCATCGCGGGCCGACGTCTCTCCCGTTTCGGTGACGAACCCGGCCGTCGTACTGACCTTGCGGTGGAAGTTCCGCGCATCGATGGGGTCGCCCCACACCACCTCGTAGACGTGGCGCAGCTCGGCGATCGTGAACTCCGGGGGACAGAAGGCCGCGGCGAGCGGCGTGTACTCGAGCTTGGCGCGCGCCCGCTCCACCCCGTCCCGCAGGAGGTCGGCGTGGTCGAAGGCCAGGGAGCGCCGGGCAGCCTGCAGGTCGGCGACCGGAAGCCACTGGGCATCGGCGGCGTCCGACCCGGCGCTCGGCGTGGGCAGGTCCGGGGCGAGTGCGAGGTAGGCGACCGTCACGACCCGCATCCGGGGATCGCGCCCCGGGGCTCCGTAGCTAGCCAGCTGTTCCACGTGGACGTCGCTCCCGGAGAGCCCGGTCTCCTCGTGGAGCTCGCGGGCGGCGGCGGCATCGAGGCCCTCGTCCGGCAAGACGAAGCCGCCGGGCAGTGCCCAGCGACCTCGGTACGGCTCCTCTGCGCGCCGGATCACGAGGGCCTGGAGCGCGTCGTCCCGCACGGTGAGTACGACGAGATCGACGGTCACCGCGACCGCGGGGAACTGTGACGAGTCGTAGCCGGGCATGGCCGCCAACCTAACGCATTCTCGTCGAGTTGACGATAAGCGGTCGTCCTAGTTATCGTCATATTGACGATAACTAGGCAAGGAGACTGACATGGCAGACATCGCCCGCTACCCGCTCGTGCGGCACCTGCGCGGTACGACGACCACCCACATCCAGCACGTGCGCAACGGAACCACGCTGCACAGCGGAGTCGGCGCAGCCTTCTGGTTCCGGCCGCTGAGCGCCGTGCTCTCGGAGGTGCCCGTCGACGACCGGGAGCTCCCCCTCCTCTTCCACGCCCGGACGGCCGACTTCCAGGACGTGACGGTCCAGGCGACGGTCACCTTCCGGCTCACCGATCCTGTGGTGGCGGCCGCCAGGATCGACTTCTCGATCGACCCCGAGACGGGAAGGTGGCGCGCCACCCCCCTCGACCAGGTCGCCTCGCTGCTGACGGAGACGGCCCAGCAGTACGCCCTCGACCTGCTGGCCGGTGCGGACCTGGCCACCGCGTTGGCGGGTGGAGTGGCGCCGGTGCGCGAGGTGATCGCGGTCGGTCTCACCGGGGACAGTCGGCTCGCCGAGACAGGCATCGCCGTCATCGGCGTCCGGGTCGTCGCGGTCCGTCCCGAGCCCGAGGTCGAGAAGGCGTTGCGGACCCCCACGCGCGAGCAGGTGCAGCAGGAGGCCGACAAGGCCACCTTCGAACGACGGGCCATCGCTGTCGAGCGTGAGCGGGCGATCGGCGAGAACGAGCTGCAGACCCGGATCGAGCTCGCCCGGCGCGAGGAGCAGCTCGTCGCGCAGCGCGGCACCAACGCCCGCCGCGAGGCCGAGGAGGTCGCCGCTGCGGACACCATCGCCACCGACGCCGAGGCGCAGCGCACTGTCCGACTCGCCGAGGCGAGGGCCGAGAGCACCCGGCTGGCCGGCGCCGCCCAGGGCGAGGCCGAGGCCGCCCGGATGGCGGCGTACCGCGACCTGCCCTCGCAGATCCTGTTCGGTCTGGCGCTTCGCGAGCTGGCCGGCAACCTGCCGCAGATCGAGAGCCTGGTACTGACCCCCGACCTGCTCACCAAGGCGCTGGCCGGGCTCGGCTCGATCGACGGTGCCGCATGAGCCTCGCCCCCCGGGTCGTGGTGGTGCATCGGCGCACCGAGCTCGACGAGCTGATCGCCCACCACGGGACCCGGGGTCAGGCGGCGTTCTTCCTGTCCAGCCGCGGCCGCGACCTGGCCGAGGTCGAGCAGCGGCACCACGCCACCCGGGCCGCGCTGGAGGCCGTGGCGGGCGCCATCCCGCTCGACTGGCGGCGCGGGACGCTGGAGCGAACCGACATCGCCCGGTTCCTCTTCTCCCCCGATGACATCGTGGTCGTCGTCGGGCAGGACGGCCTGGTGGCCAACGTCGCCAAATACCTGTCGGGCCAGCCCGTCATCGGGATCGATCCGGAACCCGGCCGGAACGCGGGAGTGCTCGTCACCCACGCACCCGCGGACGCAGCGGAGCTGCTGCACTCCCACGACACGGCTGAGCACCGCACGATGGTGCAGGCGACGGTCGACGACGGGCAGCGGCTGCTGGCGCTCAACGAGATCTTCGTCGGGCATCCGAGCCATCAGACGGCCCGCTACCAGCTGCTCGCGCGGACCGTCGTACCGAACACCAGGCATCCTCCGGCCTGATCGTGGCCTCGGGGACCGGATCGACGGGCTGGTGCCGCTCGGCGTGGCTCGAGCGGCAC
>Ga0070698_100003648_pt1 | contig 16903 bp, 13 predicted proteins | sample KBSK1502metaG_FD_65477 | JGI IMG/M metagenome (GOLD analysis project Ga0070698, IMG submission 65477) | Corn, switchgrass and miscanthus rhizosphere microbial communities from Kellogg Biological Station, Michigan, USA - KBS K1-50-2 metaG | ecosystem: Host-associated > Plants > Roots >...
GACGTTGAAGGAGAACCGGCCCGGCTGGTAGCCGCGGACCTTCGCCTCGGTGGCCTGCGCGAACAGCCGCCGGATGTGATCGAACACCCCGGTGTAGGTGGCCGGGTTGGACCTGGGGGTGCGGCCGATCGGGCCCTGGTCCACGTGCACGATCTTGTCCAGGTGCTGGGTGCCGGTCACCCTGGTGTGCTTGCCGGGCACGGTCCGGGCGCCGTTCAGCTCCCGGGCCAGCGCCCGGTAGAGGATGTCGTTGACCAGGGTGGACTTGCCCGACCCGGACACGCCGGTGACCGCGACCAGGCAGCCCAGCGGGAACGCCACGTCCACGCCGCGCAGGTTGTGCTCGGCCGCGCCCTTCACCACCACCTCCCGGCCCCGCGCCGGCTTGCGCCGCCGGGCCGGCACCGGGATCGCCTCCCGGCCGGACAGGTAGGCGCCGGTCACCGAGCCGCCGCTGGCCAGCAGGTCGGCCACCGTCCCGGACACGACGATCTGGCCGCCGTGCTCGCCGGCCCCGGGGCCGATGTCCACCACCCAGTCGGCGCTGCGGATCGTGTCCTCGTCGTGCTCGACCACGATCAGCGTGTTCCCGAGGTCCCGCAGCCGCAGCAGCGTCTCCAGCAGCCGGTGATTATCCCGCTGGTGCAGCCCGATCGACGGCTCGTCCAGCACGTACAGCACCCCGGCCAGGCCCGAGCCGATCTGCGTGGCCAGCCGGATCCGCTGCGCCTCCCCGCCGGCCAGCGTGGCCGACGCGCGGTCCAGGCTCAGGTAGTCCAGCCCCACGTCGAGCAGGAAGCCGAGCCTGGCGTTGACCTCCTTGAGCACCCGGGCCGCGATCTGCATGTCGCGCTGCGACAGCTCGATGCCAAGCAGGAACTTCGCGAGCTCGCCGATGGGCAGCGCGCAGAGGTCCGCGATCGACCGGGCGGCCACGGTTACCGCCAGCGAGACGGGCTTCAGCCGGGAGCCCCCGCAGACCGGGCAGGGCACCTCGCGCATGTACCCGGCGTACCGCTCCCGGCTCGAGTCGCTCTCCGCCTCGGAGTGGTGCCGCTGGACGTACGGGACCGCGCCCTCGAAGTTGGTGTAGTACGACCGCTGCCTGCCGTACCTGTTCTTGTACCGGACGTGCACCTGATCCTCGTACCCGTACAGCAGCGCCTTGCGGGCCGCGGCCGGCAGCCGCTCCCACGGGGTGTTCATGCCGAACCCCATGGTCTCGCCCAGCGCCTCGATCAGCCTCGAGAAGTAGTCGCTGATGTGCCCGCCGCCCCACGGCGCGATCGCGCCCTCGCCCAGCGTCCTGGCCGGGTCGGGCACGATGAGCTCGGGGTCGACCTCCATCCTGGTGCCGAGGCCGGTGCAGTCCGGGCAGGCGCCCCACGGGGAGTTGAACGAGAACGACCGCGGCTCGAGCTCCTCGAAGGACAGGTCGTCGTAGAGGCACGCCAGGTGCTCGGAGAACATCCGCTCCCGGTGCGGGTCGTCCTCGGGCAGGTCGGTGAAGTCGAGGATGACGATCCCGCCGGACAGGGACAGCGCGGTCTCCACCGAGTCGGTGAGCCTGCGCCGCGCCTCGGCCTTGACGGCGAGCCGGTCCACCACGACCTCGATGTCGTGCTTCTCGTACTTCTTCAGCGACGGGAGCTGGCTGGCGGCCGCGTCGTCGATCCGCACCACCGTGCCGTCCACCCGGGCCCGGGAGAAGCCCTTGGCCTGCAGCTCGCGCATCAGCTCGCCGTACTCGCCCTTGCGCCCGCGGACCACCGGCGCCAGCACCTGGAACCTGGTGCCCTCCTCGAGCTCCAGCAGCCGGTCTGTGATCTGCTGCGGGCTCTGCCGCGCGATCGGCCGGCCGCAGACCGGGCAGTGCGGCCGGCCGATCCTGGCGTACAGCAGCCGCAGGTAGTCATAGACCTCGGTGATCGTCCCCACCGTCGAGCGGGGGTTGCGGCTGGCCGCCTTCTGGTCGATCGACACCGCCGGCGACAACCCGTCGATGAAATCGACGTCCGGCTTGTCCATCTGGCCCAGGAACTGCCGCGCATACGCCGACAGCGACTCCACGTAGCGGCGCTGGCCCTCCGCGAAGATGGTGTCGAACGCCAGGCTGGACTTGCCCGACCCGGACAGGCCGGTGAACACGATCATGGAGTCGCGCGGCAGGTCCAGCGAGACGTCCTTGAGGTTGTGCTCGCGGGCACCGCGCACCACAAGTCGATCAGCCACTACGCTCTCAGCTCTCCGCGGTTGACGTCGTCCGCCCGGGGACAGGGGCACGCCCAGTCATGCTATCCGGGGGGCCCGACAATTTCGGGCCGGTTCAGCGGCCGGACCGCGCGCCGGGCCAGGCCGGCCGGCGCGTCCGGTTACGGAGCGTTCCAGGCCCGGGGGTTCGCGCGCCGCACCGGGCGACGATTTCTCATCGGGGGGCCAACGACCTGGAGGGCGCGTTCATTCCGGCGCGCGCGCCGGGCCGTCGCCTCGCGCGCCGGGCCGTCGCCTGGCGGGGGACCCGGGGCTCCCCCGAGCCGGGCGTGCGGGTTTCCGCTGTCGCGGGATGCCCGGGCGGGGCGCGCGACGGAGCGTGGGAGCTACCCGAATCCCCTGGGAGGCTCCGATGCGACGGACGATCGCACCGGCCCGGCGCGCGGGCCGGGCCAGTACCTCTATGCGAGGAGCTGGTCGGTGAGGATCGACGTCAGCCAGTGCTCGTATCGTTCCCCGCTCCAGCCTCGGTCGGAGACGAGCAGCCCGTAAACCTCGGGGGACGCAAGCGCGTGGATGATGTCGGCAGCGTCGCGCTCGCGGAGCCCGGGCCGCAAGGCGCCGGAACGAGCGAGTGAGCGCGTGACGCGGTGCTGGCCGTCTTGACGTTGTCGCGCGATTTCGGCGAGCAACGAAGCGGCGGCTTTGTCGGATCTCGCCGCGTCCACGAGGATGCGATGAACCGGCGCGGTGCGGGCCATCAGCTCGCGGAGCAGGGCCGCAAAGCCGGTCAGCTTGTTCTTCGGGTCTGGGTCTGAGACGAGGGCGCGGACCTGCGGGCGGTCCACCATGGCGATCGCCTCGTCGTCGCCGGCGATCGAGATGTCGAGCACGGCCTTGAGGATCCCGAGTTTGGAGGAGAACAGCCGGTACACCGTCGCCTGCGGGGTGTCGGACAGGTCGCTGATCGCCTCGATGGTCGTCGCCGCATATCCCCCTTCGAGGAAGAGCACCCGGGCCGCCTCGACGACGGCGGCCCGGGTGCGGCGGGTGCGCGCCTGGGGGGCGGCTCGCCCGCGGGTCCGGTGGGCCTTGACATCTCCGTCCATCGGATCGATAGTAGCACTATCAAATCGATAGTTCTACTCTCAATTCAAGATGGCGACAGCCACCACGAGCCTGCTCAGAAAGGACGAGCCATGACCTCCATCGAATCCGTCATCCTCGAAGCTCGCGACCCTGCGGCCGCCGAGGCGTTCTACGCCGCCGCGTTCGGCCTGGGCGACAGACTGCGCGTGCGCGCCTCGGACGCGCCGTCCAGCGGCTTTCGCTACCGTCGCCCTGTGAGCAGCCAGCGAGTGCCCGGTGGAGTGGTGCATGAGCTGCCCGCGGACCTGCGCAAGGCGCTGATCGCCAACACCACGGCGCTCGCTGCCTGGAAGGACATCACGCCACTGGCCCGGAACGAGTTCATCTGCTGGGTCGAGGATGCCAAGCAGGAGATAACCCGAGAGCGCCGGATTCGCCGGACCCAAGAGGAGCTGGCCGAAGGCCAGCGCCGGCCCTGCTGCTGGCCGGGGTGTAAGCACCGCGAGCGCACCGGCAGATAGCGGCGTCGACCCGTCACCCCGGGGATCGTCGACCCGTCGCCGGGAGATCAACGTCACCGGGCCTAGGATGACGCGTGGCGGCGGGGCCGCAGGCCGCTGCCGCCGGCCGCTGAACCAGGGAGGCGCCGTGAGTTACACCGGGAAAGTGACCGTGGGCGGGCCGCCGGACAGCCGGGAGCTGCCCGGCCTGACCGTGACCAAGCTCGCCGTCGGGCCGATGGACAACAACACCTACCTGCTGCGCTCGCGGACCGGCGAGGCGCTGCTCATCGACGCGGCCAACGAGGCGGACCGGCTGCTCGAGATGATCGGCGACACCCCGGTGACCCGGATCGTGACCACGCACCGGCACGCCGACCACTGGCAGGCGCTCGCCGAGGTCGCGGCCGCGACCGGCGCCATCGTCGTGGCGCACCCCGAGGATGCGGACGAGATCCCGGTCACGATCGCGGAGCGGGTCGGCCACGGTGACATCGTGCGGGTCGGCGACGCGGAGTTCGCGGTCATCCACCTGCGCGGCCACACCCCGGGCAGCATCGCGCTGCGTTACGACGCCGGCGGGCAGCTGGCGGGCGGGCCGCACCTGTTCACCGGCGACTCGCTGTTCCCCGGCGGCCCGGGCCGGACGACGAGCCCAGCGGATTTCGCCTCGCTGATGGACGACCTCGAGGAGCGTGTCTTCGCGCCGCTGCCGGACCCCACCTGGGTCTACCCGGGCCACGGCAACGACACCACGCTCGGCGCCGAGCGGCCGCAGATCCCGGAGTGGCGCGCCCGGGGCTGGTGACCCGGTATCGGCCACCAGCCGGGCCTCGGCGGCGCTGCCTGACCAGAAGATGACGCAGCGCGACGCGACCTTTAAGGTACGTACCAAAAGGAAACGTTTTCCACGGTACAGTGTTGTTACCATGTCCCCGTGTTATTAACGAGCATTGCGCTGCAGGTCAGAGCGCAAGCGAGGGGTACGCGTTGACCGTAACCATTCGCGAGGTCGCCGACGCCGCCGGCGTGTCGACGGCTACCGTCTCGCGCGCGCTGTCCGGCGTGCAGACCGTGGATCCCGAGCTGGTAGAGCGGGTCCGGCGCTCGGCCGAGAGCCTCGGCTACCGGGCGAACCGCGTGGCGCGGGCGCTGCGCCGCCAGTCCACCCAGACCATCGGGGTGATCGTCCCCGACATCACCAACCCGTTCTTCCCCACGGTGGTCCAAGCGGTCGAGCGGGAGCTGCGCCAAGGCGGGCTCAGCCTGCTGCTGTGCGACGCGGGCAACGACGTGGTCATCGAGGCCGAACTGGTCCGGAACATGTTCGACCATCAGGTCGACGGGCTGCTGATCAGCGCCTGCGACCGGACGGGCAGCCAGCCCGCGCTCGAGCAGGCGGCCGGCCGGATGCCGCTGCTCCAGGTCGGCAGGCAGATCGTCGCCGACCTTCCGTACGTGGGCGTGGACCACACAGACACGATGAGCCAGGTCGTCGAGCACCTGACCGGCGCGGGCTGCCGCAGCTTCGGCTACGTCGGCCTGGACTCGGGCGCCACGCTCGCCGGCGAGCGGCTTGAGGCGTTCCTCGCCCTGGTCCGGCCGCTCGATCCGGCGGCCCCCGACCGGACGTACCTGGGCGGCCACTCGATCGCCTGGGGCCGCGAGGCGGCGGAGCGGATGCTGGCCAGCGGGCCGCTGCCGGACGCGATCGTCTGCGCCAGCGACGACGCCGCGGCCGGCGCGCTGCAGGTGCTGCGCGAGCGGGGCGTCCGGGTGCCGGATGACGTCGTGCTGACCGGCTTCGGCGACACCGTGGTCGCCGAGGCCAGCGAGCCGCAGCTGACCTCGGTCCGGCAGCCGCTGGAAGAGGTGGGAGTCCAGGCGGTGGCCGCGCTGCGCGCCGCCATCAGCACCGGGCAGCCGCCGCGCTCGGCCGTGCTGAAGGCCACGCTCGTGGCCAGGGACTCGACCAAGAGGCCAGCCGCCTAGCATTAGCGTTGTGACGGTTCAGGAACAGCGCGCGGAGCTGACGCAGCACACGCTGGGCAACGGTCTGCGGGTCGTCGTGGCGAGCGATCACAGCGCCCCCGCGGTCGCGGTCAACATCTGGTACAACGTCGGCTCGCGGCACGAGGAACCCGGCCGGACCGGGTTGGCGCACCTGTTCGAGCACCTGATGTTCCAGGGCTCGGAGCACGTGGCGTCCGGCGAGCACTTCCGGCTGCTGCAGGCCAGCGGCGCCAGCCTGAACGCGACCACGAGCTTCGAGCGCACCAACTACTTCGAGACGATCCCGGCTGGCGCGCTCGAGCTCAGCCTGTGGCTCGAGGCGGACCGGATGGCCGGCCTGCTGGCCGCGCTGGACCAGGCCAACCTGGACAACCAGCGCGACGTCGTGAAGAACGAGCGCCGGCAGCGCTACGACAACCAGCCCTACGGCACCGCCTGGGAGCATCTCTACGCGCTCACCTTCCCCAACGGCCACCCCTACCACCACATGCCCATCGGCTCGATGGCGGACCTGGACGCGGCCACGCTGGACGACGCGGCCGCGTTCTTCCGCCGCCACTACATGCCCGCCAACGCGGTGCTGTCCATCGTCGGCGACATCGCGGCCGACCAGGCGGTGCGGCTCGCGGAGCGGTACTTCGCCCGGGTGCCGGCCGCCACGGCTCCCGCGCAGCCGGCTGCCGTGCCGCTCGGCCCGCTGGCCGCGCCCGCCCGGCTGGTGCTGGCCGAGCAGGTGCCCTCCCCCGCGCTGTACGGGATATGGCGCACCCCCCCGGACGGGACGTCGGCCGCCGACGCGGCCGACGTCGCGACGCAGATCCTGGGCGGCGGCAGCGGGAGCAGGCTCGCCAGCAGGCTGATCCGCCGCGACGAGCTCGCCCGGGGCGCGTACGCCGGGCTGTCGCGGTTCGTCCGGGGCGACTCGACGGCCATGGTCGTCGTGCGGGCCCGGGCCGGCGCCGACATCGGCGCGGTGCAGGCCGCCCTGGACGAGGAGCTCGCCCGGCTCGCCGACGGCGGCCCGACCGACGAGGAGATGCAGCGGGCGATCGCCATGAAGGAGCGCGAGTGGCTCGATGAGACGGCCGACTTCGGCGGGCAGGCCGACCAGCTGTCCCACTTCGCGTCGCTGTTCGGCGACCCGGGCCTGGCCGCGACCGTGACGGCCCGGCTGCGCGAGGTCACGCCGGACCAGGTCCGGGAGGCCGCCGGGCTGCTGCGGCCGGAGCACGCCGCGCTGGTCGTGTACCCGGGCCAGGACGGTGAGGCGGCGTGAGCGGCGAGAGCGTCACGGCGCGCCCGGCGGTCGCCCCGCCCGCCCCCTGGTCGTTTCCTGCCGCCCGCCGGTGGCAACTCGACAACGGGCTGTCGGTCCTGGTGTACGACCTGCCCGGCCGGCCGCTCGCGGTGGTGCGGCTCGTGGTCGACTCCCCGCTGCAGGACGAGCCGCGGGACGGCACGGCCGCCCTGACCACGTCGCTGTGGTCCGAGGGCACGCTCGAGGACGACGCCGAGTCCTTCGCGCGCGAGCTGGACCGCATCGGCGCGTCGTACGGCGCGTGGGCGAACCAGGGCGCGCTGGTCGCCGGGCTCACCGCGCCGGCCACCGAGCTGGCGCGCGGCCTGGACCTGGCCGCCGCCAGCGTGATCTCGCCCGCCTTCGCCGAACGGGAGGTCGCCCGCCTCGCCGGCGAGCAGATCGATGCGATTACCGAACGGCGCTCCCGCGCGGAGCCGCGGGCCGCGCTCGAGCTGTACTCCCTGGCCTTCACCCCCGACAGCAGGCTTAGCCGGCCGGTCGAGGGCACCGCCGACGACGTGGCGGCCCTGGACCCGGCGAGCCTGCGCGCGTTCCACGCCGGGCACGTCGTGCCCGGCCGGTCGACGCTGATCCTGGCCGGCGACTTCACCGGCGTGGACACCGACGCCGCGGTCGTGAGCGCGTTCGGCGGCTGGAGCGGCGGCGAGAACAGCGCGCCGGACCAGCCGCCGCGGGCCGCCGCGCCCAGCGCACTGATCGTGGACAGGCCCGGCGCCGTGCAGAGCGTGCTGCGCCTCGGCACGCCGTTCGCGGGCCGGCACAGCCCCGACTGGGCGCCGCTGCGCATCGCCGCGTACGCGCTCGGCGGCGGCATCAACTCACGGCTGTCCGCGCTGCTGCGCGAGGAGAAGGGCTACACCTACGGCATCCGGGCCACGCTGGAGCCGCAGCACCTCGGCGGGCTGTTCACCGTGGGCTGCTCGGTGGCGACCGACGTCAGCGGCGCGGCGCTGGCGGACATCGCGCGCGTGATCAGCTCGATGCTCGAGTCCGGCCTCACCGAGCAGGAGCGGGACGAGGCCGCCGACTACTTCCTGCGCGTCGGCCCGGTCGGGTTCCAGACCAGCGCGGCCGTCGCCGACCAGGCCGCCGCCGTGGTCGCCGATCACCTGCCCGACGACTTCGTCAACCAGCACTACGCCGCCCTGCGCGCCGTCACCGCCGCGGAGGCGTCGCAGGCGCTGTCGCGCAACCTGCCGTTCGATCGGCTGTCGCTGGTCGTCGTCGGCGACGCCTCGGCCGTGGAGGCTGACGTCCGCGCCGCCTGGCCGGGCGACCTGCAAGTCACGCCCGCGTGAGGCGCGCTGACGGGCGCCGCGGCCCGCGCGGCCAGGCCGCGCCCGCCCGCCGTCCGGCGCGGACACCCACGGCGGGCCGCCCCGTCCATTAGCATGGGTCGGCCGCCCCGGTCAGCCGCGGGGAAGCCCCGCTCAGGAAGGACAGCGGAATGCCCCCTCGCCTCACCGTGCTCGGCGCCGGGTATCTCGGCGCCACGCACGCCGCGTGCATGGCCGAGCTCGGCTTTGACGTGCTCGCCCTTGACGCCGACGCGAGCCACGTCGCCGACCTGTCGGCGGGCCGGCTGCCGCTGTACGAATCCGGCCTGGAGGAGGTGGTCAACCGCGGCCTGCGGTCCGGGCGGCTGCGCTTCACCACGTCCTACGCCGAGGCCGCCGAGTTCGGCGACGTGCACTTCATCTGCGTGGGCACGCCGCAGCTGAAGGGTTCGCCGGGGGCTGACCTGTCGCAGGTGTTCGGGTGCGCGGACTCGCTCGCTCCGCTGCTGACGCGGCCCTGCCTGATCGTCGGCAAGTCCACCACGCCCGCGGGCACCGCCGCGGTGCTCGCCGAACGGATCGCGCGGCTCGCGCCCGTCGGCGCCGCCGCGGAGCTGGCGTGGAACCCCGAGTTCCTGCGGGAGGGGTTCGCGGTCGCCGACACGCTGCGGCCGGAACGGATCGTGGCCGGGGTGCGTTCGGCGGCCGCGGAGTCGATCCTGCGCGAGGTCTATGCGGAGCCGCTCGGCGCGGGCGTCCCGTTCATCGTCACCGACTTCGCCACGGCTGAGCTGATCAAGGTCGCGGCGAACTCGTTCCTGGCCACCAAGATCTCGTTCATCAACGCGATGGCCGAGGTCTGCGAGGCGGCCGAAGCGGACGTGACCAAGCTGGCCGAGGCGCTCGGCTACGACCACCGGATCGGCAGCGGCAGCCTGCGGCCCGGCCTCGGCTTCGGCGGCGGCTGCCTGCCCAAGGACCTGCGCGCGTTTGTGACCCGCGCCGAGGAGCTCGGCGCCGGCCCGGCGGTCTCCTTCCTGCGCGAGGTGGACGCGATCAACACCCGGCGCCGTGAGCGCATGGTCGGGCTCGCGCGCGAGTTGGCGGGGGGGACGCTCGCGGGCAAGAACGTGGGCGTGCTCGGCCTGGCGTTCAAGCCCGACTCCGACGACATCAGGGACTCGCCCGCGCTCGACGTGGCGGCCACGATTGGCCGGCTCGGCGCCCGCGTCACCGGCTACGACCCAGCGGCCATGGACCGGGCGCAGAAGGCGCACCCGGAACTGGAGTACGCGGGCTCGGTGATCGACGCGGCCACCGGCGCCGACGTGCTGCTGCTGCTGACCGAGTGGCCCGAGTTCCGCGAGGCGGACCCGGAGGTCGTCGGGAAGGCCGTCGCGCGGCGGTGCATCGCCGACGGACGCAACACGCTCGACCCCGTGCAGTGGCGCGCCGCCGGCTGGACTTACCGCGCCCTCGGCCGCCCCTGACGACTGCCGCCGCGATCCGGGCCGTCCCTGGCGAGCGTCGCCGCGACCCGCTACCAAGGCTTCACGTTGCGGGAGAGGCCGCCCGCCGCGACGCGGGGGGCGCGGCGGTGGGCGGGCCTCGCGGCGGCGGGCGGGCGCGGGTTACCCCCGGGCGGCGCGGCGGCGGGCGCGGCGCGCGCCGAGCCGGATCCGGGCCAGGATCCAGACCGCGTCCACGCCGTCCCGCCAGGTGATCTTCTTGCCCGCCTCGCGGGTGCGCGCCCGGTAGGTGATCGGCACCTCGAACGGGCGGATCCCACGGGCCAGCAGCTTGCCCGTGATCTCTGCCTCCATCCCGAAGCCGTCGGAGCGGATGTCCAGGCTGCGGTAGAGGTCGAGGGGCATGAGCTTGTAGCAGGTCTCCAGGTCGGCGATGTAGGCGTTGAACATGATGTTCGCCGCGGTCGTGACGCCCTTGTTGCCCATGACGTACCAGAACGAGTACGCCGAGTGGCTGCCGAACCCCCGGTTGCCGTACACCACGTCGGACTCGCCGCGCAGCACCGGCGTGAGCAGGCTGGCGATCTCCTCCGGCTGGTACTCCAGGTCGGCGTCGAAGGGGACCATGTAGTCGCCGGTCGCCGCCGCGGCGGCGGTGCGGATGGCGGCGCCCTTGCCCTGGTTCTGCGGGTGCCTGAGCATGAGCATCCGCTCGTCGTGCAGGCTGTCGATGATCTCAGACGTCCCGTCCGTGCTCGAGTCGTCGACCACGACGAGCTCTACCGGGCAGGGGAAGCTCACGTCGAGCACGCGCTTGATCGCCTGCTGAACGGTCGCGGCCTCGTTGTAGACGGGCATCAGGATAGAGAGCTTCGTCACACGTGTCATCCTGTCCTCGTTCCCCTCGTTCGCTCTCAGCCGGTCACTTCCGGGTGCCCGCGGAACCAGTCGATGGTACGCGTGAGGCCCTCGTCGAGGCCGACCTCGGGCTTCCACCCGAGCAGCTCGCCGGCCAGGTCGATCCTGGGCCGCCGCTGCAAGGGATCGTCCTTCGGCAGGGCCACGTGCGTGATCTCGGACGGGGACCCGGTCATCCGCTTGATCGTCTCGGCGAGCTCGAGCACCGTCAGCTCGGTCGGGTTGCCCAGGTTGACTGGGCCGGCGTGCGGCGACCACAGCATCCGGACGATGCCCTCGATCAGGTCGTCCACGTAGCACACCGACCGGGTCTGGCTGCCGTCGCCGAAGACCGTGATCGGCTCGCCGCGCAGCGCCTGGCGGGCGAACGTCGGGATCGCGCGGCCGTCGTTCGGGCGCATCCGCGGCCCGTAGGTGTTGAAGATCCGCACGATCTTCGCGTCCACGCCGTGCTTGGTGCGGTACGCGACGGTCAGCGCCTCGGAAAAGCGCTTCGCCTCGTCGTAGACGCTGCGCGGCCCGACGGGGTTGACGTTGCCCCAGTAGTCCTCGCCCTGCGGATGGACCAGCGGGTCGCCGTACACCTCCGAGGTGGACGCCAGCAGGAAGCGGGCGCCCTTCGCCCGGGCCAGGCCCAGGGCGTGCATGGTCCCGATCGACCCGACCTTGAGCGTCTCCACCGGCAGCTCGAGGTAGTCGGGCGGGCTGGCGGGCGACGCGAAGTGCAGGACGGCGTCCACCGGCTTGCCCACGTGCAGGTAGCCGCTGACGTCGTAGCGGATCAGCCGGAACGCCGGGTTCGCGGTCATGTGCGCGACGTTGTCAGGGGTACCGGTGCAGAAGTTGTCCAGGCAGATCACCCGGCACCCGTCGGCGAGTAGCCGCTGCGACAGGTGCGAGCCGAGGAACCCGGCACCCCCGGTGATGACGACCGTTTCAGACATCATGTCCTTTCTTCGCGAACGCCGCCGCGACGAGAACCGGTGTGAGTTCGCCACGCCAGCCAGCCGGGCTGCATCACCCGCGCGAGGCGCGCCTGCCCGCCGGCCCATGGCCAGACGTCATGATCAGACGGCTGAAATATACCGTGAATGACGGCACTCCCGCGGCCTACCGGCGCCAGCCGTGGACGCTGCCGACCTGCGCGGTGGGCGGACCGAACAGCCGCAGCGCGGCGCGCTCCAGCCGCGAGCCGCTGTGCGCGACGATCAGGATCGCGGCGGGCCGCATCTTGGCGAGGCTGGCGCTGACCTGCGCGCTGGTCGGCCATGGCAGGCCTTTGCGGCTGCCCCAGAGGTGGTTCAGGTACTCGCTCAGCACGCTCTTCCCGGCGCGGCAGGACTTGGCCTTGCCGGCTGGGTTCGGCGCGATGCAGTAGCCGCCGACCAGCGAGCCCGGCTGGCCGGTGTCGGCCTGCCACCGCATCATCTCCGGGGGGCTCTCGGGAACCACGAGCACGGGGGCGTTAGGCGCGAGATGCAGCCGGGAGATGACCGTGGTCCAGCCGACCGGCACAGGGTTGATCCGGCCCGCCTGGAACGGCAGCGGGATGAGCGGCACCACCGCGAGCACGGCCACCGCGGCGACCGCCCAGCGCCGCCAGTCGTAGTGCACCGCGGCGCGCGCCCGGTCCAGCGAGAACGCGAGCACGGCGGCGGCCGCCCCGTCGCCGATGAGGGGGAAGCGGTTCGCCAGCAGCTGGTTCAGCACCGGCAGGTTCATCAGGTAGTGCCACGGCAGCAGCGCCGCGGGGACGTGGCCGCCGCCGCCGAGGGCGATGGCCTGCCCGCCCAGGCTGAAGGCCTCGAGCAGCAGGCACGTCACCGCGGCGATACGGACCCGGAGGTCCCGCCAGAAGATGACCGCGGCGATCACCAGCACGACCAGCAGCGGCCAGCCCAGGTAGGCGGTGTACTCCACCACTGTGGCGTGGCTGGCCAGCACGTTCCCGAAGTGGCGGTTGTGGAACAACAGACCGCCGGGCGGGGTGACGAATTCCGCGGGATGGTTCTTGAAGTGGATGACCTTCCACGGGCTGCCCTTCTCGGCGAGCGGTCCGTGGAACTGCACCCGCAGCGGGTACCCGCACGCCGCCAGCACGACGAGGACGGCGCACCCCAGGCCGACGGCGGCGTCCTTCAGGTGCTCCGGGATCTTCGTCGGCCGGCTGGCCGCCAGCACCAGCACGACGATCACGGCCGCCACGGCCGTCTGGGCCAGCATCTCCTCCGAGATGTACACCTGCGCGGCCACGAGCAGGCCGAGCCAGATGCCGCCCAGCCAGGCCCGGCCCCGCCCGGTGAGGACGCCCAGCAGCGCGTCGATGATCAGCGGCGGCAGGATGAGCAGGACGAGGTGATAGTGGCCGCCGGCCTCCATCCGCAGTGCCGGCGAGAAGCCGTACACCGCGCCGCCCAGCGCCGCCGCCGAGACGCTGGCTCCCCAGCGCCGCAGCACCAGGTACATGGCGGCCGCCGAGCCCGCGAAGGCGAGCGTCAGCAGGATCGTGAGGCTGACCTGCGGGCCGGCCAGCAGCGTCACCGGGGTCAGCAGCACCGCGGGCAGAATCAGCGAAGTGTTCCACATCAGGTTGATGCCGCGCGGCGCGTTGAGCGCGGTCGTGACCAGCGCCGGGAGATGACCGTGCGAGACCGCGTCCGCGGTGTGCCGCATGAACCACGCGAACAGGTCGATGTCGTGCATGATGCCGCCGCTGGTGATGATCTGCGCCCGGCCCGCCGGGTCCGCCCACAGCCGCCAGGTCAGGGCCACCGCGCCCACCAGGTACCCGAGGACGACCGCCCACGGCGCCAGGGCAGCGGCGAGCGCGCGCCGACCCTCCCCGGCGGGAGTGCCGCCGGCGTCGGGTCCGGTTATCGCCTCGTCGGCGCGGGTGGCTTCGGCGCCGAGGCCGTGCGTGGCGCCGTCGGCAGCGGGCACGGCCGTGGGCTCGTCGGCACCGGGGACGGCCGTGGCCCCGTCGGCAGCAGAGACGGCCGTGGGCTCACCGGCAGCAGGAGCGGGCGTGGCCCGGTCAGCACCAGGCATGGCCGTGGGCTCGTCGGCAGCGGGGATTGCCGTGGCCTCGTCGGCGCTGGCACGGTTGGCACCGGGCCCGGCCGCGGCCGCCTCGGCGTGGGTGCGCCGGCGCCCGGCGGCCCACGGCGGGCGGATCGCCGACCAGACGAAACTCACCGCCACCTCCGCTCACAGGGGACAACCGGCGGGAACGGCCGCGCGCGGACGTCCCGTCCGGCGGCCGGGTCAGGTCGCGGGTAAGGATAGCTCACGGCGGGCACCCGCCGAGCGCCGGCGCGGCCGGGCGCGGCAGCCTTTGCCGCCGGTGGTGAGAGCCTTCCAGGTCGGCGCCGGACATTCAGGATGCCCTGAAGCCTGCGGGCGGCCGCGCGCCGTGCCGGTGAGCCGGCACCACCTGACGTTCATTCCCGGTCGGACGCGCCGCCGGCCGCGCGGCTACGTCACCGGGCGGCTACGTCACCGGGCGGGGGCGCTCGCTGGCAGCAGGCACCGGACCCGGACGTAAGCGCTGGCCCGGCCGGCTGGGCCAGCACCGGCCGGGCAGCGCCGGGTGTGCTCCTCTGTTCCTTACGCGGGCCCGTGCCACTGGTGCTGGCGCCAGTCGGTCCCGTCGCCGGACTGCCAGCGGCGGATGTTGCGGCGGAACCGGCCCGCCGCGACGATCCCGGCGACGCAGGCCACCAGGAACACGAGGGCTACCAGCTGGAAGAACGCGAAGAACAGCCACCCCGCTCCGGGCAGCACCGCCAGCACGAACAGCGCAAGCAGCGCCAGCGGCAGCAGCCGCGGCCCACGGCGGGCCACGCCCCAGGGATGCCCGGCCCGCGGCGCCGACTGTGTCGTGCCCACCAGCACCGGCGCCGACTCGGGCAGGTCGGCCATCACGGGGCGCAGGTCGCCCGCTGTCTTGGCGCTGAATACCGCGGCGATCCGCTCCTCCAGCTCGTCGGAGGAGAGCCGCCCTTCCGCGTAGTGCTCGCGCAGCCGGGCCGCCACGCGTTCCCGGTCGGCGTCGGAGATTCGTATCCGGTCGTCCATCATCGTTGTCACCTACAGTTCTTGCTCGTTCTCATCGGCCTCGCCGACGTCCCCGGCGAGGATCCGGTAAAGCTCGCGCCGGGTCCGCTCCAGCAGCTGCTCGGCGGCCGCGACCTGCTCCGGCGTGCCGGCGTGGGTGATCTGCATGATCCCGCCGCCGAGCCGGGCGGCTTCGGCGAACAGGCCGGGCACCTGCCAGGCCTCCTGCTGGGCCGCCGACTCCCAGGCGCCGCGCGCCCGCTCCGGGTGCTGCTCCACGTACTCGCGCCCGGCCTCGGTGAGGCTGAACGTGCGCCGTCCGCCGTCCTCCTCGCCCTCGATCAACCCCTCGTCGGCGAGCTGGGCCAGCGCCGGGTAGACCGCGCCGGGGCTCGGCCGCCAAGCGCCGCCGCTGCGCTCCTCGATGTCGACGATGATCTGGTAGCCGTTGCGCGGGCCTTCCCGCAGCAGGGCCAGGATCGCCGCGCGCACGTCGCCGCGGCCGGCCTTCGGGCCGCGTCCCGGGCCGAACGGGCCGGGCTGTCCGGGCGGGCCGGGCCACCAGCCACCCCAGGGGCCGCCGAAGCCGCCGCCCCAGTGCCCGGGGCCCTTGTGGGCCCTCGCCTTGTGCTCCCAGGGCGCCTTGTGCTCCCACGGCCCGCCGTGCCCGTGGGCGCCCGAGGCGGCCCAGCGGGCCTTCCGCATCTTGTTGAGCAGGTCCTCTGCGCACTTGAACAGGCCGGACAGGTCGGGGCCTGCCTCGCCCGCGCCCCACGCCGCTGCTGCCATCATCGTCTCCTCGCCGTCTTTCGCGATACGCTCCCGATATATCGCCAGCATAGGTCGCGCGCAGCCCAAGTCAAGTTATAACTCGAAGATACGCCTAGGGATGTACGTGGCGGACTGAGACGTCCGCCTGGCGGACTACGCCATGAACGCGTTCACCCGGCGGACTACCCCGGCGGGCGCTGCCGGGAGCGCGCGGAACCCACGGGCCCTGCCGGGCGGGCGCCCGCGCTCAGCGGCGCGCGGCGCGCTGGGCGGCCAGCAGGGGGATCGTCGCGATCTTCTCCTCGGTCAGGTCTTCCCAGCAGATCCCGGCGGCCGGGCGCGGCCCCCGCAGCGGCCGGCAGTCGATCACCCGCTCCGGGGTCACGACGAAGTCCACCGGGACGTCGTGACCGGTCAGCGGGATCGCGCCGGGCGGCCGCACCTGCAGCTCGTGCACGGTCGTGACCGCCACGGTGCGCGGCCCGATCAGGCCCGCGGCCGTGGCCAGCGCGAACTCCAGGTCGGCGAACCCGCCGCCCTTGCCCAGCCGGGCGCCATCCTCCCCCGCCGCGACGCTGCCCATGACCACCAGATCCACCGGCGACAGCTCGGCCAGCGCGACGCGCCGGGCAGACCGGGCCGCGCCGCTGATCGACGCAGCCTTGCGCGGCGGGTCGGCCAGCCGCTCCGGCTCCAGCGCGAAGAACGGCTCCGCCCCGGCCAGCCGCGGCACCGCCATGTACACGGTCTTGCCGTCCTCCAGCGCGCGCTGGCGCACCGGCAGCTGGGCGGAGTCGGGGTTGGCCTTCAGGGTGGCGGCCGCCTGCCAGGCCAGCAGGCCGCGCAGCCGCTCGGCGGCGGCCTCGGCACCGGTGAAGTTCGGGATGCGCCCCTCGGCGCCGGGGAACCGGGCGACCCGCGCCGCGCGCATCGCGGCCCACACCTCCTGCCGCAGCGCCGCCTTCGCGGCCAGCAGGTCGGCGGGACCGCCGGCGTCGCGGTCGTGACGGGGCGCGGAACGGGCCATGCCCCCATCCTGACAGCAGGCCCGGCCCGCCGCAGGGCAGCGGCAGGCCAGGCTCCCCCTCGGAGTGAGGGCGCGGGGCAGCTCCGTGGTCAGGTTGGGCATGTGCGCGAGCCCGGTGCCGCGAGGCGCGCGTCGCTCACCAGAGCACGCCGCGGCCGTGGCCCCCGTTGGACAGCCACAGCGCGAGGACCATCGTGACGATCGCCAGCCACCGGGTCATCCGGTTGCGCGGCACCTGCGTGAGCGTCACC
>Ga0070698_100003650_pt1 | contig 16899 bp, 18 predicted proteins | sample KBSK1502metaG_FD_65477 | JGI IMG/M metagenome (GOLD analysis project Ga0070698, IMG submission 65477) | Corn, switchgrass and miscanthus rhizosphere microbial communities from Kellogg Biological Station, Michigan, USA - KBS K1-50-2 metaG | ecosystem: Host-associated > Plants > Roots >...
CTGATAGGGGGGACAGTGGAAACGTCGGCATCATTCGAAGCCCGATCCGCGCCACTGTCCTACCCGACTGCGGGGGGCGATCAGCGATGGTCGTCCCTACCGCGACCGAAACCTCTCCTCTTCGTACGGCCTCATCGGCCGTTCAACGATGCGAGTCGTGAGCGCCTATCGAGAGCCGCGGGATCTCGCTCTTAGGTCAAATTCAAGCATCTCTCACGCATTGAAGCGCAAAAGTGACGAGCTAACCGACATGGAATCACATTCTTGTGCAAAAGTACGGGGGTAGGGGGTAATTATCGTTAACTAGCCAACGACTTCGGCCTCAGGCTGTTTATCATGCTGACCATGCGCAAACCGCCCGCCCAAGTAGCCCAACCCGCACCGCTAAAGAGCGAAGAGGTCTCGGAGCTCGACGCGGCGATGCTTTCGGTTTGGCGGCAGGCTCTGGTCGAGCGGGCGCGACGCGTACAGTTGGGGGAGGAGTCTTACTCGGTGCGGCGGACGGCTAAGCGCGGGTTGGCACAGGTGGATTTCGAAGTTGCCGGGCAGCCGATTCGCGGGTTGGAGCAGAACCCGCAGACGAATTCGCGGTGGGCGCAGTTGGCGCGCAAGGGCGCGAAGGTCATGCAATTCCTTTCCGGCGGCCAATACATTGCCGCGATTGCCGACGGAAAGATAACGCACTATGGCAGGCGCTGATGGCAGGGACTGTTCCGCGGGTAGGTGACAGCTTGGATGAAAGCGGCGGCGAGCCGCCGCACTGCAGAGGGACGCGATGAATCGCGCCCCTACAAAGGAGGAATCAAGGTCGAATTATCAGGAGACGGTGAGGTCAGGGTTTGGTGTCCAGGGGATGTTTGCTTTTTTCGTAGAATTCGTTTTGCAGCTTCAGACTCGCATCGTCGGCTTTGGCGGCGCGAATCGCGTCCACAATGGTGTCGATCCAGTTTTTCATGTTCCATTCCCCAAGCTCCTTCGTGGCCACAGAGCCGTCGCCGGAATAATGATTCGGGAAGCGCGCGTACCACCAGATTCCGGTGTACAGGCCTTCGGGGAGCGACAGGCGCTTTTGGTCGGCTCCGGATTCGCTGCTCGCGCGATCGAGATGGACGAGGTCGGGCCGTGAAACTATCGTGTTCGACGTCTCGTTTTCGCCGGCGTGATAGTCGATGCCGGTGGATTTTTTCTGCGGACCGCCAGGCTTGCTGCGCCCGCCAACAAGCACGTACACGACATAGTCGTGCGGTTTGTCGAGTTGCGATTGCGCGAACAGCGGGAGCAGGTGCTCGTTGCCGCCATGACCGTTCACGATGATGATTTTCTTGCAGCCGTTGCGCGCCATTTCGTCAGTGGTTTCCTGCAGAAGGCGAAGCTGCAACTCGACGCTGTACGCAACGGTGCCAGGCTCGTGCTTGGCCTCGAAAATTTGCCCGAAATAATATTCGGGAAACACGATGGCATATTCCTGGGAGGCCGACTGCAAGGAGGCATAACGCACATTGAGGAGATCTGTGCCGAGCGGTAAGTGAGCGCCGTGCTTCTCCAGAATGCCAAAAGGTAGCAAGCAAGTGCCCCTTGCTTGAGCGATTCCTTGACGGAAATCGGCGGCGGTCAATTCTTCCCACTTGGTGGACAAGATAGTCTGGGCGTTCACAAACACAGTGGCGCAAAGCGAGATCAAAGAAATGATTCCTGCTCGACGGATCATCGGGCCTCCAAGAGTGCAGGGCATTTTATCGCCGAGTTGCGCCATTGGCACGCAGAGTGGGAGCGGAGACAAAGAGAAGAGCGCGCAACATGCTGCCCACTACAAGGAAACGCGCGCACAAAGTTGGCATCGGCGCTTTCGAGGCTGGGAATACGGAGAAATCGTTCCGACAGGAGCCGGAATCTTCGATCGAGCGCAGGAGGCGCAGTCTCGGGATGACATGTCTGGAAAGGATGACGACTCGGCGTGAGCGAGGGACTCGTGGGCGCAGGCGGTCAGCGAGAGTCGGCGACTAGCGACCCGCTGGATCGCTTCTGGCCGATGCCGAACTGGTTGCCGGGGCGGACGGGTTTGCCGCCCGAGAAAACCACTTCCAATAATTTTTCGCTCTGGACGTGCCTTCCGGTTTCGTCTTCGAGCGTGGCGACGACGCGTTTGGTGCGAGTGTCGATCACTTCGCCACTCGAAGGATAAGCATGCAGGCCATCGATGCTGAAGGTGATCCAGCCCGGCTGATCGCGGAGCTTGATGCTGGTCATTTGTTTGGGCGGCATCGAGGTGGCGTCGAAGATGTGAACGCTGCTGTTGGCGGCATCGGCGAGCCAAAGCTCTTTTTCGTCGGGAGTGAGCGCGATGCCGTGACTTGGACAGCCGTGGCGCTTCGTCGGTCCCTTCGCGTAGCCAGTCACTTCCACGCGACACAGCATTTTGCCGGTTTTGCAATCCCCGACTTCAAAGCCGAGCAAGTCATTTACGTTGACGAAGCAGAGCGTCTCGCTGCCGTTGATCGTGAAGGGGCGAATCACGTTGCCGAACGGACCGACCTTGCTTGCAACCGTGTGCGTCTTGGTGTCCGCTATGGAGAGTTCCGGCGAATGCAGGCCCGCGAGGTAAACGCGCGAGCCATCGTGACCGTAAATGGTGTTGTGCGCACCGGATTTTGTCTCGATTGTTGCGATGACGTCTCCGGTCAGCGCATCGATAACGTGCCAGCTCGGGCCTTCAAACGTGGGCACGTAGAGAATCTTCCCATCGGGAGAAATGGCTAAGCGGTCGGAGCCGCCGTCATACACTCTTTCCCAAACTTTATTTTCGGTGAGCAGATCGAAACACGCGACGCGCTTCATGGTACTGACGTAAATCTTGCCGGTAGCTGCGCTGGCGGCGATGCCTTTGATGTTTTCAGGCTCCTGGCCGGGCGCCACATGCCAGGTGGGAATGCGCTTCACGAATTTGTAGCCATGGTCGCGATCGAAGATGAGGATGCCAACGCCGCCGTATTCGACGTAATTGCGAATTCCGGGAGAAGCGACATAAAGAAGATGGCTGTCTTTCGTGGCAGCCTGGCGCCGAGGCCGCGGGCAGAAAAGGATGGAGGCTACGATCAGGAGCGAAATAGCGAGGATGCGACCTAGTCTCACGATATTCCTCCGCAGTGGCAACCGGTTCGAATAACGGCAGCGGCCGGCCCAAATAATTTACCGGAATCGGTGCATCGACAGCATCGAAAATCACAGGGTCCCTGGATCATAGATCAATGGCGACGACTTCGTGCACGCCGATCGATGGCACGGTCACTTCGATGACATCGTTTAGCTCGCGAACGCGAGGAGGTTGACCGCTGACGAGGAGCTGAACTTTTTGTGCTTTCTGGCCAGGCGAGAGGCGCACTCGGACTTGCTGCTCGCCCACCGGGATGATCTCGCGGAACGGACCTTTCATCGCCATGGGATTGGTCAAATTGACGAGGTGCATGGTCATGGAGGTTTTCTGGCGCCACACAGCTAGATCGAGCAAACCTGGCCCGGTGACGGTTACAGGTTTCGGTTCGTTGGCGGCCCACTCGACGGCGTTGCGCAAAAGCTTGCCGTGATCGACGGACATGACTTCCCAGAAGGTGCGGTCAATGTCCCAAGGGAAATAAACCACGCGACTATTTGCGGATTCTTGCAAGTAGACACCGGGAACGTCGGTGTGCGGCGAGCGAGGAAAGACTTCTTCCATGGGCAGATCCGGATACGAAGGAACCAAAGTGAGCGGCGGATTCGAAACCTTCTGTAACGGTGCGATATCAACGCGATACACGCCGTTGATAATACGCTCGGCGTCTTCGAGGCCAGCAAGAATTTCGGGATGGCGGCCGGTGGCCAGACCCTTTTCGATGTTTAAGTACGAATTTTGCATCGGGCCTTCGATGCGGCCCTGGTAACGGACTGCGAAAACATCGGCCAGGCCAAAATCTTTTCGTGGGGCACCCCATTCGTCGTAAAGGGAGGTCTCAAAGGTGGCGACGATGCTGCCGCCGCGCTGGACATATTGGCGAAGCTGATCGCATTGCGCATTCGACAGCGCGGCGATGTTTGGCAGGATGAGCACCTTGAATCGATCGATGTGCGCGGCATCGAGCAGGCGGTCGTGCACCATTTCGAAAGGAGTGCGAGCCTCGATGAGAGCGTGGTAGAAGCCGAGGGTGTGGTCCTCGACCTTGGATCTGGCTTGCTGGCCGCCATAGAACGCCGCGGTCTGCTGTGAGTAGACCATGGCGACGCGAGCGAGCGGCTCCTCGTTGCGCAGATAGCGATCGCAGCGATAGTGCCAGTAGTAAATGTCCTCAACGGGTTTGAGCCAGCGCTGGTCGTGAAGAGTGCCGGCAAATTTTGTGAACCAGGGGCGCAAACCGTTGGCGATTCCGTCGGCAACCCAGATGCGGATCTCGGCTTCGCTCTGGACGGAGTCTTTCCAGCGATGAGGTTCTTCGAGCCCGACGCTGAAGATGCCGACGACTGGCTTGCGGCCAAGGACAGCGCGGTACTCTTTTCCGTTTTTCCCGTTGGCCCACGGCGCCATGAGTCCTCGCCGAGCCTGGCGGTCAGCGAACAATGTGTCAGCGAGCTCCCCGACGGTTTTCATATCGAGCTCGCTCAGCGCGCCTCCGCCGGTGTTGGGAATAAATCGCGCTGAAGGATTGATCTTTCGAATCTCGGAGTCCCATAGGCTCCACAATTCGAAAAGCCGCTGTTGATGCCACAGGATGTAGCCGCGACGCCGTGGATCCTGCGGATCGTCGGTGGTGGGGAGGTCAAGACCGGAGGCTGCCTTGAAGTTGCTCCGGCAATGCTGGCAATAGCACATCCCCGATCCTGCCCAGCGATTGCCGAAAATTCCATCGGGGTTGTACAGCGTCATGATTTCGCGATGGACCGCGGTCATGAACTCGAACGTGTAGGGCCCAAGCGCGCAGGTGACCCAGAAGTCCGGATCGGCCCAGTGACGGCGCGACCGGCCTTCGGCATCGACGGCGATCCAGTCAGGGTGAGCGTCGTAGACATCTTGATGGGCGGCGTGAGGATCGGTCCGGGCGACGACGATCATCTTTTGTTTGCGGCAGCCAGCGAGCAGGTCGCCGAAAGGATCGGAATCGTGCATCCAGGCGCTTCGATAATGTAGAGGAACTTTGGTGGGATAGTAGGCAACGCATCCGCCGGCGCTGAGACACGCGGCGTCGGCGTGAACGCGCGCGAAGTAATCCAGCCAGAATTTGGGGTCGTACTGGCCGGGATCGTTTTCGACGAGAGTGAGCTGGGCCCAACGCATGGGGCGATCGAACCAGGGCGAATCATTTCCAGGTGGAGCGGTCGAGGTGGCATCTGCTGTGCCGAGATTGCCCAACAGGATGCCGCCGCTAAGCGCGGCGGTGTGGTAAAGAAAGGTTCTTCGGGAAACAGGCCTTGTTCTCATAATCATCAGGCGTTGTGTTTCATATGGACCTTGGTACTGGACTTCGCTGCGCCACGCAGCAGAAGGGTGGCAGCAGGTCGCCAGCTCAACTAATGCCCTTCAATCCGCTAGTCTGCCGATTGTTTGCAGCTGCCGAAAGCGGAAAAGAATAGGAGGTCGCTGGCTGGGACAAATTGACTATTTTGGCTAATATAGCTAGAATAGCCATAAAGGAGACATGTTCTTGAAGGGTCTTAGCCATTCGGAAAAACGCATCCTAATTGTCGACGATGAACCGTCGCTACGTGACTCCTATGCGAGGCTCTTGTCCGGCGCAGGATTTCAAGTGGCCGAAGCCGAGAGCGGCAAAGAAGCGCTGCGGCAGATTGCGCGCGAACCGTTCGATCTCGTGATCACTGATGTTCGGATGCCGCAAATGGACGGGCTCGCGCTCCTGAGGCGATTACACACCCAACGCCCGAAGTTGCCGGTCATTGTGATGCTGGATACGGCGAGCAATCAGACGGCTCTTAGGGCCGCAGAACTGGGAGCTGTGCAGTCTTTGGTCAAGCCGATCGAGCAGAAAATTCTTAGCAGATGGGCGGCATACGCACTTGATTTGGCTCCTGCGCAGAAGAATCACGAGATAGAGTTCCGCGATCGCCGCGGCGAGCCGCGGGTTCCGCTAAGGATTACCGCAACCGAAGCTAAGAACAATCTGGGCCAGGTGCTGGATCGGGTCATCCAGGATGGCGCCATCCTGATCACCAAACACGAAAGCCCCAAGGCCGCACTGGTTTCGATGGAGGAGTTCCAAGCACTTTCACGCGGCCGAGAAACGAAGCTCGATACTCTGAGCGACGAATTCGATTCCCTTCTGGCCCGCATGCAGACACCAAGAGCTCGCGCTGGGATGAAAGCCGCTTTCCATGCCTCACCAGAGCAGTTGGGAAAGGCTGCGGTAGCGATGGCACGCAGGCGTGGCTAAGCGGACCAGACGCTCCTCGATCTATGTTCTCGCAGGCACGAACGGGGCAGGGAAGAGCAGCCTCCTGGGTGCGATGCTCCTCAAGAAAGACGTCCAACCGTTCAATCCGGACGAAGCGGCACGCCGCCTCGTCGCGGCCAATCCAGGTATAACCCAAGAGCAGGCCAACAGCGCGGCGTGGCTGGAGGGGAAGCGGCTGCTCGAGCGGGCCATCGTCGAACGCCTCGATTTTGCGTTCGAGACAACGCTCGGCGGGCAGACTATCAAGACGCTTCTCGAGCAAGCCGCGGCAAGCGGTATCGAAGTGCGCATCTGGTATGTGGGCCTGACAAACGTGGCATTGCACATAGCTCGCGTGCGTTCACGTGTGGCAAGGGGTGGGCATGACATTCCGGAAGCCAAGATCCGCGAACGGTACGATCGAAGCCGCCTCAACTTAATTGAATCATTGCCGAAATTGACGGAACTTCTTGTGTATGACAATAGCGAAGAACGCGATCCCGAGAGTGGTGCAGCGCCACGGCCCAAGCTGCTATTGCAGATGAAGGCCGGGAAGATCACGAGGTCGTGTGCCCTCGACGAAGCTCCAGGGTGGGTTAAACCGATATTGGCGGCGGCGCTGAAACTTTCAGGCGTAGGCTGACGCAGGCCGATACGGTGAACTGACTTCAGGAGGTACGTCTAGATTTGATCGTTCCGCTTGTTACTGCTCAGGGCTGGGGTGTGGACGCTGCCGCCGATTTCTCGGCGTCCGGCCTTTTGGGGCCCGCCAATTGTACGACTGACATTTTCCCGTCGGTGAGGATTTGGTCGCCGGTGGCGTTGGAGATTTTTCGCGGAGCGGCGGGGCGTTCCACATCTGCATAAGCAATGCCGGTGCCGATGAAGAGCAAATCGGTTTCCACCCAATCGCGCTCGCGATCCACGTGCGGGTCGATGCGATGCGACCATTTAGTGCCGGCTCTGGCGTTAGAGGTCGCGATGTCATGGGTCGCCGCAGCGATCCACACGTCCTGTCCGTTGTAGGTTTTGCGCAGTTTCCAGATGCGGAGATGATGGCGCTTGGCGAATGTGTCCAATGATTTCTGGAAAACCAGATCCGGTGGCCGACCCTCCACCAGCAAGGTGGAGACTGGGGCCTCGGAATATCCGGTTTGCCGCAACGTCGCCTGAGCGACTTTCAAGGCCGACTTCACGCCGAGATCATCGGCTTCAAACCATCCAGCTTCGCCGAAGGCAGCAACGAGTTGGTTGCGCGTGCCCAAAAACATCAGGTTGGTGGGATCAGAAGGAGTGCTATTTCTCGTATGAGTGCGTAGGGGCGCGCCTGCGACCAAATGCTGAAGTTGCGCATCGACCGGCAGGGGTTGCCATCCGGGCCACGGATCTTTTTGCTTCAAAATCGATGGACGGACGATTTGAATCTGAATATCCGTGCCAGCGGGAAACTGAACTTCGCGGCGGATTGACAAGCCGTAAACCGATTGCACGCCTTTGATGGTGTATCCGGCAATCGGATTCGCCGCGCCCAGAGCAGCCATGGCAATACTGACCTTTTTAGAAGCGTGTGGCTGAATGATTCCGAGAATCTCGTTGTTGCGGATGGTCTCGCGCGCGTTGTCGACGTCAAGCACACGAGCGTAGAGAGCAGAGCGCTTGCCGTTTTTGTGGAGAATGTTGGCGAAGTCGAGGACGAGCCTGGGCCTGGAATATTTATCGGGAGCTTTTTGTGCGAAAAGAATCGTTCCGTTGATCTTGGTTCCCGGCGGAATCAGCAGCTCGCCTTCCTTGCAGGCCACTTGCTCGCCATTTTTGCAGAGAGGATAGGTGACCGTAGCTGTCAGGGGATCGCCGGTGCGAGAACGATCACTGTAGACAGGGCCGTCGATGCGAACGCTGAGTGTCTGGCCGGGCGTGAGATCGGGCTTGCGCGACTGCGAAACTGTGACGGTAAGCCCTTCCGACGTGCCCTCGGATTGCTCGCTGAAAAACCGCGAGAAAGCTGCGAGAAAGCCGCTGCTCGCGCCGTGTTCGACCAATAGCGTCTGCATTTCAAAATTTGGAGAATACAAAAGATAGTCGAGCGCGGTGTCTTGATACGCATCCTCGCGATTGATATCGACGCCGCGTTCGATCAAGGCGTCGGCGATTTCCTCGTAAGCGACCACTACTTTTGGCTTGGTGTTGTAGCTCGAACCGAAGACGGCCCAATGCAGGGCGGTGCGTCCTTGAGCATCGGTGGCCTTCACGTCCGCGCCACTTTCCAGCAAGGTTTTCGCCTGCGCCAGGTGCGCAAGGATGTCCTGCTCCTTGGTTTCGCGCGTGGCTTGATACAGCTCGCGAATTAGGGACGAGACATTGGAGACGTCGAGCTGCACGGCGGCGGGAGCGAGCTCTTCGTCGGCAGGCTCCTCTTGAGCGTCTTCCGGCTCAGCCTTTGAGTCTTGCGGCTCAGCGTTTGAGTCTGGCGGCTTGGCCTTTGAGTTTTGCGGCTCGGACTTGGAAGCCTGTGGCTGTTGCTCTTGGCCGTTCGGGAGCGCGGTTGCAGCCCAACGTCGTTTTCACACCGAGACTTCGCAAGTGTTCGGTGGGCGGCGTTGCAAGCGGCATGAGGCAGAAGACCAGCAGCAAAGAATTTAATTTCCGCGCAGTAGGCATAACGACCTTCCTAGGAATCCTGGTGTGTGGGACCGAACTGACGCGCTGTGCCGGGACGGCCCGACGTCGATGTTGCTCGACCGTAAGTCGAGCGAGCGAGATGATGGCAGGAAGTTGGACGCGAGGCAAGATGAATTGAAGATTGTGCTGGGCAGAACGTGGAGTCGGGCTAGGCGGGTCTGAATATTGGGTCAGTCTCCGGTTTACCAGGCATCACTGAGATTACTGCGATGGAGACGCTTTAGGTGGCCGTACTTGTAGTTTGATCTTCGTCCCGTCTGGAAGACCTGAAATTTGTCGGTTCAAATCACCAAGAAACGAGACGTATTCACAAAGGTCGGCGACATACGATGTATCAGGAGAACCGCTTTCGGCGAACACAAGTGGAACCGAAAACCCAATGCATTGGGTGGAGGTAGGATCCAAGCCGCGTGCTGCAGCCGCTTGCAACTCTGGTTCGGCGAACCACTCCCTTCGCTTCTCACTCGTCTCGGCCAATTCAAGAAATTGCGTCTCGGAATGAGCAACTTCGGTCAGCTTGCCCACGTCGGTATCCAACCAGAAAACGATGCCTGCCTCGTTGCGAAGAAATAAGTCTCCGAACGCACTCCGCGCAACAAGTGTCATGCGCTGAGGACACAGCCACCGCCATTCTAAGAGAAGCCGTTCAACTTCTAGATGGTCCACAAGAAACCATTGCTTCATTTTTGAGTACCCGCAGGGCGAGCGACTCTCCATTCTCACACATCAAGCGCGGCGCCAGTGCCCGTTACCGGACATCTGCCGAGGCGACGATTGGACTTGTGCGATAAATACGTATCAGCAGACGAGCGCTTCTATAGCGTTCGACGACGCATCATCATGACGCGGCATTGAAAAAAAACTGAAGAGGTACTTCTTTAGGCTGCCTCTGCGCTTTTCGCCTTCGCGATGCCTTGGAATTCCAGCGGCAGGTGCGCATCGACTAGCGATGCGCCGCCGTCTACATCGATCAACTGACCGGTGATCCAAGCCGCCTCTTCTGAGCAAATCAACGCAACGGCATTGCCGATATCCGCTGGTGTTCCCAATCGACCCATCGGAGTCCACCCGCGTTCCTGCCACTCGCGTAAACCTGTTTGGAAGGCTTCCGGCAGGCTGTTAAGCACGCTGTCTTCAACCCACCCCGGGCTAATCGTGTTCACGGTGATGCCTCGGCGAGCCAGCGCAACGGCAAAATACCGCACCAGCACCTCTAGAGCTGCTTTCGCCGCACCCATCGCAACCCACGGCTGCCAGCTCCCAAACCGTCCGCCTGGCGCGAAGCTGATCGCGATAACCCTTCCGCCATTCGACATCAGCGGAACTGCCTCGCGCATTGCAACTAGAAATGCTTTCGCTTGCGAGTCCACAGCAGTGGACCATTTGTCCAAAGTGATCTCCATTGGGGCTTCGTAGAAGGTGGACGCTTCGGGCCGCGCATTGCTGACGAAAATGTCGAGGGAGCCGAACTCGGACCGAACTTGCTGGAAAACACGACGGACCTCATCAGGCCGACAGACATCGGCCTGCACCAGAAATCCATTCGACCCGAGACCGCGTATCCTCTCCAGCGTCGCCTGCGCGGCCTCCTGGTTACGATAGTAATGAATGGCAACCTGCGCCCCGTTCTCCGCGAGCTTCAAAGCGATACCGCGGCCTATTCCACGGGAACTTCCAGTGACCAGAGCTTTCTTTCCCTTGAATGACATGGGTACCTCCACTAATGCAGCGGCATCCTAGCGCTTTGGTTTGGGGACGGTCAACGGTTCTAGCGTGCAGCTGTTGATTCGCAACGCTTTTGTCCGGTAAGTCGGAAAGTGAGCGGCTACTCGCGTCGGAGGTCGCGCGGGTGAGCTAGCCGCTTTCTGCTAGAGTTGTGGGCATTTCTTTGGAAGGCGGCGTCCCATGCAATGGGGCATTTTGTTCGGTGTGGCGCAGGTTGTGGCTCGTGTGGCAGTGTTGGCAGGCATTGTCAGTTGTGGATTTGGGGTGGCGCATGCGACGGCGACGACGAAGCCCGGTATTGATCTTCACAAACACCCGGCAGACGGCAAGAGCCCCGTGGAGGTGTCGGTCGGGCTCTACATCACTAACCTTGTAGCGATTGATGAAAATCGGGAAACATTTGAGGTGGGCGGCTATCTGATCGGGAAGTGGCGGGACGCGCGGCTGGCGTTGCCGGCGGATCAAGCTTCGAGCAATGCGAATGCGAAGAGCCTGCGATCGTTCCGGCTGGAGGACATCTGGGCTCCCGCGATTGAAGCCGCAAATTCTATTTCACACAAGACGAACCAATATTTTTTGGAAGCCGACCGAGATGGCATGGTGACGTACGTGGAGCGCTTTGATGGTGTTCTATCGAATGCGTTCGATTTGAGGAAATTTCCGTTTGACACGCAAGTTCTCCGATTTGATTTTCAGCCTTTTCTGTCTGCCGCCTCTGAGATTCAGTTCGCGCCTCAAGCGCTGCCATCGACCGGAATCAGCCCCGCGGAGTCGACTGGACTGGCTGCCTGGCGAATAAGAGATGTCCGCTATACGGCGGAGAAGCTGACTGCGGACAATTTCGTTCCCGAGACGCGCGAGGCGCTGTTCCAGATTGTCATCGAACGCCGATCGGGATTTTATCTCTGGAAGATTTTCCTGCCGATGTTGATGATCGCGATGGTCCCTGCGGTCGTCTTTTGGATCGACGTAAAGGAGTTCGACTGGCAATTGAAAATTCCGATGACCATGCTGCTCTCGATGGTGGCGTTCGAGTTCGCGATTGCGCGAGACCTTCCGAGGATCGGGTACATCACTTTCCTGGATGCGGTCGTACTGACAAGCTTCGCGTTCTGCTTCTTCTGTATTCTGGAAATTGCGACAGTGTTTTTGATGCACCAACGAGGGAGGCGAGCTACCGCTTTGAAATTTCAGTCCGCAGGACGCTGGGCGTATCCGCTGGCGCACTGCGGCGTTTTGTTGGTGCTGGCTGTTTCCTTTTTATGATGACGACCATACCGACGTGACAGGTCGACTCTGCCAATAGCGTACACGTGCCTGAATTTCGAGTGCGGTCTGCCCATCACGCGGCCGGCTATTTTTGTTTTTGTGTTTTCATCCGCTCGTAGCCGGCTGCGCGGACATAGCGAACCATTTCGGGGCGCGAGACCATGAATGCGGAAAGCGACGAGCTTGTCACAGTCGGTCGCCTTTAGACCAGTGGCTGCTGGATGAATTCCGCGCTCACGTTAAAAATGTGGAAGGCTCGGGCGCCGCAAAGGGCGATAATAGTGGAGGAAAGGAGGATAATAGAAGCTGAATAGGTCGTAGCTTTCGGTGCCATTTACAGCTAGGAACACTGGCCTTCGGGACAGTGTACAGGCTCAGGGCAGGTCCTTAGATTGGGTGGCAACGGGGGTCACGTCATGAATCGGACGTTTACAATTCTCGCGGTTCTGCTCTTATGCGGCACTAGCGCATCGGCGCAGCGGCTCAAGGTCACCAAGGGAAGCTACCTGGCGGCTTCCGGCCAGTGGAAAAGCGACGTGGAATCGCTGAAATCCGAGGAAGCAGCGCCGAAAGTGCTTATCGAATGCGACAAAAACATCAATTTGTGCGCCGTGGCTCAGGGTCCCAACTTGGCCGGCGACGGCAACCTGTTTACCCGCCTCGACGTCAGCAAGGTGCACTATACGATCCTGCATTGGGATCAGGCAGGAATGGTAGCGCAAACCTCCGACCGCGATTGCATCAAAGCTAAGCTGGTCATCGACTTCCGCGCCAAGAGCGTGACCATGATCGAAACGCCCAAAGGCGGCGATGAAGACAACGAATTTTGCAAGGTCTTTACCAAGACGGTGACCTCGCACCTCGTCCACGCCGCCACCTAACGCGGCGCAAATTCACAGCAGCTACATCGCCGACGGCGCACAGATTCAGCAGCGCCCGGGCCGAGACGAAGCAAGCGAGCAGGGACTAAGGAGTGATCGGGAGGCGCTAAAGGGGCGCCCCTAAAAGAGCATTCGCGTTGCGCTGCGCGAGTCGTTACCTGCGGGCGAAACATTTTCGCTGAGAAGAATCCGCGCTACTTGCGCGGCTTGATTTCGAGCGGCTCGACGAGTTTGAAGGTGAGCGGAGTTTCCGCGGCAAGCTTGATGTCGCGATTGCCGGTGAGTCCAGCGCCGCCGGTTCCCGCCGCCGCGCCGATCAAGCCGCCGATCAGCGCGCCCTTGCCTCCACCGGCAAGACCGCCGATGAGCGCGCCACCCGCGCCGCCGCCACCGACCATCTCCGCCGTGCGCTTGCCTTTGCCTTTGCTGGTTTCTGTCGGCGAAGTCGTGCGAATGTTGTAGTCCTCATTGCCAACCGTGACGCTGGTCAGCGTGAGCGAAAGAATCGCGCCGCCCTTGAAGCGACCCGCGGGTTTCGCGTCCTTCACGATACCGGAGGCGCGAGCACCCTTGGGAATTGCGACGCGCCCATCCTCGGATTCAATGGGCGTTCGAATGGTGGCGGAGAAAGCTTGTCCCGGCGTGCTGATTTTCGAACCAACGGCTTGGTCGAGGACAACCGAGATCACGGTTTCGGCAGGCACAACTAGCACCTTAGGCGGAGCCGGCGTTTCCGGGCGAGAGGCCGATCTCGATGAGTTCCCGCCGGACGATCTCGCGTCGGCCGAAGCGGCAGAGGAAGTTGCGTCAGCGGCGGACTGGCCGGACGAAGCGGATTGGGAATCGGCGGCTTTCTGGCAGCCGCCGAGGAACAGCGCGAAGCAGACAGCGGACAGGCTTAGGGACAAAAGACTACGGTTCATGCAAGACCTCCGGTTTTGGGTGGGCAACGTTCGGTGTTCCACAACGATACCGCAATGGGTAGCAGAGTCAACGCACAGCTGAGAGGGATGTGACAAAAGTGACAGCGCCGGATAGGCCCGTTTCATTCCGGAACGTGACGGCGAGCCTGGAGAGCGAAGTGGCGAGTGTCAGAACGCGTCATCGGGCTGAGTGGCGCTGACAACAAGCCACGATCCCTCTACTCTGCAGCCGGGACTCGCTTAGGCGAGCGTAGGAAAAAGCCGGCTGCTCCGGTCGGGATGACGATCCTACTGCGTGAGGACGAAGTTTCGTTTCTGGAGTTTGCCGGCGGGCGAAGGTATGAAAACGGGATCAGGTTGAATTTTGGCCGCTACGTCAGAATCAGAAAATTCAAACTAACCAATACCGGAAAACGTGAAGGTCCGGCTACAGATGGCCGATAGGGTTTGTCAGAAGTGACGGCAGGAATCTCTGATTCACCGCAGAGGGCACAGAGAGCACAGAGATGAGGAGAAGTTCGATACGCGAGGGCGAACCCGGTCAAGAATTGCAAGCGGGGCATGCGTGGATCGCGCCGGGCGACTATCACATGGTTTTGGAGAGGCAGGGAACTATGGTGCGTGTGGGACTGAACCGCGAAGCGCCGGAGCATTCCTGCCAGCCTGCAGTAGATGCGTTGTTTCGATCGGTGGCAGCAGCATTCGGGGCGAATGTGCTTGCGGTGGTATTGACAGGGATGGGCGCAGATGGGGTGCGGGGCTGCGAAGTGGTTCGGCAACACGGCGGGCAAGTGCTGGTACAGGGCGAAGAGAGTTCGGTGGTTTGGGGCATGCCGGGACAAGTGGCTGCGGCGGGTCACGCGCACGCAATTTTTCCGCTTCACGGGATCGCGGGAGAAATCAGCCGTCGCGTGCAGGCAAACCGTAGTCTGGTCGGAATTCGCCGATGATTCGGACAACGAGAATGGGCAGAGCGCAAGCGCGGCAGTGTGGCTGAAGCATGTCCACGAACGTTCAGAATCTGGCGAGCAGCGCGATGCCGGCGACAGACCTGAAGGATCCGATTTATCTGCGGCTGCGCGACATGGTGTACCAGACGTGCGGAATCTACCATCCTGGAGAGAAACTCTATCTGCTAGCGGGGGCGTGCAACCGCCGGATCGCGCCTGCGAAGATGCGGACGGCGCGGGACTATGTAGATTTGCTGGAGACCCCGCAAGGCCGCGCGGCGGAGTTGCGAGAACTGCTGAACGAAGTCACGATCGGAGAGACATCGCTGTTTCGAAGCCAAGCGCAACTGGACGCGCTGCACAACGTGATTCTTCCCGAGCTTTGTACGGTGCGGGGAAAACGGGCGTGAAGAAGCTGAGGATCTGGAGCGCAGGCTGCTCGACTGGGGAAGAGCCGTACACGCTGGCGATGGTGATGCTGGAGGAACGCGAAAGGCTTCTGCAAGGCTGGACGTTCGAAATTATGGCGACGGATTTGAACGATCGCTCGTTGGAGACTGCAAAAGCCGGTGTGTATGGAAGCTATGCGTTGCGGAATACACCGGAGTACTTCCGGCAAAAGTATTTTTGTGCTGAGCCGGAAGGGAAGTTGCGGATCAACGACAACGTGAAGCAATGGGTGTCCTTTTCGCGGGTGAACTTGAGCGATGACGGGAAGATGGTGTTCATGAAGGGCATGGACCTAATTTTTTGTTGCAACGTGCTGATCTATTTCGACCTGCAATCGAAGAAAGGAGTGATACAACACTTTTACGCAAACTTGCTGATGCACGGCTATTTTTTTCTCGGGAATTCGGAAACGCTGTACCAGGTAAACGAGAGTTTCCGGGTGATTCATTTGCCGGGAACAGTCGGGTAATTGGAAAGCGCCACCGGAAGGCGCGGAGAGCAAGAGATGAGCGGGGTAACGCGCAGCGATTTGAAAAAACGGGTGGAAGGGCTGCGCGCGTTGCCGTCGGCACCGGCAGTGCTGGGGCCGCTGGTGGACCTGCTGGGGCAGCCGGTGGATCAAGTGGATGTGAAACGCGTGATCGAACTGGTGTCGTATGGAAAATCGATCTCTGCACAATGTTTGCGGATTGCGAATTCGCCGCTGTATGCGCGTGGGCGGGCGACGGAATCGATTCAAGGAGCGGTGTTCAGCCTGGGGATACGAAAGATCGAAGACATTTTGCTGAGCACGTGTTTGAGCCGGTTGGTGCCGCGAGAGAAATGGGCGACCGATCCGGGCGCGTTCTGGGGGCATTCGCTGGGCTGCGCGCTGGTGTGCAAAGAATTTGCCGAGCGGGTGAGCTACAGCGATCCGGAGAAAGCGTATTTGGGCGGGCTTGTTGCACGATCTGGGGATCATCGTGAACTCGATCGCGTATACGAAAGAATATCGCGCGGTGATCGAAGCGGCGGCCAAGAGCGGGGAGGCGCTGGATCGACAGTAACGGCAGAATCTGGGATTCACGCACGGCGAGAGTGGAAGCATCCTGGCGCGAAGCTGGAAACTGCCGGCGGCGATTGTGGATGTGATCGAGTGGCACCACGATTTGGAGCAGGCGCCGAAACGCGATGCGTTGATCGCGCTGGTGCATTTGGGGATTTATTGTGCCGGATGCGCGGACTCGGGTATGGATATGAGGAATGGCGCGGAGTGGAACTGGCGGCCGAACCAGGGTGGGCGGAGCTTGCGGAGGAGTGTCCGCGGCTGAGCAGCATGGATCTGGTGCGATTCACCTTGGACCTGGATACGCATGTGGCGCGGGTGACGGAGATGGTGGAGGCGGTGTTTGGGGGGGAGCTAAAATGCCGGTGCGATCACATCTGAATGGCCGACGATGCCTTTGGAATGTCGTCTGCCGCTGATCGCGGGCTGTCTGTGACCGACTCCACGCATTATAAAAGGGCGCCCCTTTTGGAGTAGGTTTTGAGCGTTGACCTCATCCCCTACTGAAAGGAGCACCCTAAATGGACAGTACGAAGTATATCGGCATGGACGTGCACAAGGAAA
>Ga0070698_100003651_pt1 | contig 16898 bp, 12 predicted proteins | sample KBSK1502metaG_FD_65477 | JGI IMG/M metagenome (GOLD analysis project Ga0070698, IMG submission 65477) | Corn, switchgrass and miscanthus rhizosphere microbial communities from Kellogg Biological Station, Michigan, USA - KBS K1-50-2 metaG | ecosystem: Host-associated > Plants > Roots >...
ATGTCCGGCCCGGTGTCTGTTTGCAGGGCCCGTTCGGTACGCTGCAGCCACCGCCCGGCCTCGTCAAACTCACCCGTCCAGACCAGGTTGGCGGCCAGCGTTACCAGCGCGGGCGCGATCATCGGCTCCGCGCCCCAGCCGTACCGCTCGGCGAGCGCGATCGCCTCCCGGCAGCGCCGCCGGGCGGTGGCGATCGGGCGGATCTTGGATGCGAACCCGAGCTGCGCGAGGCATCTGACTTCGAGGTAGGGGCGGCCGATCTCCCGGGCCAGGACGGCGCCCTCCACGAGGTGGCGTTCGGCGTCGGCCAACCCCAGGGACGCCTCGGCGGTCCCCAGGTTCAGCAGCGCCACCGCTCGCAGGTCGCCGTCCAGCGCGATGTCCTCGTCGGACTGCCCGGTCACCGGGGAGTCGAGGAACCCGGCCTGGTCGGCGACGCCGGCCAGGTGACCGCGCCGCGTGGCCAGCGACAGCTTCAGCGACGCGATCGCCACCCGGAGGCGGCGCTGCCGATCCGGCGGCGCCGTCTCGGCGTGCGCCTCGGCGACCGCCAGGTGGGCGGCCGCCTCGTCTAGCCGTCCCCGGGCGAGGTTATGCCCCGCGCGCACCAGGGCCAGCTCGGGATCATCCGCGGGGGCTCCCCGCGGGAAGGCACGCAACAGCGCCCGGACGGTCTGCGCCTGCCCGTCCATCGTCAGGCTGAACGCATGGTCGGCGAGCAGCCGGGCCGCGCCGGGCCAGTCGCCCGCCGCCTGGGTGTGCCGGATGCCGTCGGCCACCTGGCCGTGCTGGATGAACCATCCGGCGGCGCGGCGGTGCAGCGCCGGCACCTCTTCGGGCAGCGTCCGGCGCAGCTCCAGCCGGAGCAGATCCGCGAACAGGTGGTGGTAGCGAAACCAGGTGCGTTCGGGGTCGAGTGAGACCACGAACGCGTTGGCGTCCTCGAGTTCCAGCAGGATCCGTTCCGAGCCGGTGCGGCCGGTCAGCAGATCGGCCAGCTCGCCGTTGACGCGGTCGAGCAGGGAGGTGCGAAGCAGCAGCTGCCGGACGTCGTCTGGCTGGCGGTCCAGCATCTCGGCGAGCAGGTACTCGGCGACCGTGCGGTCGCTGCCGGAGAACTCCGCGACGAAGCGCTCGGGATCGGAGTGACCGGCCAGCGAGATCGCCGCGAGCCGCAGGCCCGCGGCCCACCCCTCGGTCCTCCGGTGCAGCAGCGCCGCGCTGGTCTCGGACAGCGCGACGCCCGAAGCGTCGAGAAGCTCGCGGGTCTCGCGCTCGGTGAAGCGCAGATCGGCCGCGCGGATCTCGGCCAGCTCGCCCGCAAGGCGCAGCTGATGCAGGCGCAGCCGCAGGTCGCGGCGGGTGGCCAGAATCGCGTGCACGTCACCGGGAAGGTCCGTCAGCAGCCGGGTGAGCTCGGCGAGCGCGTCCTCCGAGTGCAGCTCGTGCAAGTCGTCAATGACCAGGATGAGGAGGCCGCGCTGATCGGCGAGTTCCGATAGCACCCGGTCGACCATCGCCCGCCCGTTGAAGCCGGGCGTCGTCGCCGGCGGTTCCGCGCCGCTGGCTGTCCCGGAAGCATCACGGACCGCGCTGAGCAGGGCCAGCCAGAACTGCTGGGCGTCCTGCTGATCGCGCTGCACCGATACCACAGCGAGCCGGCCCGGCCGGCCCGGTCGGTGTGCCCAGGCGCGCAGCAGCGAGGTCTTCCCGCTGCCCGCCGGGGCCGAGATGATCGTCACTTTCCGCGCCGCCGCGCGATCCAGGGCGGCGAGAAGATCACCCCGGTCGATCAGCCGGGGAGCGGCCGGAGCCACCGTCATAGGCCTGCCTTGGTGTCCTGCGCCGTACGCCTGCCGCCGGCGACACAGTCCTCTCGGTATCAAGCCAGCGCGCGCCCTGTCAACGCGCGCGAATCACCAGGATCCGGTGACGACCTCTCACCCGGCCGGCGGCGAGCCTGGGCCAATGGACGTCGTGAACGCTCGCGTGGCGATCGTGGCTGGTGCCGGCGGTGGGCTCGGTCGCGCGGTGACGGTGACCCTCGCCGCGGGCGGCCTGACGGTGGTGGCGGTGGACCGGACCGAGCACGCGTTGCATGAGCTCCCCGACGGGGTCCGCGCCGAGGTGGCCGACACCACCGACCCCGACGCGGCGACCGAGGTCATCGACCGGATCGCCGGCGAGGTCGGGCCGCCGGACGTGCTGGTGAACACCATCGGCACGTTCCGTCCAGCAGACGTACCCGCGACGACTCCCGAGCTGCTGCGGCTCATGATCGACGTCAACCTGGGAACCGCGCTGTGGCTGAGCCGGGCGGTAGCGCCGCACATGCGGCAGCGGGGTTCGGGTGCGATCGTGCACGTGGCCGCCCGCCCGGGGGTGGAGCCAGCCGGCGGCATGGCGGCGTACGCCGCGAGCAAGGCCGCGCTTGTCCACTTGACCCGCGTGCTCGATGTCGAGCTCCGCCCGCACGGGATCCGGGTCAACGCGGTCGCGCCGCAACTGCTCGCCACCCCGGCGAACCGGGCCACGCTCCCGCCGGAGGCGCTGGCGCACGCGGTCGCGCCGGAGGCGATAGCCGGCGTGATCGCGTTCCTGGTCAGCGACGCCGCGGCGCCGGTGAGCGGCGCGATAATACCGGCGTACGGCTTTTGAGTAGAATGTCCCCCTCGAGATTCAGGAGAGAACATGACGTCACCAGCCTCCGCCGACCTGCCCGACTACGCGCCCATCCCCCGGTCGGCGCTCGGCCCTGCCCTCAACGATCAGGGGTACTACGTCGGGCGGGTCGAGCGGAACCTGTACTGGGTCACTGACGGCGTCTACCAGGCGGCGTTCCTTACCACCCCGGACGGCGTCGTGGTGTTCGACGCACCACCCAGCATCGGCGGCAACCTGCGCCGGGCGGTGGACGAGATCGCCGCCGCGGAGGGCGTCAGCAACACGGTGACCCACTTCGTCTACTCGCACCACCACGCCGATCACGGCGGGGCGGCGTTCCTGTTCGAGGATGCCGTCCGGATCGGGCACGAGGAGACGCACCGGCTCCTTGCCCGCGACGACGATCAGGCCCGGCCGCTGCCGGACGTGACCTTCGCCGATACGTACAGGCTGGAGGTCGGCGGCGAGCGCGTCGACCTGGCCTGGCACGGCTCCAACCACTCGCCGGACAACATCTACATCCATTTCCCCGACCACGACACCCTGATGCTCATCGACATCGTCAACGCGGGCTGGGTGCCGATCTACAACACCAACCTCACCGACGACGTGCAGGGGTACATGGCCGCGCCGGACAAGGCGCTGTCCTACCCGTGGACCCACTTCATCTCCGGGCACGTGGGCCGGCTCGCCACCCGCGATGACGTCGCGGTGCACCAGCAGTACATCGCCGACATCGAAGCTAGCGCGAGGGAGGCGCTGGCCGCGGTCGACCCGGTGCCCTTCTACATGCACTACGGGGAGAACTTCTGGGCCGGGATCAGGGGCCACCTCAACACCGTCACCGACCGCGCGGCCGCGCCCATCATCGCCAAGTACACCGGCGTGCTGGCCGCCGCGGACATCGAGATTTATACCTGGACCACCACGTTCGCGATCATGCAGTCGCTGCGTCTCGACAAGGGCCCGAGCGGGCCGGTGCACCCCTGACCGATGGCCCTTGCCTTAAGTTGCCTCTTATGGCGGCTGAGGATGTTGTCGTGCCGGGAACCCTGCCCGCGGTCATCGAGGTGCGCGGGGCCCGGCACAACAATCTGCGGGATGTCGACGTTGACGTGCCGCTGTGGCGGACGGTCGCGGTGGTCGGCGTGTCCGGGTCGGGCAAGACGTCGCTGGCCATCGGCACCCTGTACGCGGAGGGCATGCAGCGGTTCCTGGAGAGCCTGAGCACCTACAGCCGCCGGCGGCTGACCCAGGCCCAGCGGCCGGACGTTGACCGGATCGACCACCTCCCGCCCGCGCTCGCGCTGCGGCAGCGCCCGCCGGTACCGGGGCCGCGCAGCACGGTCGGCACCATGTCGGAGGTGCTCAACGTGCTGCGGCTCATGATGTCGCGGCTGGGCTCGCACCTGTGCCCGAACGGCCACCGCGTCGAGCCGTCGCTGGCCAACTACGGTGAGGAGATCGTCTGCCCGGTGGACGGCGTGCGATTCGTCCATCCCAGCGCGGAATCGTTCGCCTTCAACTCCTACGGCGCCTGCCCGGCCTGCCACGGCCTGGGGGTGCGGTCCGAGGTCGACGTCGCCACCCTGGTGCCCGATCCCGGCAAGACGATCGAGCAGGGCGCGGTGCTGCCGTGGAATTCCGGCGGGCGGCGGCTGTCGATGTACGCCGCGGGCGAGCTCGGGGTCCGGCTCGACGTGCCGTACCGGTCGCTGACCGACCGCGAGCGCGACATCGTGCTGCACGGCGAACCGGTGCAGCGGCAGGTGGCGCTCTCGGGCCGCAACGGGCGGACCGTGCGGCTGTCGGTCAACTACGACAACGCCGTCGCCGCGGTGGAACGCTCGCTGCGCAGCGACAACGAGCGCACCCGCCGCCTGGTGCAGCGGTTCCTCATCACCCGCGTCTGCTCGGTGTGCCACGGCACCCGGCTGCGGCCCGAGGCGCTGACCTCGCAGCTCGGCGGCCGCAACATCGCCGAGATCAGCGCGCTCGGCCTGGCCGGGCTGCGCGGGTTCACGTCGGGCCTGCCCGCCGGGCTGCCTGCAGAGCTCAGCCGGATGACCACCGGTCTGCTCGCCGAGCTGAACGGCAGGCTCACGCCGCTGCTCGACGTCGGGCTCAGCTACCTGACCCTCGACCGGGCCGGCGCGTCGCTCTCGACGGGCGAACGGCAGCGGATCGAGCTCACCTCGACGGTGCGCGCCAGCACCACCGGCATGCTCTACGTGCTGGACGAGCCGACGGTCGGCCTGCACCCGAGCAACGTCCAGGGACTCCGCACGACCATCGCCGCCCTGGCCGCGAACGGCAATTCCGTCGTCGTGGTCGAGCATGAGCGGGAGCTCATCCGCTCGGCGGACTGGGTCATCGAACTCGGCCCCGGGGCCGGCGCCCAGGGCGGCACGGTGATCGCCCAGGGCACCCCCGGCCAGCTGGAAACCGACCCGCGCTCGATCATGGGCCCGTTCCTCGAGGGCGCCACGGCCGTGCCGCGCGACCGGCCGGCCCGGGCCGGCTCGGCGGGGGCCGGTCCTGGCGGGCAGATCGCCATCGAGATCGGCGAGCTGTACAACCTGCACGACCTCGCCGCCGTCTTCCCGGTGGGCCGGCTGACCGCGCTGGCCGGGCCGTCCGGGGCGGGGAAGACCGCCCTCGTCCTGGACAGCCTCATCCCGGCAGCGCGGGCGCTGCTGAGCGGGTCGGCGCCGCCTGGGCACGTCCGCCGCCTGGACCTCGCCGGCATCCGCCAGGTCGTCCAGATCGACGCGTCGCCGATCGGCCAGAACACGCGGTCGACACCCGCGACGTACAGCGGCGCGTTCGACCAGATCCGCCAGGTGTTCGCCGGGTCCGGGTACGCCCGGCGGCGGCGCTGGAAGCCCGGGCACTTCTCGTTCAACACCCGCGAGGGTCAGTGCCCGACCTGCCGCGGGCTCGGCCACATCGACCTCGACGTCCAGTACCTGCCCGACATCACCGTAAGCTGCCCGACCTGCCACGGCGCCCGGTTCAACGACGCCACCCTGGCCGCCCGGGTCGACGGGCTGACCATAGCCGACGTGCTCGGCCTCAGCGTGGACGACGCCCTGGAGCGGTTCGCTGTCCGGGCCCCGGTCGCCGCGGCGCTGCGGCCCGTCAGCGAGGTCGGCCTCGGTTACCTGAAGCTCGGCGAACCCACGCCGTCGCTGTCCGGCGGCGAGTCGCAGCGGCTGCGGATCGCCTCCCGGCTGCGCAGCAGCCAGCGCGGCACGCTGTACGTCTTCGACGAGCCGTCCACCGGCCTGCACCCGCTCGACGTGGCCACGCTGGCCGGCGTGTTCGACCGGCTGCTGGCGGCCGGTGCCACGATCATCGTCATCGACCACGACCTGGACCTGCTCGCCGCCGCCGACCACCTCATCGACATGGGGCCGGGCGGCGGCCCGGACGGCGGGCACATCGTCGCGGCCGGGACGCCGGAGGACGTCGCGCGGGCCCCCGGCAGCGTGACGGGGCCGTGGCTGGCCGAGCACCTGGGCCTGCCAGAGGCTCGCCAGGGCGTGTGCCCTGCCGCACGGCGACCCAGCGTTGCGGGGCGCCCCTGGTGATCGAGGGCATCTCAGTATGCGAGACGGAATTGAGAGTTCTCCCGGCGACGTGAAGACCTGGCATTGCCCTGGCGATACTGAAGTTTCACGTCCACGGGCACGCGTTGCCCGGCTTCCCGGGCAACGCGTAACGTCTCGATATGTGAGACGAGCGACTTTGCGGAACCCCTGGTCTGTGCTTTGCCTGTGCTGGCGAAGGCCTCCCCCGAGTCCGTGGCGCGGGCCATCTTCGACGGGGTGGAGAACGACGAGGAGGACATCTTCCCCGATCCGATGTCAGCGACGATCGCGGACGGCTGGCGCGGCGGCGCGGTGAAGGCGTTCGAGCGCCAGATGGCGGCGTCCGTCGAAGCAGAGCCAGTCACGTCGTAGGTCAGAACGGCTCTGCCCGGCCCGCTCAGCGCGGGCCGGGCACGGGGCTACTTGTGGGAGCGGCGCGGCCTGAACTTGATCCAGGCCAGTACGCCGAGGGCCACCAGCACCCAAGGGGTGAACAGGAGGTGCGCGGTGAAGCTGAGGACGCTCACCGCCACCACGATGGCGATGAGGACAAGGGCGATGATGCCGAGCATGGCGATCGGTCTCCGTTCGGTTGCGGTCTTGCCTCAAGGCTGCCGCCGCCGCTGGCCGCCGTCGATCGGGATCAGCCCTGGTTCGCACCCTGGTCCGCGTCCCCAAGCCATCGGGGTCATCCCTGATGACTGGGTGGCCGACACGGCCTGAGCGGCTCCCGCGGGGCCGGCTGGGTGGTAGGTTCCAGCCGTGTCCGCGCGCGAGCTCCGCACGCCCGGTCAGGCCGGGTCCGGGACGCGCCTACCACCGGCCGCAGGCCACCGCGGCCGCGCCGTGCTCGCCGACCTGTTCCCGGCGCCGGCCGAGCCGGTCCGCCGCGCTGGCCTCGCGCGCTGGGCGTTCCCCTTCACCCAGGTCGTCATCGTCGCGCTCGGCGGGCTGGTGATGCTGGCGCGCATCGGCGGCAGGCCGGTCTGGCACAGCGCGTACGCCGAGGACCCGGGCGTCTACCTGCCCGCGGCGATCGCGCATCCGTGGCACCTGCTGCAGTCGTACGGCGGGTACCTGCAACTGGTCCCGCGCCTGATCGCCCAGCTCGCCGCGCTGCTGCCGATCAGGGACGCCTCGGTCGCCTTCGCGGCCGGCGGCGCCCTCGTCGCGTCCGGGTGCGGGCTGTTCGCCTACCACGCCAGCGCCGGTCACGTCGGCTCGCGCTGGCTCCGCGCCCTGCTCGGCCTGTCCGTGGTGCTGCTCCCGGTGGCGCAGCTCGAGATCGCCGACAACGGCGTCAACACCATCTGGTACCTGCTCGTCGCGCTGTTCTGGGCATCGCTGTGGCGCCCGCGCACCAGGGCCGGCGCGGCGGTCGCCGCGGTCGTGGCGTTCGCCGCGGCCGCCTCGAGTTCGCTCGCCCTCGTGTTCGCGCCGCTGTTCGCGGCCCGCGCGGTCGCGGTGCCCAGGCGCGTGCGCGAGCACGCCGCGACGGCCGGCTGGGCGCTCGGCTGCCTGCTCCAGGTCCTGGTCATCGCCACCAGCCACCTGTCCCGGTTCGCGCCTCGTGATCCGGTCAACGCGGTGCTGTACTACCTGCACGAGGTCCTGCTGCCGGCGCTCGGCTGGCACATTTCCTGGCACCTGCGCGACATCGCGGGGGTGACCGGCGCCACCGCGATCGCGGGCGGTCTCATCGGCGTCGTTCTGGTCGCGGCGGTGGTCACGCAGCCCGGGCGGTGCCGGGTGTTCGTGGTCGTCGCGGTGGCGACCGGCCTCGTGTTCACGGTGATCACCTCGGCTCTGGCGTGGGCCGGGCCGGGCCAGCGCGTCACGATCGCGGTGGAACACGGCGCACGGTATTCCACGCTGCCCATCCTGCTGCTCGATGCGGCGCTGATCGTGGCGGCCGACGCCTACGCGCGCCCGCGGTGGCCGCGCCCGCGGGCCGTCGCCGCGGTCGCCGTGCTGGTAGCGGTGCTGGCGGCCGGCTGGGCCACGGACTTCCGTTACCCGGTTCGCCGCCTCGCCGGGCACGGCTCGAACTGGGAACGGACGGCCGACGCGTGGCTTCACCACTGCCAGCACCATCCGGCGGGGACGATCACGATCACCTTCCCCGACTGGTGGGGAGGAAAGACCCGGCTGGCCTCCACGTTCAGCTGCTCTAGCCTGCACCGCTGACGCGCGGCGGCGGCATCTCCTAGTGACCCTGGGCGTCCCGCGCCTGCAGTTCCGCGATCTGGGCGCGGGCGGCCGCCACGAGCTCGTCGTTGGTGTTCGCGTGGCCGCCCAGCCCCCACCCGCCGGGTATCGCCTCTGTAAGGAGCACCCAGGTGCGCCCGGCGAGCGCCGGGTCGCGGGCCGCCTTCGCGATCATCTCCGTGAACTGGCTCACGACGGCGAGTTGCTTGTCGCGGTCGAGGGCGCCCGCGTTGGTGAGCACCTGCACGCGGACGTAGCCGGACGCGCCGTCGACGTTGGCCAGGTCTCCCTCCGGCATGTCGTGGATGAAGGCGGCCGTGTTCTGGCGGAACATCGGGATGTCGGGAACCGCCTCGATGGCCATCAGGGTGGCCGCGAGGTCGGTGGCCAGCTGGTGCTTGTCAGCGAACGTGCCGGCGGTGGCGTACACGTCGATCATGGGCATGGCGGGTTCCGTTCGTCAGTTCGCGGCGGCCGCCGCGGCGGTCGCAGACTCAATGAGCCGTACCACCTCGTCCGGGTGGGAAACCATGGCCACGTGGCTGGACGGGACCTCGATGGTGGTCGCGCCCATCCGGCTGGCGAACATGCGCTCGGCCTCGGGCGGGATCGCCTCGTCGTTCTGGGCCACCAGGTACCAGGCAGGGAGCGTCTTCCAGGCCGGGACGCCCATCACGTCGGTGAAGGTGGAGGAGGCGAGGGCCTGCTGCACGGCGTGCATGACCTTCGCCCTGGCCAGGTCGACGTCGGCGGCGAAGTGATGGACGAAGTCGTCCTCGGGTATCCAGCCGAAGCCGCGCTTGTCGGTGAACAGGTGCGCCAGGGCCGGCGTCGGCGGGCCCTGGGACAGCAGCGCCCCGAGCGATTCGCCCGCGTCGAGCCCGAACGCGGCGATGTAGACCAGGCCGGCGACGTTCGGCGCGTCGGCGCCCAGCGCGGTCATGATCTGGCCCCCGTAGGAGTGCCCCGCGACGACCACCGGGCCGTCCTGGAACTCCAGCACCTCGCGCAGCCGGGCGACGTCGTCGGCCAGCGCGGTCAGCGGGAACTGGGGCGCGGTGACGTGGTAGCCGTCGGCTTGCAGGCGCTCGATGACGGCGCTCCAGCAGGAGCCGTCGGCCCATGCGCCGTGGATGAGAACGATGTTCGGCTGGGTGGTCATCGCGCGTGCTTCCTCTCTGGCTGGATTCAGGTCTTGTCGTGTCATCGTGCGCGCCAAGGCGGCGGCCGGGTATCCGCATCATGACTGCACCTGCGCGCCAGTGGTCAGGCCGGGCCGGACCAGGTCAGGCCCGGGGCTCCGCCTCCGGGGCCGGGCCGGCCCGGGCGACCAGCTCGTGGAGCTGGTGGCGGCCCGCGATGCCGAGCTTGGGGTAGGAGCGGTACAGGTGCGAGGCGACGGTGCGAGGGGACAGGAACAGCCGGTCGGCGATCTCGGCGTTGGTCAGGCCGCGGCCGGCGAGCAGGATGATCTCGCGCTGCTGCGCGGTGAGCCCGGCCAGCGCGCCGGGTGCCCGCGGCGCCGCCTCGGCCGCGACGCCGCAGGCGCGAAGCTCGGCCTCCGCGCGGCGGGTCCAGGGCGTGGCGCCCAGGCGGCGGAACGTCTCGAGGGCCGCCGCGAGCACGGGCTTGGCGTCGTTGATGTGCCGCTGCCGGCGCAGCCACTCGCCGTTGTCGAGCTGGAGCTGTGCCCGCTCGAACGGCCAGGCGGCCCCGGCCGGGTCGGCCAGCGCCTCGCGGAAGCGAGCACCGGCCGCGGCGGGCTCGGCGAGCAGCCCGCGCGCGCGGGCCGCGAGCTGGGCCAGCCGGGCGCCGGCCGCCGGCGGGACCCGCGCCAGCGCGCGCTCCACGAGGTCCCGGACCTCGTGCTGACGTCCGGCGCGCACGGCGGCGGCGGCGAGATCGGCGATGCCCAGGTAGGAGACGTGATAGTGCAGCGGCGCGCCGTCGGCGCCGAAGAGCCGGCTGAGCTGCGCGTAGGCGGTCAGGTAGCTGCCGTCGGCCAGCGCCGCCAGGCCCGCGGCGTGCCGGGCCCTGGCGGTGAACCCGCCGTATCTCGCCGCGTCGAGCCCGGCGAACGCACGGTCCAGCAGCGGCTGCGTCTGGTCGTGGTCGCCGCGCACGGCGAGCACGGTCGCGGCGGCGAGGTCGGCGGAGCCCGCGACGGTTTCAATCTTGTACGCCGCGGCCGTGTCGGCGCCCTCGCGGGCGGCGGACAGTGCCTCGTCCCATCGCCCGGCGTCGATGCACGCCCACTGCAGCGCGGACAGCACCGGGCCGCTGCGGCCGTGCTGGCCGGGGGCGCGCAGCTCGCTGAGCGCGTCCCGGAGCAGGCTGACCGCGAGCTCGGTCTCGTCCAGCAGCCAGGCCGCCGCGCCCACCTCGCCGAGGATGGTGACGGTCCGGCCGGCCACGCGGTGCAGCGAGGCGACGGCCTCGGCCCTGCGCCCGAACGGGTCGGTGGCCGCTCGTACCCAGATTCGCCGCTCATCGGCGTAGCCGGCCGGCCAGTCCGCGGGCGGCGGTACCGGCTCTTTCAGGCGGTCAAGGGCGCTCAGCAGCTGCTGGCGGCTCGACGGATCTCCGGTCTGGTAGACCACGGTCGCGGCCACCGCGACTGCGTCCCAGGCGATGGCCGGCATGCGCGACGCCGCCTCCTCGGCGACGGACACCAGGATGGCGAGCGCCTCGGCGTGCCGGTCGGACCACACGTCCGCCCAGCCGATGCGGAGCCGGGCGGCGAGCAGGAGCTCCGGGTCGGTGGTCACCGCGAGCACCCGGGCGGCCAGGTCCCGGACCCAGTCCGGCTGCCCCGCGGTGACAGCGAGAGCGGCGGCGGCGAGCAGCCGTCGCGCCCGGTCGCGTTCACCCGGGCTGAGCTCGGCCGCGCGCTCGAGGGCGCGCGCGGCCGCGGCTACGCCACCGCGGCGCTGCGCCTGCGCGGCGGTCTTCTCCAGCAGCGACGCCACCCGCTCGTCCGGTTCCAGCGCGGCCGCCGCCAGGTGCCAGGCGTAGCGGTCCGGCTGGCCGCGGAGCGCCTCGGCGATCCGCCGGTGCGCCGCGGCGCGCTCGGCGAACGGGACGGCGTGATAGACGGCGGACCGGACGAGGGGGTGGTTGAACCGGGGACCCGAGGTATCCACCCTGATCAGGCCCGTCGCCTCGGCCGGGGCCAGCGCGTCGGCGGTCAGCCCGGGCACGGTCGCGGCGGTCAGGTCCGGGCGGTCGGCGACGGCGGCGAGCAGCAGCGCGTCCCGGGCGGGCCCGGGCAGGGCGGAGAACATTTCGGCGACGATGGCGGCGAGCCGCTCGGTGGGTGGCAGCGGCTCGGCGGCCCAGCGCCGGCCGGCGGCCGGGTCGGCCGCGATGATGCGGGACAGCTCGATCAGCGCCATCGGGTTGCCCGCTGCCTGAGCCAGCACCTGCTCCCGCGAATGGCCGCGCGGCGGATCGGGCTGCGCGTCGAGCAGGCGGCTCGCGTCCTGCGTGCTCAGCGGGCCGAGCAGGAGCTCGGGGAAATCGCGTTCGAATCCCGCCGGGGCCACGTTGCCGCGAGCGGCCAGCAGGAGCGCCAGCCGTTCGGAATCCAGACGCCTCGCGGCGAACGCGAGAGCGTCCAGCGAGGCACGGTCCGCCCACTGCGCGTCGTCGACGGTGACCAGCAGCGGGCGGTCCTCCGCCAGGCTGGAAAGCAGGGTGAGCACCGCGAGCCCGGTCACCAGCGCGTCGGGCGGCGCCGGGTCCGCGGACAACCCGAACGCCCCCAGCAGGGCGCTCGCCTGACGGCCCGGCAAGCCCGCCACCTGATCCTGCACCGGCCGCAGCAGCTGGTGCAGCGCGGCGAACGCCAGGTCGGTCTCCGACTCGCGGCCTGCCGCCGACAGCACCCGCATCCCCGCCGCTTCGGCCTGCCGTTCGGTGTCGGCCAGCAGGGCGGTCTTGCCCATGCCCGCCTCGCCCAGCACGATCAGCACCTTGCTGTCCGCCGGGGGCGGATCCACCAGCCCGCGCAGCCTGGACAGCTCGTGGTCCCGGCCGATCAGCCTGCTGCGCACGGCCACCTGCGAACCTCCCGCCGACCCCCGGCCCAATATAGGCGGCGCCGCCGGGCGCGGTCAGCGCGCGGGTTCCCGTTCCGGCGTCACGGCGAGTTCGCCGGCGACGCCGGGGTGTTCCCCGGTGGCGGCAGCTGAGCGTCCGGCGGGCGGCCGCCCGCCTGCGGCGGGGTGGCCGCGTCGTCGTGCCTGAACTGGACGCGGCCGCCGTCCGGGTGCCGGGGAGGCCTAGCCGCGATGACGGGCAGGGCGACCAGGATGATCAGGCACAGCACGATGACGATGGGCATGACGATAAAGATCGAGTTCTTTCCGTCCATGAGCCGGCTCCTTTCCGGAAGGAGACGTTCCCGCCACGCGCCGCGGCGAACTCACAGGGCCGCGACCTGCAGGACTTCGTCCATGCAGCGGCCCGCGGCGCTGGCGGCAGTGTTTCTGTTCGGGTCGGTCCGTCGCGCCCGCGGAGTCCCTGGTCAGTACCCTGGCAGGACCGCGCGAAGGAGGCACCGGTGGGCAGCAGCGACTATGACGTGATCGTTCTCGGCGGCGGGGCGCCCGGCGAGCACTGCGCCGGGGCGCTGGCCGCGCGCGGCCTGCGCGTCGCCGTCGTCGAGCGGGAGCTGGTGGGCGGCGAGTGCTCGTACTGGGCGTGCATCCCGTCGAAGTCGCTGCTGCGCCCCGGCGAGGCGGTGGCGGGCGCGCGCGAGGCCGGCGCGCGCGCCGAGGTCGACGTCGCGGCCGCGCTGGCCTGGCGGGACTACATGGTCTCGGGTTATTCCGACGCCGGGCAGGCGCGCTGGCTGTCGGACCGGGGCATCGCCCTGCTGCGGGGCACGGGCCGGCTGGCCGGCCCCGGCGCGGTCGAGGTCGACGGCGTCCGGCACACCGCGGAGCACGTCGTGGTGGCGACCGGCGCGGATCCGATCGTGCCGCCGGTCCCGGGGCTGCGTGAGCTCGAGGGCGTCTGGGGCACCCGGGAGGCGACCGGCATGAAGGCCGTCCCGCGCCGCCTGCTCGTGCTGGGCGGCGGGCCCGCGGGCGTCGAGCTCGCGCAGGTCGTGCGGCGTTTCGGCGGCGAGGTCGTGCTCGTCGACGGCGCCGACCGGGTGCTGCCCCGGGAGGCCGCGCAGCTGGGCGAGGCGCTCGGCGAGGCGCTGCGCCGGGACGGGATCGAGCTGGTGCTCGGCAGGCACGCCGCCGCCGCGCGGCGCGACGGCGACGAGTACGTGCTGAGCTTCGACGGCCGGGCAGACCTGCGGGGCGACCGGCTGCTCGTGGCGACCGGCCGGCGCCCGCGCACCGAGGGCATCGGCCTGGAGACGGTCGGCGTCGAGGCCAGCCCGCACGGTATCCCGGTGGACGAGTACCTGCGCGCCGGCGAGCGGCTGTGGGCGATCGGCGACGTCACCGGGATCTGGCCGCTCACCCACGTCGGCGAGTACGAGGGCGACGTGGTCGCGGCGAACATCGCCGGCGACCCGCGCCCGGCGAACTACGAGGCCGTCCCGCGGGTCGCCTACACCGACCCGCAGGCCGCCGCGGTGGGCGCGGTGCAGGCGGGGTACAGCGGCACCGCGCGGCTGTCCGAGGTGCCGAAGACCGCCACCTACACGCACGCCTACGCCAAGTCCACCGGGTTCCTCACGCTGCTGTCCGACGGCGAGCGGCTGACCGGCGCCTACGGGGTCGGGCCCGAGGCCGGCGAGTGGATGCAGCAGGCCACGCTGGCCATCCGCGCGCACGTCCCGCTCGACGTGCTGAGCGACACGATCCAGCCCTTCCCCAGCTTCTCCGGGATCTACGGCCCCGCGCTGAACGACCTCCGGATGGAGATCATGAACAGGCCGCGGCCGCTGCTGCCGATGGCCGCGCAGATGGCGAGCATCGAGGAATAAGGCGGATCAGCCATGGCCAGCGAGGCTGTTGGAGCCGGCCACGGCGACCGGGCTCGCAGGACGTTGCACAAAGTCGCCGGTCTCACATTTTGAGACGTTTCGGGCTGTCCGGGAAGCCCAGCGATGCATTCCCGTGGACGTGAAACTCTGGTATTGCCAGGGCAACATCAGCTCTTCACGTCGCCGGGAAATCACTTGATCCCGTCTCACATATCGAGACGCGCTGCAGAGGGTGGGGCTGGTGAGGCGCCGCGGCGGGTGAGGCTGGCGGCGCGCCGGCGGGTGGGGCTGGCGGTGCGTAAGTGGCGGGCGGATGGTTAACCGAAGGTGAAAGCGTGGGCCTGGACGCCGGGGGCGGCGAACGTGATCTCGAAGGTCCGGTCGGTGACGGGACCGCGCTGCCGGATGAGCTGGTGCAGCCGCTGCTGGGTGAGGGTGCCGTTGCCCTGCTCGTCGGTGTCGGCCCCGTGGTCCGCGCCCGGCGGCTGCCCGTCGATGCGCACCTGGAAACCTACCGCGCCCCCGGAGGCCGCCGGCCCCATGACCAGGTGGAGGTCACGGGCGTGGAAGCGGTAGGCGATCGACCCGCCAGCCGCGTTGAGCGATACGGGCTGGGCCCCGATCGTCCAGTCACCCGACAGCGACCAGTGGTTGAGGCGAAGCCGTTCGGGAGCGGAATACAGGTGAGCTTCGCCCGGCAGCGCGCCGCCGGGAGAGGCGAAGTTCTCGGTCCGCCCGTAGCCGGTGTAGTTCTCCGGTGACCGCAGCGACGCCCAGTCGGCGGGCGCTTCGATGCCGCGGGCGTCGGGCGAGACCGGCGTCATGTCGGTGACGGGGGACCCGGCCCCGGCCAGCAGGCGCTGGATGACCATTTCCGACTGCTGGTACTCGCCCTCGCCGAAGTAGTGGTGCCGGATCTGCCTCTCGGCGTCGGCGAAGTAGAGCGCGGGCCAGTAGTTATTGCCGAACGCCTGCCAGACCGCGTAGTCGCTGTCCAGCGCCACCGGCCAGGTGACCGCCATGTCCTTGACCGCCCGGCGGACATTATCCACGTCGTGCTCGAACCCGAACTCGGGCGTGTGCACGCCGATCACGACCAGGCCCTGGGCGGAGTATTTCTCCGCCCAGGCGCGGACGTAGGGAAGCTGGCGCAGCCAGTTGATGCACGTGTAGGTCCAGAAGTTGACGAGGACCACCGTGCCTCGCAGTACCTGCGGCGTCAGCGGCGGCGAGTTGAGCCACCCCGTCGCGCCGCCCAGCGAAGGCAGCGCGCCCTCGAACGGCAGCCGCTCAGAGCCGCTGTGCAGCCCGGCGGGCACGGGCCAACGTGACGTCATGACGATGCCCTCGATTCGCTGTCAGCGCGCGTGGTGGCGCAGCGGCCGGAAGCTCGCGCGGATCTCTTCGCAGAACAGCTGCGGCTGCTCCCAGGCGGCGAAGTGGCCGCCGCGGTCCACCTTGTTGTAGTGGATGAGGTTGAGCGGGTACGCGCGCTCGGCCCAGCTCCGCGGGGCCTGGTAGAGCTCGTCGGGGAAGACGCTGATGGCGAACGGGATCGTCGGAGAAGCTCACGCGGAACTCGCGGATGGCCGTGTGGTCAGTGGCCGCTGTCTGGGTCATGGCTGCGTTCCTCCGCGCTGTGGGGCAACGCCTCGGTCGGGTTGATCGTCGCTCTGACACCACGTGACTCGCGCCCGGGGACTCCCTGGTCGATACCCTGGCCTAGCCGGACGAACCGGCACCCGCGTCGTCGGGCAGCGCGCCGTGCAGCTGGCCGCGCAAGGTGATGCCGAGCTTGGGGCTACGGCAGCGACTTGCGCAGCGCGATGACGCGGTTGACGCTGGCCAGGAACGCCCGGGCGCCGAGCGTCCCGCCGCGGTAGGCCGCCGCGAGCTCGCCGGCCGCCTCCTGGCCCTCGGTGACGTTCTTCCCGGAGGCGAGCATCAGGTCCATGCCGGCCAGCGCCGCGCGCAGCGTTCGGTTCTGGATGGAGCCGTAGGGGCCGAGCGCGCCGGCCTCCAGGGCGTCGGTGATCGTGACCCCCTTGAACCCGAGGTGGTCACGCAGCTCGCCGGTCACGACGTTGGGCGAGAGCCCGGCCGGCCGCGCCCCCAGCGCCGGGTAGACCGCCCAGGACACCATGATCAGCTTGACGCCGGCCCGGATCGCGGCCTCGAACGGCGCCTCGTCGACGCTGCGCAGGACGGAGAGCGGCACGTTGAGCGTGACGGGCCCGAGGTCGGTGTTCTGGCCGGCGGCGGCGGCGCCGAGGCCGGGGAAGTGCTTGGCGGTGGCCGCCACCCGGCCGGCCTGCTGCGCCTTGATCATGCGGGTGGCCAGGTCCGACACGACGCCGGGGTCCGAGCTGTAGGAGCGGCCGAACTGGTCGTCGAAGTTGCCGGCCTGCCGGTACACGTCGAGCACCGGCGCGAGGTTGACGTTCATCCCCACGCCGCGCAGGTTGGCCGCGGCCCCCTGGCCG
>Ga0070698_100003652_pt1 | contig 16898 bp, 14 predicted proteins | sample KBSK1502metaG_FD_65477 | JGI IMG/M metagenome (GOLD analysis project Ga0070698, IMG submission 65477) | Corn, switchgrass and miscanthus rhizosphere microbial communities from Kellogg Biological Station, Michigan, USA - KBS K1-50-2 metaG | ecosystem: Host-associated > Plants > Roots >...
AGGGCCCGTATAGGGTCCCTTTCGATCCACTACGTTTGCCGCCGGGGCAGTCGACCTAAGCGTTGTGACTAGGGGAAGCGATTGGCGCAGGTGATTCGCCGCCGCACCGTCAGCTGACCACCGAGGGAAGCGGGGCGCAGTGGAGTTAAGGCGCGTTGTTCGGGGCCGCTCTCAGGCCCCGACTGAACGCGCCGAAACACCACAAGCCCACGCGCCCCCACGCTCAGGGAGTCACATAGACCCCTGTCCGCGCCGCGTAGTCATAGTGATAGACCTCGACGCCCCCGATGTATGCCACCTCCGCGCGGGACATCACGTCCAGCGGGTCCCCGGACCAAATAACGACGTCCGCGTCCTTGCCGACGGAAAGCGACCCGAGGCGGTCGGCGACGCCGATGATCCCCGCCGGGTTGATGGTCACGGCGCGCAGCGCGGTCTCGCGGTCCAGGCCTTCCTTGACCGCCAGCGTGGCCTGGTGGATCAGGAAGTGGATCGGCACCACGGGGTGGTCGGTGGTGATCGCGATCGTGACGCCGGCGGCGGCTAGCCGCCCCGGGTTGGCCAGCGACCGGTTCCGCAGCTCGACCTTGGACCGCGCGGTGAACAGCGGCCCGATGACGACGGGGATCCCGGCGGCGGCGACCTTGTCCGCGATCAGGTGCGCCTCGGTGCCGTGGTCGATCACCAGCTGGTAGCCGAACTCTGCCGCGATGCGCATCGCCGTGGCGATGTCGTCCGCGCGGTGGCAGTGCTGGCGCCAGGGGATCTCCCTGCGCAGCACGCGGGCCAGCGCCTCGAGTTTCAGGTCCTGGGGAGTCGGCTCCTTACGTTCCGAAGAATCGGTTTTCGCGAAGTCCTGCTTGGCGATGTAGTTCCGTGCGTCGGTGAAAGCCGCCCTGATGACGGCCGCGGTGCCGAGCCGGGTGGCCGGGGTCTCTTTGCGCTCGCCGTAGACGCGCTTGGGGTTCTCGCCGAGCGCCGACTTCAGGCCCGCGGGCTCGCGCAGCACCATGTCGTCGACCGTGCGGCCCCAGCAGCGGATGGCTACCGTCTGGCCGCCGATCGGGTTGCCTGATCCGGGGTTGATGTTCACCGCGAGCACGCCGCCGGCGATCGCGTCGCGGAACCCCTCTTCCGCCGGGTTGATCGCGTCGAGCGCCCGCACGTGGGCCTGTACCGGCCCGGTCATCTCGTTGGTGTCGGAGCCCGCCCAGCCCTCGCCCTCTTCGTGCACGCCGAGGTGGGCGTGCGCGTCGATGAACCCGGGCAGCACCCACTTGCCGGCGGCGTCGACGACGTCGGCGCCGGGCGGGGGCGTGAACTCAGGACCCGCCACAGCCGCGATCTTGCCGTCCACCAGCAGGACTGTCCCGCCATCGATTGGCTCGCCCTCGACTGGAACGACGTACCCGCCGGTTATCGCGATGCTGTTGCTGGTCACGCAACCGCCCTTTCCTCATGCGTTGGGGTTGACTTCACCATCTTTTCACCGCGCGCCGATGAACGCGCGAGCCTTGGCCGTGCGCACCGCCTCCTGCAGCGCGTCGATGTCGTAGGCGCCGTAGTACCTGTTGCCGTTGATGAAGAACGTCGGGGTGCCGGACACGGTGGCCAGGTCGGCGGAGTCGACGTCTTCAGCGATCCGGCCGGCACCGGTGTGCTTGCGGAGGTCGGCGGCGAACTTCTCGGTGTCGAGGCCCAGTTCGGCCGCGTACCTGAGCAGGTCTTTGACCGTGAGTTCGCGCTGATGATCCATCAGCGTGTCGTGCATCTCCCAGAACTTGCCCTGTCGGTCCGCCGCCTCGGCGGCCTCGGCGGCCATTTGCGCGTGCGGGTGCACGTCGGTGAGCGGCAGGTGGCGGAACACGAACCGCAGCTCGGCGTGTCCCCTGAGCAGCTCACGGACGTGCGGCTCGGCCTGCCCGCAGTACGGGCACTCGAAGTCGCCATACTCCACCAGCGTGACAAGCGCGTCTTCCCGCGGCCCCCGGATGTGGTCGCGGTCGGGGTCGACGGGCATGGCGAGGTCGGTGACCGTCTCGGCGGTGCCGAGCAGCGCTCGCAGCCTGGTCCTGACCGGCAGCCTGCCGAGCACCCGGAAGAACGCCCAGGTGAGAATCGCGGCGCAGGCCGCGCCCGACAGGATGCCGAGCTTGGCCTCGGCCAGGTCGGTGCCGCTGAGCGAGAGCGAGGCGATCAGCAGCGCGACGGTGAACCCGATCCCGGCGACCAGGCCCGCGCCGGTGACGGCGCCCCAGCCGACCGGCGGAGACACCCTGCCCTTCGACAGCTTGGTGGCCAGCCAGGCGGCGCCCCCGGTGCCGATGGGCTTGCCCACCAGGTAGCCGACCAGGATGCCGAGCGTCGCGGGGGAGGCGTAGGCGTGCGCCAGGAACGAGCTGCTGATCCTGATGTCCGCGTTGGCCAGCGCGAACAGCGGGACGATCACGTAGCTGGTCCATGGGTGGTAGCGCTGCTGCAGCCGCTCGTTCGGCGAGATCGCGACGCGCACTTCCTCGCGGGCCTCGGCGGCCAGCCGGGCGGTGGGCTGCTCGCGGAACAGCCGGAACGTCTCGGTGGCCTGCGTGAGGTCCTCACGGTTCGCCGGGTAGGCGACGGTGAGCAGCCCGATGACCAGGCCGCTGACGATCGGGTCCACGCCTGACTCGAAGAACGCCACCCAGCAGGCGATGCCGATCAGCGCGTACGCCGGACCGTTGCGGATCCCGCGCCTGGCGAGGACCCCGTAGGCGACGAGCAGCAGCGCGCCGATGACCAGCGCCATCCACCGCACGTTGCTGCTGTAGAAGCCGGCGATGACCACGATCCCGCCGAGGTCGTCGACCACCGCGAACGTGAGCAGGTAGGTGCGTACCCGGTCGGGCAGGCCCTTGCCCGCCAGCGCGAGCGCGCCGAGCGCGAACGCGGTGTCGGTGGACATGGCGGCGCCCCAGCCACGCGCGGTGGGCTGGCCGCTGTTGATCGCGAGGAAGATGACGATCGGCACGATCATGCCGCCCAGCCCGGCGAGCACCGGCAGCGCCAGCCTGCTGCGCACCCGCAGCTCGCCCATGTCCCACTCGCGGCGTGCCTCGAGGCCGACTACCAGGAAGAACAGGGACATCAGCGCCGAGTTCACGAACGTCCGCAGGTCCATCGCCAGGACGTGGCTGCCGACGCGGAGGTCCAGCGGCGTCGACCACAGCCGCTCGTAGCTGCCCGCGGCCACGTTCGACCAGATCAGGGCGACGAGCACACCGCCGGCGAGGATGGCGGCGCTGCCGGTCTCCGTCTGCAGGAACTGGCGCAGCGGTGTCTTGCGAATCGGCAGCCACAGGGTCCTGGCCGGCTGCGCCTCGGCGGCGGTCTGGGAGTCGGTCATGTCCTTATTGTCGCAGCGCGGAGACCGTCACCCCGAGCTGACCTTTTCGCCCGGCAGGCAACCTCCTAGGATCGCATCCGTGGCACAACAAGATCAGACCGAACCCGACGCCCGTGTGGCGGCCGCGGCAGCGCACTGGGGCTACCGCTTCATCTCCAACGGCACCGACTACGGCGACTTCACCGCGACCCTGAGCAGGATCACCCGCTGGGACGACTGGTGCAGGGAATGGGGAAACACCGCGGCGCAGTACGAGCAGCTCGCCGAGAGCGCGGAGGACGCGGGCCAGCGCGAGACGGCGGCCGGCGCCTGGCGGCGGGCCGCGCTCGCCTGGCACTGGGGCAAGTTCGTCTTCGTCGACCACCCGGATGAGCAGCGCGCCGCGCACGACCGGAGCGTCGCCTGCTACCGGCGGGCGGCCGGCTCGCTGACGCCGCCCGCGGAGCTGGTGCGCATCCCCTACGCCGGCACCCAGCTGCCCGCGTACCTGCGCGTCCCGGCCGGCCCGAGGCCCCCGGTGGTGATCATGGTGCCCGGCCTCGACTCCACCAAGGAGGAGCTGCAGGCCACCGCCGAGTACTACCTGGCCCGCGGCCTGGCCACGATCGCGATCGACGGCCCTGGCCAGGGCGAATCCGAGTACGAGCTGCCGATCGAGCCCGCTTACGAGAAGGTGGCCACCGCCGCGGTGGACTACCTCCGGACTCGCGAGGACGTGAACGGGGAGAAGACCGGGCTGTTCGGAGTGAGCCTTGGCGGTTACTACGCGGCCCGCGCCGCGGCCTACGAGCCGCGCCTGGCGGCGGTCGTGTCGCTGGCCGGCCCGTACCGCTTTGACCTGGACTGGGACGACCTGCCCGCGCAGACCAAGGCGACCTTCCAGGCCCGCTCCGGCGCGGCGAGCGAGGCAGCAGCGCGGACGAAGGCCGCCGAGCTCACCCTCGAGGACGCCGCCGGCCGCATCAGCATCCCGCTGCTCGTGGTGGGCGGCGCCAGAGACCGGATCGTGTCCGCCTACCACCAGGAGCGGCTGGCGAAGGAGGCGCCGGGCGCCGAGCTGCTGCTCTACCCGGACGGCAGCCACGGCGTGACCAACCGCGCCTACGAATCCCGCTCCCGGATGGCCGACTGGCTGGCCGGCCACCTCACGAAGGCGTAGCCGGGCGATGCCCGCCCACGAGGTCACCAACCAGCCGCCGCCGCTGACCGGTTACGACGCCTCCGACGACCCGGCCCTGCTCAGCGGCCTGCGCCGCGAGCGCGCCGGCTGGGCAGAGCCGGAGCTCCGCGAGCTCGGCCGGCTGGCCGGCGGCGAGCAGGCGCAGGGTGGCGGCCGGCTCGCCAACGAGCACCCGCCGCGGCTGCGCACCCACGACAGGTACGGCCACCGCGTCGACGAGGTGGAGTTCCATCCGGCCTGGCACGACCTGATGGCGACCGCGGTCAGCCACGGGCTGCACGCGGCTCCCTGGCGCGACGGCCGTCCCGGCGCGCACGTGGCCCGCGCGGCCGGCTTCTACGTCTGGGGACAGGCCGAGGCCGGGCACCTGTGCCCGGTGTCGATGACGTACGCGATCGTGCCCGCGCTGCGGCACGCGCCCGCTCTGGCCAGCGCGTACGAGCCGCTGCTGGCCGCGCCCAGCTATGACTTCGGCCTCCGGCCGCCGCTGGGCAAGCGCGGGCTGCTCGCGGGCATGTCGATGACCGAGAAGCAGGGCGGTTCCGACGTCCGCGCGAACACCACGACCGCGGTCGCGCAGCCGGACGGCAGCTACCTGATCACCGGCCACAAGTGGTTCACCTCCGCCCCGATGGGTGACCTGTTCATGGTCCTGGCCCAGATCCCGGGGAAAGGCCTGTCCTGCTTCCTGCTGCCCCGCGTGCTCCCCGACGGCACCCGCAACGGCATGCGCCTGATGCGGCTGAAGGACAAGCTCGGCAACCGGTCGAACGCCTCCGCGGAGGTCGAGTACGAGAACGCGACGGCGTGGCTGGTGGGGGAGGAGGGCCGCGGCGTCCGGACGATCATCGACATGGTGAACTCGACCCGGCTTGACTGCGTGCTCGCCGCCGCGACCGGGATGCGACTCGGCGTCATCCACGCCGCGCACCACGCCGCCCACCGCGCGGCGTTCGGCGCCAGGCTCGCCGACCAGCCGCTGATGGCCAACGTCCTCGCCGATCTCGCGGTCGAGTCGGAGGCGGCGACCACGGTGGCGCTGCGGCTGGCCGGGGCCACCGAACGCGCCGCCCGCGGCGATGAGCGGGAGGCCGCGTTCCGTCGGCTGGCGCTGGCGGTGACGAAGTACTGGGTGTGCAAGCAGGCCCCCGCGCACGCGGCCGAGGCGCTGGAATGCCTGGGCGGCAACGGCTACGTCGAGGAGTCCGGCATGCCCAGGCTGTACCGGGAGGCGCCGCTCGGGTCGATCTGGGAGGGGTCGGGCAATGTCGCCGCGCTCGACGCGCTGCGCGCGCTGACCCGCCAGCCGGAAGCCGCCGAGGCGTTCTTCGCCGAGCTCGACCTCGCCGCGGGCGCCGACCGCCGGCTGGACGAAGCGATCGCGCGGCTCCGCAAGGAGGCCGCCGACCCGGCGGAGTCATCCGCGCGCCGCCTCGCCGAGGCGATGGCCGTCACCCTCCAGGCGGCGCTGCTGATCCGTGACGGCCACCCGGCCGTGGCGGACGCCTTCGCGGCCACCCGGCTGGCCGGCGACCGCGGCCACGCCTACGGGACCCTCCCGCCCGGCGTCCGCGTCGCGGACATCCTCCCGCGCGCAACCCCGGCAGGCTGACCCGGGCGGCGCCCCAGGTCGCCGCCAGGCCGCCGCGGGGCGCCGCCGGGCTGCCGCCCGGCATCAGGTGAACGTGATCGTCACGTGGGTGAAGCCGAGCGAGCTGAGCATGCTCGTGAGCATGGCCTGGGTGTTCCGCTGCGCGTCGACGACCAGCGGGCTCTGGTTGGCGGCGGCCTGGATCTTCTGCTGGGCGAGCATGTAGACCTGCTGCTGGCTGTTCGGGTTGCCGGAGAAGAAGTTCCCGATCCGGTTCAGCAGCCCCTGCTGCTCGGCGTAGACGTAGGACTGGTCGACGTTCAGCACGGCCGGCTCGAGCCGGGCGTGCGGCACCTTGACCGAGACCGTGGTCCGGTCCGCGGACACCTGGATCGCCTGGGACCCCGATCCCTTGAGCTGGGAGAAGTCGACGTACGCGATGTCCGAGCCCTGGCCGATGAACAGCGTCTCGCTGCCCTGCAGGAACGACGGGATGAACGAGACCCGCTTGGTCAGGTCGACGACGACCTGGAACGAGCCGTTGGCCGCCTCGTAGCGGCTCAGCGAGGTAATCGATTTGAGCAGCGCGGGACCGCCGCGGTCGGTGGTGGTCTGCGTGAACGGATTGCGCAACTGCGGCAGCAGGTGCACGGCCGACAGCACGACGACCAGCGCCAGGATGGCGACCACGGCAATCAGAGCCGTGACCAGCCGGCCCGCGAGCCTTCCACTTCGAGATACCAGCGTCACAGGACTGCGACTACCCGGCGGCGGCGCGGTAATTCGCCGAATTCACGGCGATCCGGCATATTTCCCGTCAGCCGGGCAGAACATGGAGCGTGAATCGCCGCCGTCCAAGAACTCGCCTCGGCCGGGTCCTGCTATGGATCATCCTGATCATCGTGGCGCTGATCGTCTTGTCGGTGCTCTTCGGTGGTTTCCAGAAGGGCACCAATTCGGCCACTGGGCTAAACATGACGCGGGGCGGGCCGCATTATGCGGCCCGCCCCGCGGGCTAGCCCCGCCATCGGGGCGCTGCAGCGTCAGGCGGTCGGCCCGGCCGCCAGCGTCACCGTTGCGGTGTGCGTCTGGCCGGAGGCGTCGGTCCAGCCGATGCTGATCTTGTCGCCCGGGTGGTGACCCACCAGGACGTTCTGGATGTCGGTGCCGGTGCTGACGGACTGGCCGCCGAGCGAGGTGATCACGTCGCCCTGGCCGAGCCCGGCGGCGGCCGCCGGCGTGCCTGACGCGGTGCCCGCGAGCGTGACGCCTGACGAGCCCTGCTGGTCCGAGCTGGCGATCTCGAGGCCGAGGAACGCCGTCGCGCCGATGTGCACGGTGGACGAGGCCTGGCCGGCCTCGATCTGGGCGGCGATGGACAGGGCCGTGTCGATCGGGATCGCGTAGCCCTGCGTGCCGCTGTTCTGACCGGAGCTGGACGACCCGGTGTTCCCGGACCCGTTGTCTGACCCGTTGCCGAACCCGCCGAATCCGCCGGACCCGCCGAACCCGTTGCCGGAGCCGCCGTTGCCGCCGAACTGGGTGCCCGACGAGGCCGCGGTGTCCATCCCGATGACCTGACCGTAGGAGTTCACCAGCGGGCCGCCCGAGTCGCCGGGCTGGATGTTGGCGTTGGTCTGGATCAGGCCGCTGAGCTGCTCCGACGATCCGGAGCCCTCGTCGGAGGCGGTGATCGACTGGTTGAGCGCGGTGACGGTGCCCGCCGCAACGGACGGGGTGCCGTCGGCGCCGCCGGCGTTGCCGAGCCCGACCACGTTGTCGCCGACCTTCACCGTCGAGGAGTTGCCGGTCGCCGCGGTGGTCAGCCCGGACGCGCCAGACAGCTGCAGCACGGCGACGTCGTGGCTCTGGTCGTAACCGACGACGGTCGCCTTGTAGGTCTTGCCGTTGCCGATGTCGGTGACGCTCACCGACGTGGCGCCGTTGACCACGTGATTGTTGGTCAGCACCTCGCCGTTGGAGGTCAAGACGATGCCGGTGCCCTTGGCCGTTGCGCCCTGGTAGCCGAGAGTAGAGGTCACGTCGACCAGGCCGGGGTCGACCCGGCTGGCGATCTGCGGCGTGGTCAGCATCGTCTTCGACGTCGCCGTCGCGTTCCCTGACGGCGTGCTGCCGCCCTGGGACAGCCCGATGCCCGCCCCCGCCCCGATGGCCAGCGCCACCACAGCGGTCGCGGTCAGCCCGAGCGCGTGCCGGCCACGCGGCCGCCGCGGCGGCTCCGGCACCGGGTACGCACCGAACGGGTGCTGTGCGAATGGCTCACTCATGGTTTCCTGACACCCCGTGTTCTGTTCGCGGTTCTCACTTGCTGTACCTTGAGATTCGCCCGCGAACCTTGGCGGTGGCCGAAAAGACCATAAGGCCGAGCTATTGGTCTCCTGAAGATTTCCTCAGGATCTTCAGGCTGACCGGAGTTAGTGCTCCCTGAGCGCGGCGGGCGTCTCCGCGTCGTCGCGCAGGTGCTCGTCCAGCTCCTTGCCGCGGTGCGCGATGAGGAAGAAGATCACGCCGACAATCGCGACGATGAACACCACGACCAGCGTGATCCAGTCTAGGTTGAAGTAGGCGCGCGGGCTGCTCAGCCCGGTCGGCAGCACCACGTTGAGCAGCATCACCAGCAGGTACACCCCGGCGGCGATGGTCACCGGCCAGGCCCACCTGCCGAGCCTGAACTTGCCCTCCGGCACCCAGCCGCGCGCTCGCGCGATCGCGGCGCCGATCACCGTCAGCAGGAACGACAGGTAGATACCCGAGACGCCGAACGAGACCAGCGAGACGAGCACGTTGGTGTTGGCCGGATAGGTGAACCACAGGATGTGCACGTTCTTCGACGGCGAGGCGAACTCCAGCAGCACGAACAGCACCGTCACCACGGCGCCGCCGAGCAGCGCGTTGACCGGCGTCTTGAACCGCGGCGACACCTGCTTGATCCACCGCGACCCGGGCAGCGCGCCGTCCCGGGCGTAGGAGAACGCCAGCCGGGACCCGGCGCCCTGCACCGAGGTGCCGCAGGAGAAGAACGCGAAGATGATCAGCAGCAGCAGAACGTCCTGCAGCCCGCTGGGCAGCTGCCCGAGGATGAACGGCACGCCGCCGCCGCTCACGGTCGCCCCGACCCCGTTCTTGGCGGGCATGGCGAGCAGCAGCGCGCCGGTCAGGATGAACGAGGCGACCCCGCCCCAGATCAGCGCGTACCGCATGGCGCGGGGCACCTGGCGGCCCGCGTCCTTGGTCTCCTCGGAGATGTCCCCGGCGGACTCGAAGCCGTAGAAGATGTAGACCGGCGCCAGCACCGCGATGATCAGCGCGCCGAAGTAGCTGCCGTGGAAGTCGAGGCCGAGCGGATTGGTCTTCGCGTTCTGTACGCCCTGGCTGGTGAACAGGTAGCCGAGGCCGTGGTGGAAGCCGTGGATGGCCAGCACGATCGCGATGCCGATGGTGCCGAGGATCTCCACGTACACGCCGGCCTGGGCGACCCGGCCCATCACCTGCGCGCCGGTGATGTTCACCGTGGTCTGGATGAGCAGCAGGATGAGCGTGATGACCAGGATCACGGCGTGGCTGGTCGGGTTCAGGTTCCAGTTGAACCAGTTCTTCAGCAGCGCCGCGGTGTAGCCGACCACGCCGGTGTCCACCGACGCGACCGTGACGAGCAGCGCGATGCCGTAGAACCAGCCCACGAACCAGCCGTACTGCCGGCCGACGTTGTACTTGCTGTACTGGTACAGCGCGCCGGCGATCGGATAGTGGCTGGCCAGCTCGCCGAAGACCAGGGCGACGAGCAGCATGCCCGCCACCGGTATCCAGGTCGTCCACACATAGCCGGGGCCGCCGGTGCCGACGCCGAGCAGGAACAGCGAGTAGATGCCGACCATCGGCGACAGGTACGTGAACGCGACAGAGAAGTTCGCGAACAGCCCGAGCACGCGGTTCAGCTGAGGCCGGTAGCCGAGGCTCTCCAGCCGTGCGTCATCGCTATCGGTGGCAGCCGTGGACTGTGGCGTCGCCTCGTGCATGAGGCCCCTCCTATTTCCGTACCGTCTTGGCGGTAGGAGAATGAAATCGGGAGGAACCGGTCCGCGTCAAGACTGATTTCGTTGTTCTGAACGGGCCCGTGATGGCTCTCGTCCCGCCCCTGTCACCCGGAGGCGCGGCCGGCGCTCAGCCAGCCGGACAGGTCGGGGCCGTCCGGGACGATCTTGCTCGGGTTCAGGCTGGTGTGCACCCGGTAGTAGTGCTGCTTGGTCCGGACGAAGTCGATCGTGTCGCCGAAGCCGGGGGTCTGGAACAGGTCGCGGGCGTACGCCCACAGCACTGGCATCTCGGCGAGCTTGTTCCTGTTGCACTTGAAATGGCCCTCGTACACCGCGTCGAACCGGGCCAGCGTCGGCCACAGCCGCACGTCCGCCTCGGTGATCGTGTCGCCGACCAGGTAACGCCGGTCCGCGAGCCGCAGCTCGAGCCAGTCCAGCCGGGCGAACAGCCGCGCGTACGCCTCGTCGTAGGCGGCCTGCGATCCGGCGAATCCGCAGCGGTAGACGCCGTTGTTCACGTCCCGGTAGACATGCCCGCTGACCTCTTCGATCTCGTCCCGCAGCGGCGCCGGGTACAGGTCGGGCGCGCCGGGCCGGTGGCAGGCGGTCCACTCCTGCTCCATGTCCAGCGTGATGTGCGGGAAGTCGGCGGTGACGACCGCGCCGCTGGGGATGTCCACGATCGCCGGCACGGTGACGCCCCGGTCGTAGCCGGGGACCGCCTTCTCGTACGCCTCGCGGAGCCAGTGAATGCCGAGCACCGGGTCCACCCCGCCGGGATCGAGGTCGAACGTCCAGCTCCGCGCGTCGTGCTCAGGACCGCAGATGCCCATCGACAGCACGGGCTCCAGCCCGAGCAGGCGGCGGACGATCATCGTCCGGTTCGCCCACGGGCACGCCCACGCCACAACCAGCCGGTACCGGTCCGGCTGCACGGGCCAGCCGTCCCGCCCGTCGGCCGTGATGCGCCCGTCGAGGTACTTGGTGTCGCGCACGAACTCGCCTGCTGCCTGGCCCATACCTCTGAAGCTAAGCGATGACCGTCCGCTAGCGTAAAGCGGCATGAGCGCTGAGGAAGGCTTCGCCGCACTGGCGGGCGACTACCTGGACGACATGGCCCGACGGCACCCGGACGCCGCGACGGGCCTCGGCGACCACCGGTTCGACGACCGTCTGCCCGACCTGTCCGCCGCCGCCCTGGCCGCGGAGCGGCGGGCGCTGGACGGCTTCGCCGCCCGGCTGACCGCCATCGACACCACGGCGCTGACCGCCGAACTGCGCGTGGACGCGACGATGCTCTCCGAGAGCATCGCGCGCCGGGTCTTCGAGCTCGACGAGCTGCGCGAGCACACCTGGAACCCGTTGCTCGCCAACCCCGGCGCGGCGATCTACGACCTGCTCGCCAGGGACTTCGCGCCGCTGCCCGACCGGCTCGCCAACGTGGCCGGGCGGCTGGCGGAGATCCCCGCGGTCCTCGAAGCAGCACGCGCCAGCCTCGGCGCCATGCCGAAGGTGCACATCGAGACCGCCATCACCCAGTTCGGCGGGACGATCAAGCTGGTCACCGGCGAGATCGACGCGGCGCTGCGGAAGGCGGGCGGCGTCGCCGTGGTCGACGCGGCCCGGCCGGCCGCGCTCGAGGCGCTCAGCGCGCACCTCGACTGGCTGTCCGCGGAGCTCGCCCGCCCGGCGGCCGGCGACTTCGCCGATCCGCGGATCGGCCCCGAGCGCTTCGCGCGCAAGCTGTCCCTGACGCTAAGCGCCGCGGCCGACCCGGACGCGATCCTCACCCGCGCGGAAGCCGACCTGGACCGGATCACCGGGGAGATTACCGAGGTCGCGGCCAGCCTCGGCGGCACGCCGCGCGAGGTGCTCGACCGGCTGGCCGCCGACGCGCCCGAAGAGTCGACCATCCTCAGGTTCTGCGCCGCCGCGCTGGCCGCGCAGACCGGGTTCGTCCGCGACCACGACCTGGTCACGCTCTACGACGACCCGATCGAGATCATCGACATGCCGGAGATCAACCGCGGCGTCGCGGTCGCCTACTGCGACTCACCGGGGCCGCTGGAGACCGCGCCGCTGGCCACGTTCATCGCGGTCTCCCCGGTGCCCGGCGACTGGACGCCGGAGCGGCAGGCCTCTTTCTACCGCGAGTACAACAGGCACATGGTGCACAACCTGATGGTGCACGAGGCGATGCCAGGGCACTACCTGCAGCTGCAGCACTCGCGCCGGTTCAGCGGCGGCACCAGCCTGCGCGCCGCGCTGCGCTCCGGCTCGTTCATCGAGGGCTGGGCCGTCTACACGGAAGAGCTCATGGCCGACCACGGGTACCCAGGGGAGGGCGACCCGCGGGCGGTCCGCATGCAGCAGCTGAAGATGCAGCTCCGCACCACGATCAACGCGATCCTCGACGCGCGGGTGCACGCCCACGGGATGACCGAGCCCGAGGCGATGGCGCTGATGAGCGACCGCGGCTTCCAGGAGGAGGGCGAAGCGGCGGGCAAATGGCGCCGCGCCCTGCTCACCTCCGCCCAGCTGTCCACCTACTACGTCGGCTACACGGAGATCTCCGACCTGGCCGCCGAACTGCGCGCGACCCCGGGCCAGACCGAACGCACGGCCCACGACCGCATGCTCGCCCACGGCTCCCCGCCGGTCCGCCTGCTCCGCACGGTTGTCTAGCCGTCGGCTCTGCCGCGGCCCTGCCCGGCGAGCAGATCAGCGAGGAGGCGTGGGTCACCTGCGGCGATCTCGACGATCTTCACGCGGCTTGACGCCCCGGACACCAGACCGACGGCGCTACGGCGGACGCCGAACGCATCGGCCACGGCGGCCAGCGCCGCCTCCGTCGCCTTGCCGTCCACGGCCCTCGCGCTCACGCGGACGACCAGAGCGCCGTCGTGCTCGCCGCCGACACCCGGATGTGCCGAGCCAGGCCGCACCCGGATAGTGACCCGCATCTAGCCCCGCCTGCTCATGGGACCCTTCAGGAACCTGAAATAGAACGCCCCGAACACCAGGACAATCCCGACGTTCGTGATCAGCCGCCACCAGAACTGGTCCCTGAGGAACAGGACGTCCACACAGACCACGACAGCAACCAGGGCGAGCACGTACAGCACGATGGCTGCCCGTCTTCCCATCGTCCCGTTCTACCGTGTTATCGACCCCCAGGCCAGCCCGACAACTTCCCATCACTTTCCGCCCCTGAAAACCGGCAAAACGGACACAGGATGGGCCAAATCTGATGGGAAGATGCGGGAGCCGGACCGGGCCGGCAACTTCCTATCAGTTCCGTGGGGATAATTCGGACAAATCGGTCGTAGAAGTGGTCATAACTGATAGACAGTTGTCGCGGGCAACCTGATCCCGTCGCTTCGCCCGGCCCGAGAGCGTCAGGCCAAGCCCAGCAAGCGTTCCGCGTTCAAGCCCGCCACCTTTGCCTTGTCCGCCGGGGAGATCGGCAGTACGTCGAGCAGCGCCCGGCCCGAGGCGTTCGCGCCGAACGGGTAGTCCACGCTGAACAGCACCCGGTCTACCCCGAACACCGAGATCGAGCACAGCACCGGCGGCACGCTGAACATGCCGCTGGTCGTCACCCACACGTGCCGCAGGAAGTACTCAGACGGCGGTGCGGCGAGGCCCGTCAGGGACGGCGGCAGCACGTCGTCGATGCGGCCCAGCATGAACGGGAGCATCTCCCCGCAGTGCCCGACGATCACGCGCAGCCGCGGGTGCCGGTCGAATACGCCGCCCGCGACCAGCCGCAGCGCGTGCAGCCCCGCCTCGGAGTGCCAGCCCCAGGCGGTGGTGGCCAGCACACTGGAAACCGGGCCCGGCAGCCCGCCGTACAGCGCCTCCCGCAGCGAGGCCGGCGGCGGCGCCGGGTGCAGGTACAACGGCACGTCGAGCGCCTCGAAGCTGGCGAGCAGCGGCACGAAGCGCTTGTCGTCAAGGAACGACGCGTCCGTTCCGAGTGTGCTGTGGACCAGTGCCCCGGCGAACCCGAGCTCGGCGACCGCGCGCGCCAGCTCGTCGGCCGCGGCGGCGGGGGATCCGGTGGGCAGCGTGGCGAACCCCGCCAGCCGCCCGGGGTGCCTGGCGACCGCGGCGGCGAGCTGGTCGTTCGCCCGGCGCGCCGCCGCCACTCCGTCAGCTTCTGGCAGGCCCTGCGCGGCCGGCTGCGCGTGCGAGACCACCTGGAGGTCGATCCCGGCGGCGTCCATGTCCGCGATCCGCGCATTGTCCAGGTCGCGGAGCGCCGCGTCGAGCTGCTGCCCGTCCGGCCGGGCCAGCGGGCCGGTGCCGGCCGGCGCGGCGAGCTCGGCGGTCCAGAAGTGCTCCTCCAGGGCGATCGTGCGCATGTGCCTATCCTGGCATCCGGAACCGGGGCAGCGGGGACGGGAGCAGCAGCAGCGCGCCGGCCACCGCGCCGGCCACGGCGATCCACAGCGCGGCGCGCAGCCCGAGCACGCTGCCGACCAGGCCGCCGATGAGCGCGCCGGGCGGGCGGGTGCCGTAGTTGATGGCCTGGAACGCGCCGGACACCCGGGACCGCACGCTCGGCGGGATGACCACGGCGAAGATCGCGGCGATGCTGATGTCGAGCACCATCACGCCGAACCCGCTGGTGAACTCCGCGGCGAACAGCATCACGAGCACCGCGGCGCCGTGCACGCCGGAGGCGAGCGGCACCAGCGCGAGCGGCGCGGTGAACACCAGGCAGCCGGCCACGTACACCAGCCCGGCGCCGAGCCGGGCGGTCAGCCGCTTGCACAACCCGGAGCCGAGCATCCCGCCCAGCGCGCCCGCCCCGATGACCAGGCCGAGCACGCCGGGCCGCACTCCCAGGGCGCGCACCGCGTAGAGCATGAACAGCGCGCTGAACATGCAGTAGAAGAAGTTGACCACGGCGACCCCGGTGAGCGACGCCCGCACGATCGGCGACGCCCGGATGAACTTCAGGCCCGCGGTGACCCCCTCGCTGCCGTCGGACGACGGCGGCTCGGGCGGCCGGATCCGGCTGAGCTGGAAGGCCGAGCCGAGAAAGGACAGCGCGTCCGCGACGATCGCATACGGCGCGGTGAGCGCTTCAACGAGCAGCCCGCCGGCGGACGGGCCGGCCATGAACGAGGCCGAGCGGCTGCCGTAGATCAGCGACTGCCCGTCCACGTACCGCTCCCGCGGCACGATCGACACGAACAGCACCCCGTCGGACACGGTGAACAGCACGGACAGCGCGCCCACCGTGAACGTCACCAGGTACACCTGGACCAGCGTCAGGACATGCAGCGCGTAGCAGACCGGAATGGTCGCCAGCGCCCCGGCGCGGCCGAGATCGGCGAGGATCATCGTGCTGCGCTTGCCCCGCTTGTCGACCCACGCGCCGGCGTGCAGCCCGAACAGCAGGCTGGGCAGCCACTGCAACGCGGTCAGGTACCCCATCTCGACCGCCTCGGCGTGCAGCACCAGCACGGCGGTGAGCGGGACCGCGACCGACGACACCTGGTCGCCGAACACCGACACCGTCGACGCGCCCCAGTACCGACGGAACACTTTGTCCCGCAGCAACGGCGGAACCAGGTCACGACGTCCCGCCCCTGCATTCATAGCCATCAAAGCGTATGGCCGGAATCAGGACAATGCACGCGTCAGGGGGCATCTGGGCGCCCCCGGCTGGCCCTCTAACGCGTTATTCGGCGACCGGCTCGGCTGTCTCGTCGATTCCCGGCAGCCACCCGACGCCAGCGCCAGACGCGCCAGACGCGCCAGACGCGACGGGCGCGACTGGTGTGGCGGACGTGGCAGACGCGGCCGACGCCCAGTCCTTCGGCACGGTCAGCGCTTCGCGAGCCGCCATGAACAGCAGGTAAGGAATGAGGTCGACAGAACGGCGCAGGAACCACTTGGTTCCCTTGGTAGCCATCCACCAGAAGTCGTCGCGGCGGGTCGGGCCCGGGTCAGCCGGCTCAGGGTCCGGCCGCACCCCCACGGCGTACCCGGCGGCGGCGAGCGAGTCCCAGAGCCGGCAGGCGATCAGCCGGTGCCCGCGCTCGTTGGGGTGCAGCCGGTCGACCGACCAGTTGCGCCGCTCGTAGGTCTCCGGGTCCTGCGCGGCGTCCCAGTGCAGGGTCCCGTACCGGGCGGCCACCGTGTCGAGCTCGGTGTTGACCGCGTTCATGCGCCGCGACAGCGGCCTGGCCAGCCCGGCGGGCAGCCCGAACATCCGCGCCGGGTCCGGCAGCCGCATGGTCAGCACGGTGGCGCCGCCCGCCTGCAGCGCGGCGACGGTCCTGGCGGCGGCCTGGCCGGTGCGCACCGGGTCGAAGCCGGCCCGCAGCGTGTCGTTGATGCCCACCACGACGGTGGCGACATCGGGCCGCAACTCGAGCGCCGCCGGCAGCTGGTCGCGCTCGACGTGCTTGGCCTGCGCGCCGAGCACCGCGAGGTTGTGCAGTTCCGGCTCGGGGAGGCCGGAGGCGAGGTGTCGTGCCCACCCTCGCCAGCCGCCTGATGGGTCGGGATCACCCATGCCCAGGGTGATCGAGTCGCCGAGAGTCACGATCCGCGTCATGGTTGCACCTGCCCGAGAGGACGAAACGAGTCGGTGGTGAGGACTTCATGGACCGCCAGGAAGGCGGTGACCGAGGCCGGCCAGCCGAATTCCTCGGCGCGGGCCCGTGCCGC
>Ga0070698_100003653_pt1 | contig 16894 bp, 11 predicted proteins | sample KBSK1502metaG_FD_65477 | JGI IMG/M metagenome (GOLD analysis project Ga0070698, IMG submission 65477) | Corn, switchgrass and miscanthus rhizosphere microbial communities from Kellogg Biological Station, Michigan, USA - KBS K1-50-2 metaG | ecosystem: Host-associated > Plants > Roots >...
TGAGTCGTCGGACTACCGTGCACCTGGATCAGGTCGAGCGACGACAATGGGTTGATGCCCTTTAGGTCATTGTCGCGTACACCGAGCAGGAGGGTCATGCCGGCGAGGTCGTTCACGAGGTCTGACGGCGGAGTGAACAGCACGTCTCGGATCATCGCGGCTTCATCGCGTGATGGCGTCAACGCGGGCGCGGTGTCGAACCTTGCGCGCACCGTTCGCAGCGCAGCCGCCGTGATCGGCTCGTGACAGCCCTCTTCATTGATCTGGCTGCCGATCGACCACGCGTGAGCTACATGAGCTTGCAGCGCGAGGACGAGCGGAGCGCTGACCATGAGTCGGCGACCGGTGCCTCGAAAAATCACCATGGTGGCGCTCGATTGCATGTTTCAGGCCGACATGACGAGCCACGATGAACCGGACTGAGGCGTTATTGGGGCGCTACGCGCACATCGTGCGCGAACCTTAGATCAGGAGTGCACACCCGCGTTGCGCGCCGCGTCCAAAGAATAGTTGCGTCCATTTCGCCCCGAGCCCGTCTTCACCATCGGAGATGGACATGAACCAAGGAATCAAGCGGTCCGATGGCCGCCGTCATCTTTCACGCGTGGTCTTCCCAGTGCTCGTCCTCGCACCCGCGACGATTACGGCCGTGCTGGTGGCGGTCTCTGTTCCACCACCACTCGCCATGACTGTGGTCGTGATTGCGCTCATCGTATGCGTCACGATGCTCGAGCGACGTCGCCCGGCGCGCAAAGCATGGAACGAATCATCACATCACGAGACCGTAACTGATCTGACCTATATCGCGCTCGCATCTATACCCGATCGACTCACGCGCGTCGTCATCGAAGCAGCCAGCGTCGGCGTCGTCGCACTCGTTGGTGCGAGCGCGATGACGTCGAACAACGCATCCGGAATCGAGTTGCTAGCGCTAGGCGCTGTTGCGTTCGTCGTCGCCGACTTCGGTAAGTACGTTATCCATCGCTTCTCTCACGAGAACGCGTGGCTGTGGCGATTTCACCTTGCGCATCATCAACCGACGCGGTTGTCAGCGATGAACGCGCTCCGGTTGCATCCGGTCAACATGGCCTACAACGCTGCCATCGACACCGTCGCAGTTCTCATGTTTGGTGTCGGGCCGGAGGTCGCGGCAATACTCGCCGCACTGCGCGCGACCGTCGGCGTCGTGCAACACGCGAATCTCGATCTCGAACACGGCCGCCAATGGCTCGTGAACGCGCCCAGCTATCACGCCGTGCACCACGACTCGATCGCAACGCAGGCGAACTACAACTACGCGTCGACGTTGCTCGTGTGGGATCGCATGCTCGGTACCCTGCGTCGCGCACCGAGACCTGACAACGTCGGCGTCGAAGCCACGGACCATCGCCTACCCGTCGGCTACGTTGGACAGCTGCTGTATCCATTTTGCGGAGCGCGCCTCGACACGACGTGCGTGTTCGCCAGGGCGGGCAGGCTCACTCGATAGCCCACGTCGCTACGCGAACGCGCACGACCGACGCGAACGCGCGTCCGCGATTTTTCGGCCCCTACTGATCGCTGATCGCTGGGCACACGAATGACGTTCTCGTAGAACGAGTCCGTACAGCTGCCCAAAAACGATCCCGGTTAGGGCGTTTTCTTTTCGGCTTCGGCCTTCTCGGGGGCCTTCGCCGTGGTCTTCGCGCCCTTCTTCGCCGTCACGGTGAAGTCGAACGGGACCGTCGCCTTGACCTCGGCCTTGCCGGCCTTGAACTCGAGGCTCTTGAGGACCGCACCAACGCACGCCGACGCGTCCGTATCAAGGCCGTCCGCTTTCGCGTCCGTGACCTTGCCGTCCATGCCGATCGTGAGCTCGGCCGTCATCGTGCCCGCCTTGCCCGCCTTCTGAAGGTCGGCCTTGGCGAGGAGCTGCTCGCGGAAGCAGCACTCGACGCGGTTGAGGTTCTTCGTGACGACACCTTTGACGGCCGCCGCGCTGGCCTTCGGCTCGGCCTTCGCTGCACCCATCTTCGCCTTGGCGGCGAACGGTGCCTTCGGATCGGCCTTCGTCGTGGCCGAGCACGCACCCATCACATCCTTGGGCGGCTCGGGCGCCGGCGCGGGCGCGGGCTCTGCCGCGGGTGCAGGCGCAGCGGGCGCTGCAGGCGCGGGCTCGCCTGCAGGAGCAGGCGCGGGCTCCGCCGACGCCGTCGGCGCGGGCTCTGGAGCCGGCGTCGGCTCTGTCTTCTTCTTGGATCCGCCACAAGCAACTAGGGCGAGAACGACAACGAGGTTTCGCATTCGCATGGGCCGACTATGCATCGATTTCGGATCGCTTCGCACGTGCATGCGCTCCAGAAATTCACGTCAAAACAACTTGAGGGGCAGAATGCCCCGGTCCCGAGATCGATTGCCTCGAGCAGCGACGAGCCCGCGGGCAGAATGCCCCGATCTCGGCGATGCAATCGCCGTTGCGCTCCCGCCGATCGCGTGCACGTGCACGCGCCTTAGAAACTGAGGATCGCGCGGAGCTGGATCGTGTGCGCGGTCTTGGCGTCGCCGGTGTTCGTATTGCCGTTCGCGTCGGAGAAGCCAAATCCGGGGCCGCCATTCGTTGCATCGCTCGCGGGGTGGCTGAGCGCGCCGAACGGAAACAGCACGCCGTACGCGATGCCTGCGAACAAACGATGACCGTAGTAGCCGAGGTCGCCGTTGAACTCGGTGCCGTAGAGCGTGTCGTTGCCCGGCGTCGCGACCGGCTTGAGTGCGAAGGACGTGATGTTCGAGACCTTGAACATGATCGACTTCGTCAGGTCGTATTGCAGAAACGGTTTGGCGTAGGCCGCATTCGTCAGCGCGCCGACGAGATGACGCCACAAGATCATATCCACCTTGTAATCGCGATCGAACATGAACTGCGTGTATGTGCACGAGTGCTGCGCGTTGCAGATGGCGGGATCGCCGAGCTGGTTCGCGTACGCGATGTTGGTGCGGCCCTCGATGGTGTTGTCCCATTGATCGCCGCTCGCGAAACCACCCTCGAGGCCGAGGCGCAGCTTGCCTTCGACGCCTTTCCACGTGAGGCGGCCCGCGCCACCCAGCTTGCGAATGTTGTGCGAGCCCGCGATGCCGAGATCGTCGACGCTCTTGAGCGAGCCGAGCTGCGCCATGAACTCGGCCTCGATGAGGACCGAGCCGATGCCGAGCTTCGCCCAAAGGTCGGGCGAGTACGTCTTCATCTCGCGCGGTACGTAGCGCGTGACGTTATCGAATACCCCGCCGTTGTCGAAGCCGGTGAGGTCGAGGTCCCAGCTTTGCGTCTTGTATTCGAAGTAGACGCCGTAGTTGAACGCGAGGTCGCCGCGATCGATCGTGTCGCGGAATTCCTGCGGCGAATCGAGGCGCGAGATCACGCCGACCCAGCTGTTCATATCGTCGCCGTCGTCGAGATCGAACGGATGCCCTTCGTGGCCCTTGTTCTCTGCCGTCTGGTTCGACACCAGACGCGTCAGGTTCCAGTCCGACGCGATCATCGCGCGCAGCGGCGTTCCGGGAATCACGGCCGAGAAGCTGACGCGATCGACGTTGTCGCCGTAATCGCCGTCGTAGTCGTACGTACCGTTGATCGGATCGGCGCCGCCGCTGTTGTAGTAGATGCCCATGCCCCAGTGATTGGGCTGGCGACCGAACTTGAAGACGCCGAGCGGGATCGCCACTTCGCCCCAGACGCGCTTGACGTTGATCGCATCGCGATCGCCGTTGAGGCCGCGGACAGGTGGCGATTGATTGTCGTTGAATGCGCCGAGCGGCGGCTTGTTCGTGTCGCTGTAACCGGCGCCGAGATCGAGCCCCGTCGGCGTCGAGCCAAGGACGAGGTTGTCATAGACGTCTGCTTGAACGTGGACCGCTGTACCTTCGTCGATATTGAAGCTCGGCTCGAGACGCAGGCGCATGTTCGCGCTGCTCAGCGAGTCGTTGCACTCGCGCATCTCGGCTTCGGTGCAGCTGAAGGAGCGCGGAAACGGCGCGCCACCGAGATCGGGATCGTCTCTGAAGCCGAGATGAAAGTTCTTGAACCAGTCGGTTCGCATTCGGTAGTAGCCCTCGAGCTCGAACAGCTTCCACCGCTTGCGCCGACCCTTCGGCGGCGGCAGGGCTGGTGTCGTCGGCAGAAGGCCGGGGGTCTTTGGTGCGGCCTCGGCGACGCCCTCTTTCTTTTCTTCGCCGGCGGGCTGCTGCGGGCCACCCATTCCGCCGCCGCCCATTGGGCCGCCGGGCGTCATTTGAGCCTCGGCGAGTTGGGTCCCGAGGAGAAGAACCACGCTGCCGACGCAAACCTTATAACTCAAGTAAGACATGGGAAAATCGAGGGTTTTTGAGGCATCGGCAAAAGTCGGCGGACTATAGGCACCACCCCAATGCGGGGTCAACGTCCCTAGCGGGAATTGGCCGGGGCGGCGCGCGGGGTTTATCGTTCTCTGCGATGGTCTTCGACCGTGACGCGGTATGTGGCGTTGCCTGGCTCGCGCTGATCGCAGCGTGTGGCCCGACCGTGAAGCCGGATTCAGTGCCGGATCAACCAACACCGATCGGTCAGCGCAAAGCGAGCAAGCCGAACACGAGCGGTCGTCAGGTTGTCGTCGGCGAAATGTGCCCGCAAGGAGCGGGCGGCCGACCCGCGGTCGCGCCGCTCATCATGCGCGGCGTGAACTGGAGCGACACCGCCGCGGAAGTGACCGCAGCAGTCGAGCGCGGCACGGTGCCACGCTTCTTCGTGTTCGGTGTCGATGGCAAGGTCGCGGGCACGTTCGACACGCTCGGGATCGCCGAGGTCGGGATCTCGCAGCAGGTCGCGACCGGCACGTATGTCGGCGCATCGCCGTGCACGTATACCGCGTCGGGCAAGCCAAACGAGCCACGCGCCGAGGATCCAAAGTGCGCCCCGGTGACGCGCGGCTGCGGCGTCGCGGTCGGCGAGATCATGACGGACGAGCCGCCGACGAAAGCTGCATTCGTCACCGGCGGTGCATGCATCAACGGCAACGAGCTCGCCGTCGATATCGATGCCGACGGCACGATCGAATCGTTCCCGATCGCGAGCGTGCTCGACGGCATTCGCGGTCCCGCTGCCGAATGGAGCGCATCGCCGACAACGACGGCCGCCTGCAAGCCGACGTTTCAGGTCTACGACATGAAGATTGCGGAGCAGCCGCGTCCTGCCAAAGCCACGGACAAAACTCGCCGCGGCGACGCATCCGTCCTCGTCGACGTTCTCGCCGTCATCGATCTCGATGGTGACGGTCGCCGCGAGCTCGTCCTCGCGATGCGCTTTCCGACGACGCGCAGCATCGTCGTGTACTCGCCGAAGAGCAGCGCCCAGCGCCTCGAGCTCGCCGGCGAGGCGACCTCGTTCACGAAGTGACGTTCTCGTCGTGGACCGCCAACGATGTTTGCAAGGCGGCTCACAACGAGACGACCGACACCTACACACTCGATCGTAGTGGTCTTCCTATGATCGATGTCGTGTGAGTCGGCAACCGCGAGTGGCACGCGCCTGGCACGTAGCGACGGGACATGCGCTTGCTTGGCTTATCTTGCTTGGTCGTTGCGGGGTGCAGCGAGACGGGCGCGCACTTGACGCTGTCGGCACCGAACGGGCCCGCGTCGGCGATGTCGTTTCGCGTCGTGCTCGCGAAACCGGATGTCGTGCCGCTCGTCAACGGTCAGCGCGTCACGCCGGCGCGTAGCGAGGTGCAGAGCGTTTCGTATTACCTGCAGCGCACGGTTGCCGGCGGCGAGCACGACACCATCGCGCAGGTCGATGGCTTCACCGTTCGCGTCGCGCCGGATATCACGATCTCCGAGACGGCGTTTGTTCCGTTCGTGCTGGTCTACGACGGCGAGAACGAGACCGGCAACATCGTTGGCGTGGCGACGTTTGTCGCGCCCGATAGCAACGTGCCGTCGCCGATCTTGGTGAAGCGCGACGAGATCGACAAGTACACGCTCACGGTCGAGCCGGTCGTGCAGGTGAGCGATCGCGAGCCGGCGGTGGCGGGGCAGGTGCAGCTCGTGACGTGCATCGATCGCGATCAGAAGGAGTTTGTCAGCGGCGTCGTGTGGCGACCGAAGCACGGAGGCGAGCTGCGCCTCGTGTTTCCCGACGACGGCAGCCTCGATGCGAGCAATCGCGCGCTCGATCTCGATTGCGACGGTCATCCGGTGACGATCGAGAGCAGCGGCTCGGATTGCGATGACACGCGCGCGTGGTTTCATCGCGACGCGGCCGAGAGCTGCGATGGCTTCGACACGAACTGCGATAGTCTGCAGGCGATCGCGGTCGCGTGTGCCGCGACCAATGTCTGCTCCGATCCGACCACCGGCACGGGAATCGCGCTGTGCAACGATACCAATGGCGGCATGGTCGGGCAGTGTCAGGGCGATGCGCAGTGCTTGTGCGCGAATAGCAGCACGGGTTGCAACCGATGCTTCGTCGACAACGAGCTCGGCAGCGCGGCCGGCACCGTCAAACCGTGTCAGCCCACCGTCGGCATTCTGCTCATGGGTTCGGGACGCTGCACCGATCTCACGCCGTGTGTCGTCGAGATGGTTGGGGTCACGGGTGGCTGGGTTGCCGAGGTATCCGGCGACGAGGGCACGTTCGGTCTCAAAACAACGAACGTCCACGACAAGGTGTATTTGAAGGTGAAGCGGCCCGAAGGCGTGGCCGTCGACATTCCCGGAACGCGCGGCACCTCGACGGGCGAGGTCGATCTCGTGATCACGGGCGCGAACGGCGCGAAGGAGCTGTGGCCGATCGATCTCGAGCTCTCTGTCGATGCGCCGTTGAGCACGTGCAGCGCGGGCGGCCTCTATCAGATGTATTGCACGCAGCTGTAACGGCGGTAATGTCGCCTCGTGCTACGGCAAGACGTTGGCCAGCTGCTATGGGTCGGCTTTCAAGGTCCGACGCTGCCACCTGCACTGCGGGCGCGACTCGATGCCGGCACCGTCGGCGCGACCATCATCTTTAAACGCAACCTCGTGATCGAGACGGTCGGCGGCGGCGGTGCGGTCGCGCAGGAGGTCTGCAACCTCGACGCCCTGGTCGCGCTCAATCGCGAGCTTCATCGCACCGCGCCTGACGGCACACCTGCTCTCATCGCGATCGATCAGGAGGGTGGCACGGTGCAGCGCGTGCGCGCGCCCGCGACGATGTGGCCGCCGATGATGGCGCACGATGGCTTGGCCGCGGGCGAAGACGAGCGCGTCGCGGAGCAAGTCGGGCGCGCGCTCGGCGAGGAGCTGCGCGTGCTCGGCTTCGACATCGATTTCGCGCCCGTGCTCGACGTGCACACGAATCCTGCAAATCCGGTGATCGGCGAGCGCGCGTTTGGTCGCGACGCCCAGACGGCGGCGCGGCGCGCACTCGCGTTTGCTCGCGGGCTCGATGCTGCCGGCGTGCTCGCGTGCGGCAAGCACTTTCCGGGGCACGGCGATACCGACTCCGACTCGCATCTCGAGCTGCCGAAAGTCGATCACGCGTGGAATCGGCTCGAGAGCGTCGAGCTCGCGCCCTTCCGACTCGCAGCGCAGGCAAAGCTGCCGATGATCATGACCGCGCACGTCGTGTTCGCCGCGCTCGATGCGAAGCGCCCGGCCACGCTCTCGGAGCAGGTGGTGACGGGGCTCTTGCGCGGCAAGCTCGGCTATCGCGGCGTCATCGTCAGCGATGATCTCGACATGCGCGCGATCGCGGGCACGATGGGCATCGATCACGCAGCGGTGCAGGCGATTCGCGCCGGCTGCGATGTGCTGCTGCTCTGCTGCAACGAGCAATATCAGCAGCAAGCGGAAGAGGCGCTGATCAAGACCGGCGAGCAAGACAGCGAGTTTCGCCGCCGGCTCGGCGACGCGGCGAATCGGGTGCGTGCGATGAAGAAGGCGCACGCCGCGAACCAGCACAACCATCCCGTGCTGGGCCGCGAGGTGATCGGATCGTTCGAGCACCGCCAGCTCGCGGATCGCCTCGCCGGCCGCGCGTAAACGCTAGTGATAGGGTTAGCGCTGAACCAAGAAACCTTCTGCCAAGAGCAGCAGGAGAACCAGCGCGGCCAGCGCGTGCCACAACTCGATGCGGCGTTGATGATCCGTGGGTGGGGCGCCGCTGGCGGTGCCCGATGGCGGCAGTGCCGACGGCGGGGCAGCCGCGAGGTCGCAGCCGCGCGGATCGAGATTGACGACGAACGCGAGCTCGTCGCGATCACGCGTCGCGCCTGTTTGGTCGGTACCGACGACGCGATACACGCCCGGCAGATCGGTCTTCGCATAGCGCACCGAGCTGCGACCTGTGATGCGATCGCCCTCGAATACCGCGCCGAGGCCGCGCGGGCCGCGCACCTCGAGGCGGCGTAGGTCGCCTGTCGCGAGCACGACCGAGCTGCCGACGAGGTGCTCCGCTTGCCCGCCTTGCGTGTGCTTGCGCGCGAGGTGACGCACCGCCTGCTGCACGAGCGGCAAGAAGCCGGGATGGATCGGCAGATCGTTCCAATCGCGATCGATCGACGATGTGTAGAGAACCGTTCGGCCCGCACCGATCGATGCCTCGACGAGCGCGGCCGCGCCATTCGTGTAGCGCGCGAGCACTTTGCGATCGGCGGTTGCGGTCGTGGGGCCGAGCAGCGCGATCTTGAAAAACTTTGCGTCGGCGAGCTCGGGCGCGTCCTTGGAGAATGGTGTGAAGATCGGGTGGTCGGCTTCCCACTTGACGAGATGAAGCGCGCGGCTGTCGCGGTCCTCCGGCGACGCGCCCCACGTCGTATCGATCGGATCGCGAAGGCTTTGCGGCATCAGCGGCAGCATCGTCTTGTCATATGCAGCGGAATCGACGTGATCGCCCGGCGTGATCATGATGCCGCCGCCCGCGCGCACCCAATCGGCGAGCACCGCGACGCGTTCGGCCGGCATCGCGGCGACGTTCGCGAGGACGACGACATCGAAGTCCGCGATGTCGATCTGCGGCGCGGCGCCGCGGCCCTTCGCCTTGGGATCGATTCCTGCGAGCTCTTCGGCGGTGATCGTGCGAACGGAGGCGCCGCTGTCGTCGCGGTCACCGGGACGCAGCGCAGCCTCGAGGTAGAACAGCTCGTCATCGTGGCGCACCGTGCGCGGGTCGCCATCGACGAGCAGGACGCGCACTTGATCGCGCAGCGACGCGCTGACCCACCGGCGATTGTCGATCGCCAGGTTGTCGCCGGTGATCGAGACGGACGCATCGGTGATGCGCGTGCCCGCGGGGAGCGTCGCGAGGAAGCGCTTGCCCTTCTTCTCGCCGGGACCGAGATCGAGCGTGCCGCGCGCGACGACGCGATCGCCGATCGACAGCTGGAGCTCGACCTTCGTCGCGGTGTCGCTGAAATTGCCGACCTCGGCATCGAACGCCATGCCGCGACTGCCCGCGCCCGGATCCGGATCGACGCGCAGCGCGGTGACAGCGAGATTTGTCATCTTGCTCGGTCGCAGATCGAGCGCAACGAGCTGCGGGCCATCTTTGCCCCACGGCGGCTCGTCGGTGCGCAGGCCGGTGCGCTGCATGAGCGAGAACAGAAAGACGGTCTTGTGGACGTGACTCGACGCCGCGAGCAGCTGCGCGGCGCGCGCGAGAGCGCGCGTGGTATCGGCGGGCCGCGCGTTCGGCGCGAGCGCGAGCAGCTGGTCGCGAAGGCGCACGTGATCGCGCGTGAGCTCGGATGGCTGATCGGCCGCTTCCGACGCGCGCACGATCGCGACTTCGGCTTCTGGGCCGAGCTGGATCAGCACGCGTCGCGCTTCTTCGGCGGCGCGACGAAGCCACGGCTTGCCATCGACGATGTAGCCCGATGCAAACGAATCGTCGATCACGAGCACCGCAGCCTGCGGACCGCGTGTGACGTGCGGACCCTTACGCTCGCACGATGTGAACGGCTTCGCGAGCGCGACCGCAATCGCGACGCAGACAAGCGCGCGCACGAGCAGCACGAGGCGCTCGCGCAGCCGCAGGCGCCGTGCCGTCTTGCGCTTCGTTGCGAGCAAAAAGTCGAGCGCTGCGAACTTGACGATGCGCGCGCGGCGCCGGCCGATCAGATGGATCGCGATCGGCACGCTGATCGCGAGGATCCCGATCAGCATCAGCGGCGCGAGGAAACCCATCTACGACGCCCTCCGGCCCGGTTGCAGGCGCGAGCGCGCGACGAGCACATCGAGCAGCGTCGCCTCGAGCGGGCGATCGGTCGACGCCAGGTGATAGTCGACGCCGGCCGCCGTAAGCATGCCGCGCGTGCGCGTGAGGAACTGCTCCATGCGCTCGAGGTAATCGCGGCGAATCGTCGCCGGGTTGACGAGCATGCGGTTCGTCGACTCGAGCGCGTGAAACTCGGTGAGGCCATCGTACGGAAACGTCCGCTCGTGCGGATCGAGCACGTGCAAGACGGAGACATCGTGGTGCTGCGCGCGCAGGGTCGCGAGCGCTTGCAGCGTCGCGTCTTCGGTGTCGAATAGATCCGACGCGAGCACGATCAGCGCGCGGCGGCGACGCGTCAGCTCCGCGATGCGATGTAGCGCGGCGGCCGGTGATTCGTCGCCGACTGCGCCGCGCGTCATCACCTGATCGAGCACCGAGAGAAGATCGTGGAGATGCCTCGAGCGCGCACGCGGCGGCACCATCGTCTCGATCTCGCGATCGCCGCACGCGAGCAAGCCCGCCTTGTCCTGCTGCTGGATGACGAGATACGCGAGCGCGGCGAGCGAGAGCCCGGCGTATTCGAGCTTCGCGAGCCCGCCGCCGGCAAACGCCATCGATGCCGACGCGTCGAGCACGAGATAGACGGTGAGCTGCGACTCTTGCTCGTATTGCTTGACGTAGTAGCGGTCGCCCTTCGCGTACGCCTTCCAATCGACGTGGCGCAGCTCGTCGCCGGGCGTGTACTCCTTGTGCTCGGAGAACTCGACCGAGGAGCCGTGCACCGACGCGCGATGCAGACCCGACAGCGCGCCTTCGACGATCACACGCGCTTTGATCGGCAGCGTGCCCAGCCGCGCGAGCTGTGCGGGATCAATGCGGTCACGCAACATCAGGGCGTCACGACGGACAGCAGCCGATCGACGAGCTCGCCGGCGCGCAGTCCTTCGGCCTCCGCGCGGTAGTTGAGGATCAAGCGATGCTGCAGCGTCGGCCGCGCGAGCGCCGCGACATCTTCGATCGCGACCGCGAAGCGGCCCTCGAGGATCGCGCGCGCCTTCGCCGCGAGGATCAAGAACTGCGACGCGCGCGGGCCCGCGCCCCACGACACGGCTTCGCGGATGAACGGCGGCGCGTTCGGCGTGGTCGGCCGCGTAGAGCGCGCGAGCGCGACCGCGTATTTCACGACGTGGTCGGCGGCAGGCACGCGACGCACGAGATCCTGCAGCTGCAGGATCCGCTGCGGCGACAGCACGCGCATGAGCTCCGGCCGATGATCGCTCGTCTGCTGACGCACGATCTCTTCCTCTTCGGCCTCGCTCGGATAATCGACATCGACCTGGAACATGAAGCGATCGAGCTGCGCTTCGGGCAGCGGATACGTGCCCTCTTGTTCGATCGGGTTTTGCGTCGCGAACACGAGGAACGGCAGCGGCAGCTCGTGCGTGGTGCCGCCCGCGGTGACGCGGTACTCCTGCATTGACTGCAGCAGCGCGGCCTGCGTCTTGGGTGGCGTGCGGTTGATCTCGTCGGCGAGCACGAGGTTCGCGAACACCGGGCCGCGCAAGAACCGGAAGATGCGGCGGCCCGTCGTGTGATCCTCTTCGAGGACCTCGGTGCCCGTGATATCGGCGGGCATCAAATCGGGCGTGAACTGGATGCGCTGGAACGTGAGGTTGAGCGTCTCCGCGAGCGTGGAGATGAGCAGCGTCTTCGCGAGGCCCGGTACACCGACGAACAGCGTGTGGCCGCGCGCGAACAGCGCGACGAGCAACTGATCGACCACGCGCCGCTGGCCGATGATCCGCTTCTCGATCTCGCGGACGATCTGTTGATGCGCATCGGCGAGCTCGGCGACGGCATCGAGATCCGTGCGGCGCAGTGGCTCGGCAACGGGCACCCCTTCGGTGGTCGTCTCGTCGTGCTCCCCCGGCACGATCGGATTGAGCTCGGTGTCCTTTTCCTTGCGGAGCGAGGTCACCTCGACCAAATGCGGCCCATCTGTGCGCGACGGTTTCATCAGTTCTTCAGCTGGTCACACGCTTTGCGTTCCCTCGGTCCCCGAGAATCTCCTATCTGAGCATAGGCTTCTGCAAGTCCACAGCGAATTTGCGGATCGAATGGACTAACGCGTAGTGCTTGTTCATATGCCGCGACCGCTCCCGCCCATTCATGCCTTGCGGCACGCGCGATGCCAAGCGTCACCGCAGCCACGGCATCTTGATCGTCGGCGGCGACGAGCGGCGTCGCCAGCTCGATCGCGCGGTCGTGACGACCGATCTCGACGAGCGTGCGGGCGAGCTTGCCGGCGACGAACGGATCGGGACCGACTTGCAGCGCTTTTTCGTATTCCGCCGCCGCGGCCTCGAGCATGCCGCGCGCGCGAAGCATGCCCGCGACGCGCGCGAACTTGCGAGCCCGCGGGTTCACCTTCTCGAGCCCGACGTTTTCGGAGTCCGTGCCGCCCTTGCCGAACTTGATCGGCTTGCCCGCACGCGCCTTCGCGTCGGCCGCGGTCTTGAGGTGCGCGCGCCATTCTTTATCGATCTGTCCCCACGGCCGGTTCATCACCTCGGCGACCGCGCGCCGCGCGCTCTTGCCATCCTTTTGCGCGACGAGCAGCTCGCGGATGCCCTTGTAGCCGATCTGACCATGCATCCAGCCGACGAGCGCGTAGACCTCGGCGTACGCGAGCCCCGCCGCTTCCTGGCTCGGCAGCTTCGCCATCGAGGGATGCATCTCCTCGAACGTGATGAGCCGGCCTTTGCGCAGCCCGTTCGTCAGCAGCGCCTGCTCCGTCGCACTCATCGCGACTTCGGCCGGGCGTCGCCAGCGCGTTTGCTCGAAGCGCGCGATGCCTTCTTGCAGCCACACTGGCACGGCGTCGTACGCGATGCGCGACACGACGAGGTGCGTGTACTCGTGGACGAGCGTGTCCATCCACGGATAGCCGAACAGCGTCGCGCGCGGCGAGACGACCATCAGCTTGTTGTATTTCGAGAGCGCGATCGTGCCCGTCTTCTCGATCTCGCCCTCGGTGAGCGGCGAGACCTTCGCGAGATCGGCGGGCGCGCCATAGAGCTCGATGCGAATCGGATCGGCGGGCCTGAGGCCGAGGTCATCGCCGATCGTTTGCCACGCGCTATCGAGCACGGCGCCGGCGAGCTCGGCGATCACGACGTCGTCGCTGCCCGCGGCGTAGCGAATGATGAAGTGGCCCTTCGGCGATTTCTGCTCGACGAATGTCGCCGTGACGGCTGCCGTCGACGCCGCGAGCTTTTTCGTCTGCCCGACCATCCCGTCGACGGCATCGTCGGGCACCTTGTCGAGCAGCTTCACCGCGCCGGCGTAGTCGCCGCTCTGAAACGCGAGCTCTGCCTCGAGCCACTTGACCTCGACGGTATCGGGCGCGCGCTTCTTTAGATCAACGAGCAATGCGCGCGCATCATCGAGACGCGAGGTCGTCAAGAAACGCGCGGCCTTGATCACGTCGCCGGTGACCGTGCGATCTCGCCGCGCTTCGGCAACGCCACACAGAAGCGCGATCATGATGCAGAGGCGCATCATTTGATCAGCTCCTCGTAGTAGCGCTTGATCATGTCGTCGTAGCCGTCGGGCGCGGCGTTCTTCTTCTTCATCGCCTCGAGAAGGTCTTCGCGGAAACGTTCGGGTGCTCGATATTCATCCGCGCCTGGGATCCGGATCGGCTCGTCGCCAACCGCGCCCTCTTGCGCCTGACGCGCCGCACTGCGCGCGCGATCGCGTGCCTTTGACAGCGCATCCGCCGCCGCTCTCGTCGACTCGCGTGCGCCCGACGGATCCTTCGCCTTCATCCGCTCGTCCGCTTTGGTCATCTGATCGGCCGCGGTGCCGAGCTTCTTGCCGAGCTCCGCCGCTGCATCGCCCGGCAGATCCGGGCCCATTTGCTTCGTGCGATCGCCGAGCTTTTGTGTGCGCGCCTTGTTGAGCGCTTGCCTTCGACGCAGGCGCTCGAGCGCGCGTAGATCATCGGCGCTCATGATCTGCTCGGGCTTCGGCGATAGCGATGCGAGCTCGTCGATCAGCTCCTTCGCGGTTGGAATCGTGCGCTCGACATCATCGAGCGCGTCTTGCGTCGCGTCGGCCCACTTCGACTTCGGGTCGTCGTTGAGTGCGGCTTCGAGCTCGCCGGCGATCGTGTCGAGGCTTTGCTTCGCCTGCCGCGCCATGCCGAGCGCCTCCGCGAGATCGCCATCGGAAACCATGTGCTCGACGTCGTTGAGCCGGCGCTCGACGATATCGAGCTCTTCCTTCGCGAACGGCGTCAGGCCCGACTCGTTGATCGCATCGATGCGCTTGCGCAGCTTATCGACGAGCACGCCGACCTTCTTGCTCGCTTCGCGGTGGTGTTCCTTCGCGACTTCATCGGATTTGCGCGCGTACGCTTCAAAGATCTTGTTCGCTTCGCCCGCGATGTCGTCTTGATCCTTCGCGACATCGGCGAGCTCGTTCATCACTTCGTCGAGCTTGCGCTGCTCGTCGCCGAACTTGTCACCGCGCAGCGACGCGAGCGAGCTCTCGAGCGCAGTCGCGCCCTTTGTCTGCTGCGCCTGGCACTGCTCGAGCTTCGTCTGCGCCTCATCGACCTTGCCGGCGTTGATCAGCGCGCGCACTTCCTCGATACAGCTCGCGCCTTGCTGCGGCTGCACCGCATCGCGATGCACGTATTGATCGAGCACATCCTCGGGGATGCCGCGGCGGTGCTTCTCGAGCTCCTGATACGCCTTCGCGAGCGCGCGCGTTTCGCGCTCGATCTCGGCGAGCAGGCGCGGATCCTTCGTGCGCTTGTACTGCGCGAGCAGCTCGGCGAGGCGCTTCTGGTGCGCCGCGATTTCGTCCGATACGTCGAGCAGCCCCTCGAGCCGCTCGCGATCGAGCCAGTCGGCGAGCACGATCATGTCATCTTCGAGCTCGGCGACGAGCGTGCGATCGAACGCGGTGAAGCGACCAGGCGGCAGCTTGACGGCGCCTTTCGGCAGCAGCTTCTGCTCCATCGTGACGAGCCGATCCAACCGATCGTGGATCTGATCGAGCGCCTTGCGCATCAGATCCGACGCGTGCGGATCCTTCTCGTACACCGTGTTGATCGAGCTCAGCTCGAGCACGGCATCGCGCAGCTGATGCGAGTGCTCTTCGCGCGCGTTGACGTTGTCGCCAAACCCGACGATGCGCCCGCCGAGGTTGCGCAACAGCTTCTCCGCGACGAGCCGCTGTCGCTCGAGCGTTTCTTCGTGCCGCTCGCGCGGACTGACGACGCGCAAGTGCAGCTCGCGCGACCGGCCGACGTTCGGGCCGCCGACGCTGTCGTTATCCTTCGCTTCGATCCAATAGCGAACATCGCCGCCGCTCGGCACCTGAACATCGGCGATGTCCCACATCAGCTTGCCCTGCACGCGCGCTTGCGATGCATCGAGCGTGATCGCTTTGCGACCGCGATCCTTGCCGCCTTCCCACACGAGCTCGGCGGTCGTCACGCCGAAATCATCTTCGATCACATACGCGAGCTCGATGCGTCGCAGGTTCGCGACATCGAGCGTGTCGGCGGGTGCCATCAGCTGCACCGTTGGAATCTGATCGGGCTCGGCGTCGATCGTTCGCGGCGTCGCCTCGATCTTGCGCTCGCCGCTCGGCATGATCACTTGCACGCGGTAGCGCGCCGATTGTTGGATCGTCAGCTCGGCGGTCATCGTGTCGTCATCGAGCTTCGCGGGAACCTTCTTCGTCTCCTGGCCCTCGATCACGAGCTCGACCTTCGATGCGGGCACGAGCACCTTCGCGCGCAGCTTCACGGTCGTGCCCGGCAGGCCGCGCACGTCGCCCGAGCTCGAGCTCAGCTCGAGCTGACGTCGCTTGCTGTACGCCGGAAACGTCAGCGTCGCGTTGAGATCGCCGACGAGTGGCACCGTCGAGAGCTGCGCACCATCAAACGGCGCCGGCGGCGCGGCGACGAGATGTCGCCAGCCCGCGCGCACGATGCCCGGCAGGAGCGCGACGAGCACGATGTTGAGCGCGGCCGCGATGAGCGCGACGTTGCGCGCCTTCGGCATTTCATCGCGCGGCACCAAGCTGCGCGGCTCGATCTCCTCGAGCTCGCTCGCCGTCGCTTCGATCAATGCATCGACGAGCTGCGGCGACGGCGCCCACGGGCGCGTCGGCGGATTCGCGAGCTCGACCGATGACAACAGATCCGATGCGATCGCGGCGTGGCGCGTACCGACCCAGCGCGCGAGATCGCGATCGTTGCCGTAGCGGCGGCGCGGCGCGACGACGCCCATCACGAGCGCACCGATCACGACAAGCATTGCCGCCAACCCGCCGATCCCGAGCACAGCGAGCGCCGTCGCACGCGTGCCTCCGATCGCGAGCCCGAGCAGCGGCAAGACGAGCGCGATCGCCGCGAGCGCGGCAAATCCGTACAGCGCAGCGCGGCGCGCCTCGTGCCGGTAGACCAACGCGCGGACGCGGGCCAGGTACCCCGAAATGGAAGTGCGAGACGCTGCCACCGTATGCCCTACCGCCCCGGGGCCATGCGGGCTCTGACCGAAGGGCTTCGAGTCAGCATAGCGCTTGCGACGCGGTCCGACATCCTAGACTTCCGGTGATATAACCAACAGCGGCGTGAATAAGGAGGGCCAGCGAGCGTCCACCGGACGTGAC
>Ga0070698_100003654_pt1 | contig 16892 bp, 12 predicted proteins | sample KBSK1502metaG_FD_65477 | JGI IMG/M metagenome (GOLD analysis project Ga0070698, IMG submission 65477) | Corn, switchgrass and miscanthus rhizosphere microbial communities from Kellogg Biological Station, Michigan, USA - KBS K1-50-2 metaG | ecosystem: Host-associated > Plants > Roots >...
CTGCCGAGTTCCTCGGCGCCCAGGTTGCCGAAGTCCACCCGGCGCACGGCGCCGCCGCCGCGCGGCTTCACCAGGCAGAGGGCCCGGACGGCGCCGAGCAGGGCCTCGTTGGACAGCCGGGCACCGGCCAGCGGCTCATCGAGGGGCAGGGCCCGGCCGTCGTCCCGCCTGAACTCGAAGACGCCGCCGATTCCGGGAAGGGCCAGCTCAGGCACCCCACCCTCAGTTCCGAGCGCGTCGAAGACGAGCTCGGCAGCCTCGAACAGGTCGCCGTGCCTGCCACCGCGATGCCGACGGGCGAGCTGGCGCAGCCGGGCAGATGAGAAGTAGGTGGCGTATCTGTCCCGGGCCTGGCGCAGCTGAGCCGCCAGATCGGCGCTGGCGTCGTGGGGGTCTGGCCGCAACAGAGCGCCCCGGTCTTCGGCGACGAACCAGAACAGCAGCCGGTACACCAGCCGGAGCAGCGCGCGGTTGAAGTCGTCCAGCTTCAGGTCGGCGCGGCTCGGGTCAAGGCGTCCGCGGAGCTGCGGGTTGTCCGGATGGGACAGGAACCCGGTGCCGAGGATGGAGATGGCCTGCTTGACGCCGTCGCGCAGCTGATCGAGCGCCCGTTCGCCCTGCTCGGCGGCGAAGCCGCGCCATTGCTCCAGGTAGCACGAGGCCGGGCCACCGTCGCCGTGGACCGCGAACCGGGACTCATGGCAGGTCAGGTAGAGCAGGACGAAGTCGGAGAACAGTTCCCCGTCGAAGATCGCCTCAAGATCGAACTCGACATAGGACGAGCCGACCAGCGCGGTGGAGTCCCGCAGCAGCCGCAACGCCGCGCCGTTGGCCAGGATCGCCCAGAGGTAAGCATCGTCACGGTTGAGCAGTTCCTGGACCATCGACTGCGGCGCGCGGGCGGTGACGTGCGGGGTCTTGTGATCCAGCTCGGTAGCCCAGCCGAGCAGGTGCACGGGCACGTGCCCGGACCGGTGGCTGACCGGGAAGCTCTTGCCGTCCAGCTCGAAGCCGGCGGCGACCTGGCGGAAGCCCAGCTCACGCAGCAGGATGTGCAGCCACCTTTCCCTGGTGACCCGCGCCGACCGGGCATCAGCTGCGCGCAGCTCGTCACCATCGCCGTCGACGCGGCGCTTGAAGTCCTGCCATACCTCCAGCAGGTACAGCCAGGACCGGGAGGCTTGCCGCCGGACCGACTCGCCGCGCTCAAGACCGTAGGTTTCTGGCTTCGTCCCTGGCACCTGCTGGTCGCCGGCGAATACCCGGCCAAGCAGGTCGGCCGGGAGCAGTCCGCCGACGATCTTGACGGAGCCGAAGGCGGTCACGACGCGCCACCTCCCGGACCTGGCAGGTAGACGTAGACGCCGAGAATGTCGGCGGGTTTCTGCGCGCGGACCGCGATCTGGCGCCGGGCGCGCTGCCCGCCGGCCTCGCGGACGCGGATATGGTCCTCGTGCAGCCTGGTGGCGAGGGCATCAGCGGCAGTGTCCAGGTGCGCACGCAGGCTGGGCAGTTCGGCTACGGCGCGCTCGGCGAAGTCGATGGCCTGGTCCGGGGGCACGTTACCGCTGGGCCGGGCGGCGAGCAGGGAGTGCACGTCGGCGGGGGACAGCCAGTCGGCGTCATCGGCTCTGCCCCGGTAGGCGAGTACCTGGGCATCCTCGGCCACTACCTGGCTCCGGTCGTCCCGGCCTGGCAGCTCGACATGCATGCGGAATCTGACGAGCAGCAGCGTGGTCCGCCGGTCCACGGCTGAAGTACGCATCACCCCGCACCGCCGTGCCGGGCGCAGCATCGGTGGCATCGACGGGTCGAGCGCCGACTCCAGCACATACCGGGCAATCGCGGCGACGTTCGGGTCGGTGCGATCCAGGTAGGCAGCGCGGGGTGGCACGGGCAGGTCATGGAAGAAAGGCAGCGGCTCGGCGTGCCCGGTGACCAGCGCGTCATGCAGGCCAAGTGGTAGGGCGGCAGTGGCAACCGAGACTCCGTTATCTATCTGTGTGATGTCAGCGTGCAGGGCGCTGAGTGCCTCGGTTGTGAATGCTGCGACCTCGGCGGGGGTGCCGAGACTGGCGCGCATCTCGGCGAGCTCGCGGGCGACGTCGGCCGGCTGGATTCCGGCCTGGGCGTACTTGGTGCGCGACTGGCGGTCCCTGGCGGCGGCGCTGTCCCATTCTCGGTGCAGGTCGGTGCGCTTTTCCAGGCCGATGCCCTCGAAGGCGAGCTGCTCGCCGGGAGCGTCGCGCAGTAGCAGGCCTTCGAGGATGGCCTGGACGACGTCGTCGCTGCGGTCGGGTACCGGTACGGAAATGCCGAGCGCCTTCCGGATCTGGATGTGCTTCCGTAGCAGGACGTCCAGGACGATCCCGTCGATGCCGTTGTCGGTGCCGTATAGCGTCACCGCGCGGACGGTGCGAAAGCGCTGCCCGAACCGGTCGACCCGGCCCTCGCGCTGCTCGTGCCGGGTCGGGTTCCAGGCCAGGTCGTAGTGGACTACGGCCTGGAAGCTGCCCTGCAGGTTGACGCCTTCCGACAGGCAGTCGGTGGCAACCAGCACCGGGCGGCGGCTGTCATCGTCGGCCAGGTCCTTGATCCGCTTCTCGCGCTCGTCCGGCGGCAGGACGCCGGTGACCGCGGCCACCGCGTAGTCGGAGCCCAGATGTCGCGCCAGGTACTCTGCCACATACTCGGCCGTGTCGATGAAACGGCAGAACACAATCGGGTTGTAGCCCTCAAGGAGCAGCTCGGTGACGACCTCGGCGAGCAGGGCGAGCTTGGCGTCGCCGCCGCCTTCCAGCCTGGTCGCCTGGTCGGCGAATCGTCTGAGCCGCCTGCGGTGCGCGGTTTCTCCTTGCGCATGCTCGCTGTCGGCGCCCGGGGTGGCGTCGGCTGACTCCGCGGTTTCCTCATCGGGCAGGTCGAGCACGGCCGAGCGGCCGAGCCGGTCCGCTTCCGCCACGTCTTCGGCGTCAAGGTTGGCCGCCCTGGTCCGCAGGGTGGCGGCGGCTGCCCGGGGCGAGGAGGCCAGCGCGCGCAGCAGCGCCAGCGCCGACCAGTACCTGACCCGCTGCCGCAGCTGGCCGCCGTCCGGATCCCGGACGGCCTCGCGGGCGTACTGGAGCACGTCGGCGAACAATTCCTTGTATGCATGGGACAGCGAGTAGGGACGTTCCTGGGTCTGTCTGTCCTCGGGGAAGGGCGTCGACTCATCGAGATAGGAACGGATGTCGGCGCGACGGCGCTGTACGAAATGGCGGGCGAGCCGCTCGCGGCCCTGGACTGATTCGAGGTCCACGGACTCAAGGTCCGGGCGCAGCAGCGCCAGCAGGTTGCGGAAGCCTTCGTCTTTGCCGCTGTGCGGAGTCGCGGTGACGAGGATGAGGTTCCGGCTCTCGTCCTTGGCGAGGCCCCTGACCAGCTCGTGTCTGAGCATCCGGGACCGGCCGCCGGTGCCGTCGGACACGCAGGTGTGGGCCTCGTCGACGATAAGTAAGTCCGGGCAGCCGTGCCAGAACTGCTCACGCAGGCCCGGGCGCTTAATGAAGTCGGTGGAGACCACGATATGGCGGAACCGGTCGAAGAGCGTCTCGCCCTGCAGCAGCCCGCGTTCCAGTCTGCGGATGGTGCCGGGCAGTACGAGCTCGGCGTGGATGCCGAACTTGCTGGCCAGTTCATGCTGCCACTGCTCGGCGAGCGCCGGGCCGCAGAGCACCGCTAGGCCGGTCGCGTCGCCCTGTTCCATCAGCTCGGCGGCTACCAGGGCAGCCTCGATGGTCTTGCCGATGCCCACGTCGTCGGCGATCAGCAGCCGCACCGTTGCCTGCCGCAGTGCCATCAGCAGCGGGACGAGCTGGTATGCCCGGGGCTCGACCGCGAGCCTGGCCAGCGACCGGAACGGGCCGGCGCTGGACCGGAAGCCGATCCGCAGTGCTGTGCGCAGCAGCCCGGCGCTCATCGCTGTGCCGATGTCACCGGGGTCCGGTGCCGCGAAGGTCGCCGGGCTGACCTGCTCCAGCGCGGGGAACACGCCGGCGACCTCATCGTCGCCACCAGCCAGCGGACGCAGCACGAGGAAGCTGGGCGGCTCCGACCGCGGTAGCACCACCCACTCGCGGCCTCGGGCCTGCACCAACGCGCCCACCTCGAAGGCGGGAAGCTCCGTCGTGGTCACTGCGTCACCTTCGTCATCGTGGCGAGCGTTGCGGTCATTGCCTAGTTCGGCGTCGCAGTCACTGTGATCACTGCGTGCCGAACACGCTGGGATAGCGGGTGGCTACCGCGGCCCAGTCGGTGCCAGCCCCGATGATGATGACGCTCCAGCCGAGATCACGGAGGACATCCTGCGCTCGCTCGTCGCGGCCATCCTGTTCTTCGCTGTCCTCGTCTATCCCCTTGACGAAGACGGCCGCGTTCCCGTCCGGCAGGCGATAGATCAGGTCCGGCCGGGCACCCTCGGCTTCGCGGTCCACTTCGTCGGGCAGCCGCAGGTCGCGTGCTCGGAGCCAGGTCAGGAACTCGGCAACCCGCGAGTTCTGCGGCTCGCTGGCTTCCGGGCGTTCCATCATGGCCGCGGCGGGGAGGGGCACTACGGCGCTGGCAAGTCTCAGCACCAGGTCACGTACCAGATGCCGGTCGATCATTTCGTGCACCCGCTGGTTGCTGTAGGACAGCAGGCAGTCGTAGCACGCCCGCACGCAGCGTTCCCGTCCTGGTTCGTCGACACTCAGGTCGGCGCCCGTCTCCGGATCGAAATGCATGATCTGCAGGGCCGTCCTGGCCGCCCTTGGCAGCGCCGCCGGGTCATCGACGAGGCGGCGGAGCGCCCCGGCGCCGCCTTCCGCGCTTTCCACGAATAGCGCCCGGCCCCGCTGGTCCGGATCTGGCAGTCCTTCGCTGGACAGTTCGCTGTCTTCTAGCTGGAATGCCGCCTCGATGCCCCGTTCCAAAGCAATAGTGGCGGTGATCGCCGTTTCCAGGCTGACGGAAGCGGAAAGCCTGGACACCAGGACGTTGCGGCGATCCTCGACGTACGGGATCACCCGTTGCTTGCGCTTGACGCCGCCCGCGGCCTCAAGACCTTCTTCCTCCGGAGCGGACTGGTCCTCGCGTTCGTTCTCCTTCAGCCAGCGGCCGGTGGTCACGTCGATCATGTAGCCGTGGATGTCGGGGTTCTGCCGGCGGCGGCGGCCGATGTTGGTGACTCGTACCGTCGCGGAGTCGCCGTAGGCGAGGCTGAGCAGCGGCCCGTCGCTGTCGGCGGCCGTCGCGTCGATCCGGCCGGGCTTGCCGCCGTGCTGGCTGAACCGGTACGAAGTCTGCAGCTCGAATCCGGCCCGGCGGCGCTCCTCCTCATCGGAGGAGATCCGGTCCCGGCGGGCCGTGCGGACCGAGGTGAGCCGGAGCAGCGCTCTTGTCGTATCGCGCAACGGGTCGCCGCAGTGCTCGCACAGGTCGATACCGACCGCCTCGGGATGCAGGTAGCCGCACTCCCGGCAGCGCCTGGCGGTCGCCGTGACCATTCCCTCCCGGCCGGGCTCGGCTGGCGGCAGGGCGACGCTGACCACCTGGTAACGGGCTCCTTCGTGGTAGATGACCGCGCCCGGGCCGAACTCGCCGATGCCGATGAACCGCGGGCGCTGGATGTAGTCGCCTTCGCGGCGCCCGGCCAGCCCGGGGATATAGGCGGCGAGCGGGAGGCGCGGGAACGAGTAGCCCGGCAGGAAACCCTCTGAGGCGAAGTAACGGTAGGAATAGAAGTCGGTCTGGAAGTCGTCGGAGCCCTCATTGCTGAGCAGGCCTAGCTGCACGCGGGCGTCTCTCGCGCGCCTGGCTGCCGCGTCCCGTTCCTTGTGCGGGAGCGAGATGTCCACGGAGCGCGCGGACTGCGCGTGGAACTCCTGCAGCGCCAGCTTGTAGAGGTCGCGCCAGCGTCGGCACGCGTCATCGAATGCCTGCGGCGCCCCTGCGATCGCGTCCTCGATCCAGCGCTCCCGCCACCAGGGCGCGGTGTCGGCGAGGCTGGCCGTCATTCCGGCAAGGACTGCCCTCGCACGGGCGGTGGCACGCCGGGCCGCCGCCTGGTCGCTGAGCCGCTCTCGTACCTGAGGCAGGAGTTCGAGGCTGGGTGCCTGCCCGCCGACGTCCAGTACGTCGGTGAGCGATCCGCGCAGGTCCTGGCCGGTCTCGGCGAGCCAGATCGCCTGGATATGGGAGCGGACGAGATCCTCGTTGGCCAGGTCCAGGCGAGGCGGCGCGACCGAGCCGCCCACCATTTCCGTGGGCCGCCGGAAGTAGTACTGATCGTGCGCATTGCCCGTGGCGCAGTAGGTGACGACAAGCGCGGGCTGCCCGAACCGGCCCGCGCGCCCGGCACGTTGCGCGTAGTTGGCCGGCGTCGGCGGCACATTGCGCAGCCCGACAGCACTCAGCGCATTGATGTCCACCCCGAGTTCCATAGTCGGCGAGCAGTAGAGAACCGGGAGGGCGGCATCGCTAAACTCGCGCTCGCGTTCCTGCCGCTCGGCAGGCGGCACCTGGGCGGTGTGCTCCTTGGCGCGCAGCCCTGACAGGGTGGCTGCCACGGTCCGGTACAGCTCGCGGAAGAACGGGTTGACCCGCGGTCCCTCCTCGTTGTCGAGGGTCCGCCGCACGCGGTCTTCCGCGCCGGACATCCCGCTGCCTGCCACCCAGTGGATCACTGCGGCGCGCAGCCGGTAACCGGGGACATCGTTCTCGTCGGCTGGTACGGCGACGGTCAGGAGCCCGGCCTCGTTCAGCGCGGCGAACAGGTCCGTGATGATCTCCTGGGCATCGGCGGTCTTTATGCTGACGTGCCGGCTGCCGTACTCGCGGATCAGGAAGCGGCCGAACTGGCCGCGTCCGGACACGTACACGTTGCTGCGCCGCTGGCCAGGCTTGCCAGGGCCCGGGAAGGCCACCCCGGCAATCGGCGGGAGTTCGCGCTCGGGCAGTGACCACGGCTCCTTGAGCTGCTGCGCGGACAGCCGGCGGACCAGGTCGAACCCGTCGTCGCTGAGGTACTCAACATCGATGGCCAGGTTGCGGCGCAATTCGTCCAGAAGCGCAGCGGCGATCTCCTGCCGGTGCTCGGGGTCGTCGTCCCGCAGCGCGGAATGGCAGCCCCGCCACGCTTCGGCATCCTTCGCCACTTCGGGAAGGTCACGGTACTCGATGCGCAGCAGCCCGGTCTGTTCCAGGTTGGGCATGGTCACGCGCCAGCCGCGCTCCAGGTCCAGGTAGAGCCGATAGCCGACCACCTCTCGCAGCGCCCGCAATGCCTCGTCACGCTGGCCATATTTGGCGCCGGGGTTGCGAGCGAAATCGGCCATGCCCAGGCCGAGTTCCTGGCTGACCCGCTGGGCGACAATCTCGTCGGTCAGGCCTTCTGGCACCTGCTTGAGGGCCCGGTACAGCGCGCCGCGTAGCTGGGTGACCTGGACGAAGTCGTTGAAATGCCCGGCCTGAAGCGATGCGTCCTGGCGGTTGTCGACGAACGCGAGCAGCTTGCGCGCCTTCTCGTCGAGGTCGCCTTCCCAGGTACGCAAAGTCCGGACGATGCTCGCGGTGATCAGCGACATCGCCGAGCTGCGGCCCTCCGCCGACAGCTTGGCCAGCTTGGCGAAATCGTTGCCCCGGGCCTGCTCATAAGAGGTGCGGCAGCGCAGGCAGAACCGGAACGGGCTCGGCACGTACGCGGCGTAGGTTCCCTCGCCCGGCCCCACCTCGCGGCCTGTGACGTCTACGTGGATTACTTCCGGCAGCAGCTTCTGCCTGACCGGATCCACTGTCAGGCCGCCCTGCGGGTCGTAGGCCAGCCAGGAGTACGGGAGTCTGCGCTCGATCTGCACTTGCTCAAGCGACGACGGCCAGGGCTGGTCGTCGCTGATGAAGAGGTAGCCGCTCGCGTCGTCTCCGCCGCTGGCGTCGTTATCCAGGCGCTTCGCGTAGCTGCGGCTGCCGTCCTTGTCAGTCCTTCTGACGACCAGGTACTCCTGGCCGCATTCGCGGCAGAACGCCGTCGGAACGAGGATCCGCTCCGGTCTGCCATTGGCTTCAGATGCAGTGCCGTTGTTCGCGGCCTGGCCGCCGCCCGGTGCGGTGACCTGATAGGTGCTGGTGATATGCCTGCTGGCCGGGGACTCCAGGGTCACGTACACGTTGTCGCCCTTGGACAGGAACTGGTGCAATCGGAACGCGAACGCCGGGCGCCCGGTCGCCGAGTTGATGGTCCGTGACCCGGCCTGCAGCGCGTTCTTGATCGCTCTTGCGCAGTTCGCGTGATCCGTGCCGGTCTGGTTTGCGAGTTGCTGCGCCGCCTCGGGGAGGGTCGGCGGGCGACGGCAACGCTGCGGGTTGCCGGGTGGCGAGCCAGGCTCGAAGCCGAAGGCCTCCTCGATCCATGTTGCCAGGGGATCGGCGGTGAAGGCCGCGAATTCCTCGGGTGGCGGCACGGGATCGATGATGCGGCGGCGCAATGCGTCTTGGTCGATGGCCGCAGGATCGGTGATCCGTTCCAGGGTTTCCCCGATCACGTGTCCGGGCTCGACCGGGACCCCGAACAAGGTCGTGGCCACATCAGCTACCGCGCGGCGCTGGTCGCTGACATCGCCTTCCGTTGTCATCGTGGCGGAGGTACCGATGCACTGGACGTCCGCCACGTCGCAGGTGTCCTGAAGCCGACGGACGAGAAAGGCGACGTCGGCGCCCTGGCGGCCGCGGTAGGTATGTAGCTCGTCGAGGACCAGGAATTTCAGGCCCCTGGCTGCGTCTATCAGGCCGCGGTCCCTGGGCCTGGTGAGGACGAGCTCGAGCATCACGTAGTTGGTGAGCAGGATGTCGGGCGGATCGGCGATGATCCGCGCCCTGTCCTCCGCTGACTCCTGGCCGGTGTAGCGGTCGAACGTCACCGGCGGGCCCTGCGGGTAACCGATCTTCAGGAACTTCTCCAGCTCCCTGAGCTGGCTGTTGGCCAGGGCATTCATGGGATAGACGACGATTGCCTTGATGCCCGGCCGGTACGTGCCCGCTGCCTTCGCGGCCAGGACGCGGTCAACGATCGGGATGATGTAGGCGAGGCTCTTGCCCGATCCGGTGCCTGTCGTCAGCACATAGCTGCCGCCCGTGCGAGCCGCCTCGATGGCCTCTCGCTGGTGCTGGTGCAGCCGCAGGACAGGGCCGTCGGGGTTGTCGTCCTTGAGCCGGAAGATCCGCGCGCACTCAGGCTGGAGCAGCCCTTCCGCGATCAGGTCCGTGACCGTACCGCCGGACGCGAAGTTCGGGTTGAGCGACAGCCAGGGATCCGGCCACTGGTACCCCCTGGCCATGCGTTCGGCAACATGCTCGCGGATGGTCTTGTCGTGGATGTCCACGAAGCTGCCAGTGAACTCCCGGTAGTCATCGATCAGCCGGTCACGAACCCGGAAAACGTCCACGCCTCGCCCCGCCTTGCATCAGCGACTCATCGTGACCATTCAATGTCACCTCGGCAAGCTTTCCAGGTACAAGCGCTGCCGTCACCCCGGTCCTTCATGACGGAAGCGTCTATATCGCGGCGTTGTGTCGCTTGAAGGCCGCCGGGCAAATGGAGGAAGTCGACTGTTATGTCGCGAATACACCCTGGTCAGGTGCCATGAGAGCCACCGAGGCAGGCGGCAATTCAGCACTCCCGCAGCGCCGTGTCGTCAGGAAATGGCAGAACCCGGGCTTAGCCGATGATGCTGCCTGTGTCCTTCAGCTCACGGATGAAGATCGCCCACGCTTGATGGGTGAAGATCAGGTTTGGGTCGTTGGGGTTCTTGGAGTCGCGGACGGCTACGGCTTGGTCTAGGTGGGCTACCTCTACGCACTGGCCGTCACCGCTACTGTGGCTGCTCTTGCGCCACTGGGCGCCGGAGAGATCAAGCTCGGTCATCCTGCACCTCCGGTCTTACATCTCCGCGATGATGGCCCCTACCAGTGACCGGGAATCGTCAGGGCTTGCGGCCACTGCACGGAGATGCTCGAACACGAGTCTATACCGGCGAACATCTGCCTCCGCTTCGAGAAAAAGGTCGCCGGCCATGCTGTCAACGTAGATGACATCCGGGATCGTCGATTCGCTGAACTGCATGAACACGAACGAGCCCAGCATGCCCGCGTGTGCGCCTTCCCTGAACGGGATGACCTGGAACGTGACATTCGGAAGATCGGCTGCCTGGCCTACGTGGCTGAGCTGAGCCTGCATGACAGCCTGGCCGCCAACTTGCCGCCTGAGCGCGGCTTCGTCCACGATGACCCAGAGTTCGAGCGGATTGTCGTTGCGCAGCACTTCTTGGCGCTCCATGCGCACTTCGACGCGGCGCTCGACCTCGTCACGGCTCGCCCAGGGCAAGACGGCGCGGATCACGGCCCTGGCGTAGTCCTCGGTCTGGAGCAGACCGGGAATGAACAGCGACTCGTAGTTCCAGACGCTGCGGGCCTCGCCCTCGAAACCGATGTAGGTGGTGTACTGCCCGGGTAGCTCGGACTGGTAGGCGTGCAGCCAGCCGCGCTGCCGCGCATCCCGCAAGAGGCCGATCATGTCGGCTTGAAGTTCCTGATCCGCGCCGTAGAGGTCCAAGAGTGTGCGGAGCGTCCTAGTCTGCGGTCGGACTCGGGCGTGCTCGATGCGGTAGAGCGTCGCCACGTTGATGCCGGTGCGTTCGCCGACCTCATCCTGCGTCAGTCCTGCTGAGGCGCGTAATGTCCGCAGCTCAGCAGCCAGGCGGCGCAGCCGGACAGTGGGCGTCTGGCGCTTGCCGGACATCTTGCCTCCTCTCACTTAATGCCAAGCCTTCATTTGCATGCTTGCATATTCTTGCTAGCACAGGCATTCTTGTCCTAGACAGGGTTGCACGTGACCCGGCCTGCAGGTGGCCGAACGGATCACGAAGCGGTCACCTCGGACGACTCAGCGTTGATGAGGAGCCACGGAGCGATGAGCAGGCGGTTACGGATGGCGGAGCAGGGCGGTCCCGGGCGGGCAAGTCGTGGCCTCCCGCCGACCTGGCGCACGGGCGATCCGGCCATCCCCCCAGGCGGCAGGGCCGGCACTGTCAGCGGGACCATCGGCACCCCGAGCCCGGTGCGGCAAGAGCGCAGCTCCGGTGCCGGTCCTGTCCTCCACGAGGAACGGGAGGGGCGGGCTGCGCCCAGCAGCTCGGGCTGGCCGCTCCGGTCGCGGCTGGAGCTGGCCGCGCTGCCGAGCGCGGTGCCGTCGGTCCGGCTGCACGCGAGGCTGATCGTCCGGGAGTGGGGACTTGCCAGCATTTCCGAGACGGTTGAGCTGGTGGTTTCTGAGCTGGCGACCAACGCCGTCAAAGCTTCGGCCGGGATAGGCAGCAGTGCGTCGGACGACGCTTACTACTGGATGGGGCCCAGGTGCATTGCGCTGTTCCTGGCCTGCGACCGGCGCCGAGTCCTCGTTCAAATATGGGATGGAGATCCGGGTCCGCCACAGCCGGCGGACGCGGATGCGAACGCCGAGAGCGGCCGCGGGTTACTGCTGGTGGAGGCGCTCACTGAGGACTGGGGCTGGTACTGGCCGGAAGGCGGGAACCAGGGGAAGTGGGTCTGGGCGGCGATAGCGGGAGCGGGATTCGGTTCTCCGCGATGACCACGCATTTCTGCCGGGTGGCGAACTCGACCCGTCGGCGCGTATCTGTAGCCCGGCTCGCTCCCCTTCAGGCCAGAGGAACACATCGAACGAGGGGGAGCCATGGCTCACGACGTGGACGGTATCTGGGAACTCGTGCAGAGCAACGGTTTCGGGGTGCGGGTGGACATCGCGCAGGCACAAGACGCCAGCGGCCTCGCCGACGGCGACCTGCACGGAGCCGCCAAGGAGCTGGACCCCAGCGGGACCGAGCTGGCCGAGGCGAATCTGTCCCGCGCCCTGCACAGTGATTCCGTCGAGTTCACGGTCGCCTGGCCGAACGGCACCCAGGGCCAGTACTCCGGCACCTTTGACGCGGGCGGGCACCTGTCGGGAGTGACGTTCGACATAGCGAACCCCACCAGCCAGGCAACCTGGTTCCGGCGGGAGCCGCAGTTCTGAACGGATGCCGCCCGGCGCCGTCTGCGCTGCTGGCTCAGTGTTACGCGTTCACCCGATATGACCACGTAGCGTCACCAATTTTGACACGGCGGAGACCGTAATCTCCTGTTCGGTGGCGACAGCTCCGTGAACATGTCGCCAACTTGTCGCCCGACGGCGCACCTGGCGGCAGCCCTTAAGCCCGGGTAGTGGCTGGGTACGGAGAGTGACATCCAGCGACGTCGACTATCGGGCAATGCGTGCATATCGCTTAATATTTGCGTCTCTCGGCGGGCGGGCGCCATCGCCGCATGGAGTACAGATCAGCCCGTTCGGGGCGGCCCTCAGCGCCGCGCGGAGCCGTGCGGTACCCACTGCGGCTGGTTCGCGCGGCTCGCTCGCGATCACGAACGCTCCGGCAGTCAGCGGGGGTGCCCAGCGCGGTCACGGTAATAGGCACTCGGCCGTCCTGATGGATGATCCGCATACGGGCGGTGCTCAGCGTTAGATTTCCACGCTTACTATCGCGGGCCCGGGTGCTTCACCGGTGGCCTGCGGGCGGGTCGTCTGGGGGGACTGGGGTAGCAGGCCTGGTCCGGGCCGTACCTTGATGTCGGTTGGGCGGATCTGTTCTTCGCATGCGGCGCAGCGGATCTGCTGATGGATCTCGTTGCCGCAGGCGGTGTGCTCGTAGATGATCGGCGGCCCGTTCGGCGCGGCGTGCTGGTCGCCCCAGGCGGTGAGGGCGACGATCACGGGCGCAAGATCGCGGCCCTTGCCGGTGAGCAGGTACTCGTAGTGCTCTGGATGCTCTGAGTACCGCCGCCGCTCCATAAGGCCGGCGGCGACGAAGCTGTCGAGCCGGGCCGCAAGAATGTTGGGCGCCACGCCGAGGCTTCGCTGGAAGTCGCCGAAGCGGCGGCACCCGGCGAACAGGGCGTCGCGGATGATCAGCAGGCTCCAGCGCTCGCCCACCAGCTCCAGGGCGCGCGCCGCCGAGCAGTTCTGCGCGTCGTAGGTCCGGCCGAGCATGGCCTCAGCCTACCCGTACTTGCATCATGAAACCACCTGCTGTTACGGTGCTTGCATGACGCAAGTACGGGTAGGCGGGGGTCTCACCCGCTGACTGCCGTCCGGGCTTCCGCAGCAGGCGGACGGTCCGCATCTATCAGGAGGACGCATGACAATCGCCGACAAGACAGTGCTGGTGACCGGGGCCAATCGCGGCATCGGGCAGGCGCTGGTCGAGGAAGCCCTCAGGAGAGGCGCGAGGCGGGTGTATGCCGGCACGCGCCAGCCCCTGGCCCACCCGGACGGGCGGGTCACGCCCCTGACCCTCGACGTGACCAGCGCCGCGCAGATTCAGGAAGCGGCCGGGAAGGTCGAATCTCTCGATATCCTCATCAACAACGCCGGTATTGCGCTGTTCGATGACCTGAGCGATCGTGCCGTGCTCGAACAGCACCTCGCCGTCAACCTCTTCGGCCCGTACGGCGTCATCCAGGCCTTCCTGCCGTTGCTGACTCGTTATCGGGGAGCCATCGTCAACAACGTGTCGACGATGGCCGTCGCCCCCTTGCCGCTCACTCCGGCCTACGCGATCTCGAAGGCGGCCGCGTTCAACCTGACGCAATCGCTGCGCGCTCTTCTGGCCGGACGGGGCGTGCGGGTTCATGCCGTCCTGACCGGCCCCACCGACACCGACATGACCCGGGGCTTCGACATACCGAAGGCCTCGCCGGAGTCGGTCGCGCGAGCCATCTTCGACGGAGTGGAGAACGGAGAAGAGGACATCTTCCCCGATCCCGCGTCACAGTCCCTGGCCGACAGCTGGCGCAACGGCGCGGTCAAGGCGCTCGAGCGCCGGAATGCGGCGTTCGTAGCTGCAGAGCCCGCCGCGGCATAAGCAAAGGGACGGCCACCGCTGCGATCATGTGGGTGTGCTGGAGCCATATGACCGGCGGTGGCCGCGCCGTCCGATGTAGTGGAGATCGAAGTGAGTTCCTCCAAGGAACGCTCCGCCGCCGTGACGAGCGCTAGGACAGCCGTGACGGCAGCCGCGCTGACGGCGACGCTCGGGCTCGCCGCCGCGTCCTGGGTCGTCGCGGTCCGGCTGATGAACGGGATGGACATGGGCGCCCAGACCCGGCTCGGTTCGTTCGCGTTCTTTGCCACCGTGTGGGTGTTGATGATGGCGGCGATGATGCTGCCGGGCGCGGCTCCGGCAGTCGTGAGATGCGCTCAGGCCAGCGGCGGTGTGCGCGCAGTGCCGCTGTTCGTCGGGTCCTACCTTGCGGTCTGGGCAATGGTGGGCGTCGGCGTGTATGTGTGGTACCGGCCGCACGGGTCTTTCGCGGTCGGCGTGGTGGTGATCGCGGCAGGTGCTTACGAGCTCACTCCGGTCAAGCAGCGCTTCCGCCGGCGCTGCCGCGAGAGCGCCGGCTCTGGATTCGGGTTCGGGCTCTGCTGCGTCGGCTCGAGCATCGGGCTGATGGCAATGCTGGTGGCGCTGGGCGTCATGAGCCTCCCCTGGATGTCGGTGATCGCCGTCCTGGTCCTGGCCCAGAAGCTCCTGCCCGCGAAAGCCGCCATCGATGTGCCGCTGGCGCTGGCGGTCGCCGGACTGGGAGTCCTGATCGTCATCGCGCCCGCCTCGGTCCCCGGGCTCACGCCGCCGATGTGAGAGGTCAACGGTGGCGCGGGCCACGCCAGGCTGTTGTAACGACACGAAGGAGAGAAACAATGACCGATCACAAGACCGGAACACGTCAAGAGTGGCTTGCCGCCCGGCTGGAGCTGCTCCAGGCCGAGAAGGAGCTGACCCGGCGCAGCGACGAACTGGCGCGGCAGCGGCAGGAGCTGCCCTGGGTTCGCATCGGCAAGGAGTACCGCTTCGAGACCGACCAGGGCACCGCGTCCCTCGCCGATCTCTTCGCAGGACGCTCGCAGCTGCTCATCTATCACTTCATGTTCGGGCCCGAGTACACCGCCGGGTGCCCGTCCTGCTCGGCGATCGCGGACGGCTTCGACGGCTCCGTCGTCCACCTCGCCCACCACGACGTCACGCTCTGCGCGGTGTCGCGGGCTCCGCTGGCGAAACTGCAGGCGTACCAGCGGCGGATGGGCTGGAGCTTCCCCTGGGCGTCATCGTCCGGCAGCGACTTCAACTACGACTTCCAGGCGGCGCACACCACGCAGGAGTGGGAATCGGGAGCCGTCGAGTACAACTTCCGCAGGGCGGACTTCCGGCTGCCGGAGACCGGCCAGGACAATCCCTTCGTCGCCGAGATCACGTCGAGCGTCGGAACGGACTGGGAGACGTACCGGCGAGAAGGGCCCGGCGTGAGCGCGTTCGCGCTCGAGGACGGCGTCGTCTACCACACCTACTCGGCGTACGCGCGCGGGATCGACGGCCTCTGGGGCATGTACCAGTGGCTCGACCGCGCGCCCCTGGGCCGCAACGAGACCGGCTTCTGGTGGCGCCGCCACGACGAGTACCACAGCCAGTGACGGGAAACCATGGACACGCAAGGACGACGATGATGAGTGACTTCCCGGGCAGGACCACTGTCGTCGTTGGCGCTAGCCGGGGCCTGGGGCGTGGGATCGCTCGCGCGTTCGCCGATGCTGGTGCTCCGGTGGCTGTCAAGCCGCAGCTCGCCGTGGGGCAGGAGGGGCCTTCGGCGTTACCTGGCACCGGCCCGCGGTATTGCGATCTTGGGATGAGTCCCCAGATCGCCGGGTCAGCCGCGCCCCAGCTAGCCGACTGCCCAGGTCGCCCCCGCACTCCCAGCCGCCGGCACGTGGGCACCTCCGGGGCCGGCTGGCGACGCGACATCTCCCGCGAAGGGTGCTTGTACGTCCGAGTCGCCGCGGCGCTGGCGGCCTTGGGTTAGTGGGCGTGCGGCATGGCTCCGGCGGGCGCCTCGCCCGCGGGGACGATCAGCGCGGCCAGCGCGACGGCGGCCAGCGCCGCGACGGCGCTGAAGGTGAACGCCCGGGTGAAGCCGGCAGAGCTCAGGCTCGTGGCGGCCAGGCTGGGTGCGGCGATGCTGGAGACGACCGCGACGGTGATGGCGCCGCCGAGCTCGTGGAAGGTGTTGACGATCCCGGAGCCGACTCCGGCCTGGCCGGAGGAACGCCAGAGCGTCGCTGAGACCTGGCGACGGCCAATAACTGTGGACGCGCAGCCAGGGAAGGCGGGCACGCAGAACAGCCAGATCTGCCGCTGCCGCGGGGGCCACCACCGAGCGGCCGTTGCCGCGCATAGCGGCGGTTCGCGTTTGCCTTGAGATGGCGGTACGTCACCGACAAGTACGCATCGGATCGCAGGCAAGGGGAGTTCTGTCTGCGGCCATGACCGCGTGACGGCCTTGGTAGTCCCGGCGCGTCGGGCGACCATGCGGGCGATCCGCCTAGTGCCGTGCCGGTCCAGCCGCCTCGACGAACACCTCTTTGCAGCCAGGTCAAGTGTTCCTTCCCGCCGCAGGCATTACCGGCTCGCCGGTGGCCGGGTCAAGGGACGTCTGGCAGGCGCCGGGCTTTGCCCAGTCCTGGCCGCTGCCCCGAGCTCAGCCCATCTAAGGTGCGCCCGGAGGGAGTATGAGTCGTGTACGCAGGGGCGAGAGTCGCGGGATGGTGGTGTGGATGGGTGATGAGCAGGATGTCCGGGCGTGGGTCAATGCGGACCAGGCCGCGGGGGAGTTCCGGGTCAGGTACGCCGAACTGTTCGATGCCGAGGCGCGCCTGCATGAACAGCGGCTGCATGCCGCCGCCAACGTCGGTGCCGCCGAGCATGTGCTCGACATAGGCTGCG
>Ga0070698_100003655_pt1 | contig 16889 bp, 11 predicted proteins | sample KBSK1502metaG_FD_65477 | JGI IMG/M metagenome (GOLD analysis project Ga0070698, IMG submission 65477) | Corn, switchgrass and miscanthus rhizosphere microbial communities from Kellogg Biological Station, Michigan, USA - KBS K1-50-2 metaG | ecosystem: Host-associated > Plants > Roots >...
GTCGAGGATTCGGATGGCAAGCGCGTCGTCGCGCTCGCCCGCAAGAGCTGGATGACCGAGGACCCCGTGGCGCCGGCCTCCGTCGGCGAGACGAAATCGCTGTTTGCCGGCACTCCGCCCGTGAGCGTGCCGATCGTGTACCTCTGCGGCGTCAGCTCCTATCACTACAACTACGGCCCCGACAAACGCTCGATCCGCGGTCTCATCAAGCTTCAGATTCCGCGCCTGCGCTACTGCTACATGCGCCAGGCGCAGCGCGATCCATCGCTGCAGGGCACTGCAGAGCTGCACTTCACGATCGATCCGCACGGCCGCACGACCGATATCAGCATCGATGGCACGCTCGAGAACGACGACGTTCACCAGTGCCTGCTCGACGAAGTCGTCACGTGGACGTTTTCGACCGGCGACGGCGCGACGAAGGTGAATTACCCGCTCGACTTCCGCCTGTCGAACTAGCCCGTTTCCGGCCCGACCGGTGACGTGGTCTCAGCGCGTAATCCGCTGCGCGACGCACCGCGTTTGGGTAAGCCTGCGCACATTGAGCGCATAATCCGCTGCGCACCGAAAGAGATCTGCGTTTGCCGGGGCTTAGAACTGGACTGACGTGTCAGTCCATTCGTAGACTGACGCGTCAGTCTAGCTCCGTTTCAAGCGAGGGTTTCGATGGCGGAAAGCACCCCCGATAAAGTCGTCATTGGCATCGATGTCGGCTCCACGACCGTGAAGATGACGGTCGTCGATCCAACGACGAAAGAGATTCTGTGGAGCAAGTATCTGCGCCACGAAACGCGTCAGCCCGAGATGACGCGCGACATGCTGCGCGAGATCCACGCCGCATTTCCCACGCTCAAAAACGATCAGATTCGCACGTTCATCACCGGCTCCGGCGGTTCGCCGATCGCGCCGCAGCTCGGTAGCAAGTTCGTGCAAGAGGTCAACGCGGTCACGATGGCCGTCGAGAAGCTGCACCCCGACGTCGGCAGCGTGATCGAGCTTGGCGGGCAAGATGCCAAGATCATCATGTTCAAGAAGAACGAGGAGACCGGCGACAAGACGGCGCAGACCTCGATGAACGACAAGTGCGCGTCGGGCACCGGCGCGACGATCGACAAGTGCGTGCTCAAGGTCGGCATGCCGCGCGAAGAAGTGCCGGGTCTCGTCTTCGATCCATCGAAGCTCCACCACGTCGCCGCGAAGTGCGGCGTGTTCGCCGAGACGGACATCGTCAACCTCGTCAAGAGCGGCATCCCGCGCACCGAGATCATGAACTCGCTGGCCGATGCGATCGTCAGCCAGAACCTCGCCGTGCTCACGCGCGGCAACACGCTCAAATCGAAAGTGCTGCTGCTCGGCGGCCCGAACACGTATCTGCCGTTCCTCCAGCAGTGCTGGCGCTTGCGCATCCCCGAAGCGTGGGCCGAGCGCGGCTACGAATGGGACAAGACCAAGCCGATCGAAGAGCTCATCTTTGTCCCGAAGAACAGCGATCTCTACGCCGCGTACGGCGCGGTGCTGTTTGGCCTCTACGAGGCCGAGCACGTCGGCGCGTATCGCGGCCTCGATCCGCTCGAGGAGTTCATCAACCACGGTCGCAAGGCGAAACTCGGCGAGAGCGCCGGGCCCGGCCTCGTCGAAGCTCCGACGGAACGCGACACGTTCGTCGAGAAATACAAGACGCCCTATTACGACGACGCGAAGCTCGAAGCGGGCAAGACGTATCGCGGTGTGATCGGCCTCGACGGCGGCTCGACGTCATCGAAGTGCGTGTTCATCGACGAGCAGGAGAACATCCTCAAGAAGGTCTACACGCTGTCGAAGGGCAACCCGATCCAGGACATGAAAGACATGTTCGCGGAGATGCGGCAGTGGGCGACCGAGCAGGGCGCGAAGCTCGAGGTCACCGGCTTCGGCGTCACCGGCTACGCCGGCGACGTGCTCGAGAAATCGCTCGGCGCCGACGCGAACATCGTCGAGACGGTCGCGCACATGATGAGCGCGAAGCGCTGGTTCCCCAGCGTCGACGTGATCTGCGATATCGGCGGCCAGGACATCAAGGTGCTGTTCATGCAGAACGGCGACGTCAAGAACTTCCGGCTATCGAACAGCTGCTCCGCCGGCAACGGCATGCTGCTGCAAGCGATGGCCGATCAGTTCGGCCTGCCGGTGAAGCAATACGCGGAGGTCGCATTCGAGGCGCGGCTCGCGCCGAAGTTCTCCTACGGCTGCGCCGTGTTCCTCGATTCCGACCGCGTCAACTTCCAGAAGGAAGGCTACTCGCGCGAGGAGCTGCTCGCCGGCCTCGCACTCGTGCTGCCGAAGAACATCTGGCAGTACGTCGTGCAGATTCCGCGCATGAGCGAGCTCGGCCGCGTGTTCGTGCTCCAAGGCGGCACGCAGAAGAACGTCGCCGCGCTCAAGGCGCAGGTCGATTACATCGAGAAGCGCGTGCCGAACGCCGAGGTGTATCTGCACCCGCATTGCGGCGAAGCCGGCGCGATCGGTGCCGCGTTCGAAGCGCTGCGCGTCGTGCGCCGCAAAGGCACGTCGACGTTCGTCGGTCTCGATCAGGCGATCGACATCGAATACACGTCGACGAACGACGACAAGACGCGCTGCAACTTCTGCCCGAACAACTGCTCGCGCACGTTCATCGACACGAAGACGCTCGACGGCAAGACCGCGCGCTACATCTCCGGCTTCTCGTGCGAGAAGGGCACGGTCGAGAACATGGATGCGCTCAAGGTGCTCAACAAAGAGCGTCAGAAGCGCATGAAGCAGTATCCGAACCTCGTCGATTACGAGGCGAAGCTTTGCTTCAAGAGCTTCTTCGATCCCGCGCCCATGCCGGAGCACGGCACGCCCGTCGAGGACATCGTCGTCAAGCGCACGCTACTCGGCGCGATCCGCCACAAGCCGATCCAGCGCCCGTTCCAGCGCGCGAGCAAAGAGATCTGGGAGAAGCGCAAGGAAGTCCGCGTCGGCATCCCGCGCGTGCTCAACCTGTACTCGACGGGCCCGTTCTGGCGCACGTACTTCGAGGTGCTCGGCATCGACACGCGCAACGTCGTGTTCTCCGACGAGACCAGCGAGGAGATGTGGCAGGCCGGCTGCAAATATGGCTCGGTCGACCCGTGCTACCCGAGCAAGGTTTGCCAGGCGCACATTCATAATCTTTTGTTCAAGCACCACGAGAAGAAGCCGCTCAACTACATCTTCTTCCCGTCGATCACCCATATCCCGACGTTCATCGTCAATCAGATGGACACGGCGAGCTGCCCGGTGGTCTCCGGCACGCCGAAGGTGATCCGCGCCGCGTTCACGAAGGAGACGGATTTCTTCGCCGAGCGCAACATCAGCTATCTCGACACCGCGGTCACGCTCAACGAGCCGCTGCTCTGCAAGCAGCAGATGTTCGGCGAATGGGGCCCGCTGCTCGGCCTCACCGAGGACGAGAGCGACTTCGCCGTCGACCAAGCGTTCAAGGCGATCGTCGCATACGAAGCCGAGATGGAGCGCAAAGGCAAAGAGATCCTCGATCAGGTCGTGCGCGAGAACCGCGTCGCGCTCGTGATGCTCGGTCGCCCGTACCACAACGACCCGGGTCTCAACCACTCGGTGCTCGAGGAGTTCCAGGCGCTCGGCTATCCCATCCTGTCGATGCGATCGTTGCCGCGCGATAAAGAAACGCTCAACCGGCTGTTCGCCGACGATCTCGCGAAAAAGTTGATCGAGGATCCGATGGACGTCACCGACGTCTGGCCGGAGAACTACTCGACGAACTCCGTGCAGAAGGTGTGGGCGGCGAAGTACGCCGCGCGCCACGCGAACCTCGCGTGCCTCGATCTATCGAGCTTCAAGTGCGGCCACGACGCGCCGACGTACGGCCTGATCGATTCGATCATCGCGAGCGCCGGCAAGGCGTACTCCGCGCTGCACGACATCGATGCGAACAAGCCGAGTGGCTCGATCAAGATTCGCGTCAAGACGTACGCGCACACGCTGATGCTGCTGCGCGAAAAGCTCGAGGATCAGGCGCTCAAGCAGGTCGAGCTCGACCGCACGCTGACGAAGAAGAAGCTCGACCTGATGAAACAGCTCCAAGCGAAGCTCGCCGGGCTCGGTCGCATCGACGACAAGCTCGACGCTGAAATCGCTGCTCTCGCGGCGCACGTCGCACAGTGGCAGGCACAAGAAGAAGCAACGAAGCCGAAGGCGAAGCGCGCCGCGGCGCTGAACGTGATCAAGGGTGCTGGTAGCAGCGCCGCTGCAAAGGCCAAGGAAGAACCATGAGCACGACGAACGAAAAGCCCGGAAATCTCGACCCGATGTCCATCGAGGCGATCGAAGCGCAGCTCGAACAATTCGAGCGCGAAGAGCGCAAGCGCCTCGGCTTGCCCGTGGAAGCGTCGAAGCATTGGATCGACGAGGTGCCGCGGACGTTCACGCGCGACCAGCGCGAGCACACGACGATCCTCGTCTGCGGGCTCACAATGGCGCACGATCTATTCGTCCAGGCGGCGCTGCGCGGCATCGGTTACAAGGTGCTCGCGATGGACGTGCCGGATAACGACGCGCTCCAGTACGGGCGCGAATACGGCAACCGCGGCCAGTGCAACCCGACGTACTTCACCGTCGGCAATCTCGTGAAGTACCTCGATGGCCTGCGCGAGCGCGGCATGTCGAAGGACGACATCGTCAAGAACCACGTGTTCATCACCGCCGGCGCCTGTGGCCCGTGCCGCTTCGGCACGTACGTCACCGAGTATCGCAAGGCGCTGCGCGACTCCGGCTTCGATGGTTTCCGCGTGCTGCTGTTCCAGCAGACGGGCGGCCTCAAGCAAGCGACGGGCGAGGGCGTCGGCCTCGAGATGAACCCCGTGTTCTTCTGGGGTCTCGTGCGCGCGATCATGATCGGCGACGTGCTCAACGCGCTCGGCTATCGCATTCGCCCATACGAGGTCGAGCCCGGCGCAACCGATCACGCGATCGAGACGTGCAAGAAGGTCATCTCCGATGCGTTCGAGCACAACACGTCGCTGCCGATGGCGCTGTGGAAGGTCCGCCGCATCCTCGGCAAGGTCGAAGTCGATCGCACGCGGCCCAAGCCGCGCGTCGGCATCATCGGCGAGTTCTGGGCGATGACGACGGAAGGCGATGGCAACTACGGCCTGCAGCGCTTCCTCGAGGCCGAAGGTGCCGAGCCCGATATTCAGCTCGTCACGGCGTGGCTGCTCTACATGGTGTGGCAGGCGCGCTACGACACGCAGCAGCGCGCGACGCTGCGCGGCTTCGACGCGTCGAAGAATGAAGGCGGCAGCAAGTTCAGCTTGAAGGGCGTCGACGTCCGCAAGCGCGTCGCGTCGCTGTGGGCCGGCGAGAAGGTCGTGCGCGGTCTGTTCCAGACGTTCGCGAAAGCGATGGGCCTCAACGATTACCACCTGCCCGACATGGACCAGATCGCCGAGATCTCGCACGCGTTCTACGACAACAACCTCCGCGGTGGCGAAGGCCACATGGAGGTCGGCAAGCTGATCCAGAACGTCGCGTACTCGAAGGTCAACATGACCCTCTCGGTGAAGCCGTTCGGCTGCATGCCGAGCTCGTCGGTCTCCGATGGCATCCAGTCGTTCATCACCGAGCTCTATCCGCAGGGCATCTTCCTGCCGATCGAGACGAACGGCGATGGCGCGGTCAACGTCTACAGCCGCGTGCAGATGCAGCTGTTCAAGGCCAAGCAGCTCGCGCAGAAGGAGCTCGACAAGGCGCTCGCCGATGTCGGCATGACGATCGAAGAGGTGCGCGCGTACCTCAAGAAGCATCCGTCGCTCGCGCACGCGTTCCATCGCGCGCCGCACAAGGCGGGCTGCACCGCGGCTGACCTCGTCTACGAAGTCGGCGCGCGCAAGAATCGCCTGCGGTATATGAAGGAGCGCGTCGTCGCGCTCGCCACGGGCAAGGCGACGAAGGATCACGACGAGGCGCACAAAAACCTCCTCGCGATCGCGAAGAAGGCAGCCGAGCGCACGACGAAGAAGAAGTCTGTCGTCTCGGTCGCACCCGAGGCCGATCCAGAGGATACGAGCCGCCCGCCGGTGCCGTCGGGTCGCAAGACCCTGCGCGTCATCAATTAGCTGGCGTACGATCGGGACGTGCACACGTTCTTGGCAGGCTGGCTCCCGCTCGCCGTCGCGATCGTACTCGTCGCCTGTCTATACTCGCTGCGCAGCCACACGACGCGCTATGGCTCGTGGGCGCGCGTCGTGACGTGGCCGCTGCCGCTGCTCGCATTCTTCCCCGCGTGGCTCGGCCTTGCCGCGCTCGTGCTGTCACTCATCGGCGGCGACTTGCGGCAAGCGCACAAGTTCGAAGGCTCGCACGGGCCCGTCTACTGGCAGGAGCGCGGCATCAAGATGGTCCACATGGAGACCGGGCCCGATCTCGAGCGCCAGTGGTTCGAGATCAAGGATGCAAATACCGGCAAGGCGCTCGCGAAGGTCGACTACGTTCATTGGCTGGCGGTGCAGACCGATACCGTCGAGTTGCTCGGCGCAGGGCGCGACATCGTGTGGCTAAGCGGCAAAAAGCTCGGGCTGCACACGCGCGACCTCTATACCGGCGCGTGGCTCAAGGGTCGCAAGGAGCTGCTCGGCGACGCCGTGCTCGCCGAGTATCCGTTTCACTACGACTCGACGACGCACGAGCTCGAAGTGAAGACCAAAGACGGTCGCACGCTACAGCTGCGGTGATCTCGAGCAGTTAGCAGCTGCATCCAATCCGCCCGCGTTGGCGAATTGATAGGCCGATGGAGCATTCCTACGAGCTTGTTCGCTTGCTCGCGCAGGGCGGGATGGCAGATGTCTATCTCGCGCGCCTCGCCGACGTTCCCGTCGTGCTCAAGGTGCTCAACGACGAGTACGCGAACAGCGCCGAAGCGCGGCTTCTGTTCGCTCATGAAGCGCGGCTCGCGCGCGTGCTGCGTCATCAGAACCTCGCGACGGTGTATGGGCTCGCGCACGAGCGCTATCTCGCGATGGAGTATGTCGATGGCGCGAACCTGTGCGAGCTGCTCGCGATCGCAACGCATACCGGCTGCGCGATCACGTACGAGTGCGCGATCGCGATCGCTGCCGCCGCGGCGCGCGGGCTCGATCACGCGCATCGCTTAGGTGTCGTGCATCGCGATGTGTCGCTGTCGAACATCATGGTGCGCCGCGATGGTGTCGTGAAGGTGATCGACTTCGGCATCGCGCGCTCGCGCGATGCGGTGCACGTTACGAATCCAGGCACGCTGCGCGGCAAGCCGAGCTACATGTCGCCGGAGCAATGTTTGGGCAACGAGGTCGATCGCCGCACGGATGTGTTTGCGCTCGGCATCGTGCTCTACGAGCTCGCGACGGGGCGGCCGTGCTTTGTCGGCACGACGAGCTTCGCGCGCATGGTCGCGATCGTGCACGGCGAGTACATTTCGCCGAGTCGGTACGACGCTCGGTTTCCCGCGGGCCTCGAGCGCGTGATCCGCAAGGCACTCGCAGTCGACCCCGCGGATCGCTATCAATCGGCGGCGCAGCTCGGCGAGGCGCTGCGCGATCTCGCACGAGCGTACGCGTGGTCGAGCGATGGAGGCTGCCTCGCGAAGCTCATGGCCGATCTGCTCGGCGAGGAGCCGGGCGCGGGCGACTTCGATGACGAGACATACGTCGGTCCGCCTCCGTTCGCGTTCGCCGCGTGATACGACACGCGGATGTCGCTGTCAGATCGGATTCGCGCACGCGCGCATTCGGCACTCGAGCGCGCGCCCGGCAAGCTCGGCAAGAAGCTGCGCGGTCTCAACGACGCGCTCGGCCGGCCGCTTGCCGACGAGAAAGAGCTCGAGGATCGCCGCGCGTTTCATTCGCACGTGCATGCGCCTGCGCCTGCGCCCGTCGCCAAGGCGCAGCGCGAGGTCGCGCCGGTCATCGTCTATCACATGGACAAGCAGAAGCGCGACGTGCCGAAGCTCACCGATGTGCTCGATGCAAACGGCATCCCGTACAAGGTGATGAACATCCAGGAAGACCCCGCGGCACAGGCGGCGGTGCGGCGCGATAGCAAAGGCCAGCGGCTACCGGTCGTGTTCATCGCGGGCGAATGCGTCGGCGGACGCACCGAGCTGATCAACATGGCGAGCGACGGAGAGCTCAAGAAACGCGTGTTCGGCAGCTGAGCACGCATGAAAGCTGCCGCGCTGTTGAATCGACGAGCTCAACACGCCACAGCTCGACGGTGCTGCGCGGCTCAGCCCCGATGCGCTCACCGTCTACTTCCACGGCCTTCGCACGGGCGGGCTCGAGATATTTGTCGCGAGTCGGGCGAGTCGCGATGCCGCATTCGATCCGCCGGTCGCGATGAACCGTAACGGCGGTTGGCCGGCGGTATCACCCGATGGCCTCACACTCGTCTACGGATTCAACGACGGCGGGCCAACGAGCGAGGATCTGTTCACCGCGACGCGCGGCTCGACAAGCGAAGCGTTCGGCGCTGGCGTTCGCGCGACGGCGACAAGCGCGGCGGAGGCAGAGGCGAGCGCGCTGATCAGCGCCGACAGCACGACGCTCGATCGCGGCTTGGGCGCAGCGACAGCGACCCTCACCGTCGATCAGCTCACACGACGGGCTTCAACGACAACGCGACCTGGCTCTCGCTCAGTGCCGGCTGTACTTTGAGTCGGATCGAACGACCAATTACGACATTCATGTCGCAGAGCGCGAGCCGTAACCCACTGCTACCCCATGACGTGGAACGCGGCGTGCTATTGACCCGCGCCATGCGTCGTTTAGGTCTTGTCGCTCTCACTGCCACACTTGCCGCCGGTTCCGCTGCCCTCGTCGGTGTCCTCGCCACGCGCGTCTTGTCCCTACTCGTCTGAGCACATATAACCGCCGTCAATCATGACGACGGCGACCGACGAGAAGAAGTGGACGAAGCAAGCCACCGAGAAGGTGCTTGCCGCGCTCAACCGCGCCGATGAAATCGGCGGCGAGGTTCGCGACTACATTCAGGATCGCTTGGTCACAGACCGGCGCTACATCAAAGCGCGCAAGGCGATGGCGCGGCTTTTCGGCCGCAAGTACGAATCGCGCGACGAGGTGGCCCAGAAGGCGGCGAACGCAGAGGCCAAGCGCAAGGCAGCGGCGGCGACCACGCCGGCGGTCAAACCAGCCACCCACGTGGGGTTTGGTAACCCCGCCATCAAGGCGCAGATCTACGGCAAGAAGAGCTGCCCGTGGACGGGCCGCGCGATCACGGTGCTCGAGCGCAACAAGGTCGATTTCGATTTCATCGATCTCGAGGAGCCCGAGCACGAGTCCAAGCTCGCGCCGCTGACGAACGAAACGAGACAGCACACGGTGCCGTTCGTGTTCGTGCGCGGTCAGTTCATCGGCGGCTTCAACGCGCTCGCCGAGATCGAGCGGCTTGGCCAGCTTGAATACGCGCTGATGAGCGCCGACGAGCGAGCGAAGGCGCCGGCACATATTCGCGTCGAAATCGTGTCGCGGCCGAACACGGATGAGGTCGCGCCCGCCGAGATTGCGCCCGGCGAATAGCTGTTAGATCGGGGAGAAAATCGAACAAAATGCCCACCAAAAGCCGCACTGGCAACTCCAGTAGCCGGCGGATGGGGCCGAAGAATCCGCGGAAGCCCGCGAGATGAGAGGCCCGTTCAGCTGGTCCAGGGTTTGTAAGGGTTGGTCAGGGCATGGCGATCGAATCGACGGCCATCAACGATCTGATCGGGCAGGTCAGAAGCCGCCCCCTCTCTCGCGATGCTCGCGACGACAACGACTGGATGTTCGGCGAGGAGGGCGATGCGACGGAGATCGATCCAATGTTTGTCGATCCGACGCCGCAGCAGCCGCGCGCGCCATCGCCGGTGGTGCCATTACCGCAGCCTTACGCGCCGGTGCGAACGCCACGCGATCGGGGCGGCGCGACGCAGTTCGTCCGTAAGAGCATCGACTGGGGCGGGACCGCGAAGCTGATGATCCTGCCGATCGGTTTGTTCGCGATCGTGATCGTGCTGCTCGGCGTGTACTTCGCGAAGAAGAGCTCGACGCCGCCGGCGTCGCCGCCGAAGATCGTTGCGAGCGCGCGCCCGAGCGCGAAGGTCGTGATGGCGGCGACCGAGCCACCAAAGCGCGCGCCGACCGTGACGCCGATCGAGGTCGCACCGATCGAAGCGCCGACGCCGGCGAAACAACCGGTCGATCCAGGATCGCCGGCGAGCCGCTTTCTCAATGCGCCACCAGTCGAACCGACGATTCTTCCCACGGGGGCACAGGCCGCGCCGCCCAAGCCCGAGGTTGCGCCAGCACCAGCGCCCGAGCCCGAGCCCGAACCCGAGGCTGCGCCGCCGCCACCTGCGCCGCGGGCTGCAGCCAAAGTCGTCAAAGCCAAGACCAAGCGCGCCGCCAAACGCGCCGCAAAGCGAGTCGCGATCGCAAAGAAGCCGGCGAAGCAGATGACGATCAGCGATGACGATCAGAATGAGGACGAAACGCCCCCGCCGCCGGCCGTGAAAAAGGACGGTAAAGGTGTGCTCGCGATTTCGAGCACGCCATCGTTCGAGGTGTGGGTTGATGGTCGCAACTCGAAGGCGATGACTCCACTGCGCGTGATCCTGCTCTCGGGTAAGCACAAGGTCACGTTGTTCGACAAGGAGCACGGCAAGGCCCACACGTTCGAGATCGAGATCAAGGCCGACGAGACGACCAAGATTACGAAGAGCTACGAGTAGCGGCTGGGCCGCCGCGCGAGGCCATAGCGCGATACACTAGCAAGGTGGGGGATGCCCAAGCGGCACGTGACGAGTCGACCACCGTCATCGAAAAAGCGGCGACTCCAGCGACGCCGCCCACGCTAACGAGAACCGCAAGCCTTGCCGGAACGATCTCGGAGATCGCGGCGAGCGATGTCGAAGCCCAGCGCCTGCGCGGGCTCATGACGGGCATCGCTACATCGGCCGCATTAACGGCCGCGATCGTGCTCGGGGTCGGTGGCGATCATTTTGCGGTCGCCGTGCATGCGGGCGCACTCACGGCATCGGCGGTGCTTAGCGGCTTCTGCGCGATCCTGTTTCGCAATCCCAAGCGCTTCTATCCGCGCCTCGCTCTCTACATCGTGATGGGGCAGGCCTTTGTGCTGCTCACCGGCTACTACTTCTGGGGAGTCTTTTCGGCGTACCTCGCGATCATGCCGCTGTCGGTCTACATCGCGGCCGGCACCGCGACGCGCGGGGAGATGATCTTCGGCGTTGGCGGTCTCGTCATTGCGCAGACGTCGTTTCAACTTGCGACCGTCTTCGGCTTCATCGAGTCGCGCGGTCTCGTCGAACCCGTGCTATCGCGAACGCCGGTGTCGACGCAGATCGTCGCGATCGCGCTGCTTCAAGTGATCACGATCGGCGCTGCCTTCGCCGGGCGTGCAGCGCGCAAAGACACCGTTACCGTGCTCGACAAGCACAATCAGACGCTGCTCGAGCTCGCGCAGCGCGAAGCACAGCTCGCAGAAGCGTACGCCGACGCGCACGCTGCACGCGAAGCGGCACTCGGCGGCGCCGGTCGCTTCACGGATGAAGTGATCGATGGCTACAAGCTCGGCTCCGTACTCGGGCGCGGCGCGATGGGCGAGATTTACGCGGCGACGCGCCTCGCCGACAACGCTCAGATCGCGTTCAAGATCCTCGCGCCGCACCTGTTGCGCGAACACGCCGCGCGCGAGCGCTTCGTTCGCGAATGCAACATCGTCTCGGCGTTGGCATCGCCGCACGTCGTGCGTGTTTACGGCGTGTCGCCCGAGAACGCGGCGGTGCCGTACATCGCGATGGAGCGGCTAAACGGAACCGATCTCGCGCAGCTGATCAAGCGCAAGGAAGTGACCAACCTCTCCGAGATTCGCGATCTGATCGTGCAAATCGCGTCGGGCCTCGACGCTGCGCATCACGCGGGCATCGTGCATCGCGACATCAAGCCGTCGAACATCTTCGCGACCGGTGCTGGTGTCGATCGTCTGTGGAAGCTGCTCGACTTTGGCGCGTCGAAGTGGAGCGATGGCGAGGCGACGCTAACGCGCGACAACATCGTCGGCACGCCGGGCTACATGGCTCCCGAGCAGGCGATGGGCAAGAAGGTCGACGCGCGCTGCGACGTTTACGCGCTCGGCGTGATCCTCTATCGCCTCGTGACCGGCGTGCCGGCCGTGGCTCCGGGCGATATGCCGTCGATGCTGCAGGAGGTCGCGTTTCGGATGCCCGCACAACCGAGCAAGCGCGCCAAGGTGTCGTCGTCGATCGAAACCGTGCTTGCTGTGGCGCTCGCGAAAGATCCGTCGCAGCGATTTGCGAGCGCCGGTGAGCTCGCGCTCGCGTTCTCGCGCGCCGTCGATGGCCGGCTCGGCCTGGAGATCGTGCAACGCGCCGAGTCCCTGCTCGTCGCGCTGCCGTGGGGCGCGTGGCAGCGTCGCTGATTACCAGACGACCTGCGCCTGCAGCTTGAACACGTCCTTGTCGGGCATCGTCTCGAGCGGCACCTGGCCGGGGCGCAGCCGCACCTTGTCGCCGTACCAGTAGTGCGAGTACTGGATGAACAGCTCGCCCCATGAATCGAGCGGGAACGTGATGCGCGGCGACAGCGCGCGGAAGCTGTTCTCCGAGTCGTAGACATCGAGGATGACGCGGTCGTAGCGCGTCGAGAGCCGCAGCTTCCAGACCTTGTAGCTCGGCTCGAGGCCCCATTTGAGGTAGAGGCGGCGGTCTTTGTTGATCAGCGGATCCATCTCGTCGACCTGCGGCGAGCGCACCCACGTCAGCATGCCGAAGCCGCGCACGCCGATCTTGTCGGTGATGTTCATCTTGACGTCGGAGGCAAGCGTGTACATGCGGCCGGAGCCGTCTTCGCTCGAATCGAGGCCGAGGAAGTTCTCGGTCAGGCCGCGACCGCCCGTCGAGTGCATCACCTCGAGCGCGGGCGCGAGGTAGAGCACGTGGTCCATGCTGTAGTAGCCAAACGCCAGGTACGCCGTGCCGAGGTCGCGCGGAATCTTGTAGCGCGCGTCGATGCCGGCGACGTACATCGTGCCGTCCTGGATCGGCGAGAGCTGGCGCTTGTCGCGCGTCCACGTTGTCAGGCCGTAGACGCCGACCTCGAGCTCGGGCAACACCGGATACGCCGCCGCGATATGTGCAATCGGCGTGAGCCCGAGGTTCTGCTGAAGTTGCGCTTGATGGATGCCGACGCCGGTTTGCACGCGGCCACCGCCCGGCAGCTCGTACGCGATCTTCACGCCGCCCTGGTGCGTTCGGCCGTAGACGTACGTGTCGTACGGCTCGATGTACCCGAATCGATCCCAGAACACGCCCAGCTGTACGCTGAGTGGCTCGACATCGAGGAAGTGCTTCGCGCTGACCGATGCCTGCGCGACGCCGAATTGGTTTTCGAGCCGCGGCGTCGCGTAATCCGAATACAGCGACGCAAACATGCCGAACTCGGCCTTGTAGTTGCCGTGCGTCGCCGAGAAGAACAGCTCGGACCAGTCGGGCTCGTAGAGGCGCGTGTACGCGAACCCCGAGAGGTAGTAATCGTTGTCGACGAGGTACGGCTCGCGCGGTGTGCCTTGCGTGGCGAGCGGCATACGCGCGTAGCCGTGCAGCTCGAAGCGCACCGGCCCGACGTTGACGCCTTTGTCGGTTTGCTTGGGCTCTTCGCTCGAGCCAACGGTGTTCGTCGTGCTCAGCGGATTGATCGCGGGGTCGTGCTTGGGTTCTTCCGTGGTCGGCGCTTTCGCATCGACGGTGTCTGGCTGCGTCGTCGGCGCAGGCGCAGGCGCGGGCGCGGGCGTGGGCTCGTCGGCGGTCGCCGAATGTGTGAGCAGCAAGAGGGCAACGATCGATCGGCGCATGGTTACCTCACAGCTGCGAGTCGGTTGCACGCGGGCAGCTCGTTTGCGGTCAGAAAGCCGCTGTCGACGAGCAGTGGCTTGACGTTGTCGCGAGTCACGACGTCGACGCGCACCGCGGCGATAGGCGCGGGCGCCTCGCCATCGTAGAGCTTGCGCGCGGTCTCTGCGGCCGTGCGCGCGAGCAGCGGGATGTTCTTGAGCACTTCGATCGTCTGCTTGCCTTGGCAGATCAAGTTGACGTTCGCCGCGTCGGCATCGGCGCCGGCGATGAACACGTGGTCGAGCGCCGCTGCGCTGACTGCTTCGACGGCGCCGCGCGCCATGCTCGAGTTGTTCGCGAGGATCGCGTCGACATGGCCGCGTGCGAGCGCGTCTTGCACGCTTTGCCGTGCGAGCTCGGCGGACCACGTCGCGTGCGTACGCTCGAGCACGAGCTCGACTTCGCCGCGCGCGATATACGGTGCGAGCGTGTCTTTGTAGCCGCGCGTGATCTCGGTCGCGACCGAGTGCCCCGACGGTCCGGCCAGGATGACGTACTTGCCTTTGTTGTGCGTTGCGGCGAGCGCGGCCTGTGCCTGCAGCACGCCGACGCGATAGCTGTCGTGCGAGACATAGTAATCGACATCCGGCGCGACGATCGCGCGGTCGTACGCGACGATCTTCGCGCCCGCTTCATGCGCGAGGTGCACGTACGTTGCCGCGGCCTCGCTGTCGGTCGGCTGGACGACGAGCACCTTGACGCCCTTCGCGAGCATCGCCTCGACCTGCGCGCTTTGCTTCGTGGCGTCGTCGTCGGCGGCGAGCGTGATCACCGAGAGCCCGAGCTCGGTCGCGCGGGACTCGAAGAACCTGACGTCCTTCTGATAGCGGTCTTGTTGCATCGTCGACAGCAGGAACGCGACCTGCGGTCGCTCCTGCTTCTTGCACGCGACAACGGCGGCCGCGACGCACGCTATCGCAATCCGCTCACGCGCTCTCACGGATCGCCTCCTGTGCGAGCGCGGCGCCGAGCGTGCCGACCGCGAGCTGCATGATCGCGAGCTGCGAGATCTGATCGCCGGCTAGCGTGCCCGCGAGCTTGCCTTCTCGCAGCACGTAGACGCGATCGGCGAGCCGCGTGACTTCTTCCAGATCCGACGACGCGAGCACGACGACGTGACCGCACTGGGTCAGCTCCTCGATCAGCGCGTAGACCTCAGCCTTCGCGCCGGCATCGACGCCGCGCGTTGGCTCGTCGAGCAGCAGCACGCGCGGCGCGCGATCGAGCCACTTGCCGATCACGACGCGCTGCTGCTTGCCACGAGAAAGGGTCGCGACCTCTGCGCCGAGACCCGGCACTTTGATCGTGAGGTCGCGAAGATGAGATAGCGCGCGCGTGTGCTCGCCGCGCGCGACACGGCCAAGCGCCGAGAGCGCGACGTTGTCCTGTGCCGAGAGCCCGAGCACGTGGCTCACCGCGCGGCGATCTTCGGGCACGAACGCGAAGCCCGCTTCGATCGCATCGCGTGGGTGACGCAGCGAGACGGCGACGCCATCGACGCAGACGGTCCCCCGCAGCGTACCGCGCGCGATGCCGAACAGCGCCGACAGGATCGCCGTTCGGCCCGAGCCCGTCGCGCCGGCGAGCGCGATCACCTCGCCGGCCTCGGCGGTGAACGATACGTCGTCGACAACCGGATCGCTCGCGAGCGGTTTTTCGAGCGTCAGATGCTGAACGGCGAGCACGGTCATTGTCGCCTCCTGCGCCGGTCCTCGCTCGCGGCGCCGGCGGGTCCGAGAAGCTCGGACCCGCCGGTTCCCCTGGCGGGCGCCGCTGCGCTTCTCCGGACCGGCAGGGGTCGCCTCCGGCGCAGCACGAACGCGGCAGCGACGACGAGCACGATCGCGTTGCCGCCGGCGCCCGACCCGCCCTGACACGCGCACGCGATACCGGTGCGGCCGCCAAAGCCGTTGTTGTTGCCATCGTCGCCGCCATCGGTCGGCAGCACCGGACCGGCATCGGGATAGTCGCCGAGATCCTTCTCGCCGCAATCGGTGTGCTCGTAGAGCTGGACGCGATCCCACATCGTCAGCTGGTAGGCGCCCGCGCCGTAGCCGACCATCGGAATCGATCCCGAGTACGCGCCAATGGTCCCGCTCGACGTGCGCGTGTTGTAGAGCTCGGGCAACAGGTCGTAGTTCGCCGACGCCTGCGCGACGACCCAGTTGAGCAGCTGATCCGCTTTCGGATGATTGCCGGCGCGACGAAACGCGGCCGACGCGCGCAGATCGATCAAGATCCACTCGTCGGTGTCGTATTGATCCTGCGAGCCCTCGACGCGCTTGTAGCCGCCGGCGGGCGTCTGCAGAAACGACATGCTGTTGAGTGTGGCGCTCGCGATCGTATCGGTCGCTTCGATGAGCGACCACGTGAACGCTTCGACGACGGCGCCATCGTGATAGTTCGTGCCTTGCGCGAGCTTCTCGAGCGAGCCCGCGAGCACGCGATTGGAATCAACGAAGTTCTGGCGCAGCGCCGTGTTGATCTTTTCCGCCGCCATTCGATAGCGATCGATATCGGCCGTTCTGCCGGCGCGGCGCGCGAGCGTCGCCATATCGCAGAGGCCACGCGCGGCCGTCGCCGTCGTGTAGAGCCAATGCTGGCGATTGCCCCAGTGCACTTCCCAGATCGAGGCATCGGCGATCGCGAGCCCGGAGCTCTCGAGGTTTGCGAGCAGCGGCTCGGCGATGCCGCTCTTGATCGCGTCGTAGACGGTGTCGCCTTTCTGCGTGACCGAATCGAGCCACGCGAGGTCCGCGCTGGAATCGACGTAGACGCGCGCTGCCCACAGCACGAGCCCCCATCCGTCGATCTCGATGTTGCGCGTCGGCGAGCCCGAGTAGTCGGCCTCTTCTTGGCCGTCGCCGTAGTAGCGCACCGTGCTGATGCGATACGGCACGTTGTTGACGTACGA
>Ga0070698_100003656_pt1 | contig 16887 bp, 16 predicted proteins | sample KBSK1502metaG_FD_65477 | JGI IMG/M metagenome (GOLD analysis project Ga0070698, IMG submission 65477) | Corn, switchgrass and miscanthus rhizosphere microbial communities from Kellogg Biological Station, Michigan, USA - KBS K1-50-2 metaG | ecosystem: Host-associated > Plants > Roots >...
ACATCAGCCGCCGGAACCAGCGATAACGGCCAGCACAAGTCCACGACGCCCGCAGACTCCTCGGCACTCCAAGACTGGCTATTCCGACAGTTCTAATACCTGACTGTGCCGTTACACCTGTAGCCGACCGCCGAGGACCGGACCCGCGCCGGCGCCGCGGCAATGCTCGCGGACACGCTCAGCGCTGCGGACTCTGCGCGGACTGCCGGGCAGGCATAGCGCGCTGGCCTGCCGGAACGCGCCAGATCACACGTTGAAGCGGAACTCGACCACGTCACGATCCACTCTCAGGCTCCCACACGGCGACGTATTCACCGCCGGCTGAGCACACGATGAGCATGCCGCGCGGCCCGCGCACTTGCCATGCCTCATACCTGGGATGAGGTGGCACCGACAGCATCGCTTCGCCAAGACCGAGGTTTAGCGTGCCGTCCCGGTCCACCTTGACCGAGGTCACGTCGCGCAAGTTCAACGGAAGCAAGGCGCCAGCCGCCGCCGCGGTCAGTGGCTCGCCGCTCCACCGACTGTCGCCATCCACCACAGTCAGCGGGGTCTCAATTGTTACCTCGAAGTCGCGCCCGAGCTCAAGATGAACCCCGTAGCCCATGCGGAACTGGACGAGCGGCTGCCCCACGACCGGCGCAAGCAGGTCATTGGCGACAACGATGTCCTCGCTGCGCATAGCGGACTCCGGTTCGCGCCTGCGGCGTTGGCTCAGTGTGCAGCCTTACCACCTGACGTTGTTTGAAAGCGGAACTCCACGACGTCGCCGTCTTGCATGACGTAGTCCTTGCCCTCGATGCGGGCCTTCCCGGCGGCGCGAGCGGCGGCGACAGAACCGGCGGCGACCAGGTCGCCGTACGAGACGATCTCGGCCTTGATGAAGCCGCGCTGGAAGTCGCTGTGGATCACCCCGGCCGCCTCGGGCGCCGTCGCCCCGACGCGGATCGTCCAGGCCCGGGTTTCCTTTGGTCCCGTGGTCAGGAACGTGGTCAGCCCGAGCGCGGCGAATCCGGCCCTGGCCAGCCGGTCCAGCCCCGGCTCGCCGAGCCCGAGTTCGGCTGCGAGTTCGGCCGCCTCGTCCTCGGGCAGCTCCGCGAGCTCCGCCTCGGTTTTGACGTCGAGGAAGATCGGCTCGGCCGGTGCCACCAGGGCGGTGAGCTCTTTCCGCTGGTCGTCGGGCAGGCCGGTCATGTCGGTGTTGAACACGTACAGGAACGGCTTAGCCGTCAACAGTTGCAGTTCGCGCAGGTCACTGAGCCTGATGCCGACTCCCGCCGCGCCCTGCGACAACGTGGTCCCCTCGTTGAGCAGCCGCTGTGCGGCTGCGGCGGCATCGGCCACGCGAAGCCGTTCTGCGTCCTTAGAGAACTTCACTTCCTTCGCGAGCCGGGGCAAGGCTTTGTCCAGCGTCTGAAGGTCCGCCAACATCAATTCCGTGGAAATGATCTCCACATCGCGCACCGGGGCCACATCACCATTGACGTGGCTCACGTCCGGGTCATCGAACACGCGCACCACCTGGCAGACCGCGTCGGTTTCCCGGATGTGCGCCAGGAACTGGTTACCCAGGCCCTGGCCCTCCGACGCGCCCCGCACCAGGCCCGCGATGTCCACGAAACGCACGGTAGCCGGGATGATCTTGGCGGACCCGCTCAGCTCCGCCAGCACCTTCAGGCGCGGGTCGGGGATGCCCACGACGCCCACATTGGGCTCGACGGTCGCGAACGCGTAGCTCGACGCCAGCGCGCCTGCCCTGGTCAGGGCGTTGAACAGGGTGGACTTCCCGACGTTGGGGAGGCCGACGATGCCGATGGACAAGCTCACCCGGGAAGTCTAGAACCAGCCAGGGACCACGAAATCACGGCTTCCCCGCTACAGACGGTTCTGCTGTGATACGCGTGAGCAGCAAGTACGCCTGTGGGGAGCCTGCTATGAAGCACACCGATGAGCTCGACGCGGCCTGCGTGCCGCCGCTCGCCTGCGCCTTCGCGTCGTGGGGCGGCGGGCTCGGCGGCGCCCCGACGGCGCCCATCGCGACCGGGATCGCCGTCGGCACGCCCGGGCACTTCGTGCACCTCACCGACGTGGGCCGGGGGGTGTCCCTCCTGGCCCCGGCCGGGGCGACCCGCGAGGACGCGGCGGAGGTCCAGGCCACGGCGCCGGTGTCAACGCCACGGCCAAGTCGCTGACCGTGAAGGGCCTCGCGTCGGGCGCCGTCACCGGGGCGGCGTGATCTCGGGGGCGAAGATGGTGATCCCCGGCACCGAGACGTGCACGCTGGCGGGCAAGATCCACGCCGAGCACACCACCATTTACAACGAGGCCTCGTTCAGCAGCACCAAACAGTTCACTGCCAGCACGATCCTGACCGGAACGCTGAAGGTGGCCGCCACAGGCTCTGGAGAATTTGACCTCGTAACGCTGCAGGCGTGAACCTGTCCTCCTGACCTGGCCGGGTTCCGTGGTGCCCGGGAAAGCCAGGCCGGCGCCGGGGCCGATCGCGGCGTCCGGCTGGCGGCCCGCGTGGCGAATGGGAACTGTCACCGCTTGCTGCAAGTATGGCGACATGACCGTGATCTCACTGCTCACGCTGGTCATGGGCCTGCTGCTGGGCGCGGTCATAGGCTTCCTCGTGGCCCGGACCCGGGAGGCGGGCGCCACGGCGGACCTGGCGGCCCGGGCCAGTGCGGCCGACGAGCGGGCCCGTGCCGCGGAGCAGCGGTCGGCCCTGGTGGACGGGCAGCTCGCGGAGCGGTTTCAGGCGCTGTCCGCGCAGGCCCTCGATGCCAGCGCGCGCCGGTTCCTGGAGATGGCGGAGGGCCGGTTCAGCGCGGCGAACGCCAGGGCCGCGGGTGAGCTGGAGACCCGGAAGGCCGCGGTCGAAGGCCTGGTCGGGCCGCTGAAGGAGACCCTGACCCGGGTGGAGGCGCAGTTGCGCGAGTCCGACGCGCAGCGCGCGGCGTCGCACGCCGCCCTGACCGAGCAGATGACCATCACCCGGCGCAGCTCCGAGGAACTCAAGCTGCAGACGCGAGCCCTGGTCACGGCGCTGCGCCGACCCGAGGCACGGGGCCGCTGGGGCGAGATGCAGCTGCGCCGGGTGGTCGAGCTGGCGGGCATGAGCGCCCGGTGCGACTTCGACGAACAGGCCACCGTGGCCACCGGCGAGGGGCAGCTCCGCCCGGACATGGTGATCCACCTGGCCGGCGGCAAGCACATTGTGGTCGATTCCAAGGTCTCGCTCTCGGCCTACCTGGAGGCCGCCGAGGCGACGGACGAGACCGTGCGCGAAACCCGCCTGGCCGCGCACGCCCGGCACCTGCGCGAGCACGTGGACCGGCTGGCCGGCAAGGCGTACTGGGCGGCGCTGCCTGCCACGCCGGAGTTCGTGGTGCTGTTCATCCCCGGTGAGGCGTTCCTCGCCCCGGCGCTGGAGCGCGACCCCGGGCTGCTGGAGTACGCGATGGCGCGCCGGGTACACATCGCCACCCCCACGACCCTGGTCTCCCTGCTCCGGACCGCGCAGTACGCCTGGCAGCAGGAGGCGCTGTCGGAGAACGCGCGGGCGGTGTTCGACGCCGGTCGGGAGCTTTATGAGCGTATCTCCGGCCTGGGCCAGCACATGGACAGGGTGGGCAAGGCGCTCACCGGCGCGGTGAGCGCCTACAACCAGACGGTCGGTTCCCTGGAGAGCCGGGTGCTGGTCAGCGCCCGGCGGCTCGCCCAGCTCGGCCTTGTCCAGGACACCCACGAGGCACCGCGGATCGTGGAGGAGCCCACCCGGCTGCTGTCCGCGCCGGAGCTGACGGCGTCGGTCGTCCCGGCGCCCGCGCCGGAGCTGACGGCGTCGGTCGTCCCGGCGCCCGCGCCGGAGCTGACGGCGTCGGTCGTCCCGGCTCCCGCGCCGGAGCCGGCCGTGCCCGCACTGTCTGCCGCGGCCGCCCCCGACGGCCGGCCCGCGCCCGCCACCGGGGCTCCCGAGGCCACGGCGGGCGAGGGCGCCCGGGGCCAGGGCGCCGCGGAACGCACGACCCACGCCTCCCCCGAGGCCACGCCTGAGCCCGCCCCCGCCACCGGCATGAGCCTCGCGGGCTCACCGGCTGAGCTGTTCGTGGCCCACACCAATGGCGCGGCCTCGTAACGGACGGCCCGAGCAGGCTGCTGGCCCGGCAGCACGGCTCACCGGGCGCGGGGCCGTGCTGATCATGGCCGCGGTCTTCCTGGCCGGCCTCCTGGCGGCCGCGCTGGCCGGCTGGACGATGCTGGCGGGCCTGGCGTTCCTGGTCGGCTGCGTGCTCGCCGCCCGGTACACCGTGCCCGCTGACCTGCTGACCGTCGTGGTCAGCCCGCCGCTGCTGTTCGTTGTGCTGATGGTCTGCGTCAGCGCGGTCACCGGGCCGGGCAGCCTGCTGTTGTCGGTAGTGGTGGGGAGTGTCGCCACACTCACTGGCGCCGCGCCGTGGCTGGCCGCGGGCCTCGCCGCCACGGTCGCCATCGCCTGGGCCCGCGGCCTGCCGCGGTGCATCAGGGACCTGATCCACGAACTACTGCGGTCCGGCTGACCGGGCCGGGCCCTGCGCGAAGCGGCGCGAGGGCTACTTCCGCCGGACGGCCCTCTGCGGGCGCAACTCCTTCGGCAGGGCGAACTGCATCCGCTCCGGGACCGCCTCGACCTCCTCGACCTGGTCGAAGCCGTTCTCGGCGAGCCGGGCGAGCATGCCCTCGACCAGGTCCTCGGGAACCGACGCGCCGCTGGTCAGCCCGACCGTGCAGACGCCCTCCAGCCACTCGGGCCGCAGCGCCGACGCATCGTCGACCAGGTAGGCGGCTCCGGCGCCGCCGTCGCGGGCCACTTCCACAAGCCGCACCGAGTTGGACGAGTTGCGCGACCCCACCACGAGCACCAGGTCCGATTCACCGGCGATGGCCTTGACCGCGGCCTGCCGGTTCTGCGTGGCATAGCAGATGTCATCGCTGGGCGGGTCGAGCAGCAGCGGGAAGCGCTCCCGGAGCGCGGCGACGGTCTGCTGGGTCTCATCGACCGACAGCGTGGTCTGGGACAGCCACGCCACCTTGGCCGGGTCCCGCACCTTTGTGGTCGCGCTTTCCTCCGGGCCGTCCACCAGGTGGATGTGCGCGGGCGCCTCACCCGTGGTGCCGACGACCTCCTCGTGCCCTTCGTGCCCGATGAGCAGGATGTCGTAGTCCTCGGCCGCAAACCGCCGCGCCTCGTTGTGCACCTTGGTGACCAGCGGGCAGGTCGCGTCGATCGTGCGCAGCCCGCGCTTGCGGGCATCCTCGCGGACCTGGGGCGCTACTCCGTGCGCGGAGAACACGACAACCGCGCCCTCCGGGACTTCCTCCACCTCCTCCACGAAGATCGCGCCCCGGGCTTCGAGGGACGCGACCACGTGGGAGTTGTGCACGATCTGCTTGCGCACGTAGACCGGCGCGCCGTACCGCTCCAGCACCACCTCGACCGCCTGCACCGCGCGGTCCACCCCCGCGCAGTAACCGCGGGGCTTTGCGAGCAGGACACGCCGGGTCTTGACAGGCATGCCTCTCATGGTAAGCGACCACCGCGGGGCCGCCGCCGGGCGCCGCCCCTGCCCCGGCGGCCGGACTTTATCCGGACAAACCCTGGCCCGATGCTGCGATGAACGGGACGAGACGAGACAATGAACTCATCGCTCGCAGGCATCGCCCGCCCGCCAGCGGCGCCGCAGGCACGCACGCCAGGGAGAACCGTCATGCCAATCCCGCAGGTCAACGACCGCATCAAAGAGGCTCCCTTGGTCGTGCTCCGGGCGGTCTTCGCCGGGATCGGCCAGATCCTGCTCGCGGCGGATAAGGTCCGCGCCAGGGCGGCCGAGCAGGTCTGGGCGCCCGAGCGCGCCTTGGCACCGCGCCCGGCCAGCCAGACCCGGCCCTGGCAGGCACCGCAGGAGCAGCGGAACGGCACCCCGCATACCGAGCCCGGCGGCACTCAGACGCCGTCCGTCCGTGAGGCCGCGGCAAGCCCCGCAGCCACGGCCGCGCCTATCGCCACTCCGGCCAGGGCCGACGGCGCGGCGGCAGGTTCCGCACCAGGCCCTGCCTCCGGGGCCGGCCGGGCCACTGCCACGCCGGCCGCCAAGACCACGACTGACGCAAAGGCCCCGCCAGCCGCGAAGACCACCCCGCCCGCGAAGGCTGCTCCCGCAGCCAAGGCCACAAAGAGCCCGGCTGTGGCCAAGACCACAAGAACGACCCCGGCCACAAAGACCACGCCGACCCCGAAGACCGTGCCGGCACCGAGGGCCGCGGAGACCGCCGAGCAAGCGCCCGCCGAGAAGGCTGCGAAGCGAGCCCCTAGCGGGAAGGCGAAGACCGGGCCGACTGCGAAGGTGCGGACCGCCTCGGCCGAGAAGGCGGGGACCGTGCCGACGCCGAGGGCCGGGGAAGCCGAGCCGGCCGCCGCGGTAGCGGCGCCGCTGCCCGGCTACGACGATCTCTCCCTGGCCTCGCTTCGTGCCCGGTTGCGGGGGCTCGACGCCACCGCGATCCAGGCGATGCTCGCCTACGAGCAGGCCCACGCCCGCCGCGAGCCGGTAATCACCATGCTCGAACGGCGCCTGGCGAAGATCACCACCGGATAACACGGTCTGGTGGTCCCAGCCCGCAGGCCCTACTCCGGCGCGGACCAAAATCCCGGCGCGCGGCCCCTGCCCCGGTGCAGCCCTGCCCCGGTGCAGCCCCTCCCGTGCGCGCAGCCCTCCCGCGGGCGCGCAGCCCCTCCCCCGGCACGCAGGCCCTTCGGTATTACGACATCGTATTACACGATATCGCGGTAGTTACCCGGGCCGGTGAGGACGCGGCGGCGGGCAGGAACTCGGAGGCGGTCAGGCCCTCACGGTGCCATTGTGGTGTTGCCATGCCGTTGCAAACTTCCGCTGAGTCACCCGTTCCGGTCCGCACCGCGCTCCGCCTGGTTGGCGAGTGGGTGGGCAGGCTGGGCAGGATCTGGGTCGAAGGCCAGATCGCCGAGCTGACCAAGCGCGGCCAAACCGCGTTTCTGACCCTGCGGGACCCGGTCGCGGCCGTGTCGGTGCGGGTGATCTGCTCCCGAGCGGTGCTGGAGGCGGCCGACCCGGCACCGGGCGAGGGTGCCCGTGTGGTCGTGTGGGCCAAGCCCGAGTTCAACGTGGCCCGTGGCTCCTTCTCACTGGCCGGGCTGGAGATCCGGGCGGTGGGCATCGGCGAGCTGCTGGCGAGGCTGGAGCGGCTGCGGCGCTCGCTGGCCGCCGAGGGCCTGTTCGCGGCTGAGCGCAAACGGCGCCTGCCGTTCCTGCCCGGATGCGTGGGCCTGATCTGCGGGCGCGACTCGGCGGCCCAGCGGGACGTGCAGCTCAACGCGGCCCGGCGCTGGCCGGCGGTGCGGTTCCGGGTCGAGCAGGTCGCGGTGCAGGGCGCCTTCGCGGTCAGTGAGATCACCGATGCGCTGGCCCGGCTGGACAACGACCCCGCGGTGGACGTGATCATCATCGCCAGGGGCGGTGGGTCGATCGAAGACCTGCTGCCGTTCTCCGACGAGTCGCTGATCCGCGCGGTGGCCGCCTGCCGGACCCCGGTGGTCAGCGCGATCGGCCACGAGCAGGACACCCCGCTGCTTGACCTGGTCGCCGACGTCCGGGCGTCCACGCCGACCGACGCGGCCCGCCGGGTGGTACCGGACGTGACCGAGCAATTGGGCCTCATCGCCGGGTTGCGGTCCCGCGCGTACCGGATCGTCGCGGGCCGGGTGGACCGGGAGCTTGCCTGGCTGGACGCCATACGATCCCGCCCGGTGCTCGCCGACCCGCTCCGCGAGATCGACCGGCGGCAGGAGCAGGTCAACGGGCTGGCCGAGCGCGGCCGGCGGGCCCTGTCCACCGAGCTTGGCCGCGCCGGCGACGACATGGGTCATCTGCGGGCGCGGCTGCTCGCCTTGGCCCCGTCGGCGACGCTGCGGCGTGGCTACGCCATCGTCCAGCGGCCCGGCGGTGGTGTTGTCCGCAGCGCCGCGGGCGTCACCGCGGGCGAACGGCTGACCGTGCGATTCGCCGACGACCAGCTGTCGGTCACTGCCGACGAGGGCGAGCAGGCCTGACCCAAGTTTCGCCGGCCCGACCCCCGGTTTCGCGGGCCCTACCGCGGCCTTGCCGGCCCGACCGCGGCCTTGCCAGCCCGACCCCGGTTTCGCGGGCCCTACCGCGGCCTTGCCGGCCCGACCGCGGCCTTGCCAGCCTGACCCCGGTTTCGCGGGCCCCACCGCGGCCTTGCCGGCCCGACCGCGGCCTTGCCAGCCTGACCCCGGTTTCGCGGGCCCCACCGCGGCCTTGCCGACCCCCGGCTTCGCGGCCCGACCCTGGTTTCGCTTGCCTGACCTGGCTCACCGCGCTGTCCGCGGCCCCGCCGGCTAGGTTGGCCTGGTGACGGAGGCTGCTTCCCCGCTCCCCTACGAGACGGCGCGCGACCAGCTCGCCGACGTGGTCCGGCGGCTTGAGAGCGGGGGGCTCACCTTGGAGGAGTCGCTGGAGCTCTGGGAGCAGGGCGAGCGGCTCGCCGCCATATGTTCGGAGTGGCTCGAAGGCGCCAGGGCGCGGCTCACCGCGGCGTCGGCCGGCGAACAGGAGCCGAGTGAGCCCGGCGCACCGTTCTGATCTGTTAGTTCCCAGCGGAAGGCGCCGGCCATGACAGACCAAACTGTTGGCATCCCTGGTGAGCCCGGAGTTACGGTCAGCGAGCCACCCAGGCCGCCCCGGCAAGCGCCGGACCGGAACCTGGCCATGGAACTGGTCAGGGTCACCGAGGCCGGTGCCATGGCCGCCGCACGGTGGGTGGGCCGGGGCGACAAGAACGGCGCCGACGCCGCCGCGGTGCACGCGATGCGCATGCTCATCAACACGGTCTCGATGAAGGGCGTGGTGGTGATCGGCGAGGGCGAGAAGGACCACGCCCCGATGCTCTACAACGGCGAGGAGGTGGGCGACGGCAGTGGCCCGGCCTGTGACGTCGCCGTGGACCCGATCGACGGCACCCGACTGACCGCCAACGGGATGCCGAACGCGATTTCCGTGCTCGCCGTCAGCGCCCGCGGGTCGATGTACGACCCGTCCGCGGTGTTCTATATGTCCAAACTAGTCACCGGGCCGGCCGCGGCCGGCCTCGTGGACATCGAGGCACCCGTCGCGCACAACATCGCTAAGGTCGCCCGGGCCAAGGCGTGCTCACCACACGACGTGACCGTGGTCATCCTGGACCGGCCGCGGCACGCGGACCTCATGGCAGAGGTACGCGCGGCGGGAGCGCGGATCCAGCTCATCACCGACGGCGACGTGGCCGGCGCGATCATGGCAGCGCGCGACGGCACCGGGGTAGACCTGCTGCTCGGGGTCGGCGGCACACCCGAGGGCATCATCGCCGCGTGCGCGATCAAGTGCCTGGGCGGAACCATCCAGGGGCGCCTCGCCCCGCGCGACGACGCAGAGCGGGAGCGGGCGATCGCCGCCGGGCACGACCTGTCCCGGGTGCTCACCACCGACGACCTGGTCGCGTCCGAGGACGCGTTCTTCGCCGCGACCGGGATCACCGACGGGGAACTGCTGGCCGGTGTCAGGTACCGGGCCGGCGGCGCCACGTCGCACTCTTTGGTGATGCGGGCCCGTTCGGGCACCATCAGGACCATCACCAGCGAGCACCAGCTCTGGAAGCTGCGCGCCTACAGCTCGGTGAACTTCGACTCCGCCGACTAACCGCCGCAGCCGTGCCCCGGTTACTGGGGGCATGAATGCGAGGTTGATGCCCATAGAGGGGCCTCGGTGCCACGTTCATGCCCCAACAGGAGGGGTGAGCGGGGCTCTGGGGCTCGGCTGGTCAAAGGCTGTTCCATCGGAGGGGTCCGAGGGTTCTGGGACTCGGCCGTTCCGAGGCTGTTCCGTCGGAGGGGGTGCGAGGGCTCTGGGGCGCTGCTGGTCCGAGGCTGTTCCGTCGGAGGGTCCAGGGCATGGACGCGCCGTGGGCTGCGGGCCCGCGCTAGGGGGCGGTAAAAGCGCACCCACCACAAGGTTGACCGCATAAGGTACGGTGCGTCTTCTTCGGTGCTCCTCGGGGAGCCGGGCCGGCCGGCGCTCGGCGCCCGACTCAACGTTCGGCGGTGTCTCGTGGACCTGGACCTGATCCGCGCGCTGCTGGCCGGAACGGCCGGGGCCGTGCTGCCCGGGTACTTCTGGGCAACGGTGCTGCGGCCGACCGGCGGGCTGGGTGAGCGGCTGGCCTACTCCACCGGGCTATCGATGGCGTCGGTGCCGACGATCGCGGTGATCATCGCCCGGGCCGCGCACACCGGTGTCGCGCTCTGGGTGGCCCTGGCCGCGGTGCTGATCGTGTTCGGCTCTGGGCTGCTGGTCTACCGGCTCCGGGGCCCGGCCCCCGGGACGGCGGCCCCGGTGCTGCGGGTGCCGGAGCCGTGCCGGGACCCGCGGGTGCTCGGCCTGGTCGCCGCCGCGATCGCGGCCGGGCTGCTGATGATGGCCGTCAAGCGGCCCCCGCTGCCGCTGCTCGCGCTCATCGCGGTCGTGCTGCTGGCCGGTGGTGCCCTGATGGCCTGGCCCCGCCCCCCCGAGCCCGCGGATCCCCCGCTGGGCCTAGCACCGCCGCCTGCGGGCACCCCATCCGGACCGGCCTCAGGGCCGAGGGAATTCCTGTCGGCGCCGCCGCCCGCGTCCCCGGAATCCGCCCCGTCGACGTCGGCCGCCTCAGTACCGGATTCCCCGGCGCCCGGTTCCCCGGACGACGGCGGCCCGTCGGCTGACCGTTCCGCGCCAGCCCCGGCCGGGTCGGCGCACGCCGGGACCACGCCGACCAGGACGGGATCGGCCCGGGCCGGGGTCGCCGCTGGCGGTTCCGGGCCGGAGCGGCGGCCGTTCGGCCTGCCGCTGCCGGTGGTGCGTGACGGCGGCCTGGCCGTGATCCTGGTGCTGACCGCCTTGCGGGTCTACTCCGGCGTGGTCCGCTTCGAGTGGCCCTACGTGAGCGGCGGGGACCAGTTCTCGCACGCGGTGATGGCCGAGCAGATGCTCGCGCACGGGCAGTACCCGGCCTACCTCATCTACCCGCCCGGGTTCTCCGCGATGACCGCGGTGGTCTGCCGGCTCGCCGGGCTCACCCCGCTGGCATTGTTCCCGGTGCTGGCGCCGATGCTGCTCGTGGTCACCGCGCTGGGCGCCTACGCCCTGGCCACCAGGCTCTGGGGCTGGGAGTACGGCCTCGGCGCGGCGGCGCTGTCCGGGCTGGTCCTGACCGGGGCGTTCAACGGCTTCGCGGAGGGCCGCTACCCCGACCTCGTCTCCGCGTTCTTCCTGCTGGTGATGACCGTCGCGGCGCTGGTCACGCTGTATGAGGCGCCAACCGTGCGGTCGGCCGCGCTGGTCACCGTGGTGGGCGCTTCCGCGGTGCTGTACCACTCGGTGGCCACGCTGTACGCGGCGGTGCTGTTCGCCGGCGTCGCGGTGATCTGCCTGCCGTACCTGCTGCGCGCGCGGCACCGCGGCGAGTCCCGCGCGCTGCTGCTGTCGCTGGCCGGGGTGGCGGTGCTGTCGGCGTGCTACGCGATCTACGTCTACAACCCGGGCGGGGTCCTCGGCGGCAGATCCTCCGCCGGCGGCGCGGTCTCCATCGTGCTGGGCAGCCAGGCGCCCGTCGGCCAGGGCGCCCTGCTCAAGGAACTGGGGCCGCCGATCGTATGGTTCGGGCTGCTGGGCCTGGCCGCGCTCGCGGTGAGCCTGCGCTACCTGCGCCGCCCCGCCCAGGTGCTCACCGTGGCGACCGTCGTCGCCTGGTGCGTGGTCATGTACCTGGGCAGCCGGACCTCGCTGGACGGGTTCCCGCAGCGGTTCGAGCGGGACCTCGGCGCGCCGCTCTCGGTGCTGGCGGCGCTCGGCATCGGCCTGGTCGTCCGTGCGTTGCCGCTGCGCGGCGCCGTCAACCGGACCGGGCCTGCGCTGGCCGCCAGCGTGGCCGGCGTCCTGGGCGGGGTGATGCTGCTGGCCCAGGCGTTCCACGCGGTGAACGCCAGCGACCGGTCCGCCGGGGAACTGCTGAGCCACCGGGTCGCCGCGGCGGGCCAGTGGCTGGCGCGGCACAACACCGGGGGCACGATCATCTCGACGCCGTACATGAACCCGGGGATCACCAACCGGGCCGTGCTGGCCATGGGCGGCTACACCGGGCTGCAGTCCTACAGCCCGTTCCGCATCGCGCACCCGCGTTCCCTGCCCACCGCGGGCAAGGCGCCGCTGCTCGATTCGCAAGAGGTGCTGCTGCGCCCGCAAAGCTGCCAGTCCGCGAACATCCTGGTGCGCCAGGACGTGCGTTACGTCGTGCTGTACCGGGTCGGCAACGGCGCAGACCTGCCGGCGTTCGCCGCCGACCCCGCCCACTACCAGCAGGCGTTCCAGAACCCGTCGGTGATCATCTACGCGACGCACCGCACCGGCTGCGGTTGACTGCCCCGCCGGCGTTACGCGGTGGTCCTGCTGGCGAGCAGCACCGTCGCGGCCAGCCCGGCAGAACGTGCCACCCGTGGGACCAGGCCGCCGCGCCGTGCCGTATCGCATGCTGCTTGTTCTTGCCGGTCGCTGATCTCGGCCAGCAGGGTGCCGCCCTCCGCCAGCCACCGTGCCGCCTGCGCCGTCACCCGGCGCAGCACGTCCAGCCCGTCGCCGCCGCCGTCCAGCGCCACCCGCGGCTCGTGCAGCCGGGCCTCCGCCGGCAGCAGGCCGACCTCCCCGGTGGGCACGTAGGGCACGTTGGCGGCCAGGATGTCCACCCGGCCGCGCAGCGCGGCGGGCAGCGCCCCGAACAGGTCGCCCAGGTAGACATGGCGGCCGGCCGGGGCGAGGTTGCGGCGCGCGCAGCGCACCGCGGCGGGGTCGATGTCCGCGGCGTGCACTTCGGCGCCGTCCAGTGCCGCGGCGAGCGCGGCGCCCACCGCGCCGGAGCCGCAGCACAGGTCCACGATCACCGGGTGCGACGGGGCGACCGCGATGGCCTGGCGGACCAGGAACTCGGTGCGACGGCGCGGCACGAAGACGCCGGGCTCCACCGCGATCCGCAGGCCACAGAATTCCGCCCAGCCGAGGACGTGTTCCAGCGGCTCACCGGCCGCCCGTCGGTCCACCATGGCGGACAGTTCGGCCGGCGTGCCAGCCGCGGACATGAGCAGCCGCGCCTCGTCCTCGGCGAAAACGCATCCAGCGGCCCGCAGCCGGGTGACGACCGCGGGCTCGGAGAGTGGCACAGGGCTGACTGGCATGAGCGTGGTACCCACGTCAGCGCGGGACGCCGGGCCGGCGCGGCAACCGGCCACGCCAGCGGGTCCCCGGCCGGCGGGGCGCGTGCACCTGCACCCGGCCCGCGAAGCTGAACGTCCGGACCTCGATCAACGGCGACCCGGGTGGCGCCGGCGTGGCCTGCCGGTCGGCCAAGCCGACCCGGGCCCGGTCCTGCCGCCGCGCGCTGGTCACGGTCACCTGGACCCCGTCCGGCACGTGCAGGTGCAACTGGCCGCCGAGCAGGGCAGCGTGCAGGACGGTGTGCGTGCCCTGGAGCAGGGCCTGGCGCAGGTCGAGGATCACGTGGCCGCCCACGGCCGCCACGTCGAGCCGCTCAGGCACCACCCAGCGCCCGTCCCGCCGTACGGTGGCGAAGAACGCGGTCACCGTGCGGGAGTCGTCCAGTTTGAGCGGCTGGCCCGCGGCCGGGGCCAGGTCGGTGGTCAGCGAGGCGAGATCGCCGAGGGTGCGCGCCTGGTAGGCGCGCTGCACGCGCTCGGTATGCTCCTCCAGGGTGAGCCGCCCGTCACCCACCGCCTCCGCGAGGACCGCCACGACCCGTTCCCGGTCATGGTCGGACGCGCGCAGGTCGCTTGGTTTGCGTGCCGGGCTCACCTGACGAAAATATCGCCCCCGGCCAGCGCCGTCACCTAACGAGCAGGCGCGCACCGGGCCGGCACCCCGGCGGGCGCCCCGCCCGCGGCGCGGGGCCCGCGCCGGCGCCGCCGCGGCTACGGCAGGCCCGGGCTGGAACCCCGGCGCCCGACTGGCGACGCGGGGGCCGGGGCCGTCTTCCGCGCGGCCAGCGGGCCTGATTAACGTTGGGTGTGATCCTCTTTCTCTGTTAGTTTGCTGATAGCAATTAACGCTGAGCGAGGAGATCCGCAGCAGGTGACCGACTCCGCGGCCGGCCAAGCGAACGTGCCCGGGCAGGGTGGCCCGGGCGGGCACAACGGCTCCGCCCGCAGCGGGGCACCCGGCGGCTCCGCCCGCAGCGGGGCACCCGGCGGCTCCGCCCGCAGCGGGGCACCCGGCGGGCCCGCGCCGAACGGCGCGCCCGGCGGGCAGCGCGGCACGCCCGCGCGGCTGCGCGGGACGCATTACAAGTGGCTGGCGCTGTCCAACACGACCGTCGGCATGCTGGCGGCAACGGTCAACGCGTCGATCGTGATCATCTCGCTGCCGGCCATCTTCCGTGGCATCAAGCTCAACCCGCTGACCCCGGGCAACGTCAGCTACCTGCTGTGGATGCTGATGGGCTACCTGGTCGTCTCTGCCGTGCTCGTGGTGACGCTGGGCCGCCTGGGTGACATCTACGGCCGGGTCAAGATGTACAACGCCGGGTTCACGATCTTCGCGCTCGGCGCCCTGGCGCTGCCGTTCGACCCGCTGACCGGGCCGTCCGGCGCGCTGTGGCTGATCGGGTTCCGGGTGATCCAGGCGACCGGCGGGGCGATGCTGATGGCCAACGCACCGGCGATCCTGACCGACGCGTTCCCGTCCAACCAGCGCGGCACCGCGATGGGCATCAACCAGGTGGCCGGCATCTCCGGCATGTTCATCGGCCTGATCCTCGGCGGTGTCCTGGCCGCGGTCGATTGGCGGCTGGTGTTCATCGTGTCGGTCCCCATCGGCATCGGCGGTGCCATCTGGTCGTACCTGAGCCTGCGCGAGGCCGGCATCCGGACCCCGTCGCGGATCGACTGGCTCGGCAACGTCACGTTCGCGGTCGGCCTGATCGCGCTGCTGGTGGGCATCACCTACGGGCTGCTGCCCTACGGCGGGCACTCGATGGGCTGGACCAGCCCGCTGGTGCTGAGCGGGATGTTCGGCGGCGTCGCCATGCTGGCGGTGTTCTGCGTCGTGGAACAGAAGGTCGCCGCGCCCATGTTCGACCTGCACCTGATGCGGATCCGGGCGTTCGCGGCGGGCATCAGCGCCACCCTGCTCGCCTCGATCGCCCGCGGCGGGCTGCAGTTCATGCTGATCATCTGGCTGCAGGGGATCTGGCTGCCGCTGCACGGCTACGACTTCAGGGACACCCCGCTGTGGGCGGGCATCTTCCTGCTTCCGCTGACCGGCGGGTTCGTCTTCTCCGGGCCGGTGTCCGGCTGGCTGTCGGACAGGCACGGGGCCCGCTGGTTCGCCTCCGGCGGCCTGCTGGTCTCCGCGCTGGCGTTTGCCGGCCTGCTGCTCATCCCCACCAACTTCAGCTACGGGGTGTTCGCCGTGCTGATCTTCGTGGCCGGCGCGGGGATGGGGCTGTTCTCCGCGCCGAACGCGGCCGGGATCATGAACAGCGTCCCGGCCAGGCAGCGCGGCGCCGCCTCCGGCATGCTCGCCACGTTCCAGAACTCCGGGTTCGTGCTCTCGATCGGCGTCTTCTTCACGCTGATGATCGCCGGGCTGGCGGCCACCCTGCCGGGCACGTTCACCCACGGGCTCGCCGCCCAGGGCGTCCCCCACGCCATCGCGTTCAAGATCGGCTCGCTGCCGCCGGTGGGCAGCCTGTTCGCCGCGTTCCTCGGGTACAACCCGGTCGCCCAGCTGCTCGGCCCGACCGGCATCCTGGCCCACCTGCCGGCCAGCCACGTCGCGCTGCTCACCGGCAAGGTGTTCTTCCCGCAGCTCCTCTCCGGGCCGTTCCACCACGGCCTGAACATCGTGTTCGCCATGGCCATCTGCCTGCTGGTCATCGCCGCCGGGGTGTCGCTGCTGCGCGGCGGCCGGTACGTGCACGAGGAGCACGCGCCGCAGGGCCAGCCGGACGGCGCCGGGCAGGCCGCGCTGGAGCGCACCGCGCGCCGGTGACCGGCGCCCAGGGGACGTCCCCCGCGATCCGGGGATCTTTCGCCAATCGGCCGAAGTGCGGCCATATGGGTGGCCCGCCGGCTGATACCATCCTCGGGCTGCACGCGGGAGCCGGCGGTGAGTTCACAGATCATCCGAGCGCCCAGCCCCGCGCCGGCTGCCGTAGGGGGAGGACATGGGGACCGTCACGCTCAAAATCAGCGCCGCCGCGCTCATCGCTCTCAGCCTGTGGCCCAGCCGGGCCCTGGCCGGGCAGCCCTCACCGTAACCAAGTGACCGCCAGCACCCGGCCAGCTTGACGGCGCGCGGCTGGCTTACTACCCCACCGTGGAGATGGCGACGTCCCGTACCAGGTGTACCCCCACTTTGGTGCCGGTCGCCCCGGTGAACGCGAGCAGGGCGCTGCCCGGCAGGGAAGGCTCCGCGTCCTGGAAGATCTGCGCACCGTCCAGGAAGACGATGAGCACCCCGGACGTGGTGATGTTGACCCCGACGGTGTGCGTGCCCAGGCGCAGCGGAGGTATGGCGCGCGCCACGTCGGTGAAGGTCAGGTGCTGGCCAGTGCTGTCGGTCCCGGTGGAGATACCCGCGAAGTTCGAGGACGGGAACCCCGTGTCCTTGTAGGTGGCGAACGTGACCGCGAGGCCGTTCAGCCCGCCGAAACCGAGATCGGCTCCGGTGCCGCCGCACGCCGTGGCCGACTCGGTCCCCGGGTCGAGCA
>Ga0070698_100003657_pt1 | contig 16886 bp, 12 predicted proteins | sample KBSK1502metaG_FD_65477 | JGI IMG/M metagenome (GOLD analysis project Ga0070698, IMG submission 65477) | Corn, switchgrass and miscanthus rhizosphere microbial communities from Kellogg Biological Station, Michigan, USA - KBS K1-50-2 metaG | ecosystem: Host-associated > Plants > Roots >...
GCGCGAGCGCGCCACGCCCACCGCCCCGATCCGGGCCAAGGCCGAGGAGCTAGTGAGGCACCGCAGCGCTCCGGAACGGCAATTTCCGGGCCGCCGCGGAGCTGCTCGAGCGCGTGGTTCAGTTGGAGCCCAAGCACAAGCGCGCCTGGAACGACCTCGGGCGCGCCTATTCGGTCCAGTCGCAGTGGGCCAAGGCGGTAGAGGCATTCCGCAGGCAGCTCGAAGTAAACCCGTACGACGACCAGGCAAATCTCCTGCTCGGGCTGGTCTATGGGCAACTGCAAAAGTACGAGGAGGCCGTCGAGGCCCTCAGAAAACAGCTCGAGTTGAACCCACTCGACGCCCAGGCCCATGCGACGCTCGGCTTGGTGTACGTGGAATGGCGGAAGTTCGCCGAGGCGGTACCGGAACTCGAGAAGGCGGTCACGCTCGCCCCGGAGAATGCCGGGCTGTACGTCGGGCTCGGCCATGCCTACTTGAGCCTGGACCAGGGAGACAAAGCGCTGGAGGCGTTTGACAAGGCGGTGGAGCTGGCACCCACCCCGACAGTTTGGAACAACGTGGCCTATCAGCTCACGCTTGGCAAGAAGAGCCTCGACCGGGCGCAGCAGTACGCCGAATCGGCTGTGGCCGCAACCGCCGCCGAGTTGCGCAACGCCAGGCTCGATCGCCTCGCGGCCAATGACCTGCAGCGTGTCACCGGGCTGGCGGCCTACTGGGATACGCTCGGCTGGGTCCACTTCCAGAAAGGCGAGCTGGAAACGGCAGAGAAATTCATCCGCGCCGCTTGGCTGCTCGATCAGCACGGCGAGGTCGGCGACCATCTGGCGCAGATCTACGAAAGGCGCGGCCAAAAACAGGAGGCCATCCGCACCTACGCGCAGGCCCTGGCCGCTTCGAGGCCCGTCCCCGAGACTCGCGGGCGCCTGGCGAAACTTGCCGGCGGCGAGGACAAGATCAAGTCGCTCGTTTCCGCAGCGGGCGTGGAACTTTCCGAGGCACGCACAGTAAAGTTCGGCAAGCTGCTCCAAGAAAGTGTCAGCGCAGAGTTCTTCGTCCAGTTGGCGCCTGCACCCGGCGGAGTCGCCAAGGTCGAAGAGGTGAAATTCATCAGCGGCAGCGAGAAGCTGAGGCCGTTTGCGGAGAAACTCCGCTCCGTGAACATCCCGGTGGCCTTTCCCGACGACACACCGACCAAAGTGGTACTTCGCGGGATCTTTACCTGTTCCGCGGCCACGGGCGAATGTGTTTTTGTGCTGATGACGCCCGATACGGTCACGGCTGTAAACTGAGGTTTGCGCGGATAGAGGCAACCTGCGGTCGAGGCGCAACTACTTTAGCTCGAGGATCTCCTTTTCTTTGGCGGCGGACAGGTCCTCGAGCTTCTTGGTTTCCTGGTGGGTGAGCTTCTCGAGCTCATCGAGCGAACGCTTGCGGTCGTCCTCGCTGATCTTCTTTTCCTTTTCGAGTTTCTCAACAGCTTCCTTGATGTCGCGGCGGATGTTTCGCACCGCGGTGCGGTGATTCTCCAGTACCTTGTGCAGGTGCTTGACCAGGTCCTTGCGGCGCTCTTCGGTGAGAGGCGGAATGGGCACGCGGAGTATCTTGCCATCGCTGGTCGGGTTCAGGCCCAAGTCCGAGGTGCGGATGGCCTTGTCGATGGGCGTCACCGCGCCGGGGTCCCAGGGCGAGATGATGATCATCGTCGGTTCGGGGACCGAAAGCATGCCGAGCTGGTTTATGGGCATAGGCGTGCCGTGGTAGTCCACTCGGATGTGATCGAGCAGCGCGACGTTGGCGCGCCCGGTGCGCAGCCCCGCCAGCTCCTTGCGAAAATCTTCCACCGCCTTCTCCATACGCGCTTTGGCCTGCGCTGTGGCGTCTCTGGTATTCGCGATTGTGGTCATGGGGCGTTGCGTCTCCGATCAAGTTGAAGGCGCCCGCTGGAGCGAGGGCGCTGAATGAAACTCACCGCCGGGTACCGGCGGGCGAACTGCGCCCGCCTCAGGACGGGCAGATGGCTGAGCCGACCTTCTCGCCGAGCACCACCCGCTTGATGTTTCCCGGCACGTTCATATTGAAGACGATGATGGGCAGCTTGTTGTCCATGCAGAGCGAGATCGCGGTCGAATCCATCACCGTCAGGCCTTTCTGAATCACGTCGAGGTAGCTGATGCGCTCGAACATCCGTGCGCCGGGGACCTTCTCCGGATCGGCGTCATAAATACCGTCCACACGGGTGGCCTTCAGGATCACCTGCGCCTTGATCTCCATTGCGCGGAGTGCTGCAGCGGTATCGGTGGAAAAATACGGGTTGCCGGTACCCGCGGCGAAGATGACCACGCGCCCTTTTTCCAGATGGCGCGCCGCACGCCGCGGGATGAACGGTTCGGCGACCTGATGCATCTCGATGGCGCTCATCAATCGCGCGTAGCAGCCCTGCTTTTCGAGCGCGTCCAGCAGCGCCAGGCCGTTGATGACGGTCGCGAGCATGCCCATGTAATCTCCGGTGGCGCGGTCGATCGCCAGGGATTTCTGCCGCGTCCCGCGGAAGATGTTGCCGCCGCCGACCATGATGGCCACCTGTACCCCCAGGTCGTTGACTTCTTTGACCTCTCGCGCAATGTTGACGACCGTCTCGGCGTGAATGCCGAAGCCCTGTGATCCCTGCAGGGATTCACCGGAGAGCTTCAAGACAATGCGCTGGAAGACTGGCACCTGCCTTTGGGTCTCGGCCTTTCTCGATACCTTGGTTGTCGTCATCTCCTGCATTCCCGGCCGCTGGCCTCGCATGGACCGATGTCGGCGGGCATTCTAGCAGAGAATCGCGCCAGTGGCACGGTGGGCCATGCTGAAAACCGAGGCGGAATGGGAAGGAAAGAGCACGCGCCGGCAGGTTTCAGACCGTGAAATTTCGGGATGGCGCGGGAGTCCCCGGGAAGGGGAACTGAGGCGGTATCGCCTAGCCCGAGGGCGTGCCGGCGACCGTGGCGCTGCCGACCTCGCCGACCTTGAGGCGGACGAAGCGGCGCACAGCGATGTTTTCGCCGACCTTGGCGATCATGTGGCCGATGAGCTCGCGAATCGTAACCGACTCGTCCTTAATGAAGTGCTGCTCGTAGAGACAGGTCTCCTCGTAAAACTTTTCCATCTTCCCGTTGACAATTTTCTCGATGATTTCCTCTGGCTTGCCGGCGGCGCGAGCCTGCTCGCGATAGATTTCGCGTTCGCGGTCGAGGATTTCCGGCGTGACCTCCTCGCGGCGCAGAAAGCGCGGGTCGAGCGCGGCGACGTGCATGGCGATCTCGTGGCAGAGGCGCTGGAAGTCGGCCGTACGCGCCACGAAATCGGATTCGCAGTTCACCTCGACGATCACGCCGATCTTCCCCCCGGCGTGAATGTAGCTGCCGATCAGGCCCTCAGTGGCCTCGCGTTGCGCCTTTCTTTGCGCCGCCGCTTGGCCCTTCTTGCGCAGCACGTCGATGGCTTGTTCGAGGTCGCCAGCCGCCTCAACCAGTGCGGCGCGGCAATCGCTGAAGCCCGCGCCGGTGCGCTCGCGCAGCTCCTTCACCTGCTGGGCAGAGATGTTCACTTGCTCGGGTCTGGTGGTCATCGGCTCGACGTGTTCCTTCTCCACGGATTTGTGCTCGGCCGCATGTCGCGGCTGGCTTCGCGGCGCCTTCGGTTTTTTGCTGGGGCCGCGTCTTCGCTTCCGGGCTCCCGCCTTCGGGCGGCGCTTGCGTTTGTTTGGAATTCCCTTCCTCGGGCTGGCCGGCCCCGGCGAGGCGGCCAGCTATAGAAATGGCCCCGTGCCTCCTAAACGGGTACGGCCCAGGCTTGCACAGGGCCAGTGAACACCGGGGCTGGCTTACAGGGCTTCCGGGACACTCCCCAGGACCCTCGAAGCGTTATTTGTCCCCCTCTTCCTCGGGAGGGGTCGCCTGGTCGGGCTCCGCCGACGCCTCAGCCGCTGGTTCGGCCGTCGGCTCGACGAAATCGCCTTCCTGCTTCTCGTAGGCCTCGTATTGGCTGGTATCCACGTACTCGACGCCTTCGGCCGCCTCAGTGCCCTCTTCGGCTTTCTGCTCGGCGATCTGCGTTTGCTCAAATGCTTGGCGGCCCTCATTCACCGCGTCGGCGATTTTGGAGGTGAACAAGCGGATAGCGCGCAGCGCGTCGTCATTGCCGGGGATGATCAGGTCCACCAGGTCCGGGTCACAGTTGGTGTCCACGATGGAGACCACTGGCACCCCCATGCGGCGCGCTTCGCGCACGGCGATCTCTTCGGCGTGAGAATCAATCACGAACATTGCATCGGGCAGGGCCGCCATGTTTTCCACGCCCTCGAGGTTTTGCTGCAGGTGTTTCAGCTCGCGCTCCAGCCGCGCCGCTTCCTTCTTGGAAAGCTGAGCCATGCGCCCGTCTTCGACCATGGCCTTCAGGGTCTTCAGGCGCTTGATGGACTTCTGCAGGGTGGCCCAATTGGTGAGCGTGCCGCCGAGCCAGCGGTGGTTGACGTAGAACATGGTGCAGCGCTGCGCCTCTTCGGCGATGGCCTCCTGCGCCTGACGCTTGGTGCCGACAAACAGCATCGTCTTGCCCTGGCTGGCCAACTCGCTGACGAACTTGCCGGCTTCGCGGAACATCTTGAGGGTCTTCTGCAGGTCAATGATGTGGATTCCGTTGCGCTCGCCGAAGATATACTCCTTCATCTTCGGGTTCCAGCGACGTGTCTGGTGGCCGAAGTGCACCCCGGCCTCCAGCAGCTCTTTCATCGTGATTTCTACCGCCAACATACCTCCTCTTGGATTGGGTGCTTGCGACCCGCCGCTGCGCAGGATGCGGCTTCGCGAAGCAGCGTGAGAGCACCCTCTTGCCGGCCCCTTGCCGGCCGTGAATTTTCCCCAGCGAGGAGGATGGCAATCCCCCACGCCGGGGCAGAATCTCAGAACTAACGCTTGCTGTACTGGAAGCGCTTGCGTGCGCCCTTCTGCCCGTACTTCTTGCGTTCCTTCATGCGGGAATCCCGCGTCAGGAAGCCGTTCTTGCGCAGGCCCGACCGCAGTTCCGCGTTGAACAACGCAAGGGCCCGTGAAAGACCCATGCGCACCGCGCCCGATTGCCCCCCGGCGCCGCCGCCCTTGACGGTGGCCATCACGTCCACCTGCCCCGCCGTCTCGGTGAACTTCAACGGCGCAATGGCGGCATTTCGCCAGGCGACGTTCTTGAAATAGTCGTCCACTGGACGGCCGTTGACCTGGAATTTGCCGGAGCCCAGCTTGATAAACACGCGCGCCACCGCTTCCTTGCGGCGGCCGGTGCCGTAGAACTGCGCGCGGATGGCGCCCTCGACAGGCGGTGCGGTCGAACTCAACTTCCCTCCTCTTCCTTCGAACCCTTGCCCCCGGGCAAGCCCCGCCTCTCGAGAAGCGAGCGGCAGAAACAGCAAAAGCGAGTGGCTAAAGCGCGAGCGGCTGCGGCTTCTGCCCGGCGTGGCGCGCCAGCCCCTTGGCGTCCAGATAGACGCGCAGCTTACGGGCGCGGCGGGCACGCAACTTGTTCTTGGGCAACATGCCCAGGATGGCCTCGCGTACCATCACGTCGGCGCGGTTCGGCCGGAGCCGCTTCGCCGGGATCTCCTTTAAGCCACCGGGGTAACCGCTGTGATGGCGGTACACCTTCTGCTCGAGCTTGTTGCCGGTCAGGCGGATCTTATCGGCATTGATCACCACCACGTGGTCGCCGGAATCCAGGAACGGGGTAAAAGTCGGCTTGTCCTTTCCGATCAGCACCCGCGCCACCCGTGTGGCCAGCCGCCCCAACACTTGACCGGCGGCATCCACCACGTACCACGTGTTGCCTTGCTTGAGCTGTTCGGCCTCGAGGCCCCGGGGCACATACGTCCGCATTCGCTCAGTCAAACCTTTCGCTTCAAAGACAAACGTCAAGAATAGGGGATGCGCGCGAAATTGTCAACGCAGCAGTGCGCGTAGTGGCGCAGCGTCGCAATGCTTCTTTTCCTAGGAGAGGGCTGGAAAAGCCGGATTCCCGGGCGCATCTAATTCCCCGCAGCGCGTTCCACGTGCCCGCCAAACTTAAACCGCATCGCCGACAGCACCTTTTCGGCAAAAGTGTGCGCCTGGCGCGACCGGAAGCGGGCATAGAGCGCCGCCGAGAGCACCTCGGCCGGGACGGCCTCTTCGATCGCGGCCATCAGAGTCCAGCGGCCTTCTCCGGAGTCCTGCACAACCCCGGTGTAGTCGGAGAGCGTCGGGTTTTCCGCCAGCGCCATCGCGCTCAAGTCGAGCAGCCACGAGCCGACCACGCTCCCACGTCGCCATACCTCCGCGATATCCGCGACATCGAGTGCGTAACGCAGGTCCTCCGGCAGATCCTTCGAGTTCGCGTTGGCCAGGATGTCAAAGCCCTCTGCGTAGGCTTGCATCAGACCATATTCGATGCCGTTGTGAACCATCTTGACGAAATGCCCGGCACCGGACGGACCGCAGTACAGATAACCTTCCTCTGCGGTGCTGTTCTTCTGCTCGCGCCCGGGCGTGCGGGGAATCTCGCCGCGTCCTGGTGCGAGGGTCCGGAAGACTGGCTCGAGATGTCGGAAAGCTTTTTCTTCTCCCCCGACCATCAAGCAGTATCCTCGCTCGACTCCCCAGACGCCGCCGCTCGTACCCACGTCCAGGTACTGGATGCCTTTCCCTTTCAGAGTGCTGGCGCGGCGCACATCATCTTTATAGTAGGAGTTGCCGCCGTCGATGATGATGTCACCCGGCTCCAAGCGCTCGGCTAGGCCCCTGACGGTTTGCTCGGTGGCGTTGCCTGCCGGCACCATCACCCAGGCCGCCCCCGGCTTGCCCAGGCCGCGAACGAAATCGTCGAGCGAATCCGCTCCCTTTGCGCCTTCGCTCGCCATCCGCTTCACATTCTCCGGGCTAAGGTCAAAAACAACGCACTCATGGCCGCCCCGCATTAACCGGCGCACCATGTTGGCCCCCATTTTTCCCAGACCCACCATGCCGATTCTCATTGCGCTCGCTCCCTTCCAAGAAGTGACCGCGGGCTGCGCTTATCTTGCGACCGGCGTTGGCCCTCACAACGAAATATACAGTGTTTCGCCGGTTCGCGGTGCAGTTTGGCGCAGTTCACTTCGTGGGCCGGCCGCCGCTGGAGTCGAAGCCCAGCAGCCGCGAGCATCCAGACCGTTTACGGTCGGATGATCCTGAGCGCCTCAGCAGTAGCTGCGGGCGCACAATCCGCGCCGTGATAACATCCGGCGCTGCGGGACCAGCCTATGCCTAACGCTTCGCCTATCCCCGCGGCCATGCTGGAAATCATCGCGCCCATGGGCACACGCCGGCAGGTGCCGGTCAATGAGTCCCCTTTCCTGATCGGTCGCACCGCGGAAGCCGGCAACCACCTCCCTCTCGATGATGTCCGCATCTCGCGGAAGTGTGCTGCTCTGGTCTACGACGGGGGAGTATTTCGGCTGGAAGACCGCGGGCAGCGCAGCGGGGTCTACGTGAATGGCCAAAAAGTGAGCGCCTGCGCTCTTCGCGACGCCGATACCATCACGTTTGGCATGCGCGATTCCACTCAGTTGATCTTTCACGTCGAACAGGCTGAGAAAGCGCTCCCCGACCTGCTCTCCGAGCTGGACAAGGCCTCATCGCTTGATGCGGGCGCACGCGATCTTCGCCTCCTGAGCCTGCTGCTGGAGGCGACCGCACTGCTGCAATCCCACCTGCCCTTGGAACAGGTGTTGCAGGCGATGCTCGACCGCGCCATCACGATCACCGACGCCGACCGCGGCGTGCTGCTCGAGTGCGAACCTGCTGGCGGATTGCGCCCGTTGCTGGCGCGACAGAAAGGCGCAGTCCACTTGCCGACTGAGAGCCTCGCCCCCAGCCAGACGGCCATCCAACAGGCCCTGCAGCGAAGAGAAAGCGTTGTGCAACTCGACCTCAGCCTGGCTGAAGACTCGCTGCGAGACGCCCAGAGCATCGTCGCGCAAGAGCTGCGCTCGTTCGTCGCGATCCCGCTGCTTTCGGTCACCGAGCTGGAGTCCAGCGGCGCAACCTTGGTGGCAGCGCCGACCGAAGTTCTGGGCGTGCTGTACCTCGATAGCCGCCGCCCAGCTGCATTCTCCAGCATCGAGCGTCAGATCTTGCAGACGCTCGCCATCGAGGCCGGCAGCGTCCTCGAAAAAGCCCAGCTGGTGAAAAAGGAGAAGGAACGGCAGCGCATGAGCCTGGAGCTGGACACTGCTCGTAATATCCAGCAGGCGCTGCTGCCGGCCGGCTTCCAGCAGTTCACGCACCTCCAAGTCGCCGGCGTCAATCGCTCTTGCTTGGCGGTGGGCGGCGACTACTTCGACGTGATCGAACTGGACGCCCAGCGCACCGCGTTTGTGATCGCCGACGTTTCCGGCAAGGGCCTGGGCGCGGCGCTGGTGACGGCGATGCTCCAGGGCACCTTTTCCGCTCTGTCGCTCGGGCAGCAGCCGGCAAATGTCTGCGCGCACGTCAACCGGTACTTGTGCGCGCACGCGGCCGTGCGACGGCACGCCACTTTATTCTTCGGCATTCTCGACACGGCCGGCCGACTCGAGTACGTAAATGCCGGCCACCTTCCAGCGATGCTGGTCCATGCGGGCCGCGTCGAGCCTGTCTTCGCAGCGGAGTCCTTCGCGCTGGGTTGGTTTGACGACGCAGAGTACCACACTGCTGCGGCGACACTGGAACCCGGCGACACCCTGGTCTTGTTCACCGATGGCATCAACGAAGCCCTGAACCCCGAGCGCGAACAATTCGGGTTGCAAGGCCTCCGAGCGGCCATCGAGAAAGGCGCCGGCGCGAGCGTCGAGCAGCTCCAAGCCGGCATCCTTGAGGCCGTCGAAGGATTTATTCGCGGCGAGCCTCAGGGCGACGACATCACTCTGCTCATCCTCCGCTACCTGGGCCATTCCCCGCCCGACCCGACGCCCCCGGGCGAGGCCTGAGTTTTGGTACGAGTGGCCAATTCCAGCGGGCTCCGCGAGAGTGAATCGCTCTGCATCCTTCCTCACTTTCCCTAAACGGACATGGACCCTTCCTGTTCCGATCCAAATGCGGCGCGATCGCAACTTTTCAAGCGAACCTGGTGCAATACCGACAAGGAACTCGGATTGCCTGCGGCTACCGGCGGGGATCGAGAAATTGAGAGATTTATTGACGTTCTTGCCGCTCGGAGACTGCTGGGCTAGCCGTCCCGACGACCTCCCGGGTCAACGTCTGAAAGTGATAGCCCATGATCGCGAGCATGATGGCAGTGTCAAAGGTATGGCGGTAGCGGGTAGCGGCTTCAAAGAAGAATTTCCAGTAGCTGGTGCGGGCCTCCCCCAGTATCCCTTGCTTCAGGATGGAGCGGGCCAAGGCAATGTAGTCCGAAAGCGCGCGACGTGCATGGTGGGAAGGATGGTACTGAGCCAGAAATCGTCGCACACGATCATAATATGCGTCCGGGTGATAGATGCGCTGAAGAATTGACCGGTAGCCTTCCAGGAGCCTCTGTGGGTTCATCTTCGGAACAAAGTTCAACCGGCAATCCATGTTGTCTCCCTGCCCCTCATCGAGGATGCGGCCCTCTTTCTGGAGCCGACGGTAGAGCTGCGTCCCTGGCAGCGCCAGGAGCAGCCCCACCATTGCCAGCGGGATGGCGCTTTCCTGGATGAACTCCACTTGCTTGTCGAAGACATCGTCGGGGTCGTTGTCAAAGCCCACGATGAACCCGGCCATCACTTCCATACCATAGCGCTGGATGCGACGCACGCTGTCGAGCAGACTGCGGCGCGTGTTCTGCAGTTTCTGGGCTTCTTTCAGGCTTGCTTCCACCGGGGATTCGATGCCCAAAAAAACACGAATAAACCCAGCTTCTTTCATCATCTGTAAGAGGTCCGCGTCATCGGCTAGGTTCACCGAGGCCTCAGTGAAGAAAGTGAATGGCCGCCGGTGCCGGACATTCCATTCGGTTAACACAGGCAACAGCTCTTTGACCTTTTTCTTATTGCCGATGAAGTTGTCGTCGACAATAAACACCGAACCCCGCCACTTGTGTTCGTAGAGCTGTTCCAGCTCAGTGACCACCTGAGCCGGTGATTTCGTCCGCGGTATGCGCCCGTAAATCTCAATGATGTCACAGAATTCACAATTGAAAGGGCACCCGCGCGAGTACTGGATGCCCGTGGCGCTGTAGTACTTGAAGTTGATGAGGCTGAGGTCGGGCAATGGGGTCTTATCCAGTCCGGGCAGTCCGCCAGCGCGATAGACGGGTTTCGCCTTTCCCTGTTCTAGGTCGGCCGCTAGACCGGCGACGAGTTCCTCAGCCTCGCCGATCACTATGTGGTCGGCATGCTGGGGGAGCTCTTCCACGCTGCTTGTCACCGGCCCGCCGACCACAGTCGGTAGCCCCCAGGTCCGGCAGCGCGCCAGGATCGCCAGCAGGTCTTGCTTGTGCACCAGCATGCCGCTCAGCATAGCTACGTTGGCCCATTCCAAGTCGGCATCGGTAAGAGGGCGCACGTTGGTATCCACCAACCGCTTGTTCCAATGCTTCGGCAGCAAAGAGGCGATAGTGAGCAGACCCAGTGGTGGGTAGGCAGAGCGCTTGCCTTCAAATGGCAGCGCGTGCTTGAAACTCCAGTAGGTATCAGGCCACTCGGGATAGATGAGGAGAGCGTTCATGTGTCGGAGAACTTACCGTCTGACCTTGAAAGCCGACCTATCTTAGACCCCGGCATGATGGTCTCGCAACAAAAAATTGGTGACACAACCAAGGGAATGCACTTCGCCCTGGCGAGGTCCACGAATGGCGACTCGTATCCGCTTTGGGTCGAGCGCTTCTTCTGTAGCGCTGCCCACCGCTTGAGAATGGGGTAAGCGAATCCTGCGCCTGGGCGGGAGCGAGCGTCGATCCCGGCCGGGTTCCAATGATTCACAGATGGAATCTACTCCCGACAGATACCACGCTTGCTGGAGCGGATGAATTCGATCAGGTGCAGAGTATGCTCAGTCGGGACCTCTGCTTCAATCCGCTGAAGCGCCTCTTCCAGCTTAAGCCCTGACCGGTACAGAATCCTGTACGCCGTCTTCAGCGCTGTGATCTGCGCAGCCTTCAACCCCGAGCGCCGCAGCCCCAGCAGATTCAGCCCCTTCGAGGCTACGTTGAAATCGGAGTAGAGGAAGTACGGCGGCAAGTCGCTATTCACCCGCGAGTTGCCACCGATCATTGCGAGTCGCCCGATCTTTGAATACTGGTGGATCACCACTCCACCGGAGATGAACGCGTCGCTTCCCACTTCGACATAACCCGCCACCAGCGCGCAGCTCGCAATCACCGTCCGATCAGCGATCTTACAATTATGTGCAATGTGCCCGGAAGTCATGATGTAGTTCTCGTCGCCAATCACCGTCTCCGATTCCGGAGCTGTGCCGCGCGAGATCGTGTAGTGCTCGCGGATTTTGTTGTCGTTGCCGATTCTGAGGTAGCTCCGCTCGCCGGTGAAGTTCTTGTCCAGTGGATCCGTACCGAGTACCGTGCTCGCCGAGATCTCGTTGCGCTCGCCGAGTGTCGTCCAGCGTTTTACGTACACATGGGGCTCAAGGCGCGTCCCGGCGCCGATGACGACGTCTTGCTCGACGATCGCGAAATCGCCGATCACCGCCCGCGGCCCGATCACCGCATCAGGATGGACACGAGCGGTGGGAGCAACCTCCGCCGAGGGGTCGATTGGCACTCTCTAGTCCACCAAAGCCGCGCTCTCGAACAACCCCGCTATGCCTTGCCCCCCGCCAATGGCACATCGTCGCCACGCCATAGGGCGTGTGGCGCCGTACATTTACTGCAAGGGCAATCTTGGAGGAGCGATGTGCAGCACGCTCGGCATGGTGCGAACCCCCATTTGCGTTCGCACCAGCCGATGTTTCTCCCGGAAATGGATTCTCGACCGCCGGCCCCACTCGCGCACGAAGTAGTAATTGAGCGTCCCCCCGATTGCGCCGCTAAGTATGGGGATGAGTCGCGCCGACCATTTTTCGGCGACTTCCGCGCTCATGCGGACAGCGATGCGCTCCATTACCCGCGGCACGAAACGCTCAACCACCTCTTTTTCAAGCAGCTCCCGACCGAGGTCGATGCCGGCTGCCGCAGCGGCTGCCACCCACAGCGCAGCCACTTCTTCGTCACTGGAATACTCGAAGCCGTAAATCAAGCTGAGCTTCTGAATCATACGCAGTAAGACGGCGGAGAGGATTCCGATATCAGGCGCGACCGTCAGCATCCCACCGAGACCGAGACCCGCCCCTTCGAGCGCCGCGATTTTCATGGACGCGGAGATGGTCTGCTCAGCCACGTACTCCACCGTATTCTCAGGCACGGAGAACATCTCCTGAAACGATTGGATGGGCAGGCCGTAGGTGCGACGGATGCGTTGCAGATAGTCCCCGGGGTCGACCTGAACGCGCTTGTAGGCGCGATGCAGGCTGCTGCGGACGGCACGCTTGATGCCTTTGAGGATCATCGGCTCGCTTCTCTGATATGCCCCGTCTGTTTGACGCGCCAACTCGCTCGCACGCCGCGCTCAGCCCAGTACGATGCGGATCAGATGCGCCGCACCGTCGTCCGCGAGTGGGATACTTGCGGAGCCGGGCAGCAGCTGGCCATCGAGTTCAGCTAGAGTCACGCCGCGGGTAACGCTGCGCGGATTCTCCACCCTGATCTTATACATTGACGAGTGATAACGAAAGCTGATGGAGTAGCCGGGCCAGTTTCGGGGGATGCAAGGATCGATGCTGAGCGCCGCGCCGCGCATGCGGAACCCGAGAATCCATTCCAGGCCAGCACGATAGAGCCAGCCCGCCGAACCGGTGTACCAGGACCACCCCCCGCGCCCAACGTGTGGAGGCTCGGAATATACGTCGCCCGCGATCACGTAGGGCTCGACTTTGTAACGCTGGACATTGGCTCGCGAGGTGGTGCGATTGATCGGATTCAGCATCCGGAACAGTTCGACGGCTTTGTCGCCATCGCCGAGCGCCGCGAAGGCCACAACCGTCCACACGGCAGCATGCGTGTATTGTCCTCCGTTTTCGCGGATCCCGGGCACGTAACCTTTAATGTAGCCGGGGTCGAACGGCGCGCGATCAAAGGGCGGGGTGAAGATCAAAATCAGCCCTTCGGGCCGGCGCACCAGGTGCTGTTCGACGGCGGCCATGGCGCGCGCTCCGCGGCCCGGTTCTGCTGCGCCGCTGATAACTCCCCACGTCTGCGCGATGGAATCAATGCGGCACTCCCAGTCTGTGGCGGAGCCGAGCGGCGTGCCGTCATCAAAATAAGCGCGGCGGTACCATTCGCCGTCCCAGGCTTCCCGCTCCAGCGCCGCTTTCAGCGCGCTGACGTGGAGGCGCCAAGTTTCCGCGCGCTCGTGCTCGCCGCGGGCATCCGCAACTTTGGCAAATTCCCAGAGAATCGTATGCAAGAACCAGCCTAGCCAGACGCTTTCTCCCTTGCCCTGTTGGCCGACGCGGTTCATGCCGTCATTCCAGTCGCCCGTGCCCATCAGCGGGAGGCCGTGGCTGCCGACTGCGAGGCTGCGATCCAGTGCACGCGCGCAGTGCTCGAATAGTGTGGCGCGAGTCTCAGACACACGCGGCTGGAAGTAGGATTCGTTTTGCCCCACAGCTAGCGCATCGCCTTCCAAGAAGGGCACGACTTCGTCCAGCACGGTCAAGTCGCCGGTGGATTCAATGAAATGGATGACGGCGTACGGCAGCCAGAGCGGATCGTCGGAGATCCGCGTGCGCACACCGCGTCCCGAGGGCGGATGCCACCAGTGCTGGACGTCCCCCTCGGTAAACTGGCGGGCGGCCGCCCGCAGCAGATGCTCGCGGGTGACTTCGCGTTTAGCGACACAAAGGGCCATCACATCCTGGAGCTGGTCGCGGAAACCATACGCCCCACTGGTCTGATAGAACGCTGCGCGCGCCCAGACGCGACAGGCCAGCGTCTGGTAGAGCAGCCAACGATTCAGCAGCACATCCATGGCCAGCTCGGGCGTGGTGATCTGTACAGTGCCGAGCGCGTCGTCCCAACGGCCGGTGACCTCACGCAGGGTTTCATTCAGGTCTGCGGCACGATAGCGGCTCAGCAGCTCGCGCACTTGTTCCCTACTCTCCGTCTGGCCCAGGAAAAACACAATTTCCGCGCTGGCACCGGGACGTAACTCAAGTGACGTTTGCAGCGCGGCGCATGGATCGAGGCCCGCGCCCACCTTTCCAGAAAGCTGAGCGCCTCGCTCAAGCGCCGCGGGACGCTCGGGCGTCCCATTGCGACCCAGAAACTCAGTGCGGTCGCCTGTCCAGGATGTCTGTCGCCCGGCAAGATCCGCAAATGCGATGCGCCCGCCGAATTCGCCGCCCCAGGCGCTCCGCGCCAGCAGCGCTCCTGTCTGCGAATCGATTTCCGTGATGATATAGGGCGCGGACGCGCTGCGTGAATTGCCCAGCACCCACTCAGTATAAGCGGTCACAGAAAGGCGACGGGAGCGGCCCGAATAATTCTGCAGGATGAGCCGGGAGATTTTTATCGGGTCTTCGGATGGAACATATTGCAACAGCTCGAGCAAGATACCGTGCGAACCATGCTGGAAACGGCTGTAGCCCTGGCCGTGGCGCGCCCCATAAGGAGCAACTTCATCGCGAATGGGCAGCGCTGTAGGACTCCACACCTCCCCCGTGCTTTCATCGCGGAGATAGATGGCTTCCCCGGGCGGGTCGGTCACGGGATCGTTTGACCAGGGAGTAAGCTGGTTTTCGTGGCTGTTAAGCGACCAGGTGTAACCGGAGCCGGATTCCGATACGAGGAAGCCAAACGATGGGTTCGCGATGACATTGATCCACGGCTCGGGCGTGCGCAATCCTTCCCCAAGGACGGTTACATATTCACGGCCATTCTCGGCGAAGCCGCCGAGGCCGTTGAAAAAATCGAGGTTTAACTCAGGCAGCGGCACGTCGAGTCGTTTGCCAAGGGGTAGCGGCCGCGAGACACGAGGCACCAGAGCTTTCGTGCGCTGCGACCGAGTTACCTGCTCGAGCAATGTACCGCGCCGGCTAAGTAGCACCGCCCGCGCGACAGTTTGCAGCAGCGTACGCGCCTCCGCAGAGACCTGGTCTGCCCGCAGTAGGAAAATGTTGCCGCGCACTCCGCTCGTGTCCGGGGAAAGCCGCAATAGGCTGCCGCGCACGAGCGCATCCAGGGAGCCCTGCAGCTCCTGTGCATACGATGGCGGCTTCTCGTTGATGATGACCACATCGGCGGACAACTGCTTCATTCGCCAGTATTCATGCGCGCGCAGCAATTGCCGGATGATTTCGACATCCTCCGATTCGTCGATGCGCGCCAGCACAATGGGCAAATCGCCCGAGATTCCGTGAGCCCACAGTGCGGGAAGCTCCAGCGTGCCGCGGCTGAGCACATCGGAAGACGGCCGCAGTGAAGCGTCGGAGTACAACACGGCATTGGCCAGTCTCTGAAACAACTGTGATTCGTCGGGACCGATACCCAGGTGGCGAAGCTGTACTTGCGCTCGTGTCCAGGCCAGCGTCAGCGTGCGCTCAAAGGTTCTAGCGTCACGATACTTGTCCGCCAGATCCAAGACCTCCTCGCGGGCAGGAGCGACAATGGTTGAAAAAACAATGCGCGCTGTGGTGCCCGGCGGGATGCGCACCGTGCGCCGCAGGCTCATCACCGGGTCGAGTACGGAGCCAACCGTATTCGAGAGTGGCCGCCCATCGATAATCGAGATGGGATTGCGGACGTGGCGCCCGCGCCCAAGGAATCGCCCGCGCTGCGTCTCGAATTGCAGATCGCCAACGGTTTCACCTTCTACAACGACGACGTGCGCGGCCCAAACGGGCGTCTCTTTATCGGATTGTCTGCGGCGCGTCGCCAGCAGCGCGCCGACATCGGACACAAATTCCGTCTGCACAAACAAGTTGGAATACGCCGGGTGTGCCACATCAGCAGCCTGCGACGCCAGGGAAAGCTCGGAATACGAGGTGATCTGAATTTCGCGCGTGCGTGCCCCCAGATTGGTCATGGAAACACGCCGCGCTTCCGCATCGTCCTCGGGCGACACGACGATCTCGAGCGTTGTGGTCAGTGCGCCGTCGCGCCGGATCATTTCGACACGGTCTTCACAGAAGGACACTTCGTAAGCGTCGGGCTCGACACCGCTGGGCTGATATCCTGCTGACCAGACCTGGCCGGTCTGTACATCGCGAAGAAAGATGTAGGCGCCCCAGCAGTCCCGCGTGACATCCTCGCGCCAGCGCGTAACGGCAATATCCCGCCAGCGGCTATACCCTGAGCCCGCCGCGGTCAGCATGACAGCGTAACGCCCGTTGGAAAGTAGATGCGTCCGCGGGGTCACATCATGTGGCGAAGTGAACCGGCGCAGCACCGGTGGAATGAGTTCGCGGACCTGAGCCGCCGCGGAGACTTCTTCCGCGCGAGGCCGGGCAACCAGGACGTCGCGCGGCGTGCGCTCCTGCAGCAGCAGCTCAGTGGCCTGCACGATGGGTTCCACATGGAAGCGAGTCCGTATTGCGCCATCGTTCAGCACATTGGCGAACGCCACCAAAGACATCCCTTGATGGTGCGCCATATACGCGCGCACGACGGCTACGTTTTTGCCTTCGGGAAGCCGAGTGCTGGTGTAATCGAGCGCTTCGTAGAAGCCGTACGCACCCCTGCCGCCGGCTTCAGCGAGCCGCGCCAAATTCTGCGTGGCTGCGGCTGGATCAATCATCGCTGCGAGCGCAGTGGCATAAGGCGCGATG
>Ga0070698_100003659_pt1 | contig 16886 bp, 13 predicted proteins | sample KBSK1502metaG_FD_65477 | JGI IMG/M metagenome (GOLD analysis project Ga0070698, IMG submission 65477) | Corn, switchgrass and miscanthus rhizosphere microbial communities from Kellogg Biological Station, Michigan, USA - KBS K1-50-2 metaG | ecosystem: Host-associated > Plants > Roots >...
CAATACAAAATACTCACGAATCAGCGCGGTGATGCGTTCCTCGGGAATATTTTCCGTGCCAAACGCATCGACCATCACGGACACCGGCTCGGCCACGCCAATGGCGTACGCGAGTTGTACCTCCGCCTTGCGCGCCAGCCCGGCCGCCACCACGTTCTTCGCGATATATCGCGCCATATAGCATGCCGAACGATCGACCTTGGAGGGATCCTTGCCGGAAAACGCTCCGCCGCCATGGCGACTGTACCCGCCATAGCTGTCAACAATGATTTTTCGCCCGGTGAGCCCCGCATCGCCCATCGGTCCGCCAATCACAAAGCGCCCGGTCGGATTGATGTGATATTTCGTGTTGCGGTCCAGCATGCTCGCCGGAACGATTGGTCGAATGACGTGGTCCATCACCGCATCGCGCAGATCGGTGTTGGAAATCTTGTCGCTGTGCTGCGTGGAAATCACCACGCAGTCGACGCGCGCCGGCCTTCCATTTCTATATTCAATGGTGACTTGGGATTTACCGTCAGGCCGGAGGAAATCAACTCTGTTGGATTTGCGAACTTCCGAGAGGCGCTGCGTTAGGCGGTGGGCAAGTTGGATGGGCATGGGCATCAATTCATCGGTCTCATCGCACGCGAACCCGAACATCAATCCCTGGTCGCCCGCTCCGCCGGTATCCACGCCCATGGCGATGTCCGGCGACTGCCGCTTCACCGTGCACATCACCGCGCAAGTTTCGCCATCGTAGCCGTATTTCGCGCGGTCGTAACCCACGCCGCGAATCGTTTCCCGCACCAGATTGTCGTAATCCACGTGAGCGCTGGTGGTGATTTCGCCCGCTACTACTGCAAGCCCGGTAGTGACCAGCGTCTCGCAAGCCACGCGGCCCTTCGGGTCTTGCCGCATTACTTCGTCCAGAACAGCATCAGAAATTTGATCGGCGATCTTGTCGGGGTGACCTTCGGTGACAGACTCGGAGGTAAACAGGAAATTCCGTAAGGCTTCGCTCAAAACAAAGTCTCCTTCGCGGTTACGGGGGGACACTGCCCCGCGGTGATCTCAATGAATACAGCAGTTCTTGCGGTCATACCAAAGTACCATCGCTTCGCCACAGAATCAACGCATTGAATTCTAACGGCTTAGAACTCGCCTGAACGGCGAAAAACCGGCGCCGAACGGTTGCGTTTCACCGAAGTTCTCGTTGCGGGTGATTCAGGGTTGCCCGAAAACCAGTAAGCCCACGAACACCAAGAACGCCACCGTGCTGAGTACGCTTCTCACCGTGTGCAACCTGCCCCATCGTCCGAGCAATTGCATCGTCTGAGCAGATCGTTTGTCCAATGCCGGGTTCAACAACCGTCTGTTGGTCGGCAGAATCACGACCAGAGTAAAGGGAATTACAGCACCCAGCGCGGCCCCGCCAATCAGCCACCAAAATGTCGCTCCTGCAAGCCACGCCGCAACGGAAGCCAGCAGACCCAATGCGGCCAGAGTCGCCTGCAGTACCGTGGCTCGGCGATAGCTGAGCGGAAATACCGCGGCCGCGACTTCTACTGCGCACTCCATTCTTGCGGGATGTTCAACCAAGCTGATGTAGAGGGCCGCCCCTGCGAATAGCCCGCACGCGACCAGTGCAACGAATTCAGCAACGTGCCGCACTGTTCTTCTTCGTCTCCGTATTGGTATGGATCGAGAGGCCGTCACCCCGCCGGGGAAAGATTCGCCGCGTAATTCCCGGTGAGCGCCGAAAGCTCCGCGCGCACTTTGGCATATTGTGGAACGTCCGCAAGGTTGGTCATTTCCAACGGATCGGTGCCCGGATCGAATAACATGGCGCCGTTTCCTCCGCCGGCGCCAAACTCCGCGTAACGCCATTTCTCCGTGCGAACAGCAACGCCGTGAAGTGTCTTGCCGTCCTCGCTCCAAACGCTGTAAGCCGCTTTGTCCCACGCCGCCAGCGGATTGTTGAGCAGCGGCACAAGGCTCTTGCCCTCGACACCGGAGGGCAGCGCCAAACCGCACAACTCTGCCAGCGTGGAATACATATCGAGCGATTCCACGATTCGGTAGCACGAGTGGCCATTTCCCTTCGCGCCGGGAACCGCGATGACCGTGGGCACGCGCGTGCCCATTTCAAAAAGCGAGCCCGCTTTCGACCACTTTCCTTTTTCGCCCAGCTGATACCCGTGGTCGGCAACGAAAACGATAATGGTCTTTTGCCGCAAGCCAAGCCGGTCCAATTCCGCGAGCACGCGACCCACATTCCAGTCCACCCACGAAATCGAAGCAATATAGGCGCGAATCATTTCTTTGGCCTCGGCGACGCTGGCCGTGCGGTTGATGAACAAATCCGCGTTGCGCGGGCGTATTGCGGCTTTCGGAAATCCCGGCGGCACCGTGGGCCACGGCGCGAAGTCGGGCGTTAACGAGATGTTGTTCACATCATATAGATCGAAGAAGCGTTTTGGCGCGGCGGGCGGACTGTGCGGTTTGACAAATCCGCAAGCCAAGAAAAACGGCTGGTTCTTGTACTTGCGCAAATTCTCGACGGTGCGGTCCGCGGTGTGATAGTCACCGTTGCCCTCGCCGTTTCCGTCCAAAACGACGATGCGATCGGAATATGCAGCGCGGCTCAAATCCTGCGGTAGCGCCGGGACGGCATCCGCGGGTTTTGCCGGAGACGGCACGGACGGAACCACCAGATCTTTTCCGCCCGCGGCGCCTCCGCTTGCTTCGCCTTCTGCGGGCACGCCTTCCGCTTCGTGCCATGCTTTGGGATCATCACTGCCCGGATGAAAAATTTTCCCGTGGCGCACGCACAGATAACCGTTTTCCTTGAATAATTGCGGAAGGGTGATCCAATCAGGATGAAGTTCACGGAACGGCGTGCGGTTGCCGAGCACGCCCGTTTTCGTTGGCGGCCTCCCGGTCAGGAGCGACGACCGCGACGGATTACACAGCGGAAACTGGCAGTAATTTCGGTCAAAACGAACACCCGATTTTGCCAGCGTGTCCAGATTTGGCGTCTTCGCATGAAACCTGCTGTCATAGCAACCCAGCTCCACCCGCATGTCGTCGCTCATCAGAAACAGGACATTGAACTTGCGCGTGACCAGCCGCGACTTTGGCGCGGTCACAATCTCGGGAAAAGCGATCCCCGCAGACGCTAGAGCACTTTGGCGAAGAAACCTTCGACGTGTAATGCCGCTCATCTTTCGGCAGCGATTCTAGCATCGTGCCTTCATGAAACCGATGGACAAGCCTTTTTCAAGAGAGGGTGGTCCCGTCACTCCTCGCGCATCAGCCTCGCAGGGTCAATCGACAGCGCGCGTTGCGCTGGAATCCAGGTCGCCAGCAGCCCCAGCAACGACATAGCCACAACAACGCCAGCCAACACCAGCGGATCGCGCGGGCTGGCCGAATACACGATGAAAGCCAGCACCCGGCTCGCCAGAATTCCCATCAGCAGCCCTGCCGCCGATCCGACAGCCAGCAGTTTGCATGCGCGTCCTAACGCAGCCTGTAACACCTCCTTTCGCTGCGCGCCGAGCGCCATCCGAATTCCCAATTCCTTCAGCCGCTTGCTGACCGAATACGCCGCCATTCCAAAGATGCCCGTGACCGACAATATCCCGCCCATCGCCCCCAGGACGCCCAGCGAAACCGTGGCCACACGCGAAGGAAACAGCGCCACATCCAGCAAGGTGTTCCACGTATCGATGTCCGCGGGCAGCCCTGCATCCAACTCGCGCAGCTTGCTTCGGATGAGCGGCGCAAGTTGCTGCACATCGCGCTGCGAACGCACCACCAAATAGGATTGACTCGAGGGTGATCGCCGCGACGAGAGAAATATCGCCGGCTCTTGACTCTCCGTAAGGCTCAAATATTTTCCGTCTTCGACAACACCCACAATCTGGACACGCGTCGCGTCCTGCAGCGTGAAATATCGGCCGAGTGCACTGTTTGCCGAGCCAAACATCCTGCCCGCAAACTCCCGATTGGCTACTGCGACGGCAGGCGCGTTTTTGTCGTCATGCCAAGAGAAAGGCCTGCCCGCCAACAAGCTCGTCCCGGCCGCTTCGAAATATCCCGGAGTAACGTCGTACCTAAACGGCATGGACGCGATATTCGATGGCCTCAGATCTTTGGTTTCCTCCTGGAAGACGTTCACCCTGCTACCCGCGCCATAGACTAATGGAGGGTAGTTATTCACCAATCCCACGTGCTCTACGCCCGGAACCCCCTCGATTGCATCGATCATGCGCTTCTGCATTACGGGAATTCCCTCGCCGCCGTAACCCGCCATCGTCAGGTTTGTACCAATGAGAAGCGCGTTCCGCGTCTCGAAACCATAGTTGCCATGCAGCGAGCGCATCAGTCCCCGCACAGCTACCATCGAAGACGTCACCAGCACCGCGCAAATCGCAACTTGCACTCCCAGCAACAAGTCTCGGACGCTAATGCCTCGCCCAACAGTGCCAGTCGATCCTGACTTGACGATCTGATATGGATCCGTCCTGAGCACCTGCCGCACCGGAACCATCCCAAAGAGCAGCCCGCTCACCGCGGCCAAAACCAAAGCGACCACGTAGATTCTTGCGTCCGGGTTTAGCGGCACATGGATGGGAGCGCCGGGAAAGGGCTGCCACATGCTCATCCGCCGCAACAGCACGATGCTGCCCAGCAGTCCGACACTCCCTCCCACCAGGGAAATCAGCACGGCTTCGGTCAGCAATTGCCGCAAGATGCGTGTCCGGCTCGCTCCCAGCGAGAGTCGCAAAGCAACTTCCCGGGAACGGTCCGCGCCGCGCGCGGCGAACAGACTGGCCAGGTTGGCGCACGCCGCGAGCAGAATTAAACCCGCCAGCAACATCAATCCCGCCATGAACGCCCGCACGGCACTGTCGAATGAAGTGAGGCCCGCGTGTCCCAGAGCATAAGCTTTTTGCGCAAACTCGTTCGGATACGTCTTTTCGAGGTACGCACCCACCGCCTGCAAATCAGCGACAGCCTGCGCGGGAGTCACTCCCGGCTTCAGATGCCCGAACGTCTCAAAAACTGCGTGGGTGTTGCCGCGTTCATTCAGGAGATTCTCTCCAGTCACCTGCTCCTGGTTAACAATCGGCATAAAGAAATCGGGAGAGACAAACAACAGCGTCCCGCGAAACTCCGGCGGTGCTATGCCAATGATTGTGAAAGGATGCTTGTTGAGCTGAACAGTGCGGCCGACCACGCCTCGATCGTCTTGGAACTGGCTGTGCCAATACGCATAACTGAGCACAAGATACGGTGCGCTGTTGGGCCCGTGCTCATCGGAACTATGGAAGAATTGCCCAAGATAAGGCTGAATCCTTAGCACGTCGAAGTAGTTCCCACTCGCCGCAAACCCTGAGGCTCGCGTGGGATTGTCGCCCGTGTTTAGCCCTACAAACGCAAACGTAAACGCTGCCAGATCGTCGAAGCTGCGGTTGCGATCGCGCAGATCGACATAGTTGGGATACGACTGGAACCCCGTATCGACCCCGTACTCGGTTCCATAGAGGTTCTGTGCCTCCGGCACGTTCAGCGGGCGTAGGATCAGCGCATTCATGACGCCAAAAACCACGGCGTTTGCGCCGATCGCCATTGCCAGCGTTACCACCGCCACCGCGGTAAAGCTGGGTGATTTGCGCAACATGCGGACAGCAAAGCGCACATCCCGCAGGAAATTCTCGATGAATTGCAGTCCCCGCTCCGCTCGATACTCTTCTTTCATCGCCTCCACGCCACCAAACTTCAGCATCGCTTGGCGCCGCGCCTCCACCGGCGATAAACCGGCGCGAAGATTTTCTTCCGTTTGCAGAGCGATGTGCCCCTCGATCTCTTCTCTCAAACGTTCGTCTTGTCCGCGTTGTTTCGCCGTGTTGAATAGTCGTGTGAGGAATCGCCTTAGAGATCTCATGACAAATCCTCCGCTTTCACTTGGAAGAACCGCGCGATGATGGCTGCCGTTTGTTCCCAATCTTGCGTTTCCGCTTGCAACTGCTTACGCCCTTCCTTGGTCAGTCGATAGAAGCGCGCCCTGCGATTATTCTCCGAAGCGCCCCACTCGGACGCGATCGCGCCTTCTTGCTCCAGCTTCAACAGCACCGGATAGAGCGTCCCTTGGTTCACGGCCAGCAGATCGCCGCTAATCTGCTCGATACGCCGCGCGATGCCATAGCCGTGCAGCGGCCCCAGGACATCGAGAGTCTTGAGGACCATCAACGCCAAGGTGCCTTGTAGGACGTCTGTTTTTTGTTTCATAGGATGTTCTTTTGGTTTCCAATAGGAACGATGGCACACTTCCTTTGGGAAAGCAACAGGACACTGTCCAGCGCCCGGAAAAGACATTTGGGCCATGAGCCCACGGTGCAAGAGCCATTGAACCCCAGTCAAACGTCACCGCCGCCAAATGTGATAGAAGTCGTTCGCATTTACATCGCGCCCAGGGAGAAGCGACCATGCGATCAGTGAAGATCATCCTCAGCATCGTCAGCCTTCTGGCCTTCTGCGCCCTGGCACCTGCGGTTTTGTCGCAGACCCCTGCGCCGGGCAAACGCATCGTGATTGCTGCCAGCGCTGTGTTCGACGGCAAGGGCCGCGTGCTCCACGACACCCGGATCGTGATCGAGGGCCCGAAGATTGTCGCGCTTGACGCAAAGGCCGAGCCAGTGGATTACGACTTGCGGAACCTTACAGTGTTGCCCGGCTGGATTGACGCGCACGTCCACATCACCTGGAGCTTTGACAAAGATGGAAGAAACGCGGGAATGGGAGGGACAACGCAGGAAGACGCTTATCGCGCCGCATCCAACGCCTGGGTGACGCTGATGGCGGGATTCACAACTGTGCAAAGCGTGGGCGCGCCAAACGATGTTCCGCTGCGAGACGCTATTGCAAAAGGTATGCTCCCGGGCCCGCGAATTCTGACGGCCGTCGAGCCACTCGTAAAACAAGGCCAGCAGGCGGGCACGCCTGATGAAATCCGCGCGTATGTGCGGAGGCAAAAGGAAGCAGGCGCCAACCTGATCAAAATCTTTGCTTCGCAATCTATCCGCCAAGGCGGAGGAATGACGCTTTCGCATGTGCAGTTGGACGCGGCCTGCGATGAAGCCAAGAGGCAGGGGCTGCGCACGCTCGTGCACGCTTACAAAGAGGCGGTCCGTGCGGCAACTCTCGCGGGATGCACGGAGATCGAGCATGGTACGCTGGCCACAGATGAAGATTTGAAATTGATGGCCGAGAAAGGCGCGTACCTGGATGCGCAAGCCGGGCTGATTATCGAAAACTACCTACAGAACAAGGAAAAATATCTCGGTACGCCAGGCTACACCCCAGAGGGCTTCGCCGCGATGGAGAAGATTCTTCCGATGAACCACGACCTGGTAAGACGCGCGGTGAAAATTCCGGGATTGAAAGTCGTTTTCGGAACCGATGCCGTGGCGGGAGCGCATGGGCGCAACGCCGAGGAATTTATCGATCGAGTGCGCGACGCAGGAGTTGACCCGATGGCGGCGATGGTGTCGGCCAACTCGCTCGGGGCAGAGGCCCTTGGCATGGCCGATCAGATTGGCACGATCGCCCCCGACCTACAGGCGGACATTATTGCCCTCGAAGGAGACCCGTTTAAAGACATTACGGTCGTTCGACACGTCGTCTTTGTGATGAGGGCGGGAATTGTTTACAAGAATGTGGCGCGCTCCGCAATTCCTGCTTATGCAGGCGTCCAGCCCTGATTTGACCGTTTGAGTTGATCCTCGCGAGTTATCTAGCTGCCAACAGCGGCCAGGGCCCGATTGGCAACCAGGGGGCATCAGTTACGGCTTCTCTTCGCCACCGTATTCTCAAACCCACAGCATGGACCTGATTGCCACTGCCTCAGATCAGGGCTAGAACTGTGTCTGCCTGACCCTTCAAGCTTGGCGGGTCCGGCTCAACAGGAGGCTTAATGCTGCAATAATTGGTGTCGTGCTATTGGTTATGTGGCTGCTGGGATTTATAGCCTTTCATGTCACTTCCGGGGTCATTCACCTTTTGTTGATCCTCGCAGTGGTTTCCGTCATCGCTCATTTCTCCCGCGGACGGGCAGCCGTTTAGCTAATCGCCAATCCAATTCGGTCCCAAGTGGGCCCCATCGATGTGGGGCACGCGAGGCGACTCCGTCCCTGCCGGACGTGACGGCCATCTGTGCCCGCCACACATTCCTTCCAGGCAGCGGTGCGACCGCTGGGCGCTAAAACCGCTGCGCGCAGCCAGGATTTCGTCGACCGAAGCCTCCGTAACCGTATTGGGAACGTTCAAAGCTACGGAAGCCTTCGCACCCCTGTAACTCCTCCGCCCCGACCAGTCCGGTCAGTTTGAGCTGCGGCCTGAAGAGCAGCCCTCTTAATTCGGTCGGCTCGACGGCGGGCGGTTTGAGTCCAACCGGCCGGACCGCCGCGACAAAGAATCGAATGAAGAGCCGCGGCCAGAAAACGATCGCGACGCGTTCCAGTGATTGCCGGATGCGTATGATGGCCGATTCGGGTCGAATCGGAATGAAGAAGATGAGCGGCCAAACCCATTCGGATGGGCCCAGGAGCTAGAGTTGCGACCTGGAGAATCCCAAGAAGGCGTGCGATTGTCTTGCTGCGGCCGGAACGCCGAACCTGAGCGATGGAATCCGGAGCCGGAGAATGGGCGCGAACGCATAGGAGGCCAGGAGGACCCGCGCGAGGGTGCGCTCCCACGATAGGAGCCACCGGAGAAGCCGTCACCTCGAGAACTGCCGAAGCTGCGGTGCGATAACCCACCGTTCATATGCGGGCGGTCACCCCGTGAGCCGCCATGAAAAAAGCCTCCGCCTCCATGAGAGCCTCCTCTATGAAAATCACTACCGCCATGAAAGTGCCCGCCCTCATGCCAACCGCCGCCATGAAAAAAGCCTCCGCCTCCGTGAGAGCCTCCCCCATGAAAATCACTACCGCCGTGAAAGTGCCCGCCTTCATGCCAACCGCCGCCGTGATAATGACTTCCGCCATGCGAGTGTCCCCCGCCACCATGCGAGCCATGCTCTCCGCGCCAAGAAGCGCAAGTGCCGAGCGGACCCAAGGCGGCGATCACCACTGAGCTAACAGCAACTCTCAATCTAATCTTGAACATGAGTGCCTCCGCAGGTTGACTGTAGCGGCGCATTGCGAAGATTCGGGGTAGCGACAAAACGACTTGGCGAATCGACAGATGGACCTGGGCCGACTGCGCCTTGCCCGGAGAACTTTCGGGCTCGTCGGGCCCGTGGCTGAGAACCCCCGCACCTCAACGAGCAAATCGATCCCCGATGGTTTCCCACAGGGCAACTCTCTGAAAACAAACACTAACCCGTGCCCACGTCAGTCCGCGAGCTGCAAGGTCGCGCCGACACCGGTGGAAACAGCCGACAGCGACACGCATTGCCGAGCCCCACTTAGCTTACGTGTTGTCCACAGGCGGGTATAAAACCAGGAGGCCGGAATTCAGGATTTCATCAACGAGCTCGGCATCATCCTCGACGCGCGTAAACACTGGAGTCGGTCCCTGGGCCGTATGTCGAAGGTATGTCGAGGCCTTCCAATCAGCAACTTCCACCACTCGCCTACTTTCCTCCGAATTTAGAGGATCCTAAAGACCCATCGTTCTCTCCACAGTCGAATTTGTACATGCTGATGTAAATTTCGCTTTACTTATTTTATTAACTATGGTTAACATGGCTAAGACTGAATTCTATGCGCACTGGCAGTGCCCGAAAGGAGGAGTGATGCAGAATCTAGAAAAGAAAACTACGACATCCCGGGCAGGTAATGCTGTGCTTCGTCCGACGTTACTTCTTGCAAGCTGCCTCAGCCTGTTTCTTGTTACCGTTCGTTTCCACCTGGATGGCGTGCTCCTTTGCGCTTTGGATCATCTCGTCCCGTAAGCAACCACGGACCGCGCCCATCGCGGTATGAGGCGGTCGACATCGTCACATCACGCATCGACCGGTAAGGATTGGCTGCGCACCGTATGCGCAACCGGCATAAAGCCGACGCACGCGAGCGACGGTCTTCGGCGACCTTACAGGAACTCGTGTATTGTCTTTGATTTGCCGAAGGCTGTACGTTTCTACTGTACGGCTTTGCGACCTATTCTTTGCCGCTTGCGATCGGGTAGACGATGCCGAAGCGCATTCTAGTTGTGGACGATAATTTCAAGGCTCGCCGCGCCATTCGAACTTCTCTCGAAAACCACCTCGGCTTCGAAGTCTGCGGTGAGGCGGTTGGGGGTTTTAGCGCTATCGAGAAAGCCAGAGAGCTAAAGCCCGATTTGGTTCTCTTGGACTTGCTCATGCCGGATATGAATGGTGTGGACGTCGCCTCGGCATTAAAACAGATGATGCCCGAGCTCCCCATCATTATGCTCACGGGCTATGACGATCAAATAGGCAAAGAGTTGGCCTCCGTCGCTGGTGCAAACATTGTTCTCGCCAAACACGATGGAATGGAGAAGGTGATCGATTCGATGGAATACCTGCTCAGCCGCTGACTCTGCGGCTGAACTCATCTTCGCGGAGCGTAAGCCACACGCGACGGCCAATCTCCATAATGACCGAATATCTCGACCAGCTCGCGAAGCAACTCAAGATCAAAAAGAGTCCTGCTTGTTGCCGGGCCATCAACAGAATACTTGCCGAAGTGAAGAAACGCTGCGCGGCAGGCGAATTCCGCGACCAAAACGAAAGCGAAGATGCCTTTAGGAAACTCGTGCAAGAGGAACTCAACTGTCAGACAGCCGCCAGCGCTCAGCAAGCACGGAGCGCTCCAGCACAGCGATCGTAATCTCCCTCTCCTCTCGATGGCCTTCGATTTTTCCGTCTTAGTGCTTCTATGGACTTCACGCGGTATACTCCCGGCCATCCGAAATCGGAAGGCCCTTTAAGACTCGATCCGTAAATGCGCGCTCACTTTCTGCTCCTTCTCCTGTGTCTGACGCCCGCCGCTGCGCAAGATCCCGTCGCGGTCAACCCCAAAATTGTCAAAGTGGAATTCGAAAACGACAAAGTTCGCATCCTTCGAGCGCGCTATGCGCCGCACGAACGCCTTGAGATGCACTCGCATCCCGCTCGCCTCGCGGTGCAAATCACAAGTGGGACGCTGCGCATCTTCACACCCGATGCCAAATCGTCTGATTCACCTCGAAACGCAGGCGAGTTTTTCTGGCTGGAGCCGACCAGGCACGCCGTGGAGAACCCCGGGGACACGCCATTGGAACTAATCGAGGTCGACATGAAGAAAGCGGCTGCTCCCTCTATTCCCGTTCCCGTATCGCAGCCGGCGGCCAAATCAGCGCTAAAGGAACCGGTCCCCGTTCAAGACGAGCCTCACCATCGCCCCGTGTTCCAGAATCAATACGTGCTCATTTTGGACGTGGTCCTTGCGCCCGGCGAGACCACCCAATTTCACACCCACTCGCATGACAATATCGCTGTTCATTTGAGCGACGCCCAGGTGCAAGCGCAACGTCTCGGAGAAGACTGGCAACCCGCCTCTCAAGATGTACCCGGTAGAGTGAACTACGCCGAGGGTGCAAAGGCACCCTACACCCATCGGATCAAGAACGTCGGAACCACTACATTTCACGTCATCGACATCGATCTGGTGCAGTGATCGCGCGGGCAGACTCCAAAAACAGATGCGGTTACGCTCGGACCAACCTGCGCAGACGCTGTGACAACTGGGCTGAATCGGATGGGCGCCGCTTGCGCCGGCTGGATCGCTTGGCCCGACGAGTTCCAGAAATTTGTGGAGCATCCTGCGCTTCAAGCGCATGCACCGCGACGTTCAGCAGAACAATATCCGCAGCTTGGATTACCGCGTATCTGCGAGCCTCCGCAAAAAACTTGTCTTGCGTGGAATGCTGCCAATCCAGAAGAGCCATCAAAGTTGCCACGCTACTAGATTGGTCTCGCCGTAGGCTTAAAATTTCCGCTGCGATGCTCATCACCAAACCCCTGCGCCATGGTCTTGCCGTTCCCACAAAATCACCAATAGAACTAACGTACCAGCCCGCGAACAAGGAGCCCGAATGTTACCCACTGCGGGAGACGAAATGAAGAAAGCTCTGGCTCTATTTCTGTGCGCGCTACCCGCCGCGGCGCAATCTCTGCCCGCGTTTCCCGGCGCCCAGGGCGGCGGCGCCGTCTCTGCCGGTGGACGTGGCGGCGTAGTGATCGAGGTCACCAACCTGCACGACAGCGGCTCCGGTTCGCTGCGTGCGTGCGTCGAAGCCAGCGGACCACGCATCTGTGTCTTCCGCGTAGCCGGCCTGATCACGCCACTAAAAGACATGACCGCTACCAGTCCCTTTCTGACCGTGGCAGGCCAGACCGCGCCGGGCCAGATCATCATCGGCGGTCCCGGCAACAAGGGCTTCAACCTCCGCATATCCACGCACGACGTGATCGTGCGCTATATCACCTTTAGCCCGGACGACTTCCAAACGCGGCCCGGGCCCAACACCGGTACCTTGGGACTTGCCTTTGTCAATGCAGCGGCCTACAACATCATCGCCGACCACTGCAGCTTTCGCTGGTCCTCGAACAAGATGTGGATCGCCGAGACGCTGTACTCGGATCCCGCCCATGGCGGCGAGTACGTAAAGAACATCAGCACACAATGGGGGCTATTCTACGAGCCGCACGAAGCTCATCCGGTCGGCCTGGGAACCGGATACTCTGGCATCAGCGGAGACCTGAGCAACGCCACCAACTCCACCTACAACGACTTCCATCACAACCTCATCGTCAATGTCGATCACCGCATCCCCGAGTACGACAGCGGTTCGCTTCGCTGGATCAACAACGTCACCTACAACTACTCGTTCTTTGGCATGGCGGGCTTCGGTGCGACCCAGACAGATGTGATCAATAACGTCTGGGACTACAACAACCTCGTGCCTTCGCAGCGTCCCGTTCACTCCACCGATGGCAACCAGTCCGAGTTCATTCCTGGTACGCCGAGCTTCTATCTCGCCGGCAATATCGGCCCGGGCCACCGCACGCCCAACCCCGACCAATTCGGCGATCTCGCCAGGCAAATCCGCACCGAAAATGGACCCGAGACCGGACCCTTCCCTGCCAATTGGCGGCGCAGCACTCCCCTACCAGAGCCGAACTCCTACAAGATTCCGGTCGACGAGGCCGCCTCACTCATCAAAGTGTTGCCGCCCACGGTGGGCAACTCGCAGCATCTCGATTGTCATGGGAGTTGGGTATCGCACCGCGATCCCCAGGACACACGAATCATCGCGCAGTACACCAGCCACGGACCAGGTGGCTTCTGGCCCAACGGCGTGACCAAAGCCGGCAACAACTTCACTTGGCCACAGCCAACCAGCGACTGGCAGGATCACCCGCAGACGAACTTTACCGCCTGCGAGGAGTCGCTGCACGATGGCATTCCCGATCAATGGAAGAAAGACAAGGGGCTCAGCACAAGAGATCCGAGCCTGCATAGGAAGGTGGATTCCAAAACCGGCTACACCTATATCGAGGAGTACCTGAACGGCCTGCAGGCCGTGACTCCGCCTCCAGCAGCTCCGCGAGTTCCACAGTCGCCCGGTGGCGTGATCATGGTGAAGGCAGTCCCGTGGTCCTCAGCGAATGGCGTATCCAGCGAGCCCTCAACCGATCCCGGCAGCACCAATGCGCTTTGCTGCGTGACCCCAGGCGGCACCGCGACGTTACAACATCGCCGTCCCAGCAGGGACTTATACGCTCAGCGCTCGCGTGGCTTCTCAGATGCCCGGCGGAAGCTTCCACCTCTCGCTGGGCGGCGGAACGATTCACGTCCCCTATACCGGCGGCTGGCAGAACTGGCGCATCATCTCCGCCCCACAGCAAATCACCCCGACCGACCCAGTCGACTCCATCACGTTGACCGTCGACAGCCCCTACTTCAACCTGACGTGGTTCGCCCTGACGCCCGTAAAGGGCCGCGAGCAGGACCGCTGACGCCCCGGCAGCTTCTCGCCCGTCCCACCGCCTGGGAGTGCGGGAGCTCGCTCCCGCTTTTCCAACGTCAGCACGCTGCCGTCGCGAGCGGCCTAGCGTCTGGGAGGCTTGCTGGGTACAGGGGTCAGTTTTGAAATTTCTTCTATCGTGACAATAGCGGGTCAAATTTCAAACTGACCGGCGTATCGTCTTGCCAGGTGTCGCGTCCTTACGCCGATGGCTGTTCTGCTCTTTTCTTGTCCCCTTCCGCCTTGGGTGCTTCTGCCTCACTGGTCAGTCCGTCTGCATCGAACGAATTAGCCCGCTTGACGCTACCCATCACAGCATCCTGATCTCAAGGAGTGCTACGCGCCTGTGAGGCGGCAGGCCGCTCGAGGTGATCGATAATAAGAACTTCCATCGAGGCGGCGCGCGGTTCGAGTTTCAGCCCCACTTGCCGCTCAAGCGCGGCGGAGAGGTCCGACTCATACGATGCAGACACAGCCGGATTATCGATTCCTGCCGGGATGTCGCCTGGCAAATTCAGCGTGAAGTCATAGGTCCCGGACAGTCCAGTTTCATCGAGGATCGTGCGATGCAACAGCCGTGATAAGTGAAACAGTAGCGGTGTGACGGGAACGCCCTGAGCGATCAAGTACCCATCCTGGAAGTGCATGCCGCCAGGCCTGGCAATGCCATCGGGACCTTTGAATCCTTTGGGGTACGTGTCGCCGGGCTTGGCCTCCTGAAGTTTAGGACCGCCTTTCGCAAGGACCAGGGCATATACGGAGAGCTCTCTGGTTTCACGATGAACCCCGAGCTTGAGGCGGTCCGCCAAAAGCGCTTGCAGCATGCCTTTCTCTTCCGAGATGTGCTGGTCGAAGCTGAGCTTGCGAGGATCATTCGCACCAGAATTGTCTGCTTTCGCCTCGACATCGTATTTCTCGGAGCTGAGCCAAGCGGGTCCTCCAACGATGCGGTCGTCTTCGACTCCGTATGCGGCGCGAATAACCTGCTGAAGCGAAGCATTCTTCGAGAAGAACCCGTTGAGGCCGAACCCCAACGCAGCTCTATTGTCTCCTGGCTTGCTTGGGGCGATCGAAAAGTTTGCAAGCGCCGGTACGGCCCCGGTTGTGTTTTGAATTTGCGACCCTGTGCGCGTGGGCGCTGCATGGAATAGGCCCGCGGCGATCGGCGCGGCGAGGGCCAGTATGCCGGCCGCGAACAGCAACAGCTTTCTGCCGGGATTGAGCGCGCGCGCGCTCTGTCCGGACATGATAAGCGCGATGCGTTTCTTCAGATCGGCTCCCGTCACTCCGGAAACGCAGTGGAGCGGAGTTCCCACACAGAATTCGCAGATCTTCAAGATGCTTTCGGCATAGGCCTGCCGATTCGCGCCGCACTCCAGCACTTCTTCGTCGCAGGCGCGTTCGCGCTCCTCGAGAAGCCGCGTTCCCATCCACCAAACCAGCGGGTGAAACCAGAACACCGCCTCGACGAGCATGTGCAGCGAGGCCACCAAATTGTCGCGACGCCGGACATGCCAAAGTTCGTGAGCGAGAACGGCACTGAGGTGCGCGTCGTCCAGGCGCTCGGAAATGCCTCGCGGCCATATGAGAACCGGTCGGGCAATGCCGAAAATCCCCGGCTCCATGGATGTGGGCGCCAGTAGCAGTTGGATTGGTCTCGATATTTTGCCGATGCGCTCAAGGCCGCGCAGAGTTTCCACTTCGCGTCCCTCATGCACAGGGACCGCTGCGCGAACCCACGCGGACATCCGACGCCAACGCACGGTCCAAATGGCGAGGACGAGGAGGAGTCCGAAGAGCCAAACCCCGAGAAGGATGGGAAGCAGTTGCGTGGGAGTGCCGGAAGCAGCCGAACCGGCGTGCTGGGAAATGACGGGTTGCGCGAAAGGCTCGCTCGCCTGTTGCAACGCGGCGTAGAGATGAATGTTCGGTGGCGTTGATGGGCGCGGCGACGCGAGGCGACTCCCGACCGCAACCAGAAGCGAAAACGGAACCAGAAATTTCGGCGAGGCGGCAAGCCAGAGCCAATAGCGGACACGCGCCTGATTGCCCCGGAACGCCAAGGTCAGAACTCCCATGGCGCAGGCGAAAAGCGTCGACTGCCAGATGTGATTGCCCAGCGCTGGGGCCAAAGAGGTCGAGAGATCCGACAGGAATTTGGGAATCATGCGGTTTTGTCCTTTCTTGTGAGGTTGCGAAGAACTTTCTCCGCTTCTTTTATGTCTTCCAGGGTAAGCTTGCCGGATTCGATCAGGTGCGCCATTACCGGTCGGGTGCGCCCGCCGAACAGAGCGAGCAAATCATCGATCAACTTGCGCTGCGCGATCTCACGGGAAACAGCCGCCGCGAAGATGTGGAAGTTGCCAACCTTCTTGACGCGGCGCACCGCTTTCTTCCCTTCCAGGCGATAGACGATAGTTTGGATCGTCGTATACGCTGGGCGGTTTTTTGCCGGAAAGCTTTCTTGGATTTCCCGAATCGAAGCGTTGCCCCGAATCCACAAGACTTCCATGATTTGCAGTTCCAGCCTGGTTAGTTTCGGTTGCGCCACGGCATCTCCTACTATCATGTGTTAATCTACTACATAAGTAGGCGATGTCAAGTGTCTTTTTCCGCTGCTAGTTGTTAGCTCGAGATGTTCACCTTTTCTAGCGAGCCAGGCGGCAGGCAAGGATTCCACTGTCTTCACTTACGCACGAGGTTTGTAGGCTGAGGGTGCCCCACGCTCTATTTTGAGAGTGGGGATTTTGCGCTCCGTTCTCGGGCCTTCGATTTTTAGAACCGCGGCCGGTCATCCCGTCCGGAGTGGCCCGGCTCTTCCGCCGTTCGCAAAGCGAACGCCGGTTTATCCCGAGCGGACG
>Ga0070698_100003661_pt1 | contig 16875 bp, 11 predicted proteins | sample KBSK1502metaG_FD_65477 | JGI IMG/M metagenome (GOLD analysis project Ga0070698, IMG submission 65477) | Corn, switchgrass and miscanthus rhizosphere microbial communities from Kellogg Biological Station, Michigan, USA - KBS K1-50-2 metaG | ecosystem: Host-associated > Plants > Roots >...
AAGAAGGCTGCACAACTTCAGCAAACAATTCAACACAATTACTGGAATGCAGATAAAAAGCTTTATGCTGATACAAAAGATAAAGATCGCTACTCACAACATGCGAATACATTAGCAATACTTACCAATACAATTAAAGGAAATGACGCAACTGGTCTTGCAAAAAGAATTTTAGCTGATAAAACATTAGCCCCGGCTTCTATTTATTTTAAATATTATCTGCACATGGCTTTGATAAAAGCTGGTTTAGGGAATGATTATTTGAAATGGCTTGATAAATGGAAAGAGAATATCGATATGGGTTTGACAACATGGGCTGAGATATCTGAAATAGATAATGCCCGTTCAGATTGTCATGCATGGGGCTCAAGCCCGAATATTGAATTTTTCAGAACCGTTCTTGGTATTGATACAGATGCTCCGGGTTTTAAAAAAGTAAAGATCGAGCCACATTTAGGTGATCTTAAAAATGTAAAAGGTAAAATGCCTCACCCCAATGGATCTATATTGGCAAGTTATCAATTGGTAAATGCCCGCCCGGATGACCCGGTCGGACGGGGAAAATGGAATATAGAACTCACATTGCCGGAAAAAATAACAGGAAAGTTTATTTGGAAAGGGAAAGTCTATCCATTGAGATCGGGAACTAATAGTTTTAATTTATAAACCTTAATAATAACTTTTTAATATCAATAAAATGAAAAATCTCATCGCTTCATTGGCTTGCTTTGCAATATTTTTTATTGCTTGCAATAACAATAATGCAGATAATAACAAGACACCTGAAACAACTCAACCAGCTGATCCTAAAGAATGGAAATTAGGTGCAGCGTTGTGGACCTTTCATACTGTTAATTTTCCTGAGTCTTTAGATAAAGTGGATAGTGCTGGTATAAAATATATCGAGCCAAATACTTTTCATAAAGCAGGCCCCGAGCTCAAAGATTCTTTGATCCTGCAATTATCACCTTCAGGCATTGAAAAATTAAGATTAATGATCGCAACGAAAGGATTGATATGTGAATCAATTTATATTGTCGGAGACTCAACAATTAATTCATGGAAAAAGCAGTTTGATATAGCCAAACAATTAGGTGTTCAATTTGTAACTACCGAACCACCATTAGATATGTGGGATAGTATTGACAGCCTGGCCGGAACTTATGGAATTAAAGTGGCGATACATGAACATTGGAAAGGTGTTAGCCATTACTGGGATACTGATACTACATTGATGGCAATTAAAGGCCATCCAAATTTTTATGTGTGTGCTGATCTTGGTCACTGGCCAAAAAGTGGTGTCAATCCTTTGGATGCTGTAAAAAAAATAAGTGGACACATCATTGCTTTACATTTAAAAGATATTGCTGCATATAATGATCCATCATTAAAAGATGTTCCTGTTGGAACCGGTATTGTTGATTTCCCGGCTATTTTCCAGGAATTAAAAAAGCAAGGATTCAAAGGGAATATTTATATTGAACGTGATGCTGAAGATCAGCCGAGCAATCTTCCTTCAGTGATTCAAACTGTGAAGTATTATAATGAACAGGTAAACAAATTAAAATAGCTTTCGTTCATTTTTTATAAAGATTTCCTCAGCGTAAGTTTGAAAGGTACCGGCAAATGATCCCTGTTATCGTTGAGGATCATTTCAGCTGTCATTGCACCCATTTTTTTAAAATCAGTAGAGATGGTAGTTATGCCATCAAGAATAAATTGTTTCCAGGGAGTTTCGTTATAAGAAATAATACCAACATCTTTACCCACTTTTAGTTTAGTGGTTTTGATCTTTTCAAGAAGAGTTACAAGATCATCTTCCATCAGGTTAATATAAGCTTCTCCAGCTGTTATTTTCTCATTCGCTACATCGTGAACAACTTTATTATTGAATACATGATCTTTACAAAAAGATTGAAAGCCCTTCAATATCTCATCAGGAAAATAACTATAAGATGGAAATGTGATCTTTACCGTGTGATATTTTTTAAGCTGGGGTAACGCTTCTTTCAATGCATTGTAAATATCTTTTTCAAAATTCTCATATACGGCTCCATATTCGCTTTTGATTCCCGGAATTAGTTTGTCGAGCAATATCAAATTTCCTTCAGTTATTTCATTAATGACTGCGGCTGCATTTTCTCCCCCTTCAATAAAATGAGGAATGATGACATAATGTGTATAAGCATCTTTCCTGTTTTGTAATAACTTTTTAAATAAACGAAAGTCGTTGTTATAAATATAAAAATCGATGGCAGCTTTATCTTCCAGTATCTCAACAAATGAATCGTAAATAAGTTTTTTATGTGCACTTAGTTTATTAAACAGTAGAAAAACTTTAATAGATTGTTTAAAATCGGTTTTAGAAATAAAATATCCTTTCCCCGGCACTGAACCTACAACACCCAATTGTTTCAATTGACGATAAGCTTTTTCTGCCGTATCACGGGAGATCTCGAGTTCATAACTAAGATCATTGATAGATGGAAGCGGGTAATCTTTGCCGATATTACCTCTTTCTATTGCATGCAATATCGAATTGGTGAGCTGCTGATATTTGGGTGTTACAGATTGCTCATCGATATGGATCAACCGGTATATATTTTCTGAAACCATGCTTTAAGGACTGTAAATATATATTCTTTTATAACAGCTTGCAGGCCAGCAAGCGACATAAGGCAGGACAATACAGGATGCTAAAACAATAGATTGAAAATATCTTGCCCCTGTAAAAATTCTAATTAAACGATTTGCCATGTTCCCTAGCATTCTTCTCAAAAATTTCTTTCACTGTATAGTTTATTTTGAATCATTATTTTTAGGTGGGTTTGAAAATATCCGGTTGGAATTTTTAAAACAAGCAGATATAAATTTTCACCTGATTAAACGATAAACGAATGCAAGTCATATTAGGAGTTATCTTCCACTTTATTGGAGGTTTTGCCTCAGGCAGTTTTTACATACCGTATAAAAAAGTAAAAGGATGGCATTGGGAAAGCTATTGGATCGTTGGTGGATTATTTTCCTGGCTGATCGTTCCTCCGCTTGCTGCATGGCTCACCATCCCGGGATTTCCAGAGATCATCAAAGCCACAGGGTCTTCCACACTTCTTATTACTTTCTTTTTTGGATTGTTATGGGGTATTGGTGGTCTTACCTATGGTTTAGGAGTTCGATATCTTGGTGTGTCATTGGGTAGCAGCATCATCCTTGGTTTATGCATGGTATTCGGTGCATTGATCCCGTCTATTTATTATGATTTTTCTCCGGTAGAAGGTAAAGATACTTTTAGTGTGATGGCCAGTTCTAATTGGGGGCTTATTGTTTTAGCAGGACTTGTTGTATGTATACTCGGCATTATAATATGCGGCAAAGCCGGTATGATGAAGGAAAAACAATTAAGAGCTGCCGGTACTGATCCTCATGGGATGGAAGTTAAAACAGAGTACAAATTTGCATTAGGTATGTTCGTCTCGATCATTTCTGGTGTGCTTAGTGCTTGTTTCAATTTCGGATTAGAAGCAGGACAGGAAATGGCTAAAGTAGCGAACGAAGCCTGGAAAGCATCAAATCCCGGGGAAGGAGAGTTTCTATATCGTAACAATGTTATCTATGTTGTTTTGTTATGGGGTGGTCTTACTACTAATTTTATTTGGTGCATGATCTTAAATGCCCGTAATAAAACATTTGGCGATTATACAAATAAGAAGACACCATTATTTTCCAATTACATGTTTGCCGCATTAGCGGGTACCACATGGTTCCTGCAATTCTTTTTTTATGGTATGGGTGAAAGTAAATTAGGGAATGGTCCAAGCTCATGGATATTACACATGGCATTTATCATTCTTGTTGCAAACATGTGGGGTATCATATTAAAGGAGTGGAAAGGTGTATCTAAGAAAACAGCAAGAACAATTGCGGTCGGTATCCTTACGATCATACTTGCAGTGGTGATCGTTGGTATTGGAAATAATCGCCATGAAAAATTAAAACAGAAAAAAGAATTATCATATGTCAACATTAACAACAAAATTTAAACATGTAAGCTACTTGTGGGACGAAAAAAAAGCATCTGAACTTGCGGGAGATGAAGTAGCATTGCTGGTTTATCGTTCAAATTTATTAGGAGCTGATCTGCGTCTTACAAATTACGGCGGTGGAAATACTTCATGCAAAGCAAATGCAAAAGATCCTTTGACAGGAAAAGATGTAGAAGTGATGTGGGTAAAAGGAAGCGGCGGCGACCTGGGAACAATGAAAAGAAGTGGATTGGCAGCTTTGTATGTGGACAGGTTGAGAGCTTTAAAAAATATTTATCGTGGCATTGAGCATGAAGATGAAATGGTGGAGCTTTTCAATCATTGCATCTATGATCTTGCATCAAAAGCTCCGTCAATTGACACACCATTGCATGGTTTTCTTCCATTCAAACATATCGATCACTTACATCCCGATGCGGCTATTGCTATTGCCGCTGCAAAAGATGGTAAGAAAATAACGCAGGAATTATTTAATGGAACAATTGGTTGGGTAGAATGGCAGCGTCCCGGTTTTGATCTTGGATTGAAATTGAGGCAATGTCTTGATGAAAATCCCGGAATCCGTGGCATTATGCTGGGCTCACATGGTTTATTTACATGGGGTGATACAGCGTATGAAAGTTATATCAATACACTCGAAGTGATCGAACGTTGTGCCCAGTATTTAGAAAGCCCCCCAACCCCCGAAGGGGGAGTACGGAAAAAAACTTTTGGTGGTGAAAAAATAAAATCATTGTCGAAAGAAGAGCGTTCGAAAAAAGCAGCGGCGCTTGCACCGATCTTAAGAGGGTTTTGTTCGAATAGAGATGTTTCGCAGAACCCCCCTTCGGGGGGCAGGGGGGCTATCGGTCATTTCACTGATGATGAAAGGGTGCTTCAATATATAAACTCAAATGACCTGGAAAAACTTGCCCCAATGGGCACAAGCTGCCCTGATCATTTCTTAAGAACAAAAATTTCTCCGCTGGTATTAAACTTAACCCCACAGGAAGATGTAGATAATACAGCAGCGATAAAAGAGAAATTGTTGCCGCAATTCGAAGATTACAGGAAAATGTATGCAGACTATTACAACAAGTGCAAGCATGCTAATAGTCCGGCAATGCGTGATCCCAATCCCGTTGTGATATTATATCCCGGCGTTGGTATGTTCACTTTTGCAAAGGATAAACAAACAGCAAGAGTAGCTGCAGAATTTTATATTAATGCAATTAATGTAATGCGTGGTGCCGAGGCTGTAAGTGAATACACTTCTTTACCAAGACAGGAAGCATTCGATATTGAATATTGGTTATTGGAAGAAGCAAAACTGCAAAGAATGCCAAAACCAAAACCATTAAGCGGAAGAATTGCATTGGTGACCGGCAGCGCAGGTGGCATCGGAAAAGCGATTGCGAAAAAATTTGCAGAAGAAGGTGCTTGTGTTGTATTGAATGATATTAACCAGGAAAGATTGGATGGTGCTATTGCAGAATTTAAAAGATCATTCGGCAGTGATGTAGTTGCTTCAACATTACTGAATGTTACTGATGAAGCATCAATTCAAAATGCTTTTAAGGACGCCGCATTGGCTTTTGGCGGCGCAGATATAATTATTAATAATGCCGGCATCAGTATTTCAAAACCAATTACCGAACATAGTATTGCAGATTGGGATAAGTTATATGACATTTTAGTGAAAGGACAGTTTCTTGTTTCAAAATCGGGAATCGAGATAATGCGTAAACAAAATCTTGGTGGCGATATAGTAAATATTGTTTCAAAGAATGCAATTGTTGCAGGGCCAAATAATGCCGGTTATGGAAGTGCAAAAGCTGCGCAGGCACACCTTACCCGTTTGCAGGCTGCTGAATTAGGTGCCGATAAAATTAGAGTGAATACAGTAAATCCAGATGCTGTAATTTCAGATAGTAATATCTGGAGCGGAGGATGGGCTGAAGGCAGGGCAAAAGCTTATGGAATTACTGTTGAGGAGCTACCTGCATATTATGCAAAGCGAACTTTGTTGAATGAAACAATTTTACCGGAAGATATTGCGAATGCATGTTTTGCTTTTGTCGGAGGATTGCTGAATAAATCAACTGGTAATACATTGAATGTTGATGGTGGTGTAGCAGGGGCATTTTTAAGATAAACCCCTGTCCCCTAAAGGGGAACTTAGAAGGGAGATGCTAATTTTTAATAGAGGCTTATGACACGGGTTGCGTTTAAGATGAAATTATATAGGGGGAAGGAAGAAGAGTATAGAAAAAGGCATGATGCTATCTGGCCTGAGTTAAAAACCTTATTGAAAGAAACGGGTGTTGAAGATTATTCTATTTTTTTGGATGAAGAAACTAATATTCTTTTCGGAGTATTAAAAGTTGAGAATAAGATGAGCCTAGATGAACTACCCGGTCATCCTGTTATGAAAAAATGGTGGGCTTATATGAAGGATATTATGGAATCCAATCCGGATAATTCACCGGTCTCTGTTCCTTTGAAAGAAGTATTTTACCTGAAATAATAAAATAAATTGAACCACGAAGACACAAAGGCACAAAGGATCACAAAGAGTATGTATACAACGCTATCCGAGCGGGAAGAATACCTGGCTAGACAGATAGTTGACATAGCTATAAAAATTCATAAAGAATTGGGTCATGGTCTTCTTGAAAGTGTGTATGCGAAGTGCTTTTATTATGAGTTATTTAATAGGAATATTAATTATGAAAAACAAAAAGATGTCCCTATCATTTACCAGTCGCTGATGATTGACGAGGGCTTACGATTAGATTTGTTAGTTGAAGATTTAATAATTGTGGAATTTAAAGCTCAGGAAAACTATCATCCCGTTTGGGATGCGCAGTTACTAAGCTATCTTAAGTTGACCGGTAAACGCTTAGGTTTTTTGATCAACTTTCATGTGCCATTAATGAAAAACGGTATTAAAAGATTAATCCTTTAAACTTAGTGCCACTTTGTGCCTTTGTGTCTTAGTGGTTCAAACTCCAATATATGCAGATCGAAAAATATAAAATTGAAGAACATAATCAATCATTGCTTTCAGAGCATAAAAGAAAGTTTGAATTTGCCGCTGCTGATATAAAAAATGTCAATACGGTTATTCAAAAGCTTATTGATTTTAATGTTGCTATTCCAAGTTGGGCATTAGGTACAGGCGGAACAAGATTCGGAAGATTTTCCGGAGCAGGCGAACCAGGTAACCTTACAGAAAAGATGGAAGATGTTGGATTATTGCATGCATTGAATAGATCAAGTGGTGCCGTTTCTTTACATATACCATGGGATATTCCGGAAAACTATCCTGCTATTAAATCTTTAGCTGCACAGTTGGGATTAAAGTTTGATGCGATGAATTCAAATACATTCCAGGATCAGAAGGACCAGGAGCTGAGCTATAAATTCGGATCATTGCAACATGTAAATAAAGCTGTACGCAAACAGGCTATTGAGCACAATATTGATGTAATAAAACATGGTGTTGAGTTAGGATCAAAAGCATTAACTGTTTGGCTAAGTGACGGTAGTTGCTTTCCCGGTCAATTGAATTTCAGAAAAGCATTTCAAAATACTTTGGAGAGTTTGCAGGAAATATATACAGCTTTACCTGCTGACTGGAAAATCTTTGTTGAATACAAAGCTTACGAACCTAATTTCTATTCAATGGCGGTTGGTGATTGGGGGCAATCGCTGTTGTACGCAAATAAATTAGGTAGTAAAGCTTACACACTGGTAGATCTCGGTCATCATTTACCCAATGCAAATATTGAGCAGATCGTTGCTTTGTTGTTAATGGAAGGAAAGCTGGCTGGTTTTCATTTTAATGATAGTAAATATGGCGATGATGATCTCACTGTTGGCAGCATCAAACCATATCAATTATTTTTAATTTTTAATGAACTGGTGGAAGGCATGGATGCAAGAGGAATGGATCATGCAAGCGATCTTGGATGGATGATCGATGCATCACATAATGTAAAAGATCCATTGGAAGACCTGCTGCAATCTGTAGAAGCGATCATGATCTCTTATGCACAGGCATTGCTGGTTGACAGGACAAAATTGAATGAAGCACAACAAAACAATGATGTCGTAACTGCCCAGGAAATCTTACAAAATACATTTCGTACTGATGTAAGAGCAATTGTTGCTGAAGCAAGATTAAGAAATGGCGGTGCAATAAACCCATTACAATATTTCCGTCAAATGAAAATAAGAGAACAACTAATTAAAGAAAGAGGGTCTAAAACAGTGGCAACAGGATTGTAATGCATAAAATCCCTTCCATAGCGATCTATGATGTTGGCAAAACAAATAAGAAACTCATTTTATTTGATGAACAGTATAATATAATAAATGAACAAAGTATTCAACTGTCCGAGACCAAAGATGAAGATGGATTTTCTTGTGAAGATGTTGATGCATTGACAGCATGGGTCAAAAGCAGTTTTACCCAAATACAAAATGATCCACGGTTTGAGATCAAAGCAGTAAATTTTTCCGGCTATGGCGCCAGCTTTGTTTATCTCGATGAAAATAAAAATGTAATTCTACCCTTATATAATTATTTGAAACCTTATTCTCCGCTACTTCAAAAAAAATTTTACCAGGGATATGGCGGCGAAAGTCATTTTTCTAAAATAACTGCATCACCTGTTTTAGGCAATCTTAATTCAGGAATGCAGCTATACCGTTTGAAACATGAAAAACCTGAGTTATTCAGTCAAATAAAACATGCTTTGCATTTACCACAATATCTTAGCTATATTCTTTGTTCGTCTTTACATTCAGATATTACAAGCATAGGTTGTCATACCAATCTTTGGAACTTTCAACAAAATAAATATCATGATTGGGTAAAGAAGGAAGGAGTTTTGGAAAAACTTACTCCAATAGAAAAATGTAACACGATCGTCGGCCACATCGATAATAATATTTCAGTGGGAGTTGGTTTGCATGATAGTTCTTCTGCCCTGATACCTTACTTAACTTCTTTTAATGACCCATTTATATTATTATCGACAGGCACATGGTGTATAAGCCTGAATCCATTTAATCATACCATGCTTTCAGATTATGAATTGCATGAAGATTGTCTTTGTTATTTGAGTTATGAAGGTAATCCCGTAAAGGCTTCAAGAATATTTGCCGGTTATGAACATGAACAACAGGTAAAGCAACTTGCGGAGCATTTTAAAAAACCTCTTACTTACTATACCCAAATTACTATTGATACCGAATTATTAAAGAAACAGCAGCATACAAAGAAAAACCTGCAGTTAATGAACGAAGGTAGTGAACCAGCAAGATCTGCATTTGTAAAAAGAAAGCTTGAGGACTTTACCAATTATGAAGAAGCTTATCACCAATTGATAGTTGATATTGTTTCGCAGCAAGTGAGAAGTACAAATCTTGTGCTTAGAGGAACAGGAGTAAAAAGAATTTTTGTTGATGGTGGTTTCAGCAAAAACCCAATCTATATGTATTTGATGTCGGAGGCATTTCCAAATATTGAAGTATACGCAGCTTCAATTGCACAGGCAAGTGCCCTGGGAGCCGCTTTGGTCATTCATCAGCATTGGAACGGCAAGCCACTTCCATCAAATATCATCGAAATGAAATTATATTCGGTAACGCATCAAACATCAATCTAATAAAAGATGAAGTGGGAATATAACAGCAGATATCCTTCAATTGATGATCTGCGAAATAAAGCGAAACGTAAGATCCCAAAGTTTGCATTTGAATACCTTGACGGCGGTTGTAATGAAGATGTGAATCTTTATAAAAACACCGCTGAGCTAAGAGAAGTTGAATTATTGCCATATTATCTCAGCAAACACAAAGGTTCTGATCTGAGAACAGAATTATTTGGTCACGTTTATGATGCACCATTCGGTATTTGCCCGATCGGTCTGCAGGGATTGATCTGGCCAAACTCACCGGAGATACTTGCTAAGGCAGCTCTTAAACATAATATTCCATTTATTCTAAGCACAGTAACCACTTCAAGTATTGAAAGGATCAGCGAATTAACAGAAGGAAGAGCTTGGTACCAGTTATATCATCCTGCTGAAGATTCTTTACGGGATGATATCTTAAAAAGATTGCAGGCTGCAAATTATCAGGTGTTGGCTTTGTTATGTGATGTTCCCTCATTTGGGTTTCGGCCCAGAGATATACGAAATGGTCTTGCTATGCCACCACGAATGACGCTGAAGAATATTTTGCAAATAATGACAAGACCTGAATGGGCTTTCAAAACTTTGTATCACGGTACTCCGAATTTTGCAACACTAAAACCTTATATGCCGAAGGGATTGGACATGAAACAGCTTGGAGCCTTCATGAACAAAACTTTTTCAGGAAGATTGAATGAAGAGAAAATTGCACCAATAAGAGATAAATGGAAGGGCAAAATTGTTTTGAAAGGAGCAGCAACAGAAGAAGATACAGAAATGGCTATTAAACTCGGATTAGATGGTATCATTGTTTCCAATCATGGTGGCAGGCAACTGGATGCAGGACAGTCTACCATCAAATCACTGGAACCAATTGTAAAAAAATATAAAGGCAAGATAAAAATAATGATGGATAGCGGTATTCGTACAGGACCTGATATTGCAAGGACATTAGCCAGTGGTGCAGAGTTCGCTTTTTTAGGTCGTTCATTTATGTATAGTGTTGCCGCTATGGGTAATGAAGGTGGCAATCATATCATTTCAATTCTAAAAACGCAACTGCAACAGGTAATGGAACAGATCTGTTGTGAAAGGGTCGGTGATTTTTGTAACCACCTGTTTCAGTCACAAGATATTTCCCGGGAACGATTGCGTAAAAATTTATTCCCTCTCAGCACAGTTCAGGATGCATAGCGACTGCAGCAGTTTTACCTTGTGACTCACTAAAATTGCTGCTGTATGAAAAGAAAAACTGCTTTGGCAAGATGTACAATCTTGCTGATAACATGCTTCTCTATTTCTTTATTCTCCTTTTCACAAAAACAACCACCTTCAACAACATCACCACTAAAAGTATCGGGAAAAGTTGTCGATGAGAATGGTAAGCCGATGGCCGGTGTCAATATACTTATAAAAAGCACGCCAGTCGGGACAACTACCAATGCTGAGGGAAATTTTGCGATCAATGCTCCTTCCGGCAAATCGGTTCTTGTTTTCAGTTTTATCGGATACGAAGAACAGGAAGTAATACTTAATAATCAAAGTGATGTTTCTGTAAGTATGAAACTTGCATCCAATTCATTGTCAGATGTGGTTGTCATAGGGTATGGTTCTCAAAAGAAAAAGAATGTAACCGGTGCAGTTAGTAAATTGAAGAATGAAAATTTTGATGAAAGACCTATCAATCGTGTTGACCAGGCATTGGTTGGACAATTGGCCGGTGTTACCGTAAAACAAAATACCGGCATTCCTGGTAAGGCTTTTAGCATACAGGTACGTGGTTCAGGTTCAATCAGCGGCGGCAATGAACCCTTGTATGTATTAGATGGATTTCCTTTATCTGTTAATTCAAGCAATGCAGGTAATGGTACATTCACAACAGGAAATCCTTTAGATAATATTAATCCAAATGATATTGAAAGCATTGAAGTATTAAAGGATGCTGCTGCGGCTGCTATTTACGGATCAAGAGCATCAAACGGTGTCGTATTGATCACAACAAAACGGGGACAGCTTGGAAAGCCCAAAATTACTGTCAATGCTTATGCAGGCTATAACGAGGCAGCAAAGAAATTAGAGATGATGAATGGTGATCAGTGGATCGCTCAGGCCACTGAGGTAATCAATGCACAATATGTAGTACAATACGGCGCTTCTGGAGCAACAGCTAATGATGATTTTGCAACCCGTTTGGCAAAAGTGGGTAGCGTTAATCCTCAGTTTATCCTGGACCCACGATGGACATCCGGGCATCCCGGTTTACGGTTTATTGATTGGCAGGATGAAATAGAGAGAAAGGGTAAGATTCAGAATTATGAAATTTCTGCAAGCGGAGGAACAGATGCTGTTAGATATTTTGTTTCAGGAAACTATGGTAACCAGGAAGCCTTTATAATAAATGTAGATTACAAAACATACTCTATGAGGGCAAATATTGAAGTGAATGCGAGCAAAAAATTAAAATTTGGTTTGAACATCGCACCAACATATTCCATTACCCAGGATCCGGGCATAGATAGCAAAGATGCAATTTTTCACCAGGCTCTTAGCTTGTCGCCGGTACAGGAAGATACAATGGGTTTATTTCCTAACATCGGGAAAAACGGTCAATATGTATGGAGCAGTTCTACCAACTCTCCAATGGGCAAATTGACTTATAATAAAGGCACTAATAAACGGTATCGTACAATAGGTAGTTTATTCGGAGACTGGCAGATCATCAATGGACTAAGTTTCAGAACATCTGTGAATTTTGATAATACCGATAATGCTGCATCTACTTATGTTCCTTATATAACTGCAGGTACCCAGGCAGCAAGAACATTCACCGGATCTAATAACCTGCTGGCAGCCACTTCGGGTACATACAATAGCTACAGGAGGCAAACTTTTGTAAATGAAAACACACTTACTTATAATAAGATGTTTGATAAATATCATAGTAGTTTAAATCTGTTAGCAGGATATTCATATAATTGGGATCGTTTTGACAGAACTACATTGAGTTCAAATGGAGGATATACCAGCGCTGTGATTCGAACATTAAATGCAGCTGCGGCAGTTACTGGAAATACTACATCAACTCAAAGTGTGTTGATCTCTTATTTCGGTCGCTTGCAATATGGATTTAAAGACAAATATTTTTTATCAGCAAGTTTACGCAGAGATGGTTCATCCAGGTTTGGTGCCAATACCCAATATGGTACTTTCCCATCTGCTTCTTTGAAATGGGTAATGAGTGATGAAGATTTTATGAGATCGATTTCTTTTATCAGCGATCTGAAATTGCGGGCCTCGTACGGTGTGAACGGAAATAATAACTTGCCAAATGATTATCCGTGGGCGGCAACTATTGGTTCCGCTGGTTATCCATTTGGTACACCTGCGGCAGGTATTGGCCAGACGCCAAACGTATTGGCTAATCCGGATCTTAAATGGGAAAAATCGCAGACTTATGATATTGGATTTGATTTCGGGATTTTAAAAAACCGCATTACAGGATCGTTCGATTATTATAATAAATTAAGTACAGACTTGTTATTAAATGTACAAGTGCCAGCGGTAACAGGTTTTCAAACCTATCTCACTAACATTGGCTCTGTAAGAAATATAGGCCAGGAAATTGAAATTACTTCACGAAATATCGTAGGTAAAGTACATTGGACTACATCTGTCAATTTAACCCATAATAAGAATACGATCGAAGCATTGGCCCCTGGTCAAACGCAGATCATCATACCTAATGGTTTTACTGTATCAGATCAAATACTGCGTGTTGGGACGCCATTAAACAGTATTTATGTTTTAAAAGTATTGGGATTCCTGACAGCAAAAGATATTACTGACAATGTTCCTCGCTATGGTAACGAACAGCCAGGTGATTTTAAATTCGAGGATATCAACAAAGATGGGATAATAACTGAAGCGGATAAGCAAATAGTCGGACATCCTAACCCCGATTATACGTGGGGTGTAACCAATACAGTTCGGTACAAAGATTTTGATCTGAATGTATTGGTTCAGGGTCAATGGGGCGGTTCTATATATTCACAATTAGGAAGAGCCATTTCACGTCCGGGACAGGGAAGATCCGATAATCATCCTGCATCTTTTGTAAATAGATGGTATTCGGAATCAAACCAGGGTGAAGGTAGATTCAGTAAGGCATATTCAACTTATAATAACCCTATTACTGCTGCAACAGATTGGTTGTACTCATCAGATTATTTCAGGGTAAGAAATATAACCCTTGGTTATAATTTGAAAAAACTTTTTAAAACCCAGGTTGTACAAGGTGCCAGGATTTATTTTTCTTTAGAAAACTTCTTTGGTCATGATAAATATACCAATGGCTTAAATCCCGAAGCTGCTAACACTACTGTAAGCACCAACGGTGCATATCCGGAAGCTGGAGATTATGGAGGTATACCACTCGCAAAATCTCTCATATTCGGGCTAAGCATCACTTTTTAATTCATTATAATCTAAATAGAATGAAAAAAATATTATTTATCCTGATCATAGCGGTTGCCATCTTTTCATCATGTGAAAAGAAGTTAGACCAGGTACCTATTTCAACGGCAACATCTGTAACTTTTTATCAACAGCCCAGCGATTTTATCCAGGCTGTTAACTCAACTTATAATTCTTTACGGGGCTACGCTGACAGAGTGCTTTTCCTTTCTGAAGTAAGATCTGATAATATTTATCCAACAAATGATGTTGGTCGTGATCCTGATCCAATAAATAATTTTGCAACCGGGATAGCTCCTAATGTTTATGTTGAAGAAGCATGGAATGCAAATTTTAATGGAATATTCAGGGCTAACACTGTTCTTGAGCAAATTGCCAAAAATACTACGTATGTGGGTTCTGCAGCTTTAGCAACAAGGTTAACAGCTGAAGCCAGGTTTCTGCGTGCCTTTTTTTATTTTGACCTCGTTAAGTATTTTGGTAAAGTACCTCTTATCGACCACACGGTAACGGCTAACGAAGCAAATAGTATTCAACGTAGTTCAGTGGCTGAAGTATATGCTTTCATCATTGCTGATCTTCAATTTGCAATAGCGAATTTGCCAGCTAATTTTTCCGGTACATTTCCTAACTATACCGCAGGTGATGTAGGCCGTGCTACAAAATACGTTGCAGAAGCATTGCTTGCAAAAGTATACATGACACGTTCGGGACCAAATTATGGAATCGAAGGGCCCGGTATGGGATTAAACGAATGGAACTTAGCATTGCCTTTGTTGCAGGATATCATTAGCAGCGGAGTTTTTGTTTTCAATCCTGCAAATTATACTTTCCCTGTTCCGGCCACTGGTATCTTTTCTTATAGTAATCAAAGCCCATCGACAAATAAAGAAGCAATATTTGATATAATGTATCTTACTGGTCAAACCCCAGTTTTAGGAGCGACTTTTCCCTGGCAACTTGTTCCTCAAGCATATTTTAATGCGTTACCATCAGGTAATCCATCTTTAGGTGGAGCACTTGGTACACCTTCCGTGTCAAACAACTTATTGGCAAGTTTTGCTGCAACTGATACACGCAAATCGCCAACATTTCACACTACGCCTTACAATAACCTTGGTACTATTGACAACCATGCATTCTTTAGAAAATATTTAGATACAACCAAGATCCCGGCAAGTCGTTTTGATTGGGGAATTAATTTTATTGCTATCAGGTATACTGATATATTGATGCTTAAAGCCGAATGTATTTTGCATGGAGCTCCTGGCACCCAAACGGATGTTGATGCTATAGTTAACCAGGTTAGAGCGAGAGCTGCACTACCAGCACTATCTGGCGTTACATTGGCCCAGTTGTTTGATGAACGCAGGAGAGAGTTTGCAGGAGAAGGTTTACGTTGGTTTGATCTGCAAAGAAGCGGCAATCTTATAACAATTATGAATGCATGGATAGCTGTTGAAGATGCTGTTCTGCATAAAGTAAACCAGGTAACAGCAAACTCTATTATTTATCCAATTCCGCAATCACAGATGGATGCTGCGCCTGGTCTTTATACTCAAAACCCCGGTTATTAAATAAATTTTCATACGCAGGCATACACAAAAATGGCGAGTCAAGTTTTAAGACCGCCATTTTTCATTTATTGCCATACATGATATTCTCAAAACTTCGGGAACGATTGCGTAAATAATTCGGGAACGATTGCGTAAATAATTACCTCATTTCAGGATAGTGCAGGATGAGAATTTCTGCAAATAATCTAATTTGATTTTTCATTTAACAAAAAACTGCTGCTATATGAAGAAAAAAACTGCGTTAAGCAGGAGTATTATTATGTTTATACTCCTGTTCGCTCTCACTAACTTATCTTTTTCACAAACAAATTTTAAAGTAACGGGTAAAGTAATTGATGAAACAGGAAAGCCTGTACAGGGGGCAACTGTACAAGTCAAGGGTACCGCGATAGCTACGGCTACCTCAGCTGATGGCTCGTATTCATTAATGGCTCCTTCTGGCACTTCAAAACTGGTGATCACATCAATTGGATTTACTGAACTTGAAGTTGCCATTAACAACAAGTCAGAGGTGAACATATCCATTGTTAGCATTGCTTCATCACTACAGGATGTTGTAGTTATTGGTTACACAACGGTTAAAAAGAAGGATGTAACAGGTTCTGTTGCCGGCATCAATCAGAAAGACATCAGGTCACGGCCAGTAAACAATGCGTTACAGGCTATGCAAGGTAAGGTGGCTGGCGTCGATATTACTTCCAATGAGCGACCTGGCCAGGTTGGTAGCATTACCATTCGTGGTGTTCGTTCGCTAACCGCATCCAACTCACCTCTTTTTGTGGTGGATGGAATTCCATTAAGTACCGGAGGTATTGATTATCTTAATCCCAATGATATCGAATCGATAGATGTGTTGAAAGACGCATCTGCTTCCGCAATTTTTGGTTCAAGGGGAGCCAATGGCGTTGTGATTGTTACTACCAAGCAAGGTAAAACTGGAAAACTGCAATTAAATTTTAACAGCTCAGTTACTACCGAAAAAATAGTAGATAGAGCCCCAGCGATGACAGCTTCGGAAGCTATTGATTTTCGCCGCTGGGCATATTATTATTCAAACCCGGCAGTATTTCCCAGAGGCGATAATCCTAATATAACCAA
>Ga0070698_100003662_pt1 | contig 16875 bp, 24 predicted proteins | sample KBSK1502metaG_FD_65477 | JGI IMG/M metagenome (GOLD analysis project Ga0070698, IMG submission 65477) | Corn, switchgrass and miscanthus rhizosphere microbial communities from Kellogg Biological Station, Michigan, USA - KBS K1-50-2 metaG | ecosystem: Host-associated > Plants > Roots >...
CCCCTCCGGGTCCAGATCGGCAATGGTGGACGATACTGGACTTGAACCAGTGACCCCCGGCATGTGAGGCCAAGTGCCTGCGAAGGTACACCCGCAACTGCGCGACTTTCAAGAGTGGGTTTTTTCGCCACCTGGCAGGTTCCGGCACGCTTCGGCACGTTCCGGCACCGTGACGGGCAAAGCACGGGCAAAGTGCGAACCGCTTTGACCATGCGAGCCCAGCCCCTCCGAGAGGGTACCTTTAGTCCGTTCTGGATCAGCTTGATGTGCTGCTGAATGTCGTAGTGATGCTGATACCAGGCGGCGCTGGCGAAAAGCTCTTCGGTTTTTCGCGGGCAAGGTGAGGAAGATGGCGTTCGACACGCGCCGATAGCTCCTTGCTCCCTGGAAGCTGGAGTTTCTGGAACCAGCTTCGCATTGCGGCCCTCGTGTCACGAGACATCTCACCGACATCCAACGTCATGTTTCTCTCTCCGGGCGTAACCCAATTGTGGACGGCACTGCCAGACGTCAATGGTTGAACGAAGCTGTAGCTGAGATACCGGCCACCCGGCGGTGGAGTCGTGCGGCCTTGCTGAAGGATTGCGCACCGGATCGCGTACCGATCTTCAGCCGACAGGAAATGCTGTCCGCTGAAGTTATTCTTACACCAAGCCCGATATGCGCCACCGTCGCCCGCTTCACCGCTCACGGTTTGTAGCGCCGCACAGATATCTGGAAGCGCCACCAGCATGTGCAGGAGCGCCCAATAGCACTTAGCTCGTTCACACCGCTCCATCTCCTCAAGATACGTCTTGAACGCTGATTCGAGATCAGCAACCGTTAGAGGCATAGTTCACTTCCCCTTCGGCCCACGCGGCTCCACGGTGTCAGGTAGGCACATCTACCGTGTCTCTCACTTCATCTTATTCAGGGACTCTTGCAGCCGTGCTGCGTCCTTTCTCAGGTCTTCGATGATAGAGATGGCCTCAGAGAGACAGTTGTAGAGTCCCTCGTCAGTGGTAATCTTCTTCCCCTTGTATAGCGGAATACGGTGGCGGTGGATGAACTCGTTTCGACTCTCGTTTAGGGTCTTGGCAATACGGTGCGAGTTGGCCGATAGGATGCGCTTTCGTTTTGCGTCGTCAAGGCGACGGGAGAAGTGACGACGTTCAACGTCGTTGGTCACCCAGGCTACAAGTCTATGCAAAAGATCTTGCTGGCTTGGCGCGGACAACTCATTACATATGACAGCGGTACTCAGCAACTCGTCTACGAGAGTGTGGGCCAGAATGAAAATAGCGAGCCGGTGAAGATCATCGCGATCTTCTAGGTCGTATAGCTTGACGAGGGCGCGTTCAAGCTGATGGATGTTACGGACGCGAAAGCCCCCGGAAGATGCAGTCGACTTCAGAGTCATTCACTTCCCCTTCGGCCCACGCGGGTCCACGGCGTCGGGGAGGCAGACGTACCATGAGCGAGCCTCTAGGGGCAGCCCGCGTTTCGTGGCATCCGTAAGCCCGCTCGCTTGAGTGGCCTCCGCGTGTTGGGCGGCGCGGTCACACTCTTTCTTCGTATCAAAGGCAGGCGGATCGTAGGGATATCTGAGGCTCCATTGTTTGGAATGGACCGGCGACTCCATCCACAGCACCCACGCGCGTTCGGGTGACAAGGAACTGGCTGGAGAGCGCCAGTAGAATGGCAAGAACGCTGCCACTGCGTACGCGATTGTCGCGAACGAGAGAACTGCCGTCCACACCACGAGTGCCCGCTGATGTTTAGACGCCGCCACTGACGACGCCGCCATCTGCTTGCGCGTCTCCACCAATTCCCCGGTCATTTCCTGGACGCGTTCACCAAGAATCCGCTTTGTGTCGAGGATCCCCTGAGTCAGGGTGGCGAGTTGCTGCCCCAACTCGATACTCATGTCGGCATCAATCTCAGCCTTGGCGGCGTCGCGACCTGCGCCTCCCCCGGCACTGTCGCGAATCTCCGTGAGCAACTGCGCCCTTCGGGCTGGGTCCATGCTGTTGCCTCCGTTGCAGTCTCGGCGATGGCCGCGAGTCTACCAGCGTCGGCGGGCGTGGGGAGACGGGAAGGTGTGCCTACTGCGTAAGGGCTACTTCTTTCAATTGCGGGCGTTGATCGTCTATTCCCAGACCGCCCGACCGTTACACTGTCTATGATCTGGCTTACCACTCGGGTCGTAGATGGTTATGCAATTCTCTTTGGGCGTGTCCGGATCGGACGAGAACCACAGTTGTCGGCAAGGTCCATAGGTGGTGGCGGGATTTGCAGCCATGAATTTCACTCGCTGCTCAATGCATGCTTGCTCGGTAGAGCGGCCAAAGAATGCCTTGGCCCCGACGACCGCCCAGAAAGGTCCAACTCGGGCCCCCGGTGCTTCTTGAAAGGAAACCGAGATACGACGACATGCCGAGAAGTTCCACTGAGAGTTAGTGGGAAGCTGGGCGTCTTTGTCCCGACGACTCTCACATATTGAATGGGCGGCCGCATCCCCGCCCCAATTTCCACTCCACACGGCGTTTTCACCTCTGCTTGCAACAAACATCCACGTATCTTGGGTAGATATCGCAGAAGAGATTGCGGGAGACGGTGTTGGGGGAACGACTGGGGATGCGGGTACAGGCGGAGGAGATGCTGGCGCTGCCACTTGATACCAGCCGCGAGACTGCAAACACAGATCTCGCATGGCATAGTCAGTCCTGCTCGACCCCACCTCCCCGGCACTGACTGCGCCTACCAGGCCGGTGCCGCCACCGGAGATGATCGTGGTCGAGTGCGCTCGCGTACATTCGTAAAGATCAGTTCCCCAATTGGCTCCGGAGTTGTTGTTTCGCCAGTAAGTCTGGGGCGAAGTACATCCGGTGAGTATTAGGATGCCGAGAAAAACTGCAACGAACCGCATGCGTCCGCCCTCCTTTTACCAAAAGCTAGGGAAGCGGTCGCCCCCCCAGTGGGGGCCTGGCGCCCCCATCCCCAGGCGTCAGTCACCCCTTACCAGTCAGGCTACTGCGCTCGAATTTTAGACACCAGACGCCAAGTCACTTGCGCCTGGGTGGCTTCCGACCCTCCCGATGGCTGTTCCAGAGCCCACAAACTCCTCCTCTTTGGCACCACGATGACCGGGCTGGGGCTGGCTTGCTCGAAACGCCGCAGCCAGAAGTAGGACGAGAAAAAAGAGCCCGAAGGGGCAGCCTCAAGAGGGCGGCTCATCCCCTTCGGGCGAGTGCCGGGCGTCTCGGCAGTCACCCGGTAGGGGAATCGTATCCACTAGGGTCGAGCAGCGCTACACCTTGTAGTCGCTCCCTGGTGCGCGTAGTGGAAGCGGTGTGTCCGCGCCTTCTCCAAACCGCAAGGTGCCCGTCCCAGGCGTGATGAACACGTCCCCCGCATTCCTCGCAGGGACCTCAGGGGCCTCGTCAGCGAGCTTGAGGAGCGCCGTGCGGAAGCCCTTGAAGTCGGATGGAAGCGACGCCGTCTCTTCCTGTATGAACCGTGTCCGGTCAGCCTTCGGGATCAGCGGGAGGAGACGAGCCGCGAGGGTGAAGATAGACAGGAAGGCATCGACCACGCCCGGTGTGGTGATTGTCTTCGGGGCGCTTTGTGCCGTCGCTTCGGCCGTGCGGTGAACGTCTGCGTTGTACTTCACGAGTTCTTCTTTGCGCCGCTCAAACTTCGCGCTCCCGCCGGGGAAGGTCACCTCAAGCAGCGCGTCGAGTGCCAGCCCGATGCGGGCGCGGAACAGGAGGACCAACGTCAGGATGAGCGACGGGATAATGAGCGGCTTGAGGTACGCAAGTATGAGGCGCGCAACCGCCATCTTCTCCTCGAAGGTCATGGTCCTCACGGCTCCTCTCGGAGTAGAGCCCGAAGGGGCAGCCTCAAGAGGGCGGCTCGTCCCCTTCGGGCGAGTGCCGGGTGTGTCGGCTGGCACCCGCTGCCCTCAGTGTACCCCGCTAGGTCAGCGTCAGTTGTGGCCCGCCCATGGTCTCGTCCGGCGGCTCCTTTACCGTACCGGTGTGCGTGACACCTGGCGCGCTCAGCTTGGGATGCAGCTTCGTCACGCTCTCCGCAGCCCACCGCGATGAGCACTCCCGAGTCCAGCCACACGAGCATGTGACCACCCAGTCTGCCATCGCTCTTATTCGATCACCTGATCCGCCCGCTGCAGGAGCGACGGCGGGATCGTCAGGCCGAGGGTCCGGGCGGTCTTGAGGTTGATGATGAATTCGAATTTGGTTGGTTGCTCGACGGGAAGGTCCGCTGGCTTGGCGCCCTTGAAGATTTTGTCGACGTAGAACGCTCCACGGGACGCGATGTCAAACAAACTTGCACTGAGTGCCATCAGCCCCCCTTCACGAACTAACTCGGCGAAGCCGTACACCGTCGGCAGCTGATTCTTCGCCGCGAATTCGATCACTTCGCGGCGGTGCGCATAGAGCAGGCCGCTCGGCGGAGCAACGAGCCCCTGCAGCTTCTCTTTCTTAATCCTGGGAAGCGCTTCTTTGAGGTCTTCCGGACTGCGAAGCTCAATGATCGAGAGACGAATCCCGAGCGCCCGCGCCGCGGTGTCAGCTATCTGGTTCATTGTCGCAGCCATATTCTGCCCTTCCCCTGACCTCTCCTCGACCGATACCCGCAGGAGGGCGACCTGGGCGAGCTTCGGCACTAGTTCCTTCAATATTTGAAGATACTTTGGCTCAAGGTTTGTAGCACCCGCCTCGAAGGTGATTCCCGTGAGGTTTCCGCCTGTTTGAGGAAGGTTCGCTACGAGACTTTTGCGTGTAAGGGCCCCAGCAAGGAAGACGACAGGGATAGTACTCGTGGCATCCTTTACCGCCCCCGTTGCACCCGGACTCCACACGACGATCAGGTCGACATTGAGCCGAACTAACTCGGCAGCCAAACTCGCGAGTTGCTCTGGTCGCCCCGCCGTGTACCGGCGCTCCAGTCGGATATTCTGGCCTTCGATATAGCCAAGCTCCTGTAGCGACCGCTCGAACGCCTGGTCGATCGGATTGTGGCTTTCGGCGGGTGACAGGTATCCGATCTGCCAGGTTTTCTTCGTCTGCTGCGCAAGAACGGTGAACGGCGCGGTGATGAGACCGCCGGTTAAAGTTCCCAGGAACACTCGTCGGTCCATCACGGGCTCCCGTCTGGCCGCGTCGTCTAGGAGGGACGGGGCGGGACGGCCAGGCGGGTCGAACTTACACCAACGGCGCGAGTGTGTGGACTACGATTTGTTCCTGGAGTCCCAGCCCCGCTCCTCAACCCGATAGTCCCGCTGCTTCACCTTGAGCCACTTGAGCGTGCGCCCGCCCAGATAGGGCGAGGCTGGGTCCTTGGCCACGAGGCCCTCGTAGCCGCTCTCGTTCGACAACGAAGGCGGCTACATGCTGCTCGACATCCAGCGGAACTTGCCGGTGGCGGGCAGCCGGTTCGATCTGACGCTGGAAGAGGCGAGCGCCTGGCTCGACTCGTAAGACATCTCCAGCGGCGGTGAGCACCCGTTCATTGTCTGGGGGCTCCTGAGAGGGCGAGTGTATGCCTCCTCCGCTCACCCGAAGGTCGGCGAAACGCCGACCTGGCGGCGCCCAGAACATCGGGCGCCGTTTTCCCGTTTCGCATCTGCCGAGCAGTTTTTCCTTGCCATGCTATCGCGGCCCGATGTACAAAGAACCCTAGCGCGGACGTTTCCTTGCAAACCCCGCGCTGATCGCCCAGGGTTGCGTGTGTATCGCATCCCCGGAACCTGGGGTCGCCCATAGTGGGCCGATCGGTAGCAGGAAGCACCATGGCTGTCTCGCCCTCTCGCAAGGCTCCTGATGGGCGGCTTTCCTCTCGGGTGCTGTCTCGGCCCGAGAGGAGCCGTCCCCTTACGAGGAGGGCGCGCAGTGGCCGAGGCCGTCGAGCGATATCTCGCTTCCGAAGGACCCCCCACTAGACTCCGCCTCGCCCGGCTCCGCCGAGGCATCACCCTCTGGCAGATGAGCCGCGCGCTCGGAATTTCCGTCTCTCATCTCTCGGCCGTGGAGCGCGGCTTTCGACGGCGCCCCGAGGTCGAGCAACGGATGCGCGACTGGCTCGGGAAGACCAGGCCAGCGTGAGTCGCTACCGTATTCGGTCCATGAAGCCGGAGGCCTTCCAGCATCGCAAGGTCGGCCGCCTGTCGATTCCGGCTCGGTGGTTGTGGATCGGGATGCTGGCCCATGCCGATGATGCTGGGCGCCTGGTCGCCGACCATGGTCAACTCCGTCTCCTCATCTTCGGCTACGACCAGGACGTCACGGATACCAAGGTCGGCCAGTGGCTGGACGAGATCATCGAGACCGGGCTGGTGGTCGGCTACCAGGTGGACGACGTCCCGCTGGTCTACTTCCCAGACTGGTCTGAGCACCAGAAGATCGATCGGCCGAGCGCCTCGAAACTGCCCCCACCAAGCCCCCGTAAAGCCCCTACCAAGCCCTCGAAGCGCCCCCACCGCGCGACTGGTCGCCCCCGATTCGGACGGCCCGAGGCAGCGAGTCAAGCCCAGGCGAACTCCGACGCACACATAGACTCCACGAATCCTCAGCGAGAGGTCGGCGAGGAGTCGGCGAGTCCTCATCGAGACCTCGGTGCTAGATCTGGATCTGGATCTGGATCGGATCAGGATCTGGATCTACAACACCCCCAAACCCCCGCCGCTAGCGCGGCTTCGAGTGTGAGTCCTGCACCGATCGAGGCCGAGATCCTCAACGGCAACGGCCACCGCCCGGAACCGAGCAAATCGAAGAACCTGAAGCGCCGCGAGCAGGAATCACCCGCGTTCTGCGCGTTCATGGCCGAGTATCCGCGTCCAGAGTATCGCAAGCGGGCGTGGGAATTTTGGCAGGCGAGGAAGCTCGATGCTGAGGCCGACGACGTCATGGCGGGGCTGGCGCGGTGGAAACTTTCCGCGAGTTGGGCCCAGCGTCCGCTCGACAAGTACCCGCATCCGACTACGTGGCTGCGTGGGGACTGCTGGAAGGAATTCCCGGCGCCCACGTCGGGATTGAGCCCGAAGACCGAGGGCAACATCGCGGCCGGGCACCGGTTCATTGCGAAGCTCCAGGGCGGTGCGCGATGACGGCCGACGACGGCGTCCGGTTCACGGCGGGCCTGATGGCGCTGGCGGAACTGTGCGACACGCCCATGCCGGAGACCAAGCTCGGCCTGTACTTCAAGGCGCTCGCCGACCTGTCCGTCGAGCAGTTCGAGGCCGCCGTGGAGATCCTCGCGCGCACGTCCTGCAACTACGGCATGCCGAAGCCGGTCCACATCCGCGAGGCCGCGCTGGGCAGTCCCGGCGACGTCGCGGTGCTGGCGTGGGAGCGTGTGTTGACCGCGCTCCGGCATCATGGCGGCTACGTCTCCGTCGACTTCCAGGACCCGATCATCCACCGCGTGATCGAAGACCTGGGCGGCTGGGTGAAGCTCTGCGATCTGCCCAGCGATCCGAAGGAGCAGGCCTACCGCCAGTCGGACTTCGTCAAGCTCCATCGGGTCTACGCGGTCAAGCTCCCCGGCCGCGCCCCGGCGCATCTCCCCGGCCGGTGCGAGATCGAGAACCGCACGAGCTTCGGCAACTGGACCCGAGGCCTCGCCCACGTCGACCAGGTGCTGGTCCTGGATCAGGATGGCCGAGGCATCGTCACCCGCCGCAGCCTGACCGCTGGTCGCTCGACCGAGTTGGCCGTCCGCGATGGGAACCAGGACTCATGACCGCCCCGACCTGGATTCCCTACAACGCCCTGGCCCATGGTGGCTTCTGCGAGATCTGCCGGGCTCCCGCCACCTGGGCGCTGGTGAGACTCTCCACCGGCATCGCCCTCGACCTGGTGCGCATCGTGTGTGACCAGCACCGGCCCGCCGACGTCGCCGATCATGGTGGTGATGGTGATCGAGATGCTGGTGCTGGTGCTGATGAACTGGATCATGGTGAACCGCGCGCCGTCCGACCCTCCAGCCGCAGGCGGGCCCCGTGAGCCGCGAGCTTCCGCTCCAGGCTGCGAGCCGACGGCTGGCCAAAGCGCCCGGCCGTCCGCGCACTCGTCCGGTTCCTGATCGAGTTGCCGGTCATGAGTTGCCGGATGAGTTGCCGGATGGCGACCGAGCGCAGGTGTCCGGAGCCAGCGCCCGGCCCGCGAGCCCGCGCCCAGAGCGGGTCCGCGCAGGGACTTTGCCCGTACTTGGCCCGTTGCAGCCGCGCCTCGTGGACCGGCCGGGCGCCGCGTTCTATCTGGGCGTGAGCCAGCGCACGATCTGGAACCTACAAGCCAGCGGGAAGCTCCAGGCCGTCAAGCTCCTCGGCCGGAAGGCGCTCTACGACGTCCGAGATCTCGATGCCATGGTGGACCGGACGAAGGCCGATCAGCGGTGAAGAACGTGAACGGGCATTCAGATCGGCGCCCGAGTCCCACGATCTGGGCGCCGTGGCCCGTGCAGGCTCCAGGATCAACGCCGACGCCCGAGGCCGTGTCCGACGTCGCACCGGCTGCTCCGGGCTCGGCTGCGCTCGATTCTGTGGCCGCTCGTGGCGATTCTGACCTCGCACGCGGTCGCTTCACGTCCTCGACCGGCAAGCGCGCGGGCTCGGCGAAAACCGAACGGAAGCGACTCGCCGCTCGACGCAACGGCTCGCGTGGTGGTCGCCCGAAGAAACCGAACGGAGTAACCGAACGGTCGAATTCCCTCACGCGCTCCGCCTCGAAGCCGTCAGACTCGAACCCATGCGCGCCGTGCTCGTGCTCCTGATCCTCCTGGCCCTGGCCGTCGCGGCCGAGGCCTATCTGCTCCTGAGGCTCGGCTGATGCCACTGTCCGACTACTTCGCGCTGTTCGACGTCCAGCCGGGTCCACCGCCACCGCCACCGCCAGCCCACCGGACCGAGCCGACCATCCGAGGCGTCGAGGCGCACGCGGTCGAGGGCACGAGCCCGGCGGCGCTCGTCGGCACGCCGGCCGGCGCGATCAGCGGGAGCCCGAGCGGCAGTGTCGGAGGCACGCCGTCGAGGCCGATCAGCGCGTGAACGATCCTCAGTCGAGCGCCTCGCGACCGTCGCCCGAGGGCAGCATGCCGCTCATGCTGGTCCGCGGCCACGCTGTCCCCGATCGGCGCGGGTCGACCTCCTGGAACAAGGGCCGCCGCGAAGTGTGGGCGGGCTCGTGGGGTCTGCTCTCCGACCGGCGCTCGCGCCTGGCCAAGCTCGCGGAGCGGATCGAGCGCATGCTCCGCCGCGAGCACGTCACGAGTCGCCCGCTCTATCGGCTGCGCATCGCGGAGGCCGCGCGCTTCGCCGCGCTCGGGCAAGCGATGCTCGCCGACGTCGGGATCGATCCGAAGGCCTCGCCCGCGCGGGCCTTGAAACTGACGAACGCGAGCGCGCGCCTGCTCCGCGACATTCCGAAGCGGCCCCCGCGCAAGCGCGAGGAAGACCTGGCCGCCGCGCTCCGTCGCCAGAGGCCTGGGGCGTGAGCGTGACGCGCAAGCCGCGAGCGAAAGCCGCCGCCCTGGTCGAGGCCTGGCAGCGTGACCGGATGGTCTTCCGAAAGACCATGGTGACCTTGCCCGATGGCCGCCGATTCGGCGACGTGATGAGCCCGCAGCAAGTCGAGGACGCCGAGGGCCTCGACCAGCACCGGCACGGCTACATCGAAGCGGGACGCGGCTACGGGAAGACGTGGACCGCGAGCGTCGAGGTCGCGACCGAACTGATTACGCGCCCCGGCGCGCAAGTCTACTGCGTCGCGGCCGACGAGGATCAGGCGAGGTTAATTTTGGCCGACGCGGTCGGCATTTTCGAGCGCGCGCCGCTCCTGCGCGGCCTGGCCAAGAGCACGCGGACCGGCCTGACCATCGCGGCGACGGGCAGTAAGTTGACGGTGCTCCCGAGCGACGCGCCGAGCGCTTTCGGTTTGCGTCCTTCGTTGGTGATCTGCGACGAGATCGCCGAGTGGCCGCACCGGAAAATGTGGGACGTCATGTATTCCAGCCTCGGCAAGGTGCCCGGCGCGCGGATCATCTGCGTCGGCACGGCCGGATGGGATCAAACGTCCATCGCGTGGGAAGTACGCGGGATCGCCACGTCGGAGCCCGACTGGTACTTTGTGAGCCGTCAGGAGCCCGCGCCCTGGATTGATCCCGCCTGGATCGAGGCGCAACGGCGCACCTTGCCTGCGCACACCTTCGCGCGTCTGATCGAAAGCCGCTGGGTCGACGGCGCGGGCGCCTTCCTCTCCGCCGACGAGGTCGGCGACGTGTTCCGCGACGTGCCCGCGCCCGACACCGTGGTCTATCGCGCCCTCGGGCTCGACCTCGGCCTCTCGAAAGACAGTGCCGTGCTCGCCCTGGTCGGCGTCTGCGCAGATGGAACAGTCCTCATCCTCGCGTTGGCCACCTACACGCCTCGACGCGGCGAGCGGCTCGACCTCCGGGAAATCGAGGAGGAGACGGTGCGGACCGCACTCCTGACGGATGCGCCGCTCGCGCTCGATCCTTGGCAAGCGGTGCTTCTAGGTCAGAGAGCGCAAGCGCAAGGCGTCGCGGTCCACGAGTTTAGTTTCACGTCGGACAGTCGCCGGAAACTTTTCGGTAGAGTGTTGGATTTGATCCGGATGAGGAGTCTGAAGTGCGGCCCGCACGATCTGCTCCGCCGCGAACTGCTCGGGCTGGAAACGTCGGAAACACTGTCAGGGTGGCGCGTCGACCACAAAGTAGGTCAGCACGACGACCACGTCGTCGCCGTCGCCCTCGCGGTCGCCGCGTTGGCTGCCATGCAACTCGTAGAGACCGACATCTCTCCCGCCGAGGGCGCCCGGCTCCGCGCATTCTCCAAGCACTTTGGCGGAGCGCCGATGCTGCCATCCGGCTATGCCTTGGCGTATGACGATCAGGGCGAGCCGCTCGACCGCCGCTTCGCAGGCTTCGCCGACGGCGGGCCCGATATGAGTGGCTACATGGACGGCAACGTGAACACCGACTATCTCGAACCGCGATGATGACTCTGACGCACCTCCGGGAATTCAACCCGAACCATGTGCCCGCTGGATCGCCCGAGGGCGGGCAGTTCACCTCGGGTGATGGTGGGAGTCGCGGCGCGCCCGCTGGCACCTCGGGCATGGTGGCCGGAGGCGCGTCGACCGGCTTCAAGCCCTACGGGACGGCCCGTCGCCTGGCCAAGGAGTACGTCGCACTCCAGGGCCGCGAGTACAAGCCCATGGCGCCGCTGAGCGAGCTTGACCCGGTCCGGATGGCCCAGGTCGCCAACGCCTACGACAGCATGGCGCATGCGCCCAACGATCCCGAGGTCGCCGCAGCCTACCAGGCGCTGGCCCAGGAAACGATCGCCCAGTACAACCTGCTCCATGAAGCGGGCCTTCGCGTCGAGCCTGCTCCAGCCGGTGGCGAGCCCTATCACGGCGCCGCCGACGTGGCCAAGGACGTCCGCGCGAACAACCACATGTACTACTACCCGACGACGGCGGGATTCGGCAGCGGCACCTTCGATGCGAGCGACAATCCGCTCCTCGCGCCCTCTGGGCTGAAGGACTCGAAGGGCAACGCGATGCTCGTGAACGATGTCTTCCGCGTCGTCCACGACTACTTCGGCCACGTCAAGGACGGCAACACCTTCCGGCCGCTTGGCGAGGAGAATGCCTGGAGAAGTCACTTGGCGATGTACTCGCCGCTCGCCGCGAAGGCGATGACGAGCGAAGCGCGCGGCCAGAACGCCTGGGTCTACTTCGGGCCATATGGCGCCTCGAACCGGACCGCCACAAGCGGCGCCGACATCCACTTCGCGGACCAAAAAACTGGAATTATGGAGGCCCAAGCCTTGCGCGAAGCGCGCAGCCAGCAGCAGCGCGGCCACATCCGCATCCCGGGCGGCATCCTGCATGTACATCACTGGGAGCCGCCGGACACGAAAGGAACTACCAACATGGAACACACGCAATTGGTCGAAGCGGAAACCGCCAACATCCTGCGCCGTCTGAAAAAGCTCGGCCTCCCCTTGAAGAAGCGCCGGGCTGCGAGTGCGAGTCCCGCGAGTGTGAAGGCCTTGAAAGAGGCAGGCCTGAGCGAGCGCGATATCGCGATCCTGCAAGAGGGCCACCAGCGCGAACTCGAATTCTGCAACGGCGCGGAAGCGTCGGCTCGGACCCGCGTCGACCTGCCGCCGCGTGTCGACGCTGCGCTCCGGGAATTTCAAGAGGGCGTCGACAGCACCGCGACGACGAGCGCGAGCACGATTGCCGCGCCGAGCGGCTGGACCGAGAGCGCGGACCGGCCCGGTGACTTCACGCACCCGACACACGGGGTGCTCCACATCCGGGGCGCGCGGTTCACTCATCGCGGGCCCGATGGTCTCATTCGTGGGAGCGGCCCCTTGCAGGAGGTCGACGGCTACACGGCCAAGCTGAAGGCCGTCGACGTCGGCGGATCACCGGCTGCGAGCGAGAGTTTGGAGGACGTGCTCGCGCGCGTCAGGGGCCAGCGTGACACTGTCCCGGTCGAGGCAAGGACCATGGTCGAAGCCCGCCTCCGGCAGCCGGCCCCGGATCTGTCGAAGACGCATGACCTGGTTCGCGAACGCCTGAACCGCCGCGAGGCGATCCCGGCCGAGGCACACCGCCTGGTCGAGTCCTTGCGCAAGGCTGGGCGCTTCGGCTCGGGCTCCGGCTCGGCGGATCTCCACGCGCGGCTGCGTGCGGCGGTGACGCGATGAGCGAGACCGAGATCCTCACGCCGGCCGGCGACCGCGCCGAGGCGATCCGCCGCACGTTCATGGTTGAGCATCCGAAGGCGACCGACACCGTCGTGACCATGGTCGAGGGCATGACCTATCGCATCGAGACGGGCGGCGCCGTCTTCCGGGCCGACCTGCTCGATGGCGGAACGCGCGTCACGTTCACCCTGGCCGATCCCGGCGACGTGCATGTCGACCTCGCGCCGCCGAGCATGCGGCGCCTCGTGGGCCCGTCGGAGCCTGTCGTTGAACCCGATCCCGCCCTCTTCGATGTCAACGCCTCGCGCGGCCGCGCCCTCCGGCTGCTCGATCAGTTGCGCCACCTGGCCGAACGGGTCCGACTCAACACGAGGCACGTCGCCACGTCGCACTCTGATGAGGTGGCCCGGCTCAGTTCCTTGGTCCCCGCCGATGCCGTCGACGCCTCCTACAAGCCGCTCAACCACAACATCACCCTCTTGAGGATGTCCCGCGAGGCGGTCGAGACCGTCGCCCTGCTCGCGGATCTGCGTGGCGTGCTCAGTGAGGCCGAGATCTATCGCCGGGCGGTCAGCCCCAAGCTCCGCGATGCCCTGATGGAGTTGGCGACGGCGCGGTCTGGGAGTGAGAGTCTCGCGGCGGTCGGCAGTCTCTCGAACCTGGGCCAACTGGCGGTCGACAGATTTTCTCAGCGTGAAGTGAATCTGGATGATCTGGGCGACAAGCTCGACGTGCTCCGTCGGGCAGTCGAGGAGGTCAACCCACTGGTGGTCAGGTTCGAGGAGGCCGTCAAGGTCCACGCGGGCGCCATGCTCCACACGGCCAGGCTGGCTGCATGTCAGAACGCGACCATGGTGTTGACCAAGCTCCGCGCAGCAGCCCAGACGGTGCGCACCGTCGGAGAGGCTGAGGTCCTCGCCGCCGAGGCTGCCGAGCGCGTCGGGGTCACCGCGCCTCGGCTCATCTGGTCGAGCGATCCGCTGGCCCCGCCGAAGTTGGGATGACCGCGAAGCGTGCCAACGCCGAAGTGGTGCGCCTCGCGGGGCTCATGCTCGGGACCGTCGATGCGATCGTCCGCGCCATGCTCGCCGATGGTGTCACCGATCCGCCGGGCACGCTCCGGTCCCTGGTCCGGAATCCTGCCTTAGTCCCGCAGCCCGTGGCCGCACGCTATGGCCCGATGGTGGCCGCGTGCCGGGCCACGTTCACGTTTCGCGGCAACGACGGCTTGGTCGAGGTCGCCATCGCGCGGTGCATCGCGATCGCGGGCTCGCTGCTCTGATGCGATCGCGTGCGGTGGCGGAGGAGCCGCACGAGGCCGAGGCCGCTCATGGTCTCGGGTTGCAAGTGCCGGGTGCTTCCAGCGGGACTGAGCCCCTCGCCTCCTCACCCCGGCACGCTTCTTCATGAGCAGGCGGCCGCGCGACCCCGTGACCTTCCGCGTGGTCGCCACCTACGACAACAACGAGCACACCCCGCGTACACACTTGGTCCGACCCGAGGCCGCTGCGGGCGGTGGCCCGTTCTATGCGCTCTGTGGCCGCCCCGTGGTCGGGCGTCTGCTCGATGACCCGAATGTCCCGCAGGTCCCGTGCCCGCGCTGCGCGCGCGCGGCGCTCGTGTGATGGGCGCCCGCGTCCAGATCGAGAACGGGCCCGACGGGCTGGTCCTCGTCTATGTGCGCTACCACGTCAAGAGGCGCATTCACACCGGAACGCACGACCTCGCGGAGGCCGATCGCATGGCCGTCGCGTTGACTGAGGATCTGGAAGCGGAGCAACGGGAGAAAGCGCTTCGCCGTCCCGACTGGCGCCCCGAGGGCGTCGAGGCACCGCCGCCGGTCCAGATGAAACCGAAGAGTGCGCCATTCAATCCGCCGCGCGTGGGATGACGCGCTACTTTCTCGCCCGGCACGGCTATGTCCACGTCATCCGGAACGTCGGCGACGCGCCGCCGCTCGGGCCGCCGTTCGATGCACTCTGTAACCGGTCTTTCTACGTCGTCGCCGGAACACTTCAGATCACCCGCCCGCCGGGCATGCCTTGCGGGGACTGCCAGCATGCCGCGAGTCAAGCCGCCGAGCGGACCGCTCCGCGATAGGAGCCGCATGGGCTACAAAAGGCATTGGCCAACGACGGGTGACCGGCTGCGGTGGCGACGCGACGAGCCGCTCTTGCCGGAGGGCCCGCGCATGCTCGCGCTGGCCGTTGTCGCGCAGGCGGTCGCCATCGATCTCTGGAACCCCGTCACCACCCTGCCCGCCGCGTCGTGGCTTCTGGAATCTGACGTGCTGCCGGCCGACGGCCCTGTCTCGCGGCGCGCGATCCGCCCTCAGGTGTTGGCCGCCGTGGAGGATGTGCTCGCGGGCAAGATCTCGTGGCGTCACAGGCGCCGCCTGCCAGATGACCATCGACCGCGCCTGGTCGAGCTACTCCGGCGTCACCGGACCCCGTAAATACCGGTTGACAGGGTAGACCGGGCTCCTGTACCGTGAGGGCCTATCTCGAACCCTATACAGGAGGCCCCGATGAAACAGGAGGACCGGATCAAGACGAGCATGGAACTCAGGCGGGACATATGGGCGCGGGTGAAGGCCCAGGCGGTGCTCGAAGGCCGCCCGGCGATCCTGGTGGTCGAGGCGGCCCTGGACTCCTACTTGAAGACCCACAAGGGAGGGCGGTAACCATGGCGAAGGGTGGCGGGTCCCTCTTTCATCCGAAGTTCCCTCCGGCGGGCATGACCTACCAGGCCGCGAAGGCGGCCGACCTGCTCCGCGAGTCTCCCGGGTTCTGGATGCAGTTCTACCGCGACGGGAAGAAGATCCGCGAGAACTGCCACACGGAGAAGGAGCAGGAAGCGCGGAAGCTCCTGAACGCGCGGCTCGGCGTGGTGGCCAACGGTGGTCCCATCCTGCCTCAGGCGTCCAAGGTGACCTACGAGCAGGCCAAGCTAGACCTGGTCGACCACTACTCGACCTCGGGCGAGCGCAGTCTCGAAGAGGCTGGCTGGCGCTTCAAGCACCTGGACCCGTACTTCCGTGGCCGCAAGCTCCAGTCCATCGGACCGGATGATTCCACGAAGTACGCGAAGGCCCGGAAGGCCGAGGGCGCGAGTCATGGCACGATCAATCGTGAACTCGGAGTCCTCGGTCGGCTGCTCTCTCTCGCCTACGAGAACGATCGCCTCCTCCGACTCCCCAAGCTCCGCAAGCTCGAAGAGGCGAAGCCGCGCCAGGGGTTCTTCGAGGTCGAGAAGTACCAGGCCGTGATGCAGCACCTGTCGCCGCCGCTCCAGGCCGCATGCGCGGTGATGTACACCCTCGGGTGGCGCCTGAAGGAGGTGCTGAAGCTCCAGCGTCATCAACTCGACCTCCGCGCTGGGACGCTCACCCTGGACACCAGCAAGAACGGCGAGGGCCGGGTGGTCTACCTGACCGAGGAACTCAAGGCCCGGCTGGCGGCCCAGGTGGATCGCGTCAAGGCGATCGAGCGCAAGCTCGGGCGGATCATCCCGCATCTGTTCGTACATGAGGTGGGCGCCGAGCGGCAGTCGGCCGGTCTCCGGCATGTGGCGGTGGTCGGCGAGCCCATCCGGAACTTCCGCCGGGCCTGGGCGACGGCCTGCAAGAAGGCCGGGTGCCCCACGATGCTGCGGCACGACTTCAGAAGGACCGGGACGCGGAACCTGGTCCGGAGTGGAGTCCCAGAGCGCGTGGCCATGGAGATCACCGGCCACAAGACCCGTAGCGTGTTCGAGCGGTACAACATCGTCAGCGAGGGCGATCTCAAGGAAGCCGCCCGAAAGCTCTCCGCTCACTCCTCGAAGTAGTCGAAGCCCATCTGGATCTCGCCCCCGGGTCACACGGCCCGGGGGTTTTACTTTGTCCGCTACGGGCCAAGTGAAACAGTCCTGGACAGTGCTATGCCGGGCCAAGTCAGCGCGACGGGCCAAGTAACGGGCCAAGTAGAGGGGGTCAGCGAGAAACCCGTCGTGGAAGTGACTGAAAAAATGGTGGACGATACTGGACTTGAACCAGTGACCCCCGGCATGTGAGGCCGGTGCTCTGCCAACTGAGCTAATCGTCCGTGCCCGGGATTCTAACTAGGTGCGTCCTTTCTGTCTATCGG
>Ga0070698_100003663_pt1 | contig 16873 bp, 19 predicted proteins | sample KBSK1502metaG_FD_65477 | JGI IMG/M metagenome (GOLD analysis project Ga0070698, IMG submission 65477) | Corn, switchgrass and miscanthus rhizosphere microbial communities from Kellogg Biological Station, Michigan, USA - KBS K1-50-2 metaG | ecosystem: Host-associated > Plants > Roots >...
CGCGCTCCCTGGGCGCGCTGGCGTGACGACAGGAAAGGCGTCGAGCCCGAGGAAGATCTTTTACGCGGCTGCCGTCAGTTCGCTGCCATGCGGCTTTCCGCGGTCGTCCTCGCGCACAGCTCGAGCAGCCTTTTGGGCGGCAAAGGCTGGGACCAGGCTACCGTGGCCAGTCTCTCCCCCGTGCTCGGTGCCGGCACGATCGTCACCACCAACGGTCTGGACACCCAGGCCGCTCTGCGGGCGTGCGGCGTGACGCGGCCGTTCCTCGTGCTGCCACCCTGGTTCAACGACGAAACAGTGGCCGCGGGGGTTCGCTACTATGCCGATCACGGCTTCGAGCCAGCCGCTCACCTGCGTTACGATCCGGGACGCAAATGGCGCGAACTTGCGCCGGGTGAGCTGGTCGGCCAAGGCTTGGGCTTCGAGCAGGAAGTCGAACCGCTCTACGCGCAGATCAAGGCGGCATGTCCGGCCGATGCCGACGGCGTGCTGATCGCCGGGACGGGCTTTCGCTGCGTGGCGATTCTGGAAGCTCTTGAGCAGGATCTGAAGCGACCCGTCATCTCGGCCAACCAGGCAAGCCTTTGGCATTGCCTGCGCTCTGCGGCAGTCCATACGCGGATCACCGGCTACGGAAATCTGCTGCGGCTTTAGCTGTGGCGCGTTCGGCGGCAGACCCTTAGTCGATGACGTTGGCTGTCACGTCCAGGGGCGCTGCGACGACGTCGCCGGCCCCGGGCACCACCTTGACGGCAGCACTTGTGGCCCGGACCGGCGCCGCGACGACACCACAGCCCGCAAGGCTCGCGGTGGCGGCCAGGATCACCATCACCCGCAGCAGGCGGCTCGGTCGAATATAATCGGTCAAAGGCTTGATCTTCCTTCCACGCCAGTAACGTTGGATTGATGGTCCGTCGGTTCAAGTGTCGCGTCTGGACCTCTTGCGCCTGTCGCCACGCCCGCCCGCCGCCGCTAGACTTGGTTGAATCCACCTGGAGGCCACCATGCCCGTCGCCGCCTCACCCCATCTCTCGCGCCGTCTCTTTCTCGGCTCTGCAGCAGCCGCCTGCCTTGCGGCCGGGCTGGGGGGAGCCCGGCCAGCGCGCGCGGCCGGGACCATAAAACCCGACGCCAAGTCGGCGCTGATCGTGGTCGATGTGCAGAACTGCTTCGTCGATGGCGGCACCCTGCCGGTGAAGGGCGGTGCGCAGGTCGTGCCTCTCATTAACAAGCTCGCGGGGTCTTTCGAGAACATCGTCGTGACGCAGGATTGGCATACGCCGGGCCACGCGTCGTTTGCCAGCACCCATGCCGGCAAGAAGCCGTTCGAGACCACGTCGATGCCCTACGGCCCGCAAGTTCTGTGGCCCGATCACTGCGTGCAGGGCTCCGACGACGCCGCTTTGCACAAGGATCTCAAGCTGCCCACGGCCGCGCTGATCGTCCGCAAGGGCTTCCACAAGGATGTCGACAGTTACTCGGCGTTCTTGGAGGCCGACCGCAAGACCCCCACCGGCCTGGCGGGCTATCTCAAGGAGCGCGGCATCACGACGGTGTTCGTGACCGGGCTGGCCACCGATTTCTGCGTCGCGTGGACGGCGTTGGATGCGCGCAAGCTCGGCTTCACGACCTATGTGATCGAGGACGCCACGCGCGCCATCGATCTCAACGGTTCGCTGGCGGCGGCCTGGAAGCAGATGTCCGACGCCGGCGTCAAGCGCATCCAGTCGAGCGACATCGCCTAGATTATGAGATGACAATAGCGACGCGGCCGGTCACCGACCGTTCGAGCAGCGCGCGCATCGCCTCGGCCGCCTGGTCGAGGCGGAACGTGCGGTCGACATGCGGCCGGCAACGGCCCGCCTCGCACCAGCGGCGGATGCGCTCCATCAAGGCCGCGGTTCGCGCGGCCTGTTCGAAGCGTGCGTCGTGCGGGCTCCAGCCGACGTAATAGCCGTAGTTGAAGCCGGTCACGGCGATGGTCTTGATCAGCAGGATGTTGGCGGGGATTTGCGGGATCGTACCGCCGGCAAAGCCGATCGGGCAGATGCGGCCTTCGATCGCCATGCAGCGCAGCGACTGGTTGAACACCTCGCCACCCACGGGATCGAACACGCGATCGACGCCGCGGCCGTTGGTCAGCTTCATCACCTCGTCGCGGAAATCGGTCGCGGCGTAGTCGATGACGTGATCGGCGCCGTGCGCCTTGGCGAACGCCGCCTTGCGTGCGCCGCCCGCGGTGGCGATCACCGTGGCGCCTAAAATCTTGCCGATCTCGACCGCCGCCATGCCGACGCCGCCCGCCGCCGCGTGGACGAGCAGCGTCTGGCCCTTCTGCACGTCGAGCACGGCGGGCCAGGTGAGCGCGCCGGCCGACGTCGGATAGGAGATGGCCAACTGTATGGCTTCGACGAAGCCCACGTTGCGCGGCTTGGCAAAGACGTTGACCTCGTGGGCGACGACTTCCTCGGCCAGTCCGCCCCAGTCGAGCACGGCCACGACCTCGTCGCCGGGTTTGATGCGCTTGCAGGCGGCATCGACCTCGACCACGACGCCCGAGGCCTCGGTGCCCGGCGCGAAGGGAAGCGGCGGCTTGCGCTGGTATTTGCCGGCGATGACCAGGGTGGTGGCAAAGCTCACGCCGGCCGCCCGGATCCTGATGCGGACCTGCCCGGCCTTGAGCGGGGCAGCCGATACGTCTTCCAGTTGTAAGACTTCCGGGTTACCCCATCTTCGGCATATCATGGCCTTCATCTGGGCTTCCAATGCTTCTGTTGGTTCCGCCGCATACGTGATCCAGTCCGGCTCGGGAGGAAAGCATGCGCCACATTCCCCACGCATTTATAATATCGTCGTCCAAGGGAGAAGACATCGCCGAGTCCATCGAGCGCGTGTTGAACCGCGGCAATACCATGCACGTCAGCAGCTGGGGCAAGGAATTCCAACCCACGGAAGCCTTCATGGAATCGCTGCGGCGCGTGACGCTGCAGTACGATTTTGGCATTGCCGTCATCACGCCGGACGATGTGACGGTCGTCGACCGCAAGACCGGGAAGGTCGTGACCACGGAACCTCGTGACAACGTGGTCTTCGAACTCGGCCTGTTCTCGTCGGCGCTGGGGAAGAAGTTTGTCCTTCCAGTCACAGTGACCAGGGACGGCATCACGCCCAGCCTGCCGACGGACCTCGCAGGGATAAGTCATTTCAAGGTGACGATCGATCCTGAGCTGAAGCTGGACGAGCAGGTAGAGAAAGAATGCGAGCGGATGCGCCAGCACATGATCGCGCACTATGAACGGGCGGAGCTCAGTCTGCTGCCGTCAACCGCGCTGGCCATCGGCTATTTCGAGAATTTCATCCGGCCGGTGAGCGAAGGCCTGCTCGAGGCCAAGGCGTGCCTGATCGGCCAGGATCGCAAACGAAGCGAGGTGCATGAGTGGGGGATCAAGGTCTGCATTCCCCAGGATCTTGCGAAGGCCAGCCGTGAGGACTGGTCCGTCGAGGTCAGACGCTTGGGCCTCGAGACGGCTACCGTCGACCTGCCGAAGGAGTCCAAGCTCTTGCGTCCCTATCCCTTCCAGGTCGGCGCGGTGGGCAAGGATGGGACTTTGCAAATCTTCGATGCGCCGACGACGCTGAAGACAGTCTACGAGGCGGTCAAGCGTCTGATGCCGGACGCGACGGAAGCCGACCGCAAGATCGCGCATGAACGTGGCGTCGCCGATTTCTGGCGGTCGCTCCAGTACCTGCTCAAGGAAGCAAAGGTATACAACGTCGAGATCGTCGATTGGGACAAGTTGCCGGCGCCCAAGTGAAGCGAAATCCTCGACGCAGACTCGTCTCTCGCGTCTCTACTCAAGCCGCACCGGCAGGCTCTTGACGCCGCGCAGGATCAAGGAATCGTGCCATTCCGGCTCGGCCCCGCACAGCCGGATGTGCGGCAGGCGCTCGGCGAGGCGGGTGGCGGCGATCTCGGCTTCCAGCCGGGCGAGCGGCGCGCCCAGGCAAAAATGGATGCCGTGGCCGAAGGTCATGTGCGGGTTCTGCGCCCGGCCGATGTCGAAGCGCTCGGGATCGTCGAACGCCTCGGGGTCGCGGTTGGCCGAGTTCACGAAGGCGAACACCCGCTGACCCTCGCGGATGGTCTTGCCGGCCATCTCGAGGTCGGCAGCGGCGACCCGCGCCAGCGCGCCGGAGGGGCCGTCATAGCGCAGATATTCCTCGACCGCCGATGCGGCGAGTGACGGCCGGGCGACCAGGCGATCCCATTCGCCGCGGTGCCTCATGGAATAGAGGAAGCCGTTGCCTATAAGGTTGGTCGTGGTCTCGTGGCCGGCGAACAGCAGCAGGATCGCTGTGCCGATGATCTCGTCGGTGCTGAGGGCGTCGCGGTCGTCGCGCGCCAGCACGAGCTGGCTGATCATGTCGTCGGTCGGCGCCGCGGTGCGCGCCTCGACCAGGGTGCGGAAATAATCCGACATCGCCTTGGCGCCTGTTTCGGCACGCAGGTACTTGTTGCCGGCGACCTGGGCGGTGCCGATGAACAGCGCGATGTCGTCCGACCACAGTTTTACGCGCTCGAGGTCGACCCGCGGCACGCCTAGAAGATCCATGATCACCAAGGCGGGCAGCGGATAGGCAAAATCGGCGATGTAGTCCACGGGCTCGCCGCGTCGCCCCTTGGCCAGTATGCCGTCGATCAGGTGGGCGACGATGTCCTCGATGTTGGCCCGCAGGTTGGCGACCGCGGTCGGCGTAAAAGCCTTGGTGAACAGCCGCCGCAGGCGCGTGTGGCCGGGCGGATCGCGGAACACCATCCAGTGATTGAGATAGCGCACCAGGCTTTCGATCGAGCCGCGCTGGTACTCGGGGTTGGATTTGAAGAAGGGCGTCAGCCGGTCGGCCGAGATCTGTCGGTTGTTCAGCGCCACCTGCCGGACATCGGCATAGCGCGTGACGATCCACGCCTTCATGACGGGCGACCAGTGCACCGGATCCTCCGCCCGCAGGCGGGCGAATTCGGGGAAGGGGTTGGCGTTGGTCGCGGGATTGCCGAGATCGAAGACGTAGGCCATGGCTTTCATGTCATCCTGAGCGAAGCGAAGGATCTCATGCCGGTTGCAAGCGTCGATGAGATCCTTCGCTGCGCTCAGGATGACAGGCTGGAGCTAGCTCAGCTCCGCAACCCCGAGCGCCTTGCCGAAGCGGCGGCTGCAGTCGAGCGGATCGCCGTACTTGCGATGCCGCGCCGTGTGCTGCGCGGCGGCCAGCAGCAGGCGGCCGCGGTGTGGGTTCCGGTTCTTGCCGAAATCCTCCAGCATGCACAACGCGATCTCCTGGTTGTGCGGGTCGTTGCCGAGCCGCGAGCAGGCGAGCGCCAGAGCGCGCACCAGCGGCGCCGTGTCGTGACCGCTGTCGAGAGTGGCCTGGACCCAGCCCAGCGCCTGCGGGGCCTTCAGCGCGATGCAGGACGCCTCCGCGCGGACCGCCAGTTCATCGGCGCCGAGCGCGCCGGTATTGGCCGGCTTGTCGATGTGCGGCGGCGTGAGATCGCCGGTCAGCTTCTGGTGCCAGGCGTCCTGGTTGAGATAGGCGGCGGCGAGATAGAGCAGTTTCAGCCGCTGCGGATGGTCGAACTTGTCCCAGAACCAGCCCAGCGTGTTGCAGTATTCGTAGCAGTGCTCCGGCAGGGAGAAGTTGAGCTCGTCATGGGTCTCGATCACGACCTGGGCGGCCCCGACCTGGATCGCGTCGAGGATCGCGCGCGGGCTCTTGCCGGCCTTCAGGAGCGCCGTCAGGTGTTTGAGGTACGCCGGTTCGGGCTGGCGCAGGATGACCTCGATCAGGGCCTCGGTCTCGGCAGCGTCGAGCGGCGCCTTGTTGTTGGCCAGGATGGCGCGCTCCTGCTCGGTCGTGCCGCTATAGGGCACGGCATGCAGGGTCCGGCCTTCGAGATAGATGGTGATGGCGTTGCACGCCACCTCGTAGAGCGAATACCAGCGCGGGCCGACGGCGATGTCGAGCGCGCCGGCATAGAGCACGTCGTGCGCGCTTTCCCAGCCGATCGCCTCGCCCAGCTCGACGGTGGCGCGGGCGCGGAAGGATTTGTGGCCGGTCGTGTAGGAGCGATTGTGCAAGGAGCGGTCCTGGACGTCGATCAGGCCGGCGAAGCAGAGCTCGGCCAGCGCCGCGCGCCGTTCCGCCGGGTTCTCCATCAGGCCGAGGAAGACGCGGTAGGCCTCGACCACTTGGCCGCGATGCACCAGGGTCATCCATTGTCCCAGCCGCTCCTTCAGCGGGCCGTCGAGCTTGAGCGGCGGCTGGTCGGGCCAATGCACGACCGGCACCGGCGGCGGACCGTCGGGCATCTGGAAGCCGCGCGCATAGTGGCCGGGCGCCTTGGCGATTTTCTGGTTCCAGATGTCGAGTCCGGTCGGGATGTACCAGATGGTCTGCGCCATCGGCAGGCCCGAGGCGCCGCCCGGCAGCATCTTCGACAGATGCAGGGTCGAGCGCGCGCTTAAAAGGCAATGGTCGTTGTTGACGAAGTTCACGAAGCCGTCGTCCAGGCGCTCGTGATAGGGCACGTGGGTGTAGGGCGCGTGGATGCGCACCGCCTCGCGCAGCATCTCGGGCAACGGCCGGCCGTCACGCACCAGGCTGTAATAGACTTCGCTGGCGCCCTTCTGGTCGCGGGCCATGACGCGCTCTTGCAGCGCGGCGTAACGGGGATCGGGACGCGTACTCGCAGCGACGGCAGAGTCAGGCGGCATGGACAACCTCCAGCGAGACCGCCATTAGACGCCCGGACCGCCCGTCTTCCAAGCCGCTATTTCGCCCGCAGTCCGTAGAGTGGTATTGAAAGTCGGGGGATAGCCATGCTCACCACGCGTTCGGCGAAGCGCGACAATGTCGGCTTCTTCAACACCGACTTGATGTTCGACGTTCTGGACGAGGGCAAGCCGATCGGCAGCCTGGTCTACGACAAGAAGAAGCTGGGGGCCGCGATCACCCTGGACGGCAGGAGCTACACCGTGGCGCGCGCCAGCGACCGGCACGACGAACGGCTTTATGAGGCGCTGATCCGGGTGGTGACGGGAGGCAGCAAGCCGCCGCCCAATCCCTGGGCGCTGAAGGACGCGAGTGGCCGGACCCTGGCGGTGGGCGAGCGCGTGAAGGAAAGCTTCGCGGTGAGCCGTGGCGGGGAAAGCTTCACCTTCCGCAAGATTTCGCGTCCGTTTCACCTGTTTCGCCCGGGCAGCGAGCAGTCGCTGGGTTCGGTCGGGCAGGAGAAGCTCTTCACCGGCGCCCTCCACATGAATTTGCCGGCCGAGTTCGATGCCGCCTTCCAGGTCTTCCTGCTGACCCTGGTGCTCAGCCTGACGATGCAGAATCTGGAGCGTTCGAGCAGCTATACCGGTTGAGGGTCCAAGGAGGCTCGACCTTCAACGCATGAGAAGACGCGCTACTTGGCCCAAGGCCCGAAGGGCGGCATGTCCTTGCTGGGCTTCAGGGGAAAATCGGGCGCCCGCTTTTCGAAGAAGGACTTGATTCCCTCCTGGGCGTCGGCGCCGGCGGCGAGGTAGCCGACGCATTGCAAGTCGAGCGTGACGGCGTCGCTCGGGTTCTGCGCGCCCAGCATGGTCCACATCAGCCGCCGGTTGACGGCGGCGGCCACTGCAGAGGAAGTGCTCGCCGCGAATTTCTTCGCCAGCGCCTGCGCCGCCGCTAAAAGCTCGTCGGGCGCATGGATGGAACGCACCAGCCCGCCTTTCAGCGCCTCCTCGGCGCCGAACAGCTCGGCCGTCATCACCCATTCCTGCGCCTGCTGCATGCCGACTAGCCGCGGCAGGAACCAGCAGGATCCCGCCTCCATCGCCATGCCGCGCTTGTTGAAGACGAAGCCGATGCGGGCGGAAGTCGATATCATGCGCAGGTCCATCGGCAGGCACATCGTGATGCCGACGCCCACCGCCGCGCCGTTGATCGCCGCCACGATCGGTTTCAGGCAATTGAAGATCGCCAGCGTGATCGAATCGCTGGGATCGCGTTTCTGCGGCTTGTTGCCGTCGTTCCAGACCTGGAAGGCGCCGCTGCCGCCCGAGATATCGGCGCCGGCGCAGAAGGCCCGGCCGGCGCCGCTGACGACGATGGCGCGCACCTCGTCCATCGCGTTCACGCGCTGGAAGAAGTCTATAAGTTCCCGGCTCATCGCCGTGTTGAAGGCGTTGAGCTTGTCGGGCCGGTTCAGGGTGACGGTCATGACGCCGTCGGCGAGATCGGTCAGCAAAGTCTCGTATGTCATGGGCTTTCCGTTCCTCCCGGATCGTTCCGCTCAGCGACGCGGAATGTCGTTGCGCGACGGTGTGGTTTGGGAAACATTCGCCGCAACCCAGGCGATTCGCAATCCCGGAGGAAGTCGATGTCTCACCTGCTGAAATCCACCGAAGACGGCGTCATGAAGATCGTGCTCAACCGGCCCGACGCGATGAACGCGCTGTCGCGCGACATGATGCAGGGCCTGACCGACGCGCTGAACGAGGCGGCGGGATCGCGCGAGGTCGGCTGCGTGGTGGTGCGCGGTGCCGGCGACAAGGCGTTCTGCGCCGGCGGCGACGTGAAGTCGATGGCGGCCGGCCGCGACCAGGACAAGACCTACGAGGACAAGGTCCACGACATCCGCATCCGCATGCAGGTCTCCGAGCTTTTGCACGAGATGGGCAAGCCCACCATCGCCATGGTGAACGGCGTGGCGGCGGGGGCCGGCCTGTCGCTGGCGCTGGCGGCCGACATGCGCTTCGCCGGGAAGAGCGCACGCATGACGACGGCCTTCGCCAAAGTGGGCTTCTCAGGCGATTTCGGTTCACACTATTTCCTGCACAAGCTGGTCGGCACGGCCAAGGCGCGCGAGCTTTATTTCACGGCCGAGATCCTCAATGCCGATCAGATCGAAAAGCTGGGACTGGCCAATCGCGTGATCGACGACGCCAACCTCGAGAACGAGACCATGGCCTTTGCCAAGAAGCTCGCGGCCGGCCCGCGGGTGGCATGGTGGCACGTCAAGAAGAACATGAAGGTGGCGGAAGAGGGCTCGCTTTCCGAGGCGCTCGATTCGGAGGCCGTGCGCATGATCCGCACCGGCGAGACCGAGGACCACAAGGAAGCCGCCCGCGCCTTCGTCGAGAAGCGCGCACCGGTGTTCAAGGGCTACTGATAAGGGGTTCCTCTCGATCTCAAAATTCCTCTCCCCCGCTCGGGGGAGAGGCTAGGTGAGGGGGCTACACTGTGCGCTTCCCCCTCACCCAACCTCTCCCCCGAGCGGGGGAGAGGAGCAAGAAGAGGCGTTTGAGCGCCCCCGCCACGCCCTCGGGCATGGCCACGATGGCGGCGATCAAGAGCACGGCATAGAGCAGGGCGGACAGGCCCTTGCCCAGCCCTGCCGTGACGTCGGGGAAGAACTGCAGGAAGAGTCCGCCCAGGATCGCGCCGCTGAGCGACTGCATGCCGCCGATCACCAGCCCGAACAGCATCTGCACCGACAGCGCGAAGTTGTAGGCGGTAGGGCCGACGAAGCCGAACTGGTAGGCCGACAGGCAGCCGGCCAGCGCCAGGTAGGCGCCGGCGATGCCCGAGGCGGTGGCGCGCACCTGCACGACGCGAATGCCCTGGGCCGCCGCCGCGAGCTCGTCCTCGCGCACCGCCAACAGGGCGCGGCCGGAGCGGCTGGCGATCAGGTTGCGCGCCAGCCACAGGCCGATCGCCAATAACATCAGGGCCATCAGGAAAGCCCAGCGGTCATTGCTGAGGCCAAGCGGCGGCGGGGGAAAGTCGAGATAGAGGCCCTGCACGCCGCCGGTAAAGCCTTCGATCACGCGCCAGCGCAGGAGCTGGGGAAAGGCGATGGCAAAGGCGTAGCTCACCAGGGCCTGCGTCCACAGACTATGGCCGCCGGCAATGCGCCCCAGGCCATAGCCCGCGGCAAAGCCCGTCAGCAGCGCAAGCGGCAGGCCGCAATAGACCGAAAGCGGCGTGTGGGCGCCGACAATGGCGGCGCCGTAGCCGCCGATGCCGAACAAGGCGGCCTGGGCGAACGAGAACTGGCCGCTGACGCCGCACAGCAGCACGAGGCCGACCAGGGCGATTGCCCAGATCGTCGCCTGGGTGAAGCGAAAGACGATGAAGTCCGGGAAGCAGAATGAGAGCGCGGCCGCCGCCACGAAGCCCATGGTCCACACGGTCCGCATGGCGCTACGATAGACCGTACACGCAGAGAATGGGAGGGATCCGATGAAGCTCCGGCAATGCGTCTTCGTAGCCAAGGACCTCGAGAGCTCGCGCGAAGAGCTGTGCGACATCCTGGGCATCGAGGTCGCCTATCGCGATCCGGGCGTCGCCAAGTGGGGCCTGGTCAACGTCGTCTGCCCGACCGGCCACGACTTCCTCGAGATCGTGACGCCGTCGCAACCGGGCACGTCGGCCGGCCGTTACATCGATCGGCGCAAGGGCGACGGCGGTTACATGGTGATCATCCAGGTGCCCGACGCCGCGGCCGAGCGCAAGCGCGTGACCGGTCTCGGCGTCCGCGCCGTGGCGCAGAAGGACCTGCCGGAATATCAGTACACCCACTTCCATCCCTCTGATACGTCCGGCGTCCTGCTGTCGCTCGACACGACCTTCGCGCCCAAGGGCACCGATCCGGCGCTGTGGTGGCCACCGGCTGAAAAGAACTGGCTGAAGCACGCGCACTCGGACGTGACCAATGGATTGGCGGGCGTGGAGATCCAGGCGGACGATCCGGACAAGGCGGGCGCGACCTGGTCGAAGATCCTCAATCGTCCGCTCAAGGACGACATCATCCGCCTCGACGCGGGCGGTCAGATCCGCTTCGTGCCCATCGCCGACGATCGCGGCCCAGGCGTGTCGGCTTACGACGTCAAGACGGTCGACAGGGAGCGCGTGCTGGCGGCTGCCGAGAAGCGCGGCAAGAAGCACGGTCCCGCGCAGGTCGAGGTCTGCGGCTGCCGGATCAACCTTGTATGAAACCGTTGCTGATCGTCGGCAGCTATCTCTCGCCCTATGTGCGCAAGGTCCTGGTCTGCCTGGAGCTGAAAGGCATCGCCTACGAGATCGACCACATCGTGCCGTTCTTCGGCGACGACCGGTTCTCCAAGCTGAGCCCGTTGCGCCGCATCCCGGTGCTGGTCGATGGCGATCTTGTGCTGACCGATTCCACGGTGATCTGCGAATACATCGAGGACAAGCAGCCGACACCGGCGCTGCTGCCCCGCGACATCGGCGATCGTGCGCGAGCGCGCTGGCTGGAGGAGTTCGCCGACACGCGCATGGGCGACGTCTTCATCTGGCGGCTGTTCAACCAGATCGCCATCCGGTCCTCGGTGTGGGGCGAGAAGGGTGACCGCGAATTGGTCGATCGCACGCTGAAGGAAGACGTGCCCGCGGTGCTCGATTATCTCGAAAGCGAGGCGCCAGCAGACAATTCGGGGGGTGGATTTCGCTTCGGCGCCCTGTCGCTGGCCGACATCGCCATCGCTGCCTTCTTCCGCAATGCCGGCTGGGTGCGTTTTCAGATCGACGCGGCGCGCTGGCCGCGCGCCGCCGCCTGGATGGCGCGCACGCTGGCCCATCCGGCCTTCGCGAAGCTCGCCAGGATCGAGGACGCCATCCTGCGCACGCCCATCGCCGAGCAGCGCGCTGCGCTGAAAGCACTGGGCGCTCCGGTCAGCGCCGACACCTACGCCGGTCCGGCGCCGCGCCGCGGCGTCATGCCGATCTAGGCCGTGCGACGCATCCATCCCTTCGTCTATGGCCATGTGGTTGGAGCCTTCCTGGTTGGCGGGATCGCCGGTGCCTTTCTCGACTTGAAGGCCATGCTTGTCTTCAGCAGCCTGCTGGCGGCCAACGCCGCCATCGGCTCGCTGGTCTGCTGGTGGCGTCCCGGCTTCGAGGCTGCCGGCTGGAAGCTCTGGCTGATGGCGACCTTCGCCAATCCGCTGATGCTGGCGGCGATCGCCTTCTCGATTGATTCGTACGACTGCCTGGTCGGCGCGCGCACCGGCTGGAACTGCATGTTCACCGATGCGGGGCCGGACGCCATCAAGGCTTGTCTGCCGTCGCCGCTGATCGGTCTCGCCGTCCGGTGGTGGCGCCGCCGCGCCGCCGCCGTCTAAGCCGCGATCGCCTGGGAAAGCCGTCCGCGGATCATCTCCTCAGCCTCGCGCACGATGCGTTCGACCAGCTCCCTGCAGGTCGGGACGTCCTGGATGAGGCCCATCACCGTGCCGGCCGACCAGATGCCATGCTCCATGTCGCCGGTCTCGTAGACGACGCGTCCCTTGGCGCCGGCGACGATCGGGCCGATCTCCTGGATGGTCTTGCCGTCGTGCTCCATCTCGATCGCCTTCTTGGCGATCGAGTTGCCGTAGACGCGGCTGGTGTTGCGCATGGTGCGCAGGATCAGCGAGGTCGAGCGCTCGTCGCTCTCGACCAGGGCTTTCTTCACGTTGTCGTGGATCGGCGCTTCCTGGGTCGCCATGAAGCGCGTGCCCATGTTGATGCCCTCGCAACCCAGCGCCAGCGCCGCCACCAGGCCGCGCGCATCGCCGAAGCCGCCCGAGGCGATCATCGGAATTTTTATGATGCTGGCCGCCGCCGGCAGCAGCACCAGGTTGGGTACGTCGTCCTCGCCGGGGTGGCCGGCGCATTCGAAGCCGTCCATCGAGATCGCGTCGACGCCGACCTTCTCGGCCGAGATGCCGTGGCGCACCGAGGTGCATTTGTGGATCACCTTGATGCCGGCGTCCTTGAGCTTGGGCAGGAAGGGCTTGGGATTGTTGCCCGCGGTCTCGACGATCTTGATGCCCGAATCGATGATGGCGTCGATGTATTCGCCGTAGGGCCGCGGCACCAGGGTCGGCAGGATGGTGAGGTTGACCCCGAACGGCTGGTCGGTCATGTCGCGGCAGCGCTTGACCTCCTTGCGCAGATCCTCCGGGGTCGGCTGGGTGAGGCCGGTCAGGAAGCCGAGCGCGCCGGCGTTGGCGACCGCCGAGGTGAGCTCGGCGCGGCCGACCCATTGCATGCCGCCCTGCACGATCGGGTGTTTTACGCCGAACATCTCGGTGAAGCGCGTCTTGATCATCTGCCGATTTCCCCCGCGGATGCGTCTGTCGGCGCCAGCATTAGCGAACCTCGTCCGCGCGCACTAGTCCCTCGCTGGGGGCGCGCGACTCCAGTTGCGTGTCATTGGCCGCAGAAGAAGATCGCGCCACTGGAGTGGCGCGCCCCCAGCACTTCCGCGACGCGGCTCGTTAGGCGTTTCCCGCCATCGCCCGCACCTGCTCGGCAAGCGTCAGCGACGACGTCAGGCCGGGCGATTCGATGCCGAAAAGATTTATAAGGCCCGGCACGGCGTGCTCGGCCGGCCCTTGCACGATGAAATCCTGAGCCGGCGCGCCCGGCGGCACGATCTTGGGACGGATGCCGGCATAGCCCGGCTGCAGCGCGCCGTCCTTGAGCGCCGGCCAGTAGCGCCGCACCGCGGCATAGAACTTGTCGGCGCGATGCGGGTCGACCGTGTAGTCGATGCCGTCGATCCATTCGACATCCGGCCCGAACTTGGCCTGGCCGCCGAGATCGACGGTGATGTGCACGCCGAGCCCGCCCGGCACCGGCACGGGATAGATCAGGCGTGAGAAGGGCGAGCGTCCGGCGAGGGTGAAGTAGTTTCCCTTGGCGTAATACGCCGTCGGAACGCGGTCGGCGGGCATGCCGGCGATGTTCCGGGCGAGTGCCGGCGCATGCAGGCCAGCGGAGTTCACGACCAAACGGCAGCGCAAGTTCATCGGTTCGGCGCCGCCGACATCGATTTCTATGCCACCGTCGACGGCGCGGCCCTGCTTCACCGGGCTGTGGAAGGCGAACATCGCGCCCCGGCTCTCGGCATCGCCCTGCAGCGCCAGCATGTAGGAATGGCTGTCGACGATGCCCGTGCTGGGCGACAGCAGCGCCGCCGTGCAGAGAAGGTTGGGCTCCATCGCCATCGCCTCGGCGGCGCTCAGCAATCGCATGCCTTCCACGCCATTAGCTTCGGCGCGGCCCTTGATCTCGGCGAGCTTTTCACTTTCAGCCTGGTTGGTGGCGACGATCAGCTTGCCGCAATTGCGTTGCGGCACGCCGTGCTCGGCGCAGTAGGCGTAGAGCAGGCGGCGCCCGGCGACGCAGCTCCGCGCCATCAGGCTGCCCTTTGGATAGTAGATGCCGGCGTGGATGACTTCGGAATTGCGCGAGCTGGTCTCGGTGCCAATGCCTTCGGCGGCTTCCACGACGATGACCTCACGGCCGGCAAGGGCAAGGGCGCGGGCCACCGCGAGACCCACCACGCCTGCGCCGATCACAACGCAGTCGACCGACTCGAACGGGGACGAACTCATGAGCGCATGCTAGAACCCGCCGTTCTTTTAGTCACGGCAGGCGGATTTCGCAGCATGAAGGGCGCGCTGGTCACGGGAGCGGGAGTGCGCGTCGGCCGCGCGCTGGCGATGGCGCTGGCGGCCGACGGCTTCTTCCTGTTCGTGCATTACAACCGCTCGGCGGCCGCGGCGCGGCGGACCGTGGCGGACATCGTGGCCGCGGGCGGCAAGGCCAAGGCGGTGCGCGCGGACCTCTCGTCGGCGCGGCAGGCCGAGGCCTTGATGGGCAAATGCCGTGCCCGCGGCGTGCAGGTCGTCTGCCTGGTCAACAGCGCCTCGCTGTTCAAGCTCGACCGCGCGCCGACGGCGACGGCGGCCGATTTCGACTTGCACATGGCGATCAACCTGCGCGCGCCGCTCCTGCTGTCGCAGGCCCTGGCGCGCCACCTCCCCCAGGGCGAGACCGGGCTGATCGTGAACCTGCTCGACCAGAAGCTCTACAACCTCAATCCCGACTTCCTCACCTACACGCTCTCCAAGGTCGGCTTGCAGGGCCTGACGACCGTACTGGCCCAGGCTTTCGCACCGCGGCTGCGGGTGGCCGGGATTGCGCCCGGCCTCACGTTGCGCAGTGGCAACCAGACCGACATCGGCTTCAAGCGCCAGCACCGGGAGAACCTCCTCGGCGTGGGCGTCACGACCGACGACCTGGTGCGTGCTCTGCGCTTCATCGTGGCCACGCCGTCCTTCACTGGCGACACCCTGATCGTCGACAGCGGCGAGCATCTCATAGGCCGCGCGCGTGACATTGCCTTCGACAACAAGAAGAAATGACATGAACCGCATCTTCATCCGCGATTTCAGGCTGCAGGTCTCGATCGGCATCCACGATTTCGAGCGCAAGGGACCGCAGACCGTGGTGGTGAATGCCGACCTGCTGCTGGCGCCGGCCGAAAAGGCGCACGGCGACCGAATCGCCAACGTGCTCAACTACGACGTCGTGCATGACAGCATCGTGGCGCTGGCCAAGTCGCGCCACTTCAACCTGCAGGAAGCGCTGGTCGACGCCATCCTCGACCTCCTCCTGGCGCAACCCGGCGTGATCGAGGCCCGCGTTTCGACCGAGAAGCCCGACGTCTACGGAGATTGCCGGGTCGGCTACGAGGCTGTGCGCCGCCGTTGATGCGCAATCGCGGTCATCTGCTGGGCGCCTTCGCGGCGATGGTGTTCGTCGGCGCGAGCTGGGGCGCCAACCTGCCCGTCACCAAGGTGATGCTGTCGCACTTCGATCTGATGCCGATGGCGGCGCTGCGCACGGTGGCGGCCACCGCTTCGCTCGCCCTGCTGCTGTGGATGATCGAAGGCCGGCGCGCGCTCCGGATGGATATCGATCTCGGCCGCTTCCTGCTGCTCGGCCTGATGATGGCGAGCTTCTTCGCCTTCTATGCGCTTGGCCTGCAGTACAGCAACCCGATCACCGCCGCGGCGGTGCAGGTGGCTGGCCCGCTGGTCGCGGCGACGACGGTGCGGCTCAGCACCGGCCAGCGCTTCGACCCGGGCTTCGGCGTCGCCTTGGCGCTGACCGTGCTGGGCGGGCTGATCCTGTCGTCGAGCAGCCTGTTCGGCGCCGGTCGGCTGACGTTCGGCGGCGGCGAGATCGTCGTGCTGCTCAGCAGCGTGCTGTGGACGCTCTACAGCATCAAGGCGCAGGCCTGGTTCGACCGGGCAAGCCAGCTCCACCGCGCCTATGTCGCCTCGCTGTCGGCCATGGGCTGGCTGATCCTGTGGAGCCTCGGGCTGGTCGCCGTCGGCTGGGCGAGATCGCCGTTCGGCGTCTCCGATCCCTGGATCTGGACGCAGCTGATCACGGTGGCGATCCTGGCCAGCGGCGCCGGCAGCTATGCTTGGAATATCGGTGCTAGCCGGCTGGGCGTCGCCGTCGCCTCGCTGTGGGTCAACCTGGTGCCGTTCTGCGCCGTGCTATGGTCGATGGCCTACGGTTTTATGCCCAACCTGTATCAGATCACGGGCGGCTTGGTGGCGCTGAGCGGAGTGGTGTACATGCAATGGCGGAAACTGCGTATCCTGGAGCGCGAACGGCTCCCGACATGACAGAGTGACCAAGGAGAGAACGATGGACTTCATTGAGCAGTGGTTCGGCCTTTCGCCGGACGGCGGCGACGGATCGCTGGAGGTGCTGTGGATCGTCGAGATGGTGGTGGCCGTGATGGCCATCGTCTTTCGCCGTCAGATCGCCGTACGTCTGGCGTCGTGGCGTGCCGGTCGGCGCTGAGGTAATCCATTACGTGCAATGAAGCCGGGCGTTCTCGACAACGGAACCATGACCGGCCCTGTTCTCAAGACGCGCAACTGTCGCTGGATCGCCGTTCCCGGCGCTGCCGACGCGCGCGGCCAGGTCAACTTCCTGCAGCTGGGCAAGGGCC
>Ga0070698_100003664_pt1 | contig 16873 bp, 16 predicted proteins | sample KBSK1502metaG_FD_65477 | JGI IMG/M metagenome (GOLD analysis project Ga0070698, IMG submission 65477) | Corn, switchgrass and miscanthus rhizosphere microbial communities from Kellogg Biological Station, Michigan, USA - KBS K1-50-2 metaG | ecosystem: Host-associated > Plants > Roots >...
GTGACGCTCGACGCGATCAACTTCGGCTCGGGCTGGTTTCCCGAGCTGAACAAGCGCCCGGGCATGTCGGGCTATTTCACGGTGGCGACCTGCCTGCGCGAGCGGTTCGCGCGCGCCGGCGCGTGGAGCGCGGGCGAGCTGGCGAAGTTCGACGCGGATCAGTGCGCGGAGATCCTCGAGCAGCGCGCGAATCCCGCCGTGCGCGAGCTCTGCGAGCTGTTCGCGCGCGCGCTGCGCGATCTCGGCGGCTGGCTCGACGCGCGCCACGGCGGCTCGTTCGAGCGCGCGGTGGCGTCGGCGCGAGGCAGCGCCGAGCAGCTCGCGACGTCGCTCGCCGAGATGCCGCTCTACCGCGACGTCGCGCGCCATGCGGGCTTCGACGTGCCGCTCTACAAGCGCGCGCAGATCACCGCGGCGGATCTCGCCGCCGCGTTCGCCGGCCGCGGGCCCGGCGCGTTTCGCGACCTCGGCGAGCTCACGATCTTCGCTGACAACCTCGTGCCGCACGTGCTGCGCTGCGAGGGAGTGCTCGTCTACGAACCGGATCTCGCCGACCGCATCGAGCGCGGCGAGCTCCTGCCCGCCGGCTCGCCCGAGGAGGTGGAGATCCGCGCGGTCGCGCTGCACGCGGTCGAGCTCGCCGTGGGCGGATTGCGCGCGCGCGGGGTCGATGCCAGCGCACAGCGCCTCGACTATCTGTTGTGGCACCGCGGCCAGCGGCCGGAGATCAAGGCTCATCCCCGGCACCGGACGCGCTGCCCCTATTATTGATGCAAGGAGACGGAGTCGGCTCCGCAAGTTTCGCGCAGCGAGCCGCAGGCGAGCGAAGACCATAAGGGGAACAGCGAGGCGAAGCCGAGCGAAGGCCGGAACCCGAGCACGAGCGGTTAGCGAGTGCGAAGGCCCGGCTAAGATGGAATCCGGTGGCGGAGAGACGACGCGTGTTCGACGGGACCCTGATCTTCCTGATCGCCGTGCTCGCGGCGGTCGCGGCGCTCGCGCACTGGCGCGGCGGCACACCGGCCGTGACGCAGGGATTCTCCGAGGGATGGGCGACGCTCGTGCGTTTCGGCCCGATGATCGTCGTGTCGTTTCTCGCCGCGGGCTTCGCCGATCAGCTGATCCCGCCCGAGTGGGTGCGCGCGCAGCTCGGCGCGGACTCCGGCCTGCGCGGGATCGCGCTCGCCACGGGCGTCGGCATCGTCACGCCCGCGGGCCCGTTCGTGTCGATGCCGGTCGCGGCGGCGATGATCCGCACCGGCGCGGGCGCGGGCCCGGTCGTCGCCTTCCTCTCGTCATGGTCGCTGCTCGCTCTGCACCGCATGATCGCCTGGGAGGTGCCGATCCTGGGCTGGCGCTTTGCGCTCGTGCGCTATGTCACCTGCTGCCTGCTGCCCTTCATCGCGGGGTTCGCCGCGCGAGCATTGAGTCGTTAGGCATGCCGAGCATCCAGTTCTACTTCGACTACGAATCGCCCAACGCGTACATCGCCTGGACCCAGCTGCCCAAGCTGGCCCGGCGCTACGGCTTCGACGTCGAGCCGGTCCCGATCCTCTACGCGGCGCTCCTCGATGCGAATGGCCAGCTCGGTCCCGGGGAGCAGCCGACCAAGGGGCTCTGGATGGCGAAGAACATGTGGCGAAAGGCGGCGCTGCTCGGGATTCCCCTCAACAAGCCGGCGTTCCTGCCGTTCAATCCGCTGCGCGCGCTGCGCGTGAGCATCCTCCCGCTCGAAGAGCCCGTGCGCACGGCTGTGATCGGCGCGCTGTTCGAGGCAGTGTGGGTTCACGGACAGCACGTGAGCGAACCCGGTGTGGTGGACGGTGTCCTGGACGAGCTGGGACTTCCCGGAGCGGAGCTGGTGGCGCGGGCGCAGTCGCCCGAGATCAAGGGCCAGCTCCGCGCGCAAACCGATCACGCGATCGCCAAGGGCGTGTTCGGCGTGCCCTCGATGACCGTCGGCGACGAGCTGTTCTGGGGTTACGACGATTTTCCGTACCTCGAGCTCGTGTTGGCCGGAAAGGATCCGATCGATCCCGCGATGATCGCGAGATGGGAGGATGGTCCGGTCCTCGGTCCATCATCCATGCGCCGGAGGTTCCGCTCCGACGGCTGAGCTGCACGCAACTGGATCCCGCGGGCGACGCGCGCCCGCGGGTGCAGCCGCCTAGCACGGCGCGATCGGGCGCGGGTCGGCGCCGGGGTGGAATCACGCGCAATGAAATCGCGGGGTTGGCGCGATGCGCCCCCGAGGTGCGGCGACTCCCCGCCGGCGCGCACCTACGAGAGCGATGAGCCATCTGCCCACCTGCGGGGGCGCGCCAGGATCGGTCAGGCTGCGCGATCCCGATCAGGGCCTGGCGCCGACACTCGGGCGCGACGGCTTCTCGGACGCGTCACCCGCGGGAGTCGCGCTGCACGCGGCGATCGCATCGGCGAGCGCGTCGCGGCGCTCGGCGTCGAGGTAGGGCGCGCGGAGCTCTTCCTGCGCAGCCTTGTGCACGGCGGCGGAATCGAGACCGGGCGGCAGCGCGAGCAGGAGACGCGCGGTGCGCTCGCCGATCCGCAACAGCGCCGGGCGCAGCTCCTTCTCGAGGTCGGGGAGCGGCTCGGACGGATGATAGGCGGAGTCCTTCACAGCGTGCAGCTGCACGCTGCGCGCCGCCTCGAACTGGGCCTCGAACAGCGCGCGCACGCGCTCGTCGCGCGGCGCCGTGCGTCCGGTGCGCTTGGCTTCGGCATTCAGGTCGGCGAGCGCGCGCTCGAGCACGAGCTTCTCGCGCTCGGGCACGACGAGCGGCACGCCGTCGCGCCGCTTCACCACGCCCACGAGCGGCATCAGCGCGAGCCGCTCGTCGAGTGCACCGAGCAGCGCGCGCAGCGGCTCCGCCGTGCGCGTGCCCGACGTGCCTCGCAGCCACTGTTCGCGCAGCGCCGCGATCGTGCCGTCGGCTTCGCGCGCCAGCAGCCACGCGTCGAAGTCGGCCGCGAGCTCGGGCTCGTCCGCGCGCACGAGCCACGCCTTGCGGTCGCGCGAGAGCGGCCCGATCCGCGCCAGCGGCTGGTCCACGCGCTTCTCCCACAGCGGCGCCTCGGCGCCATCGGTCACGACCGCGTCGACCTGCTCGTCGATCAAGAGCTCGATCACCTGGTCGTTGTCGGGCACCGCGATGAGCGTCGCGTTCGGGAAGCTCGCGCGCGCGACCTGCTCGAGGTATCCGCCGCCGTTCACGGCGATGCGGATCTGCGGGCGATCGAGCGTCGCAGAACCTCCCCAGCGCTCGGGGTTGCGCGCGAGCGCGACCGCCTCGGTCTCCGCCACCGCCACCGTGAAGCGCCCGGCCGCCGACCGGTCCGGCCGCACCGTGACGCCCGACGCGGCCACGTCGAAGCGACCCGCGGCGAGCGCGGACACGAGCTCCGGCCAGTGGAAGCGCACGAACACGATCTCGCGCTTGCGCTCCGCCGTCCACGCGCGCAGGAGCGCCACGTCGAATCCCTCCGGCTCGGCGCGCTCGTTCTTCGCGTGGCTGAACGGCGCGTAGTCGGCGCTCGTGCCGACGCGCAGCGCCGCCGCGGACTCGCCCGCTGCGACCGGGGCGGCGAGCCAGAGCGCCGCGAGCGTGCCGGCCAAGGCGATGCTGACCGTCCGCGGCCCGGATCGGGCCGGTTTGACCCATTCGGCCCCATCCCCTAACCTGCGGCTCTTCCTGCGTTTCCGGCAACTGCGCTGGACGCTGCGGAACCCGAGGTCCCCAATCGGTGTCCCCCCTGCCAGCCCGCTCACGGGCCGGCTCTCCGGGCGATCGGGCGCGGTTCGGCGGGTTCCGTTGGAGACGGCGGGAAGGTGGAGGCGCAGCCATGTTGTCGATCGAGGACATCGCGACCGGATCGAACGTCGTCCACAAGAACACCGGCCTGCGCTACGCGGTCGTCGACGTCAGCGACACCGAGGTGCTGCTCTCGCCGGAATCCGACGCGACCATGCAGGACCTGATGGTCCCGGTCGAGCTCTTCCTCGCCGAGTTCATCGAAGGCGATCGCTACAGCGCCCCGCGCACGCGCGGCGGCCGCGGCGGCCGCGGCGCGCGCCGACCGCCGCAGCAGCGAGCGACGCCCAGCGGCCCGAAGGTGCGTGGCCGGGTGAAGAAGCTGGTGCCCGACCGCGGCTTCGGCTTCGTGCGCGGCGACGACGGCAAGGAAGTCTTCTTTCATCGCTCCGGTCTCGGCGCGAACGACTACGACGCGCTCTCCGAGGGGGACATCGTCGAGTACGTCGTCCAGGAGGGCCCGCGCGGCCCGCGCGCCGAGAACGTGCGCGCGGTGGGCGCCGACGGGGCCGTCAGTACGGTTTGATCCCGGGCGCTCACCGGTAGCGCTGCACGATCGGGAGCCGCCGGCCCTTCCCGAAGGCCTTGGTCGAGGTGCGCAGGACGAGCGGCGTCTGGCGCCGCTTGTACTCGTTGCGATCGAGGCGCCCGACCACCTGCTCGACGACCTTGCGATCGGCGCCCGGCGGCGGCGCGATCTCGTCGGCGCCGAGTCCGCCCTCGATCGCCTGCTCGAGGATTGCGTCGAGCACGGCGTAGTCGGGCAGGTCGTCGCTGTCGAACTGGTTCGGCGCGAGCTCGGCCGACGGCGCCTTCTCGATCGTGCGCGCGGGGATGCGATCGCTGCCGGCGAGCGCGTTGGCGCGCCGCGCGATCGCATAGACGTCGCGCTTATAGACGTCGCCTAGCACCGCGAGCCCGCCCACCGTGTCGCCGTACAGCGTGCAGTAGCCGACCGAGAGCTCGCTCTTGTTGCCGGTGGCGAGCACGAGTCGGCCCTCGGCGTTCGACACCGCCATCAGGATTGCGCCGCGGATGCGCGCCTGGATGTTCTGCTGCGCTAGGCCGTAGTCGTCGCGCGCACCGAACAGCGCGCGAAACACATCGAGATAGGCGGAGAAGATCGGCTCGATCGGCACCACGCGCGTCTCGATGCCGAGGTTGCGGCCGAGTGCCTGCGCGTCCTCGATCGAGTGCGAGGACGAGAACGGGCTCGGCATCGCGACGCCGAGCACCTGCTCCGGACCGAGCGCCGCCACCGCGAGGTGCGCGGTGACCGCCGAGTCGATCCCGCCCGAGAGCCCGACCACCGCGCCCGGCGGCAGTCCCTGCTTGCCGAAGTAGTCGCGGATCCCGAGCACGAGCCCCATCTCGAGCTGCGCGGTGCGGTCGGGCTCCGCGACCGCATCGGGCTCGCGGCCGGCCTCGGCGGGCGGCAGGTCGACGACGCCGAACGCGGTGTCGAAGAGCGGCAGCGCCCCGTGCACGCGGCCCGCGGCATCGGCGACGAACGACCCGCCGTCGAAGATCAGCTCGTCGTTGCCGCCGACCTGGTTCACGAACGCGATCGGCACGCCGTGACGCGCGGCGAGCCGCGCGATCATGCCGCGCCGCTCGCGCGCCTTGTCGGCGTGCCACGGCGAGCACGAGGGATTGAGGATCAGGTTGGCGCCCGCCGCGGCGAGCTCGCCGACCGGATCCAGTTCGTACTCCTGCGGTTCGACCCAGGTGTCCTCGCACACGGTCAGGCCGAGCGCGACCTTCGCGGAAAATTGAACCGGCGCGCGCGACGCCGCCGGCGTGAACCAGCGCCGCTCGTCGAACACGTCGTAGGTGGGCAGATGGGTCTTCGCGCGCACGGCTTCGCGGCGTCCGCCGCGCAGCAGCACGCAGGCGTTGTGGAACGCGCCGCGCTCACCCTCGATCGGCACGACCGCGCCGATCGCGATCGCCACGTCGCGCGATGCCGCGGCGAGCGCGTCGAGCTCGCGCAGCTGATCGCGCACGAAGCCGTTGCGCTCGAGCAGGTCCATCGGCGGATACCCCGTGAGCACCATCTCGGAGGTGAGCAGCAGGTCCGCGCGCTCGCTTGCCGCCTTCGCCGCGGCCTCCTCGACCAGGCGGCGGTTGCCGGCGAGATCCCCCACGGTCGGATTCAGCTGGGCGAGCGCGATCCGCATGGCTATGCGAAGTAAGCGTAGTTCACGCGCGCGCGGCACGCGGGAGTCTGGCCGCCTTCCACGTCGAACCAGATGTCGAAGCCCAGCCGGCAGCCCGAGCCTGGCAGCACGCGCACGCGCGCGAGGCGCGCGCCCATGCGCACGCGCGATCCCGCCGTCACGACGCCCGGGAACTCGCAGCGGTCGACGCCCGTGTTGATCGCGGTGGACCAGCCCTGCAACACGATCAGCCGCGTCAAGAGACCCGGCACGAGCGAGAGCAGCAGGTAGCCGTCTGCGATCGTGCTCTTCCACGGCGACTCGTGCGCGGCGCGCTCCGGATCGAGGTGGATCCAGCGCGTGTCGCCGGTCGCGCGCCCGAACAGCGCGATGCGGTCCTGCGCGATCGCGAACCACTGCGTCGTGCCGAGCTCGGTGCCCGCGTACTCGGGCGTCGAGACCATCGACGAGATCACCAGCGGCTGTGACATCGCAGCAGACGCTAGCGTCGCTCCCGGCGGGATGCGCTACGACTCCCTTTCGATCGCCGCCACGAACGCGTCGTGCAGCGCCTCCTGGATGCGCTTGCGCGTCGCGCTGCCGTAGGTCTTGCGGAACGCCGACAGCGGGATGATCCCCTTCGCCATCGAGCGGTGGCCGCCGCCGACGCCGAGCCCCTCGACCACCGCGCGCACCACCTCGCCCGCCGCGCGCACGTAGCCGACGTTGCGCACCGAGAACACGAGGTCGCCGCCGACGATCCCGGCCGCGATCGCCCACTCCGCGCCCTCCGCCTGGAGGCCGAGATCGGCGACCTGCGGAATCACGTCCTCGCGCACGCGGCCGAGCACGAGCACGTGCAGGTCGTCGCGCACCTCCGTCTGCGCGAGCGCCTTGCCGAGCGCGCGCAGCGCGTCGGTGGGCAGTGCCGGGCGCTCGATCCGGCGCATCAGCGCGGGGCTGTGCAGTGCGTGGAGATAGGCGAACGCCGAGATGTCGTGCGGGCTCGTCTCGCGGCCGAGCAGCTGCGTATCGCTCTTGATGCCGTAGATCAGCGCGGTGGCGAGCCGCGGCCGAACCTCCATCTCGATGGCGCGCACGTACTCGGTGAGGATCGTCGAGGTGGCCCCGTAGCTCGTGCGGATGTCGCGGATCACCGCGTCGTAGCCGCCGCGCTCGGGATGGTGGTCGATCACGACGTCCACCGAGAGCACACGCGCGGGCGGGCTCTCGCCGAACACCGGCGGCTGTACGTCGACCAGCGCGAGCGCGTCGAACTCGGACAGCTCCTCGGGCGTGACGGTGCGGATCTCCACGCCGAGGGCACGCACCATCGCGATGTTCTCCGGGCGCTTCACCTCGCCGAACGAGATCAGCGGCGCGGTCGGGCGGCGGCGCCCGAGCACCGCGCGCAGCGCATAGCCGCCCGCGATCCCGTCCGGGTCCGGATCGGGCTGGAGCAGGATCCCGACCTTCTCGCGCCGCTCGAGCAGCGAGCGCACCGCCACCACGCGCCGCAGGTTGCCGAGCATCGAGAACTCGTCGTCGATGTCGTCGCGGATCAGCGAGCGCAGGCCGGTGGCGCGCAGGCACGGGTGCGCGGGCAGCTCGCCCGCGTCGACCGCGTCCGAGAGCAGCAGCACCGGCGCGTCTCGCGAGACCTCGGAGACGATCGCGACCGCCTCGCGCGCGAACGCGGCGTCCTCGGTCACGAACGCGAACTCGTCCTCCGGCGTCGCGCCGAGCTTGGCGATCGACTCCGCGCACAGCCCGCCCGGCAGCACGTTGAAGCCCTTCGTGCGCGAGCGCGCCGATTCCTCGCTGCGCGGGACCCAGGACAGGATCTCGTTCTCGCCCGCGCCGATCCGGCTCCAGAGACGCGCGGAGCGGAGCCCGTCACAGACGATGAACCGGCTCACTCGGCCCCCAGGATCGCGCCAGTGTAGCGGGAGGGCCGGATCGGGACCCTGGGGGCTGCACGGCCCGCCTGAGCTAATGAGGGAGTGTGCAGCCGATCTTCGTAGGCGACGTCCAGGGGTGCGACGAGGAGTTCGCGGAGCTGCTCGCGCGCGCGCAGGCGGAGTTCGGCAGCGAGTTCGAGCTCTGGTCGGTGGGCGATCTGATCAACCGCGGGCCGGAGAACCGCGGTCCGCTCGCGCGCGTACGCGAGCTCGAGGAGCGCGGCCGGGCGCGCTTCGTGCTCGGCAACCACGAGCTATCGCTGTTGCGCTGCTGGCTCGGGCTGCGCGAGCTGTCCGAGTTCGATTCGTTCCAGGACGTGCTCGACGCGCCCGACGCCGGCGAATGGATCGAGTGGATCCGCACGCGCCCGCTCGTGTGCACGGGCGAGCTCGGCAGGCAGCCGTTCGCGATGGTCCATGCGAGCGTCGCGCCCTCCTGGTCGCTCGCGGAGCTCGAGGCCGTTGCGCGCGAGGTGGAAGAGCGGCTGCGCGCGCCGATCGACGAGGTGCGCGCATTCCTCGCCGCTTCGGACGATTCGCCCGACGACCAGCTCGGGCGCCTGACGCGCGGCCGTAGTGTCGGCGCCAAGGGTGTCTGGTCGGCGGACGAACCGGTCGGCAAGGAGCGCGCCTGGCACGAGGCGTGGCTCGAGCACGAGCACGACTACGGCGTCGTGTACGGGCACTGGGCGATGCAGGGGCTGCACAAGGCGAACGGCCTGCGCGGCCTCGACACCGGCTGCGTGCATCACGGCCGCGGCCGCGACGGCGCGCTCACCGCGTGGCTTCCCGACGCGAATCGCAAGCGCCCTTTCGATTTGCCCGACGAACGGTTCTGGTCGATTCCCGCTCGCCGCGCCTACTACGCGCACCGCGACGCGCGCGCCTGAAATCGCCCTCACGCGCCCGCCGCGCTTGACCCCGCCGCCACAACTGTGATGGAATTCCGGGTGTGCGAGCCGTCCACGCACTGATAGGTCTCCTGTCATTCGTCGGCGCGACTGCGCCCGGCTGCGCGTCCCGTCCCGACAACACGATCGCGCCCGGTCACGCCGGCGCGCCGGGCGTGAAGCGCTTCCTGGTCTGCGCGCCGAACACCGTGATCGCGCTGCCCGCCGAGCTCCAGGGCGGCGTCACCGACGCGCTGCGCGAGCAGGTCGACGCGTATCTGCACTTCCACGGACGCGAAGCGCAGTGGATCAACCTCTACGACTCCCGGCAGGTGTGGACCGAGGCGGTCGGCGCGGCGAAGCAGAAGGGGGGCGTGGAGAAGGCGCCCGTGTTCTTCGCCGAGCGGCTCGACCAGAAGTACGACTTCGACGCGATCGTGATGCCGTCGATCCTGGTCCACAAGCAGCGCGCCATCGACGGCGAAGCGACGTGGGACGGCGTGAGCCGGCAGATGGCGCTGCTGAACCGCCCGAGGCGGCCGATCGGTGGCAGGGACACGTTCGCCGAAGGAGTCCGCTACGGCGGCGTGACTGGCGAGGTGCTGGTCACCTCGGTGCACGTGATGGTCTTCTCCCGCGTCGGCGAGCGCGTCTTCGAGGGCCGCGGTGGGTTCGCGTTCGTTCACGATGCCGACCTGGCGAATGCCCAGAAGAACTGGGCGTACAAGTTCCGCCTCCGCGACCTGACGGCAGACGTCGACGCGCTGCGCGAGGGCATCGCGATCGCCTTCCACCCCTATCTGCCCGAGGCAGATTGATTCCCATGCGGTCCGTACGCGCACTGATCGGTCTGGTCTCTCTCGCCGCGACTACCGCGCTCGGCTGCGCGCTTTTCTTCGGTCCCGACAACACGCTGGTACCCGGCAACGAAGGGGCACCCGGCGTCAAGCGCTTCCTGGTCTGCGCGCCGAATACCGTGATCGCGCTGCCCGCAGAGCTCGTGGCCGTCACGAGGCCACTGCGCGATCAGATCGACGCCTACCTGCGCTTTCAAGGTCGAGAGGCGCAGTGGATCGACCTCTACGAATCCCGGCGGCTGTGGGGTCAGGCGATGACCGCGGCGAAGGCGCAGGGCGCGCTCGAAAAGACTCCAGCGTTCTTCGCCAAGGAGCTCGACGAGCTGTACGACTTCGACGCGATCGTGATGCCGTCGGTCGTGCTCCACAAGGCGACCGGCACCGGGGGCACTGCGCGCTGGGACGGAGTGGAGCGGCACATGCGGGTCTTGAATGCCCCCAGACGCGACCCCGGCACCATGACGATCGAGTTCGGCGGCCTCGACGGTGATCTGATGGTGACCTCCGTCCACGTGCTGGTCTTCTCACGCGGCGGGGAGCGCGTCTTCGAGGGCCGCGGAGGCATCGAGCTGATTCACGAGATCGACCTGGCGGCGTTCAAGAAGAAGAAGAATCTCGACGTGCGCGTGCGGGAAGATCTGGGACGCGACGTCGACGCGCTGCGCGAGGGCATCGCGATCGCGTTCGACCCATACCTGCCACCGCCCGAAGAATGAGTCTGCGCTGCTCGGTGCTCGCGTTGGCTGTGCTGTGGGTCGGATGCGCCGGACCCCAGGTCCGCCGCGACTCGCTCGAGGGCTGGAGCGAAGCCGAGACGAGGGGCGTGCGGCTGATCGCCGATGCGCGCGGCGAGGAGCTCGACGCGATCGCCAGCGATCTATCGAGCCTCCATGCCACCTTCACCTACCTGCTCGGCAGGGACATCACGTCGAGCGTGCCGACGACGATCGTGTTGATCCGCGATCCCGAGCGCGCCAAGCGCTTCGGGCTCCGCGGCCGGTTGGGCTTTGCGTGGTCGACCTTGGAGGGCTCGTTTGCCGTCGTCTCGTTGGATCGGCGCGCGGTCCAGACACGGATCACCCTCTTCCACGAGTACACGCACCTGCTGCTGTGGCGGCACCGCAACGCGCTGATCGCGCGCTGGTATACCGAAGGGCTCGCCGACTACTTCAGCACGGTCGCGTTTCGCGACGGCGCGCTGGTCGTCGGCGCGCTGCCGGCGGATCGACTCGCGTGGCTGATCCAGCGCGGCCATCCCATGCCGCTCGATCAGCTCTTCGGCGGCGACCGCGACGCGACGCTGCGCGGCCGCGCGATCTACGACTTCTACTCCACCGCCTGGGCACTCACCCACTACCTGCTGGCAACTCCGAAGGGACGCGCGGAGCTGTCGCGCTTCGAGAAGGAGCTGGCGAAGGGCACTGCGCTCGACGCGGCGCGCGAGGCAGCGTTCGGGCGCTCGTTCGAGCGCCTGACCCAGGAGCTCACCACCCACCTCGGCTACCTCGCGCGCGGAGCCGCCGCCGAGAGCATTCTCGATCCGCGCCAGGTTCGGCTCACCCAGCCGGTGCCGGCCGCGCCGATGCACCCGGATGCGGTGGCAGATGCGCTCGGATCGGTCGCGCTGTCGCTGGCTTCCGAAGACGAGGGGGAGAGCGAGTACGCCCCGATCGCACGTGCGTACCTCGAGGCCGCCGTCGCCGAAGGCGCGGCTGCGAACGCGCCGGCGCGAGCCGCCCTCGCGCACGTGAGAGCGCTCGAGGGCGACGCCGACGGTGCCGAGGCGACACTCGCCGAAGCGCTGCGCGACGCGCCCGGAGATTTCTCGGTGCAGCTCGCCGCGGGTCACGTCGCGCTCGCGCGCGGCGCGGCAGACGAGGCGGAGGCGCACTTCCGGCGCGCGCTCGCGCTCGACGAGCGATCCGCGCCGGCCTGGTTCGGGCTCGGACGCGCGCTGGCGCGGGCGGGCCAGGCAGATCACGCGCGCAACGCGCTCGAGCGCGCGCGCAGCCTCGGCTGGAGCGCTGGACTCGACCTCGAGCTCGGCCGGCTCCACGTCGAGGCGCATCGGGTCTCCGAAGCGCGCGCGTTGTTGCAGCCGCTCGCGGGAGATCCGCACGGCGGGAAGATCGCCGAGCAGGCCGCCGAGCTGTTGAAGCAGCTGGATGCGACCGACGCCGCGGACCCGAGCTAGAGGCCTGACCCATGCGCGCGAGCCCGCCGCTGCAAAGAACGCTGCTCGGTCTCGGGATGCTGCTCGGCTGCGCCTCGGATCCCGTGAATACGCTCGCGCCCGGGTATCAGGGCGCGCCCGGCCTCGAGCGCTTCATCGTGTGCGCTCCGAACACCGTGATCGCGCTTCCCGCCGAATTTCAGAGCGCTACCGGTCCGCTGCGCGAGCAGATCGATGCCTACCTGCGCTTCCACGATCGGAAGGCCCAGTGGCTCGACCTGCTCGAGTGCAAGCAGCAATGGACCCAGGCGATCAGCGCGGCGAAGGAGCACGGGCCGATCGAAAGGACGCCCGCGTTCTTCGCCGAGCAGCTCGACGCGCGGTACGACTTCGACGCGATCGTGATGCCGTCGCTGCTCGTCCACGCGGTGCGTGCCAGCAAAGGGTACGCCTGGTGGGATGGCGTGCAGCGGCACATGCGCTCCGTGAACGTGCCGGATGAAGTATCGGGCTTTAGCCGGCAGCAGCTGAACTGGCTGGCCGACTCGGGACCCTCGGGCGACATCGTGGTCACATCGTTCCACGTGATCGTCTTCTCGCGCGGCGGCGAGCGCATCTTCGAGGGCCGCGGCGGGATCGACTTCGTGAGCGAGCTCGACCTGTCGAGCTTCCGACACAACCGCGCGATCGAGATGCGCGTGCGCGACGACCTGCCCGGCGACGTCGACGCGCTGCGCGAGGCGATCGCGGTTGGCTTCACGCCGTTCTTGAAGCCGCCAGAGGAGTGAGGCGTCACCGCCGGACCGGCGTGGGGCTAGACTGGACCCCCCCGACCAAGAGAATTAGTTGGCCACCGTCCTCCGCAAGGGCATCAAGCTCGGCAAGTACCGGCTCGACCGCCGCCTCGGGCAGGGGTCGTTCGCCGACGTGTGGAAAGCGCGCGACCTCGTCGAGGGCGTGAACATCGCGCTGAAGATCGCCCACCCGGCCGCGGTGACGGAGTGGGGCCGCGCCGCGATCGAGCAGGAGGCGCGCATCGCCACGCGCCTGCGCCACCCGAACATCGTCGAAGTGCGCAACGCCGACTGGGTCGACGGCCACTTCACGATGGCGACCGACCTCGCGAAGTCGAATCTCGCCGAGTACCGGCTCGCGCGGCGCTCGGCGCCCACCGCGCTGCGCGTGATCCGCGAGGTCGCGCGCGGGCTCGCCTACGCGCACGGCCAGCGCGTGCTGCACCGCGACGTGAAGCCCGAGAACATCATGATCTTCGCGGACGGCCGCGCGGCGCTCGGCGACTTCGGGGCCTCGCGCTTCGCCGCTCCCGTGACGCGCGCCTACACCGAGGCCGGTACGTTCGGCTACATCGCGCCCGAGCAGGCGTACGGGCGCGCGCGCTTCTCGTCGGACGTGTTCTCGCTCGGGCTGATCGCCTACGAGGTGCTGACGGGCTTCCTGCCCACCTGGCCGTTCGAGTGGCCGCCCGAGCGCTACCGCACCTTCACCGCGAAGGTGCCCGAGCCGGTGCGCCCGGTGCTGCGCAAGGCCGCGCAGTTCGACCCGAGCCGCCGTTATGCCGATGCGCACCAGTTCTCGGACGCGCTGGAGCGCGCGTTCGCCGAGGTGGAGGCGCACGCGCAGACGGCGCCGCGGCGCCGCCGGCGGCCGCGTCTGCCCGAGCTCTCGCCGCTCGCGGTCGCGGCCGAGGCGTTCCGGCGCGCGCACGGGCGCGGTCTCGAGCTGCACTACCGCTGCCACCGCTGCGACGGTCCGATCGCGGAGCCGATGGCGCACTGTCCGTGGTGCGGCAGCGCGGGGAACTCGTTCGCGCACCTGACCAACGCCGCGCTCGTCTGCCCCGACTGCGAGAAGGGCGTGCGGCCGGAGTGGAAGGCGTGTCCGTGGTGCTATGCAGGGCGCTTCGAGGGCAACGGCCGGCGCCCGCCGCGCGACCCGAAGGCGGTGCGCGTGTGCACCACGAAGGGATGTGGCGGCCAGCTGCGCCCGTTCATGCACTACTGCCCGCTGTGCAAGCGCAAGGTGAAGCGCGTCTGGTCGCACGCCGATCTGCCCGACCGCTGCCCGCGCTGCCGCTGGCCGACGTCGCACGCCTACTTCCGCTTCTGCCCGTGGTGCGGGCGGCGCGAGCGGCGCGCGGGGAGCTTCCGTGGGCGCTAGGGAGGACGCGTGATGCAGGTCCATGGATCCTGTCTGTGCCAGGGAGTTCGCTACGAGATCGCCGGACCGCTCGGAAAGGCCTCCTACTGCCATTGCTCGCGGTGCCGGAAGTGGAGCGGCTCGGCGCTGCTCGGCTACGCCGGCGTGGCGCGGCAGGACTTCCGCTGGACCACCGGCGAGGACCTGCTCGGGCGCTTCCCCTCGTCCGAGCGTGTCTTCCGCGTATTCTGCAGCCGCTGCGGCTCGACGCTCGCTGCCTGGCCGTCGGATCCGGCCGTCGAATCGGTGTGGGTCATGATGGGGACGCTCGACGACGATCCGGGCGTCCGGCCCTCGCTGCACATCTTCGTCGGCTCCAAGGCGCCGTGGTTCGAGATGACCGACGAGCTGCCCAAGCACCAGGAACGCACGGCGTAGCGGCGCAGAGATGGCCGTCGGCGACCTACTGGAGCTGCGCATCGACGCGCTCGCCGGCAGCGGCGACGGCGTCGGCCGCAGCGCGGACGGGCGCGTCATCTTCGTTCCGTTCACGGCGCCCGGCGACCTGGTGCGCGCGCGGATCGCGGAGCTGCACCCGCGCTATGCGCACGCAGAGCTCGAAGAAGTGCTCGAGCCGTCGCCGTCGCGCGTCGCACCCCCGTGCGCGGTGTTCGGCGTGTGCGGCGGCTGCACCTGGCAGCACGTGGACTATCGGGCGCAGTGCGAGGCGAAGCGCCGGATCGCCGAGGACGCGCTCGTCCGCGTCGGGAAGCTCTCGCTGCCGGGCCCGATTGCGCTGCATCCGTCGCCCGAGCCCTACGCCTACCGCGCGCGCGCGCGCGTGGCGGTGGATTCGGGGCGCATCGGTTACTGGCGCCGGAACAGCAACGCGCTGTGCGCGGTGGACACGTGCCCGGTGCTCGACCCGCGCGTCGATACGAAGCTGCGCGCGCTCGCCCAAGGTCGGCCCAGGCGCGATGGCGAGTGGGAGATCGCCGCGGGCGTGGACGCGGCGCGCGCGCACGCGGTGGGCGCCGACGCACCCGCGCTGGAGATCGCGGTCGGCGGCGACCGGCTGCGCGTCTCGGCGGGCGTGTTCTTCCAGGGCAGCCCCGCGCTGCACGCCGCGCTGGTCGAGGCGGTGGCGCGCGCGGCCGGGCGCGGCGCGCTCGCGCTCGAGCTCCACGCGGGCTGCGGCTTCTTCACGATCGCGCTCGCGCGCGCCTTCGAGCGCGTGATCGCGGTGGAGTCGGACGCGGCCGCCGCGGCCGATCTGCGCCACAACCTGGCGCGCGCGGGGCTCGCCAACGTCGAGGTCGTGGCCGAGCGGGTCGAGTCGGCGCTGGGCGGGAGCCTCGCCGCGATCCGGCCCGACGCGCTGGTGCTCGACCCGCCGCGCACCGGACTGCCGCGCGGCGCGGCGGACCGGCTCTGCGCGCTCGCGCCCGCGCGGATCGCCTATCTCTCGTGCGACCCCGCGACGCTCGCGCGCGACCTCGCGGCGCTCGTGGCGGGCGGATACGCGCTGGAAGAGGTCTGTGCGTTCGATCTCTTCCCGCAGACGCCCCATGTCGAGGTGCTCGCTCGGCTAGCCCGCTAGACGCGGCGCTCTGCGCGCGGCATGATGGAGGCGCTCCCCTGCGGCCCTGCCGCTGCCCGTCCGACCCGGAGCCCACCGTGCCGACAGCCGATTCCGCCCGCCAGACGGACCAACGGTCCGAACGCGGCTCGTTCATCCTCTACGTGGAGGGCCCGCGCGATCGCAGCATCCTGCGCGCCTGGGCGCAGCGGCTCGTGCCCGCGGACGCGCCCGACCTGCTCGCGGACGCGGTGATCCTGGGCGGGCGCCGGCCCGCGCGCGCGCTCGAGGACTTCCGCGCGCGCGCCGCCGGGTCGCTCGGACTCTGCGTGCTCGACCGCGACGAGGACGGCGCCGCGCAACCCGAGGCGCAGAACGGGCTCGAGTTCTTCACCTGGACCCGCCGGCACATCGAGAGCTATCTGCTCGTAGCGGGCGCGATCCGGCGCGCGCTGTCGCTGCCGTCGAGCGACCACCGGCTCGAAGCCGCGCTCGAGCGCGAGCTGCCCGCGGACGACGACGACACCGGCTGGCGCGCGTTCGACGCCAAACGTCTGCTCGGCGAGACCGGTCCGCTCGCGCGCCTGCTCGGCCGCCCGCTGCCGCTCGCGCGCATCGCGCGCGCGACGCGCGCGGACGAGCTGCACGCGGACGTGCACGAGATGTTCGGCCGGATGCGCGACGGGCTGCGCGCGGTGCCGCGCCGGCCTTGGCGATCGCGCGCGAGCGATTTACTCTGACTCGACTACCGGGGGCTGCGATGGATCTCGGGTTTCGCATGCATGCCGAACGCACGCCGAATCCCAATAGCATCAAATGGGTGCTGGGCCGGCCTGTGGTCGAGGGTTCCGCGAGCGCTCACTTCGAGGTGGCGCCGAGTCCCGAGGTGTCGCCGCTCGCAGCGCGCCTGTTCGAGGTCGACGGCGTGACCGGAGTGTTCCTCGCGTCGAACTTCGTCACCGTCACCAAGCGCCCCGAGATCGAGTGGACGGACATCGCCCAGTCGATCGTCGACGCGATCAAGGGCTGCCTGGCGGATGGCGGCTCCGCGCTCGGGCCGGGCTTTCAGGAGCCGACCCATGAGGATCAGGGTGAAGTCGTGGCCCGGATCGTCCGAATCCTTGAAGAGGAGATCCGGCCCGCCGTCGCAATGGATGGCGGCGACATCGTGTTCGCGGGCTTCCGCGACGGGATCGTGGAGCTGTACATGCATGGCTCTTGCAGCGGCTGTCCCAGCTCCACCGCGACGCTGAAGCACGGTATCGAG
>Ga0070698_100003665_pt1 | contig 16873 bp, 19 predicted proteins | sample KBSK1502metaG_FD_65477 | JGI IMG/M metagenome (GOLD analysis project Ga0070698, IMG submission 65477) | Corn, switchgrass and miscanthus rhizosphere microbial communities from Kellogg Biological Station, Michigan, USA - KBS K1-50-2 metaG | ecosystem: Host-associated > Plants > Roots >...
ATGTTCCTGCCAAAATTCGTGAGATGATTCAATGGTCAAAGATGGAATATAACAAATCTGTACGCCAAGCCAATCTAAAGGGCGCAATGAGATTTGTCTTGTTCCTGCAAAGAGAATATTCGGCTTATCGGATTTTGGCTGAGAGTGATACGTTTAAAGATATTTTGGCGTTGTTGAATGAAGATAATTATAATCAGTTATCAAGCAGGGAGCGGCAATTTATTCGGCGTACGTATGAGATGTATAGAGCATTAGGTGGTAATCCAGTTGGCTAGTTCCTTGATGAATTCAATCCATGCTTTTTCCATATCATCTTCAGACATTTTGTTTATCATTAAGTGAACAGTTTCCCCCGAATCGCTTATTAGGAAATTTTTAGCATAAATCGTGCGAAGATATGTCCCAAAGGATGCCTTGATGGGGTCAGAAATTCCTCGTTTCTCACAGAATTCAGTTAAGGGGGACTTCAATCTAGTTCCTTTCTAAATACCTGAACCTTATCAATATAGACTTCGACTACATGAGGATTAGAAATTGGAGTATCCGAAACCAAACGAGCGTTCAATCTTCGCAACCCCTTATGCACTTCCGAAATCCAGCCTTCTTCAGATAAGGTCGTTACATTTGCCTTGTAAACCTTCCACCATTTATCGCCCTTTTTGGCAAGCATTTCTCCATTTACAATCACATCATTCAAATAAGTATAGGAATCATTAGGACGGGCTTCGGCAACCTGCCCAATTTTTAGGTTTCCAATCACTGTTCCCAAGATGTGTGGGGGGTTAGGATAGGTAGTTGTTCTACGAATAGGACGCTCAGAAATGACATTGGATTCTAGTTCTATATAATCAGACATAAATTCTCCTTCAAAGGGGGCTGTAGAAGCCCCGCAAATGCCCCTAGGAACGATTGTAAGCGATTTTGGGGTAGAACTAAGGTCTAAGGTTTGGATGCCAGTTTTTCCAAAAGGGGGTAGGCTTTGACGATGAGAAAGATAACTGCTCCCCCAAAAGCCAAGGTTTGAAGCAGGATTGCGCCTCCAACAAATCGTCCCCAATACCGAATTGTGTCCACAAATGTTTCTACATTTCTCAATCTTTCCTGCAAAGATGGTGTACCGTTTCCAGTAATTAACAATTTTTGGTGAATATTTACATCATGTTGAACGTCATTCACCGCAGTATTCAGCGATGTAAGATTTTGGAGAACCTTGATATTTATCTTTTGTGATTCTGTTAAATGTGAAGATACTTCCTCGTCCAAATCTGGTAGCATAATGTCATCAACCCTTCGCCCATAGTTTTCTGTCACAAATAAAAACTCCTTCCTTAATTATACAGGAAGGAGTAGATATAGACGAACCAGAAAGCATTAAGGTTAGAAGGGTTATTTATATTCTTTTAAATAATCTATAGCATGAAGTAGAGTTTTTACATCTTCACTAAAATGTCCCAATCCTGCATTACAATGAAAACATAATAATTTTCTTACCTTATTAGTTTTGTGATTGTGGTCTACATGAAGTTTCTCTCCCGCTTTACCACAAATAGCACATTTTCCTTCTTGCTCATCAAACATACGATTATAATCTTCTGATGTAATCCCATATTTTCTTCTAAGATGACCATTTCTTCCAGTTATTTTTCTTAGTTCTGCATTTATCATGTCATACTCTTTATAATATTCTTTCAAATAAGATTTATTGGACTCTCTAAATTTCCTGCCTCTGTTGAAATTGGCAATTTTTTGGCACTCAGAATTTTCACAGTATTTTCTTTTGCTATTTGTAACAGTAAATTCTTTTCCACAGGCTGAACAAGAAATAATTCTTTTCCTTTTTTCTTGCTCTTCTTTTAGCCGATTTGCCTGTTTATGTAAAATTCTGTCTCTGTGTTTAATGTACCAATTATGTTTATAATCTTTTGTCATTTTATTGATTTATTAGAGTGCCAAACCGCCCCACAATCGCAACGATATTCTGGATATTGTTTTTTGGTTGCGATATATACTCCAATTTCTTTATAAGAAGTTCCCAAACATATCGGACACACGTCTTCTATCATCGAATATATAGAAAGATTGGGATGATTAGGAATCCATTCTCTCATATTTAAATATATGACTTCTTCTATTTCCGAATCTCTTTCATTATATTCTCTCATTGTTTGAAGGGCTTGTTCATTTCCCACATCGCAAGATGTCCACAGTTGAAAATCTGTCTCTAGTTTTTTTTGTATTCCAATGAATTCTGCTATACAATCTAATTTATTATATGTAAGTCCAAAAACTTCTCTAGCAGACGTTAAAGTATCTATATGTTTATATGAACTTGGCTTTGGAAGGCGGTGTTTCCAAAATCTAGTATTTATTTTTTTAATGTCGAACCTTTTTGAGTTATGTCCTATGATTATATCCGCTTTGTCTATTAGCCTCCATAAATTTTTCATCAATCGGTTATCATCTCTATTTATTGCCTCTTTGGGTAGCAATACATCTGACATTATTTTTGAATTTCCCAACCATTTTGCACTATACGATAAAATACACCAATCTTTTACTACTTGAACTGGATTAATGTTTTGTTCCCAAGGCCCCCACGTATAGGCTAAAATTGGTAAAGTCTCAATATCAAACGACAGAATATATGGATAAAAATTTTGTCGTGGGCTTGGTTCTGTATCATCTTCCCCTAGACTATATAAATCACATTCTTTACATTGAGTTTTTATCTTGCCTGACTTGGAATACCCCCGTCTAACCACGTTTTCTGAACCACAATGTTTGCACACTGGCATATATTTCTCTCCTGATTAAGGTTGGGTGGGCAGGTCGCTACTCCTGCTCGGCATTTATTTTACGTTCTTGTGCTTACTCTGTCATCACAAGACGACTATCCGTATCCTCAGAGTTAGTGAATAGCGTGTCTGCTTTCCACGCCGCCACCCATTCATAATTATACCCTACCCATATGAGAATATTATGAGGAAAGGTTACAGGTAGGCACAGACAGCCTTGATTATGTTTCTAAATACTCCTGCAGTATTCATTGTCATAGAAGAAACTCCACTATTTCCAGTAAACATATTCATAAAATAGGTTGTTTTAGATGCCAAATTAATAATCTTTTCTTCTTTATAGGTTGCTCTTTGTGTATCTGTACCCACTGGCAGAGAAACGGACACCGCAGTAGTCCACTCAACATCCGATTCGCTATTATTTGCTGTAGATAGTGTGGCTCTTGAACCTACCGCAGTAATGGCAACAAGAGTAATAGATATATCTATAACAATTTTATAAGATACTCTCCATACACCAATTGGAATAGACAGACTAGGGCCAGTGGGAGATAATCCAGCGCCTCCATACCAAGTAGCAGCAGAAGGAGATGTAATGGCAGGACTATCCGATGTAATTGTGGATTGTGTCCACTTATCAGGGTTGGTATCAAATCCAAATGGGGATTTTTGTGTGCTATAAGACGGATTAGTAATTGCTCCTGTTACATTCAAAGTAAAATCTGCACCACCATACAGATTGAGTTGAGTAGATGTACCTGTAAAAGTAACTTGAGTAATTATAAAGTTTTTGGTAGATGACTGATGAGTAAGTTTCATCTTCATTCCCACACCAAACGTTCCCGTCACATTGTAGTTCACACTAACCAAATAAGAAGGACTGTCAGCAGAAACAAATGTAATCGGAACAGATGTAGGTATCCATCCACCAGATAAATCATTTAGTTGTTCAGAAGAATTTACCAATTGAGTCGGCATTATGAAACCTTTACATCTCCTAGGTACATGATTCCAGTCTGTCCTACAGAGAAGCCGGCGCTTAGTGGAGTAGTAGAACTAGATGTAGTACCCGGAGTAATATTTGTCCAGTTTGGCCCTCCTAATGCTCCATACTCACCGCCCTGAATTTCATATTTTGCCAAGTTTCCAGTAATAGTTATTCGTATTCTATATATTGTTCCATTACTGTATCCAGAGCCTACCTGTCCTCGGTTATTTCCATTCTCAAATACATTTATGACATTTGCCGCACCTGTAGATGTAAATAAAACGCCATGAGAGAAGTTGGTATAAGAATGTCCAAGACGGTCACTAAATCCTACGATGTGACTATTGACAGCAGTAGCGTTTCTGCCTGTATACCAATCCGCAACAAACACTGTTCCGCTTGCTCTTGAAAAAGATGTTTGCGAATATGCTCCATTTGCTCCCCATGTACTTGTTCCTGAAAAACTTGCCCATTGATAAGTTTGGTTTATTTGACAAGCCGTTCCTGTGACTGACCACTTGGTTTGTAATGACGCCCCCATAAAATCATCTCGAAATATGTAAGATGTATTATCAGGAATAACTGACCATGTAGAAGGACACAGCACAAATACAACGCTTCCTTTTCCTGCTCCACCTGCTCCTGAATATAATTCTGTAGCTACTAATTTATTTAGAGATAGGATAAGAGGAGAGTCTATTCTTTGAGTTGAGCCATCATTTATTTCATTATCCAAATTTAGCCCGTTGGTTGTGTTGGAATTTTGAATGGAGATATAATCGTAATCAAAATTCACGGAGCGAACAAGTATTCCTCCATACGCTCCAAGCAGGAACGGATAAGATGTAGCCACCGCATTTATATCCACTTTTCTATATTGCATATTTGCAAGCTGATTTAGTCTATCGTAATAAGTAGTTCTGGAATTAGAGTAAGCAGGAAGCTGTGGGTTAAGAAGAACCATTGCTGAAGTAGATAATGTTCCTTGAATGGTTGTCCCACTTGGCAACAGCATAAATTTTTCTGGATGTCGAACTTCCATTCTTCCTGTTGTTCCCATCTGAGTAGCAAACGAAGCTAAAATCATTTGAGGAGAACTTCCCGTAACAGTATAACTAAATGTATTACTGAGAAGCGGATAGATGGCTTGGGGTTCAAGAGATGCTGCCAAGAATTGATAATAAGCATGTTCGGGGGAGGTAGAACTTCCTGTTACAAATAGTCTTGCTACACTTCCGCTTATACTAATATCTGCATTATTTCCTACCACATTTAGAGTTGAAGCAGTTCCGAGCGGTACACCTTCATCTTGAATAAAAAGAGAACTAGATGAGCCGGTTACAAACACGCCCATCTCTACGCTCTGCATTGTAGAGCCGGTAGTGGGGGTGAATAATGTATTTACAAATGTGCCACTGACTACAAAATGGACTCCATATAGTTGTGCTACTCCATTGTATAAAAGAAGTATTCCATTAGGTGAGACAGGATAGGATAGTGTAAATCTAGTTTGTACTCCATTAATTTGTGAAGTTAAATCTTCTACTAAAGCGGTAGATGTTCCAGTGGATGCAGATGCTACTTGTTCCCACCCCGCATTTTTACGAGCATATTGATTTCCATCAACGGGAGCTTCCTTAATAAGTGGAACACCGTTGGAATGAGCCGTACCAGAAGCATTAACATAGAATCTGGAAACTCCTCTATTCTTGAGAAGCAAAAGAAGTCCGCCAGGGCTGAGTGTATAATCTCCGTCCAGCATTGCATTTGTACCTGTCCCTTGGGCAGATACATCAAAGAAGATTCTTTCAGTATTATCGGAAACGAATGAAGCCATTTTTCCAGAGATAGTTCCTGAACTTCTGGATTGGGCTAACTGCATAAGTGGGCCTGAAAAAGTTGGTGTACTCGTTCCAAGCGGTTGACGATTAGCAAAGAATCCTGCCGAACTGACTCCTGCACTTCCTGTAGCAAATTGATTCATGCCAAATGTGACTGCATCATTCATGCTTTGAATAGACAGACTTCCCTCATCGTCATTAGAAGGAGTTATCTGTAAGTTTCCTGTCAGCGGGTCGTTGGATGTATCTAATCGAAGATACGTAGAATCAAACGAGCCGGTCGCTCCTCCTCCACTTCCCCCTGTTCCTGTAGATATAGCTCGTAGGAATGGACGTACATCATAAAGATTGTTCCACGTTATTTGAGTCGTACCTGTTGTCAAACGTACTGCAACATCTGGTATCCAATTAGGATTAGTGACAGGAGGAATATATCTCGCAATATCGGATGAGCCTGTCAATCCCGCATGGAACATCGTTCCGCTACCCACCAACAAATAGGGATTACCTGACACTGTGTCAACATAGACAAGCACCATAATCGCACCTGTCGCAGTTGTAGGACGATATTGAGTGATGTTAGGCGTTCCCGTATCCCCTACATATTTGAAATTTCCCGCCAAGTCCTGAATAATATAAGGCGCGACAGTAATTCCATCACTTCCATTTGAACCAGATGGATAACCAAGCAAGGGCATGAATTGTTGTGTTCCAATCCAGGTTACATCTGCTCCCATGCCAAACGCAGAAAGAAATGAGTGTTGCCCACCATGCTTGGGAAGATAGGGAATATTTCCCCAATCTTTATACCTATCCAAGTCCCGTCCGATGACTTTATAGATATTATTCTGACGAGCAACCAAAACTGCCAAGCCATAGATTGTAGAGACTTCAGAGTTATAGGCTTGGATAACTTCTGATGTGTTGTTTCGTAGACGAACGAATACAAAACCTTTGCGATTGGGAACTTCGACAAGTTTCTGCCCATTCAAAGGCAAGCCTAATTCGCCAGAGATGGCAATTAGTTTTTGTTCTTTTTGATTTGAAAATCTCTTGAGAGACTTGTGGAGTTTGCGATTTGGATTAGCCAACAGGAATTGTCCTAATCAAATCTACATTAAAAATTGAGCCAACCAGATTGCCGCCTTTTTCAATCCATAACTCTCCAAAGTTAGCCGAATATCGAATAATAGAACCTGCCACAATCCATCGTGAAGATGCTCCTGATGCTCCCGCATATTCCCAATAATAGTTTGTAGCAGGAGGCAAATTTTGCAAGAAGGAATAACTAAAGCCTCCATCATTAGATTTGCCTTTATCACCGGGGTCAAATCTATTCATTATTTGAGTACCTACAGCATCTATTGATGCTCCAACTTCTGCCGCTCCGACATTAGTAATCACATCAATTAAAGTAAGCGTAGTAAAGTTATCTGCCGACCTATAATATTTTGAGCCGCCTCCAATAGCATCTACCGTATAAACAATAGAAGTATTTCCTGCCCTCATGTGGCTAGTCCCTTGACCAAAAGTCGTTAAATTCTTCTGAGAAATAATACTTCCACCTCCACTCGCAATTACCCAAGCGTTTGAATGTAGCCCTCCGGCATTTGTTCTGCAAGTAAATGTCCAAGTATTGTTCCCAAAAGATAGTTTTACAAAGTCTTGAGACATGCCCTCTGAAATTCCGTTATTGGACGCGTTAATAGCAATCCCCTGTGCAAAAGAAATTCCTGCTCCAATATAAATATTATTTGCATCGTTTGTGCCAACAATGTAGGCAACTCGTTCGGCAGACAATGGGTCATAAGCCAGTCCCCACACACCCGTAGTCACTGCACCATATTTTGCCTTGATACTTGCATCATCTTCTACAATAACAAACGGTTGTCCAAAACCCGGAGAACGGGCTACAAATCCATCATTATCATATTTGCATCTAGCTACGTAGATTGCCCCATTAGGACAAATAATTGCAGTATTTATAGTGCTGTATTGTGTAGGAGTTAGTCCTCCATTCATTTGTAGCCAACTTGGTGATACAGAATCAAAATCAAGTGTGTACCAAAGTCCTCCTTGGGTTGAACCTGCACCAAAATGAAGAAGAACATTTGTTGGAGATGCCGGCCCTACAGCATCGGATGGATTGAACACTGGCAGGATTGGAAGTTGCAGGGATGGATAATCAAATCCACTATTGGCATAAGGAGGCACGACAGGAATCAAAACAGTTTCAGCCATCGTTCCAGTTGCCATTTGTTCCAAAGTCAGGGAGGGTATAAAACTTTGATTTACAGGGCTATATATCCATGACATTGATGTTGGCGTGTAAGGCTTGTCTTGTAAGGAAATGTTTCGGATGGTATCTGATGGAGCAATGACTAAATAGAACTGCTCTTGTGGTGCAATGTCAATATTTCTATAATTCCCATTAATGGGTAAATCAATTCCGGGAAATGAAGTGTTCTTATAAGCAAGATAATTTGCGGCAACTTGATTCAATTGCTGTTGACTAAGAAGAATAAGTCCTTCCTGCCGCTCTGATTTGCCGTGATATAGAGGAGTTGTTCCAGGCGCATTGGAAATCAAAGCAGAGAAGGTATTGGATGTTACTCCATAATAAGCAATCCCGCCTAACTCAACAAAAGATGTATCTGAATCTCTACGCTCCTGAATCGTTGGGTCGCCCATCCAATCCTGTTTGTTTAGAATGAGTGGATTGGTAGGAATAGTTGTAAAAGGAGTTTGTAATCCAAAGTGGGAAATCTCTGCCCACAATTTTCCCTGTCTATCTGCTACGACTGCTCCAAGCAATCCATTCCTCATAAAATTATCTATAGCATCAAATAAACTTTCTCTATCTGAGTCAAAGTATTGTAGAAACCTATCATCATTTGTATATTGAAAATCTGTGACATTCAAAACGGTAGAGTGCCAACGTAGATAATGATAGAGAGCCTTCTGAATAGTCATCTCTGTCAATTCATACCATGTTGTTGCGGATGCTTTGCTTTCACAGGAAACAGAAAACCCTTCGGCTTCCTTCATCAATTCTGTGACTGAACCAACATCAAACTCCATTGTGGATTGTTCGTAGTTGAACTTGATGCTATCTTGTAAAATATAGCCATTGAATACAATAGATTCCTGATTAGGAGAATTGCTTCCAAGGCTTATTTGATTTCCACCATAACTATCTTCAGCCCAAATCACAACAAGCGTATGGGGTTGAAGTTCAGGCATAATACTCATGATTTTTATTCTTGCTGTATAACCACCTTCACCTCGTGAACCTGAAAGTTCTTCTAATTCCCATGCTTCAATTGGATTGAATGTTCCCTGATTAGGCTTTTGATAAGCGGAGGCGTAGCGATACGTTGTATCTATTGCACCAGAAGATGATGTGACAATCAGACGAGTTTTATAATGTCCTGGCACAGTGTATCGAACAAAGCCGGGGTCTTTGGCTGTTGAACCTGTAGGTGTACCACCTTCAAATGCCCATGAATAGGTTAGACTATCACCTTTGACGTTGTATGTGCCAGTAGATGAATAATACGTACTCCAAGCCCCTGTGACAATAAATCCTGCCCGATGTGGGCCAGCACAAGGAAATGTTCCATAGATTGTGTTCTGATTAGAGTAGGGAATATCATAATCTTTGTAGAAAATAACATTAGTTTGGTTGTTTGGGTCTTGGATGATACGAGGATATATTGCTTCCACGTTGATGTAGTCTATGGCGGTGATGTATAAGCCTTGTGTCCAGATTATTTCGTTTTCAGCAAATTGTATAAACGTTCCAGAAGCAGAGCGAATACGTAAATCTCCTAACTCTGAACCGCCCGGAGTTGAGCTAATATGGGCAGTCATATTAGGATAGATTTGCCACCATGAACCTGTTGTAATCCCATAGAAGGAGATTTGATTATCTCCTTGATTGTAAGACCCCGTGATTTGGGCTTGAAAGACCGTCTTAGGTTGGTAGAAAGAGAGAAATAGTTGAGTGGATTGTGGACGGCTTCTTAATATATTAATTTGTGATGGAGTAAGTTGTGACATTAAGTTCCGTTGATACGCACGATAAGAAGCCTAACCCCCTGATAATAGTTCTGAAACCACCCATCATAAGTTAGTTCTCTCATGATTGTTCCGCTATAAGCATAAAACTGATAAGGATTAGTATTCCATTTTGGGAGTGATGCTACAACACTTCCTGTCACACTTTGGGCTTGAAATTGTGAATAAATAGTTCCAAACTCCTCCGTGTCAATAAAATCCCATTTCAATTCATATTGTCTTGGTGTAACATACACAGCCACACCATTGCCGTCATCACCTAATTTATCTCTCTCAATCCAATGATGGTCAGTAGGTTGTGCAATTGTTGTACCATTCAGAGCAAACGTATTGAGAACTATATTATTAGATGTCATGATTTGCTCCTGATAACTCGCTCAAGTGTGACTGCCATCCCATCCAGACTGTTTTCAACAATTCTTGCTTCCAAATCAGGAGATAATTCAAGAGCAATCTTTACGCTTCCACCCAGTCCCATTGCAGATTTATCTCCAAACACATTGCCTACATTATTTCCAGGCTTTCCAAGGGGAGTGACATCTACACGTTCAGGCCCATTTTCTCCAAAGATTGCTTTGGTAGGACGAGTAGCCAAAAGTGTTCCACCTTCTGCCAATCCATACCCTTGACCGCTTGTAAGACTGCTGAATGTGCTTGAGTAGGACGGGAAGGTATTTCCAGCAGATAAACTTCCACCCGTAATTGCTCCATTAGCATTAATAGGCGTCATCAAACCACTTGAGAAGGCTTGTAACAGAGATGCTTGGGCAGAAAGAGTAGCCGCCATCAAATTTGTCATTGCTTGTGCGCCAGCCGCAGTCATGTTGTATTCAGCCTTCAAAGCATCTGCAATGTCTCGTAATTTGCGTTGCAAATATTGACGCTGTTCTTCCAATTGGCGTTGATGCCATAGCCGTGCATCTTCAAGCTGACGTTTGAGCCAAAGATTTGCTTCTGCCCGTTCACGGGCTTCTCCAATGGCAATCTCTTTTAGCTTGTCATCATACTCACGTTTTGCCGCTTCCAGCTTGAGTTGGCGTTCTCGTTCAATATCTGCCAGTTTGGAAGTGAGGTCTTTTTTGGCTTGCTGTTGTTCAAGTTTGTGTCTATCTTCGAGGTTCTTCTTATCCATATTGTATTGTCGGATAAGTTTGAGAACTTGTCGGGCATCTCGTTCACGCAGGGCATCTTCCAAATCAAACAGGAACTTTTCACGTAACTCTTTTAGACGCTGTTGGAATTGTGCTTCACGGTCTAATTGTTTCTTTTGTTCTTCCTGCTCGGCTTCTGCAATCTTTTGGTCAGCCGTTCGATTTATATCTTCCACTTTTTGATTGTAATTCCGTAAAGCATCTTCCTGTTTTTGGGCAGTATTGCGTGCAATATCTTCCAACTTATAGTTGAAATCACGATTGATGTCATATAACTTGCGTTGATAATCCCGCTCGATGTCTAATTTTTTATCATCAGAATCTTTCAAAGCATCTTGAATCTTTTTCTGTGAGTCTGCAATCGCTTTGGCGTTCTTTTCTTCACTTGCTTGTTTATCGGATTGGTCAACTTCTGATTTCTTTGCTCCTGTAGGCGTATCTGCATATTCAACATTAGGAAATAACTTTTTGATTAAACCACCAACCAAAGGAAGTGCGCCCAAAATTTCAAATAATTTTTTGCCTGCTTTTCCTATGGCTACAGATAAATTCAAAAATCCATCAATCAAAACAAATACAAACTTTGAAACAAGTACCAAAAGAGCTACTACGGAATTCCAAGCATCTTCATTTTCTACTAGAGATTGATTTATTCTTTCTAAAAATGAAATAATTCCTTTTAGAATTTCTTTCAATACAGGAGCAAACTTCTGACCCAAAGAGGTTAACAAATCTTGAAATTCTGCTTTTGCAGTTCCAATTAACCCGCTAGCCGATTGTAAAAATGATGGAATATTTTTTGCTTCTTCCGCAGTATCCTTTTCAAGAATGGACAGAATGGTTAGTACATTTATTCGTTCCTGTGCTTTGGCGTTCAAGTCATCGTAGGCTTTGGCATTTTTTACCAGCCCAATATTAACAGCTTCTTCCTTAACAATCTGGTCAGTAATTTTTAGACCTAATTGGTTGATGCCTTGAGTAACTTTTCCAGACAAGATTCCTGTAATGACTTGTTGTTCAACTTCTTCAAAACTTTTCCCCAATGCTTGATTCCGAACAGCTAAAATCGTTACAGATTTAGCCATTCGTTCAATCTCTTTTGTTCCAAATCCAAATGCAGGGGCTACCTTGGTGGCAATAGTAGAGATGAGTTCTGTAGCTTGAAACTCAGAAAGCATTGGGTCTAGTTCTTTCAAATCCTTGATAAGTTGTTGAAGTCCTTTGACAGATATATCTACCCCTTGTTCAGATAATTTCTTTTCAGCATTGACGATGTTGAACATTGCCGCTTCAATTTCTACTAATCCCTTCAACGCCCCTTGAAACATTCTTTGAAAAGCCTGAATAACAGTAAATACAAGCATGGCTGTCAATGCACCAAGAGCAATTCTCATTCCATCAATGCTTCTTATGACTTTTCCTGACCCTGTAGATGCGGCATTACCAACATCATTCCATGCCCTTGCGCCGTTTTGTCCAAATATCTGACTGTCTTTAGCGTTCTCCATTTGTGCAGAATCTAGTTCTTTGAATAGGCTTGCAACATTTCTTAAACTTAAACCAGAGCCAGCGGCAAAATTCTTTGCCGCCTGTTCTGCCAAATACAATTTTTCTCTAACTGTTTGCGCCCTTGTAGAAATTTCTGCAAGATTAGATAGTGCTTGTTCTGCTTGTATTCGGATGTCGTATTGAACAGTTTCGTTATCGGCTACCACTTAGTTTCTCCACAAAATCAACAAAAGAAAAGAACTTTGTTTCCTTCATTCCCCTAGTAAATAATACAGCAACTTTCAAAGGATTTGTAAAATCTTCATTTCCGTACATTATTCTGAGAGACTTCAAAAATGACACAGTGTCAATTTTTTTCATGATGTCAATAATTTCATCCATCAATTTCTCCCTAGATTTTCCAACCAGTCCAGGCTTCAATAATTTATATAATTCCCACATCTCAGATAGAGATAGTTTTTTAGGCTTTGATTTCTTTTGGAAGATACTCATCAGGCAACGCGTCACTCATATTCACAACCCCAACAGGAAGCATCGAAGCAGGGATTAGGAACTTTTGAATCGGTTTAACTTTTGTTCGCATCCAATGAGGACGCGGTAAGGGATTATATTTACTCGTTTTGGTTCTCTGGTCATATGACCACGCCGCTTCAGAAATTCCATGATAGAATTCCCGATTCAATTGTTCATCTGTAATAATTTCTTGGATATGTGCTAATGCTTCAAATACATCCAGTTTGGAGATGTATTCCAAATCCCACCCATAATTTTTAGCCAGCATGTGCGAGTATAAGTTCCATGTCCTTTGCGGATAATTCCAATCTTCTTCCTTGTGTTCTTCGGATGTTGGAGTTGTTATTGGTAATTCTACTTTTGGGGACAGGGAAATGCAAACATAGAAAGATTGGACAATTAGTATCCAGTTTGCTTGTTCAAAATATTTTTTATCTAGCCCCCACAAGGCTACGGAAAGAAATTCTAATAATTTCTCTGGAAAATTCCCACCATCCGTAGCCTTGATTATCTCTTGTTTTAGGTTTTCTAACTCAATCCACTTTCTAAATCTTGGTGATTTTCCCCGTAGTCTCACCAAGAAAGTTAGAGTGGAAAGGATAATATTATGGCAAACGTGCCAAATCAAATCTTTTTACAGTTCCAAAAAGCTGGTTTGCTGGAAAACTATCTGCCGCATATGCTCTTAACTTAATTCCAGTAAGTGTCCAGCTTCCACCGTACACCATATTTAAAGTTTTCGCGTCAACCATTTTTGCGCGGTGCAAATAGAACATAAGCCAGCCAGCCGCCGACTCATCATATATTTTTGGTGCGTAAATTTTATAATGAATGGAGTTGTTAATTTGTGGAATACCCACAGTCTCAAACCCCGTTCCCGTTGAGGGTGGCGACCAATTCATGATATGACGTAGAACTGCTAAAGGAAGTTGAGAAAGAACCGTAAGCTGAAACTCAACATAATCTCGTTTCATGATAGTATCTTTTACACCAACAGTATCACATCTCACGTCATTCATTGTGATACCTTCTGTCAAAGATACATCCTGAATACAACCCAAAAGATATACAGGATATTGAGTTGTTCCACTTAGTCCCCAATAATAACCTTGTGCATCAGGATTATTCAGCGGAGTAGCTCTGTCATCCTGAAAATAAATATACGGCGCACCTTCGAGATACAATTCCTCTTGTGAAATTACATTCCCAACGGCGCTTCCCGTTGCAATAATAGTTGTCATCTTAAGCCTCCACCTACAATTTGAAAGATTTTATTGCCCGTAGGGTCGCTTCCACAACAAGTATTTCCACCTAGACGTTTCTCTAATAGTTCAGGAACATCTTCAAGCAGAACTTTTGCAGAATCGCCCGCCTTTTTCCATTCGTACTGTTTACCGCTTTCGCGTCCAGTGTAAGTAAGGTGGGCTTCAATCAATGATTCGATTAAAACTTCGTCACTATTAATTTTATCAGTCGGTGCAGTTTGCACAACTGCTTGTTTTATAAACTTCTCCCCTACATACGGTTTCTTTGGCATCTAAAATCCCTGACAGAATATGTCAATTTTGGTCATCCAAGAATATATGGAACGAATTGGCTTGTGAACTTTTCTCACAATTACAGTATTGAACATAATTCCTGCCGATGTAAAAGGATGTCCATGATAGAGTTGATAAATAACAGAAGCAATATGAGCAGACTGTTTGCTGGTTTTCTCTGCTGAAAAGACTTCAATCGTTATATCTCCATCATCCGGCCCACAGCGATTAATGGATGGCATGAAATCCACAGCCACACGCACGGCAGGATAATCAAAGTCCGTACCTTGCCATTGAGTTTCACGAATTTCTATTGCACCGGGAGCAAGCAGAAGGGATGTGATTTGAGATTTGCTTTTGAGAGAAGCAATCCAAGATGCTTTGAAGGTTTCGTCTGTGGCAATCGTTGAACCCGTCATCTACCTTTTCTCCCAAAACTCTCTCTCAAATCTCCAACAATCGCCGCACGAATATCTTCAGATAATTCTTTCTTAGCCTTCTTACGAAGTTCTATCATGGCAGGAGCAATATATCCTTTTCCACCGTTTGCCGCTTGAATACCTGGATGCTGAACACTTCCCAACATCACACGCCCATCAGGAAGAAATTTGAAATTTTCTGGTTGAGCATTAGCAATTTCCCAATTGAAAGCAAGAACCTTTTTGTTCTTTGGAAGAATGGGATATTTCTTTTTTACGCCCCGTCTTGCATGAATACCTGAACCAAACTCCCACGCCCTTGCATCAGGAGCAATCCTTCTGTCTGCTGTAATACGGATAATAAACTCTCCATCCCCTTTTTCTTCTACATGAGAATGAATAGCAGGTTCAACATGATTGGGTGCAAAAGAACGAGCAAGAGATGTTAATTGCCCTGCCCAAGATGATGCTCTACGTTTCAAGTTATTTGCTAATCTCTGTGTCATTGTAAATTGTTTGAGTTTGCAGTTTCAAGTCTACGCAAAGTGCATTGTAAATACCTACGTTGGTCATCAAAGCTGGAATGTTGCACGCCAATAATTACAAACTTCTTTCCATAAAAAGATGAGATTTGCGGAGCAGTAACTTCGTATTGGTCATTATGCTGAACATCAAATGTTCCTGTAGATGAATAGGCAGAATATGAAAAATGAGCAGAAAAGATTTCAGGGGTTTCGAGTCCTTGCTCCAACAATGCCAAGGTAGGTTTCTCTGATTTGATACGAGAAAATACTGGCTCATACAGTATCATTCCCGTTGGCACAGACCCACCTTGGTCATCATCAGGTGCTTGTAATAATCTCCACACACGTCCTGTAAGATTCAATCCAGCTATATTAGTCATCTTCTATCACATAGAATCTGAATATGAATTGAACAATTCCTTTACAACTTTCTATAAATTTCATGCAATAGTCAAAATGTTCATCCATATTTCCTGATAAGTTTATTACTTCTCGCCTATCATCAGAAATTCCTGAAATTTCAAACATTTCTGTCATGCCAACAAAACCTTACGGGCTTTCTTTACGCTCATATCTAAAAGTTTCTTAGCTCGCTGACTTCTTGCATCATCTCCCAAAGATGTTTTCACCAGAGCATGTTCGGCACGCTTTTCCCAATAATCCAGAGATTTGAATTCTTGTATTCCCACTCCACCAACACTTTCATTTACTCCTACTACGCCTGGAAACGCATCATCCAATTCAATTTGTGCAAGAATAGTTAATGCTCTCAAAATTCCTGGTTGGTTAGCCGTTCCTGTTGGAAGTCCTGCCTGATAGGTAATTTGAATCTGATAAGGTGCTTCGACAAGAATGTATGGTGAAGATGGATAGCCCCACCATGACCAACCACAAATGGATGCTAAACGCCTAAAGTCTACATATCCAAACGTGTCTTGATAAATATATCCACACGCATCATTACCTTCTAAACTACAAGTATTGCAATTATTTTTGGTCAGCACGTTGACATTGAACAATTGAGAAACATATCCATAATCCGTTGCAATTCTATGTTGGTGCATAAATGGATAAGTCCCTGTCAGTGTTACAGGAAGTAAAGGTGTTCCAAGATAATTTGTGGCTTGCATCTCTGCTATTGTATAAGCCGATTGGAGTTGGTAGGAACTAAATGTTCCCGTTCCAAGTCCCCCGTTTAGAGAGAATAAAGCATCTGTAAGAATAATGGGAACGTTAAATGGATATATAAGCATTGCTTAATTGTAAAACCTTTCACCCCTTATCACAAATAGTTATTATTCTCCCGTCATGAAGTAATATATTTCCATTCATTTTTCCGTGTCCACAACAACAGCCGGAAGTATAAATTCCCGCATCATTTAGAGCTTTTACTATGGGAGCAATACATTTATCAATTCCTTTCCAATCCCACCTGAAATATCCTGTATAAGACAATTCTTTTGGAATAGGCACAAGTAAGAGAACTTCTTCACCAAATTTACACATTTATCTAAA